>QFCE01002405.1_pt1 | contig 111937 bp, 95 predicted proteins | sample 5346091 | NCBI WGS metagenome assembly QFCE01 (sample SAMN09062252, study PRJNA434731) | Human gut metagenome, whole genome shotgun sequencing project. | isolation source: stool timepoint A chromium assembly | host: Homo sapiens | collected 2015
CGTTTTGCAAACGCCTATTTAAAATATCATTCAGAGAGGTTAATGCTTCCGGCGGTCCGAAGGTTACTGCCGTATTTACAGCAATATTTCCATAAGCCATTCCGCCAATAACGATCAGGCCAAGGATAGATGCCGCTTCCAGAACTTTGTTGATCAGTCCGGATTCCTGCAAATTCGTGATTGCTGCAGTACCCATTCTGTAACCGATAGAAGTAGTGCCAAAGTACATGAGGAAAGCAGGAATATTATAAATCAAAGCATAAAGAATCGGTCCCAGAATACTTCCCTGTGCAGCGAAAGAAATACCGACGCCGCAGGCAACAATACGTATACAGTTCAAGAACAGGGAATCAAAAACACCTGACAGCGGACCCATCAATGAAGTTTTTATAGCATTAATGGAGGACGGGTCCATATCGGGATTATTTTTCAGCTCAACCTCCAGGCCAACTATCAAGCCTCCAAACCAGCTCTTAACCTGCGGTGTACAAAGGAAGAAAGAAAGGTGTCTCTGAAGTGCTGCACTAAATGCCTCCGGATCGTCTCCCCAAATCTTTTTCAATGCGGGGCCGATCTGCCATACAAGCGGTTTGTGAACAAAACGCTCATAGTTTACTGAGGTTGCGCCCTGTAAGGCACGCCACGATATCTGTCTTAAATCTTTTTTCGTAATAATTTCATTCGAATTAGTGTTAGAATTCATTATCGTCAATCTCCTTTCCAGCCGCAGAGGCTCCACTGAGCGCGTTTTTGAAATCTCCGAAATTAAATTTGATCAGTACAATAATCACACCGATCAGTGCAAGAGCAATCGTCGGAAGTTTCAAATATGCTGCGCCTACATAACCCAGAAGAAGATAAACAAAATTTTTCTTGTTCATTATGGTGGAAGCCAGCATAGCAAGACCGATTGCAGGAAGAACGCCGCCTGCAGTAGCCATTCCGTTTAAGATAACATCCGGGATCTTATCGATGATAGCAACAACAGAGTCTGAACCGTAAAGCCATGCAAGGAACACCATTAAGAACATCAGCAAGGTGTTCAGGAATCCCTCCAGCCACATGATCATATACACGCCTTTTTCATTCGCTTTCTCGGCATAATTGTCAGCAATTTTGGATGTGAAGGAGAAGAGCGCCCATAATACGTTCTGAAGAGATGTAGCTAAAACCGCAATCGGAACGGCCAAAAGCAGCGCGGCCTCCGTATCTAAGCCGGAAGAGAGAACAACCGCAGTAGCCAAAATGCTGCTTATACCGGCATCCGGAGCGATATAGGTACCAATGGTAACAGAACCAAGGAATAGCGCTTCAAGTGTAGCACCTAACAAAAGACCGGCTTGTAAATCGCCAAAAATTAAGCCTACCAGCGGTGCAAGAACGATAGGTCTGTTTAAATACAAAGAACCAACTGACCAGTCAATGTGGCAATAAGCTCCCAGCAGACCAAGCAAAACTGCTTGTGTAAATGTTGACATGATAATTTCCTCCTTTAATTTGATGTTAAATCTGCATTACAAAAAACTTCCGAACCCAAGGCTGCATCTACCACCTCCAACTCACCGCAAGCGCAAACGGCAATGTATTTCAAAAGCCATTCGATAAAACGTAACACAAGGCAGAAACTAAAGAACTTTTGTCAAAGGAATCGCAGATGCGGTAGGAATCGTCTGCAAATAGATATTGTATCCCTCACCTGCGAGCTCTTTCAGCATGGCTCTTTGTTCACTCGTAACGTGAACATGCTGCCCCAACGGTTCTGTTCCTTCACGTTTTACTGTCCGGCCAAGGTTGCACTCTTTTACTGCTTCACAGCCTTTCATCAGCTGATAAGCAGCCGTTACACTGTCTACTACAATAAAAAGCTTGTACTTATCTGTTACACCGCTGTTAATTGCTTTTATAGAATCTTCCACATTTTTCACTACTAATTTGATACCTGCAGGCACACTGATTTTTGCTGCTGTAATCTCTAAGGGTGTCATATTATCCTTTGCAATCAAAATACAGTCTGCTTCGATAGTGTTCGTCCACGTAGCAGCAACTTGTCCATGGATTAATCTGTCATCAACTCTCATCAACTTAATCATGTTTTTCATTCCTTTCTGTTATTTTTAAAAATTTTAAAATGAATCAAGCTCGTCGTCTCCCTCCTCGACAAGTTGATTTACATACACTATGGAAGCTCTTGCATCATCGATGATTTCTTCTATCATTTCCTTCGTGAGCTCTTCGGGAGCAAAAACAAACTGCATCAAAAGTCCGAGATTTAATCCGGCAATCAAATGAAAGGGTCTTCGTCCCGTTAACTTGATGAACTCGTTGCATACGCTGCCTCCAAGAAGATCCACCAGAACAACGACTTCTTCGTCTTCCGGAAACGAGTCCAGCAAATCCATAAGCTGGCCTGAAATTTGAGCCTCACCGTTCTCCATATCGCCATCGACATACGCACAAAAATAAGTGATATTCTCTTGCTCGCCGCATATCAGCTTTATGGAATCCAGAATTCCTTTTGCAAAATTTCCATGAGTCGCTACTACGATGTTAACCATTCCTTCTCTCACCAATCCTTTCTTTATCCGTTCGGCGCCAAGGCAAACCGGATTCCACAGACCACGCTTCCTGTTAGATGTTATCTGTTATCAAATCTCGTACCACCAGGTATCTTTCGTTGATTAAATTTTATTATGTTTGAATATTATTTTCAATATTTTCGCCCTATTTTTGTCCATTTTGCCAGTGGTATGTATCTGGTATGCATACCATTTGCAAATAGGTATCTTTTATTTGACATCAAAGTCAATCAACTCTATAATGAGAACAAAGTGACCTATTACTGATTCCGGCGCCGCCTGGCTGCAGGAGGGGATTTTGATGAAAGATATGCCATTATACAAGACAATTTATGATGATTTGCGAGAAAAGATTGAGGATGGCACCTACTCAGAAAACGTCGCTCTTCCGTCGGAGCGCGCTCTGTGCCAGATATACCACGTAAGTAGGTCTACCATACGTTCTTCTCTGGATGAGCTGTGCCGCAACAACTATATTGTCAAATCACACGGCAATGGAAATTTTGTCAAACCGAAGATGTTTGAGCGGAAAATGACGAAATTCAACTCATTCACGACCAGCCTGAAGGCACAGCATACTTCCATTAAAAACCAGATCATAGATTATGAGGTAATTACAACAGACAAGTATCTCGACTCTCTGACTCTGCCCAATCCGGGTTTTGCGGCAAATATCCGTTGGAATAAGCTGACGAGGCTGAGATCCTCAAGCAGCATCCCGCTTATGGTTGAGACAAGCTATTTCCCTCAATGGCGTTTCTACGAAATTGAAACCAACGTTCTGCGCGATACTTCCTTGTACGCATACCTCAGAAAATACTACAATATGATAATTACGGATGCCAACGAGTTTTTATCGCCACGGCTTCCCAACGCCCGCGAGCGAGCCCTGCTGCAGATTTCAAAACATATTCCCTGTATGCTGGACGAACTCTTTTGCTACGAGAAAGAAAATTTGATCGCGATTCACCATACCATCGTCCGAGGAGACAAATTCAAGTTCCAGTCCTCCTCTTATGTGAACGGATAAGCCCAAAAGCATATCTCCGCCCGACCGCTTGAACAGCCGGGTGGAGATATGCTTTTCTTTCTGCCTTACTTTCGCTTCAGTGGCGGCAAGCGTTTATAGAGTCCTTATATTTTGGAATCTTTTTTAAAAGTTGTATTCATTTAGAAACAGAAAACGCGGTTCTTCGGACAGAACTGTGCAAACACAACCTGTTCTTAACTTAACAAGTTTTTCTGTTTTATTATACAATACCTTCAGTGTATAAGGGTGTATCCCCTTGTGCACGGAAGGTAGGAAAAGTCCTAAGATTGGAGTATGAAAAGATGAAGCCTTTAGAAGGAAGAAAACGTCGCTGGGGCGACAGATGATGTACCCTCTGAGCGGCTCGAATTATGTGATGGCCTTCAACCGTTCCATGATAGAGGCTTCGGGCGCGATTGAGCTGATGAACCGGGAGGGAGCGTGCACCTGGACGACAGAGGCCTTTGAGCAGGTGCTGGAGCGGCTCAATGCTTCGGGTTTCAACAGTGGCATGCTTTATTGCTCGGGAATTGCAGGCGATTACGCGACCCGTTCTTTTGTGACAAACCTTTATGACGGCAGTTTGATGAATGAAGAAAAGACGGCCTATGATCTGGACAGCGATGCGAACAGACAGGCCCTTTCGAAGATAAAAGAATGGATGGAGAAGGGGTGGCTTCTCAATGGTTCCGCCTTTTCGGGAGCGGATGCGGTTTCTTCCTTTGTGAGCGGAGAAAATTCCTATTGTCTTCTCTGGAGTCTGCCCCAGGCGCTCAGCAACCGTGAGGCGCTGGCGGAGAACGGTGTGGAAGTAGTTGTGATGCCCTATCCGTCCGCTGACGGAACGCCGGAGCTTGAATATATGCTGAACGGCTTTTGCAGCTTTAAAAAAGAGGACGAACAGAAGGAAGAGGCAGCGCGTTATCTTATAGATTTTCTTTGCAACGATGAGAGTGTAGCCAGAGAAAACGTGATAAGAAGCGGAGCGTTTCCGGTCAGAGCCTCTATGGGCAGCGTCTATGAAGGCAATGAGGAGGCGGGCCTCTATGAAGCGCTGATGTCGTACTGCGGCGAATATTACAACAAGGTCAACGGTTTCGAGGAAATGCGCGTATACTGGTACCAGATGGAAGCGGAGATCTTGAACGAGGAATATAGCGTAGACGCGTCGACAGAATCCTTTGTGGAATATGCCAATCAGACGCTGGAGCAGAAAGAGGAAGAGGAATGATAGGAATTCGGGGAGGCAGACTGGTAGATCCGCTGAGCAAAACGGAGAAGCAGGCAGATTTGCTGATTGAGAACGGAAAAATTGCGGCGGTGGGCGAACCGCTGGACGAAAGCCGCTGCGAGCAGATCGTTGATGCGCAGGGACTTGTGGTTGCACCCGGGGTTGTGGACGTGCATGTCCATTTTCGGGATCCGGGTCTTACTTATAAAGAAGACATTCTCACGGGAGCCGCCGCCGCTGCGGCCGGAGGCTTTACGACGGTGATCTGTATGGCAAATACGAAGCCGCCGGTGGATAATGAAGAGACCCTTCGTTATGTGCTGGAGAAGAGGAAAGAGACGGGAATCCATGTGCTGACCTGCGCCTGCGTCACGAAGGGCATGGCGGGAAGGGAGCTTACCGATATGGAAAGGCTTCGCGAGCTGGGTGCGGCAGGCTTTACCGATGACGGAATTCCGATTCTTGACGAAGGACTTCTATGTAGCGCCATGGAGGAAGCGGCGCGCCTGCAGGTTCCCATCAGTCTTCATGAGGAGGATCCGAGGCTTATTGAAAACAACGGAATCAACCGGAGAGCGGTGTCCGAGAAGCTGGGCCTGGGCGGATCGCCGGCAGAGGCTGAGATTACCATGGTGGAGCGGGACTGCCGTCTGGCGGAGGAGACGGGAGCGGCCCTGAATATTCAGCATATCAGTACGGCGGGAGCCGTGGATGCGGTGCGCAGATCCAAGCAGCGCGGCTCACGCGTGACCGCGGAGGCTGCACCTCATCACTTTACATTGACGGATCAGGCAGTTCTTACTTACGGAACCCTTGCGAAGATGAATCCGCCTCTTCGGACGGAAAACGACCGTCTGGCTGTGATAGAGGGGCTTCGGGACGGTACGATTGACATGATCGCTACCGATCATGCGCCCCACAGTGCAGAAGAGAAGGGAAAGGGACTGAAAGATGCGCCCAGCGGGATTATCGGTCTCGAGACGGCCCTGGCCCTGGGCATTACGCAGCTTGTAGAGCCCGGCTGTTTAAGCCTTCTGGAGCTGATGGAAAAAATGAGCCAAAACCCTGCGAAGCTTTATCATCTTCCCTATCAGGGAATTGCAGCAGGAGCGGCTGCGGATTTGGTGATTTTTGACGAGAAGGAAGTGTGGACGCCGGAACGCTTTCATTCCAAGTCCGGCAATTCTCCGTTTATCGGAAAAAAGCTTACAGGAAGAGTGCGCTATACCATCTGCGGGGGAAAGCTTGTGTACGAAGCGTCAGAGCAGTCTTAAGGAAACTTTAGATTTTCCGGGTATGAGAACTCACGACATGAAAAAAAGAGGGCAGACCGTCCCTTTTTCTTGCAGGAACCATCCGCCCGGTTTGCTCAGATATGAATGATTTTATTTGATCAGTTCTGCCGGATCTGTGTATTCCAGACCAAAGCTGTCTGCCACATTCTTGCAGGTGATCAGTCCATCATAGGTGTTGATCGCAGAGTACATTACGCTGTTCTTCTTACATGCCTCTTCCAGACCTGCTGCCGCGATCTGAAGACCATAACTCTGGGTTGCGTTGGTCAGTGCGATGGTAGAAGTATACGGCACTGCTCCCGGCATATTTCCTACACAGTAATGAACCACGCCATCCACTACGAAAGTCGGATCATCATGATAGGTAACCTTTGTGGTCTCACAGCATCCGCCCTGGTCTACTGCCACGTCCACGATCACGCTGCCCGGTTTCATATGTTTCAGATATTCTTTCTTCATCAGCTTCGGTGCCGCCTTACCAGGAATCAGTACACAGCCAATCACCAGATCTGCATTGGAAACTGCTGCTTCCACAGCCGCATCGGTACTTACCAGCGTCTGGATCCGTGCACCAAAAATATCGTCCAGATATGCCAGTCTCTTCAGATTGATATCCATGATCGTTACATCTGCGCCCATGCCGACTGCAATCTTGCATGCATTGGTTCCAACAGAACCTGCGCCGAGGATAACAACCTTCGCCTTCGGAGTTCCCGGAACACCACTTAACAGAACACCGGAACCACCGAACGGCTTCTCAAGATATTTTGCACCTTCCTGAATACTAAGTCTTCCTGCAATCTGACTCATGGGTGCCAGCAACGGAATACTTCCATCACGCTCGATCAGGGTCTCATATGCAACACCCTTTACTTTGCTTGCCAGCATAGCATCCATCAGTTCTCTGTCTGCTGCCAGATGGAGATACGTGTAGAGGATCAGTCCCTCATGGAAGAAGCCATACTCTTCTTTCAACGGCTCCTTTACCTTGATCATCATCTCGCTCTTATCCCATACATCTTTTGCCTGATCCAGAATATGAGCTCCCGCTTTCTCATACTGTTCCGTGGTAAAACCGGATCCAACTCCTGCGTCACGTTCGATATACACCTCATGACCTGCTCTTACGTAATTCTTCACGTTGTCAGGTGTCATACCTACTCGAAATTCATTGTTTTTGATTTCTTTTACGCAACCGATTCTCATGCATGTTCCCCTTTCTGATTTTTACTACTGCTCTCTCCCCTGAAAGAGCGCCCTTGTTTTTGTGACCTTATTATCTCAAATTTTTTCCTGATTTTCCAGTATATTATTTTGTTAATTTAAGTATTTTCTAAAAATATTATGTTGTTTTATCATATTTTCAATATATTTTTCAGTTCTGAAATTTGTTGTAACTATTCAGAGCCATGCAAAACTGCGTTCTGCGAATGCTTGCATTCAGGCAGATAAGCAGTTTTATATGGCGAAGTAACCACATGAGCAAAAGGAAAGCTTCGAAGAAGCGATTTTGCGAATGGGGGTCTGAATAGTTACTTCATTTTTTAACTAAAAAAATTGCTGTGCCCAATTTCTCAGCACAGCAATTTCGCTTCCTTTTTCGATTATATGATGTCGGGGTCAAAAGCCCCCGACTTTGATGCCTACGGATTGCTTCGTGCTACGCACTCCCACAATCCTACCCAATATTCGCATATCGTGGGATTATCATCCCACTTTTATGCTCATATCGGGGCGGGTCCTAAGGTCTTTCACCCACCTATGAGCAAGCTCATGTGGGCTTAGACCTTTTGACCCTGGCATCATCATATGATTTACAGATTTCCTTTCAGGATCGGACTGATATGTTTGTATAACAGTACGGTGATCACAGACACCAGTACACCTTTGATCAGATTGAATGGTGCCACTGCCAGAACTACAAACGTCCACAGACTGTTGATTGCCGGATTGATGGCTGATCCCATCTCCACGAATGCATCAATCGGCATTCCAAATGCCTTCGCATAAGCCGGAAGCAATACAAGTGCATTGATAAATACTGCAACCACTGACATGATCACAGTTCCTGCTGCCAGTCCGATGACTGCATGCTTTCTGGATTTCTTCATCTTGTAGATCAGTGAAGCCGGAAGCACAAACATGCAACCCATTACAAAATTGGCAAATTCGCCGACAAATGCTGTCTGAGTTCCATTGATCACCAGATTGAGAAGTACCTTTACCAGCTCTGTGAGTACGCCTGCCACCGGTCCTAATGCAAATGCTCCGATCAAGATCGGCACTTCACTGAAATCCAGCTCGTAAAATCCCGGTGCAAGAAATGGCAATGGGAATTCAAAAAGCATAAGAATGGTGGAGATCGCTGCCAGCATTCCCACGCAGACGATCATTCTGGTTGCCGCTCTTCCTGATCTTACAGTTGCGGTTGTTGATGTTGTTTTCATGATAATTCTCCTTTCAGATTAGCAGAGATCCTGTAACTGGAGAAACGCATATAAAAACCCCGGATCACAACAATCCGGGGTGTCTTCATACACTGCAATACTACTTGTTTCCTCTCCCATCCAGACTATAACTGTCGGTACCGGAATCACACCGGTTCAGCCGCTTTACGCGGGTCGCGGACTTACCTGCTGTCTTTTGTCCTTGACAGCTTGAATACCGCCGGTGGGGAATTACGCCCCGCCCCGAAGATCTCTTTTTATTTTTACACGTGATATTATACGCTTATATGTACCATGATGCAAGAATTATTTTATTCCGGCTTCTCCGGCTCCTTACATACATTGATCCAACCCTTTGCTCCTGCGATCTTTTCAAGTTCCGGCACTGCCAGTCGCACTGCGCTGTGATCATTTCCTGCTGCCGGATAGACTGTATCAAACTGTCTCAGACTGTCATCCAGATACACATCCACACCTTCGTTAATTCCAAATGGACACACACCTCCCGGTGCATGGCCGATGTACTGCTCCACCTCGTCAAACGGGATCATCTTTGCTTTCATATGAAATGTATCCTTGTATTTTCGATTGTCTACCCGGGCAGTTCCCTCCGCAAGAATCAATATTGCTTTATCTCCCACCAGAAAAGACATAGTCTTTGCGATCATTGCCGGTTCCACGCCAACAGCCTCTGCTGCTTCCGCCACAGTTGCTGTAGATTCTGCAAATTCAATCACCCGATCCTCATAACCAACAGATTTTAAATATTCTTTTGCTTTTATAATAGACATGTCTGCTTCTCCTTCACCTTTATTTCAGTAAATTGAACAACGTCTGCTCTATCTGCTTTATTGCATTTGCCACAAATATTTTTCTCACCTTTTCATCAGCCAACAACACCACTGCCACCACAAACACAGGCCTCAGGAATCTTCACTCCCAAGGCCTGTTCCTATTACATCTTGTTCTTATTACAGTTTCATGGACAGAGAGATCCGCTTCTTCGCAACATCTACCGCCAGCACTTTCACATCCACCACGTCGCCTACTTTGACCACATCCAGCGGATGTTTGATAAAGCGCTCAGACATCTCAGATACATGCACCAGTCCGTCCTGATGAACACCAATATCCACAAATGCGCCAAAGTCCATGATATTGCGGACAGTTCCTTTTAAAACCATACCCGGTTTCAGATCCTTCATGTCCAGCACATCGCTTCTGAGCACCGGGCGCGGCATCTCGTCACGAGGGTCTCTGGCCGGCTTTTCCAGCTCCTGTACAATGTCCTTCAGGGTCAGTTCACCAACGCCCAGCTCTTCTGCCGTTTTCTTCGGCTCACGCACTTTCTTCGAGATACCTTTCAGTCCTCCTCCGATAATATCCTCTGCGGAATATCCAAGAGAAGTCAGAAGCTTCATGGCTGCCTCATAGCTCTCCGGATGTACACTGGTAGTATCCAGCGGGTTGTCTCCATTCATGATCCGAAGGAATCCTGCACACTGCTCATAAGCCTTCGGTCCCAGCTTCGGCACTTTCAGAAGCTGTCTTCTGTCTGCGAATCTGCCGTTCGCTTCTCTGTATGTCACAATATTTTTTGCCAGCGTCTTGGTGATGCCGGAAATGTACTCCAAAAGTGGTGCTGAAGCCGTATTCAGATCAACCCCCACTTTATTTACAGAGTCTTCAACCACTCCTCCAAGAGCTTCGCTCAATCTCTTCTGATTCATGTCATGCTGATACTGACCAACTCCGATAGCCTTCGGATCGATCTTTACCAACTCCGCCAGTGGATCCTGCAGTCTTCTTGCAATGGAAGCTGCACTTCTCTGTCCAACATCAAAATTCGGAAATTCTTCTGTTGCCAGCTTACTTGCAGAATATACGGATGCTCCCGATTCACTGACGATCACATACTGTACCTTCTCCGGGATCTCTTTTAAAAGCTCCACGATCACCTGCTCAGATTCTCTGGAAGCGGTACCGTTTCCAAGAGAAATCAACGTAATATGGTATTTTTCGATCAGCTTTTTCAAGGTTGCTTTTGCTTCTTTTACCTTATTCTGAGGTGCGGTTGGATAAATGACTACCGTATCCAGTACTTTTCCGGTAGGATCTACTACTGCCAGCTTACAGCCTGTACGGAATGCCGGATCCCAGCCGAGCACGGTCTGTCCTGCAATCGGAGGCTGCATGAGAAGCTGCTCAAGATTCTTTCCAAATACACGGATTGCTCCCTCTTCTGCCTGCTCAGTCAGAAGGTTACGGATCTCACGCTCGATGGCCGGTGCGATCAGGCGGCTGTAACTGTCTTTTACCACTTCTTCCAGCGTCGGAGATGTGATTGGATTATCCCTTGTGATCACACGGCTTTCCAGATAACTTAAGATCTCCGGTTCCGGTGCAACGATCTTTACAGTCAGCACCTTTTCGGCCTCACCTCTGTTCAGAGCCAGCGTCCGATGTCCTGCCATCTTGCTGATTGGCTGGCTAAAATGATAATAGGTCTCATATACAGACTGCTCTTTCTCATCTTTTGCTTCAGAGGTGATCTCGCCCTCTTTCAGTGTCTTATTTCTGATCCAGGTGCGATAATCTGCTTCATCGGATATGCTCTCCGCAATAATGTCCATGGCTCCAGCGATGGCTTCCTGTACCGTTGCCACACCTTTTTCCTCAGACAGATAACTTTCTGCCTCTGTTTCCAGCGGTGTCGTTGTCATCTGAAGAAGAATAATATTGGCCAGACCTTCCAGTCCTTTCTCTTTTGCCATAGTCGCACGGGTCCGGCGTTTCGGACGATATGGACGATAAAGGTCATCCACAGCCACCTGTGTCTGCGCTGCCTCGATCGCTGCTTTGAGCTCTTCCGTCAGTTTTCCCTGCTCCTCAATGCTGGAGATCACCTGTGCCTTCTTATCTTCCAGATTTCGAAGATAGGTCAGCCGCTCACCCAGATCACGAAGCTGCTCGTCATTAAGCGCACCAGTAGCTTCCTTCCGGTAACGGGAAATGAACGGGATGGTATTTCCCTCATCAATCAGTTTGACTGCTGCTTCCACCTGCCATTTCTTCACCTGAAGTTCTTCTGTCAGTTTCTGTATAATATCCATAAAAAATCTTACTCCAATACTTCTTTGATTGCTTCCAGGAACTCATCATAAGTCTCAAATGCTTTCAGTTCCGGGTAATCCTTTTTGATCTGGTCGGTAGTACGGAACAAAAATCCTGCCCGGCTTGCTTTGATCATGCCCAGATCATTAAAGCTGTCTCCTGCAGCAATGGTATCAAATCCAGCTGACTGCAATGCTTTTACAGTGGTCAGCTTGGAATTCTCAATTCTCATCTTAAATCCGGTAATGGTTCCGTCTTCTGCCACTTCCAGAGAGTTGCAGAACAGAGTCGGCCATCCCAGCTTCTTCATCAACGGTTTTGCAAACTGCGTAAAGGTGTCACTGATGATGATCACCTGGGTCAGAGAACGCAGTTCATCCAGGAATTCTTTTGCTCCCGGCAGCGGATCGATCTTCTCGATGGTTGCCTGGATTTCTTTCAGCCCAAGTCCATGCTCTTTCAGGATTCCAAGACGCCATTTCATCAGTTTATCATAATCCGGCTCATCACGGGTAGTACGCTTCAACTCCGGAATTCCACTGGCCTCTGCAAATGCGATCCAGATCTCCGGCACCAGTACTCCTTCCAGATCAAGACACACGATATCCATCATTTTTCATTTCCTCCTCTTCAAGCTCAGCCTTCCACACGGATCATGCTGATAATATCAAGATTTTTTGCTTTTCTTGCAAATGCATCTTCAGACATGACAGGAGTCATGAACCCAATCTCACCTTTAATCTTTGCATCGATCATCTCCACATCACCAAATACTTTTGCATCTTTGGCATCAGATTTCATACGGACAAAGAAACGATGGGTCATCTCTCCTACCGGAGCCAGTTCCAGTTTCTGCGGATTCCAGAACGTGGTAATGATCTTTCCAAGATGTCTTGCTGCATCCACCATATCACCGGCAACAGCACTGGCAGTCGGCAGTTTACCTGCTCCGCTTCCATAGAACATGGACGCTCCCAGCATATTACCTTCCACACATACTGCATTAAATACATCATTTACCATGTGGAGCGGATTCTCTTTACGAACAAAGGCCGGAGCAACCATGACACAGTAAGTATCCCCCTGCTTCTTGCTGACAGCCAGCAGTTTGATAGCACAGCCTGCTTTTTTCGCATATGCAAAATCTTCAGCCGTCACTTTGGTAATGCCCTCTGTATAAATATCTTTAAAATCCACCTGATTACCACTGGCAAGAGAAGTCAGGATCGCGATCTTTCTGCACGCATCCCAGCCTTCCACGTCTGCTTCCGGGTGAAGCTCCGCATAGCCCTTTGCCTGGGCTTCTTTCAGTACATCATCATAATTCAGCCCTTCTCTGGACATCTTGGTCAGCATGTAGTTAGTGGTTCCGTTTAAGATACCGGAGATCTCTACGATCACATCTGCCGTCAGAGAAGAATTAAGCGGACGGATAATAGGAATACCGCCTCCTACACTTGCCTCAAACAGATAATTCACCTGATGATCCTTCGCAATCTGAATCAGTTCAGCGCCATGTTCAGCCACCAGTTCCTTGTTGGAAGTACACACACTTTTTCCTGCTTCCAGGCAGCGTCTGGTAAACTCATACGCCGGATGAAGTCCTCCCATAACCTCAGCCACGATCTTCACTTCATCATCATTAAGGATGTCTTCAAAATCATGTGTCAGTACATCCATGACCGGATCTCCCGGAAATTCTCTTAAGTCCAGCACATACTGTACTCTCAGTTCCTGTCCCACTTTTTTGTCAATGCTGGTCTTGTTTGTTCTGAACACCTCATATACACCGGATCCAACGGTGCCATAACCCATAATTGCAACTTTTATCATTAGTATTTTACTCCCTGCCTAATATTTTGAGATATCTGACTCCCTGCTGCTGTTCAATCTTTTCGATCATGGCAGATACGTCCCCTGTGGTAGAAAGCACCTGAACGCTGAGGGTCAGCGTAGCGATTCCGTTGATCGGGATCGTCTGATGAATTGTAAGAATGTTTGCTCCAAATTCTGCAATGATGTTCAGAACCGTGGACAGAAGTCCCGGTTCATCCTCCACCTGAAGCATAAAAGTAACAGTCTTTCCTTTCGCCTCATCATGGAAAGGAAAGATGTCCTCTTTGTATTTATAAAATGAACTGCGGCTGATGCCAAGCTGATCTGCCGCTTCCTGGACAGTCATGCCAGGATTGCAATCCAGAAGACGCTTGGCCTCCACCACTTTCAGCAGAACCTCTGGTACTGCTTTTTTCTTTAGCACGAAATACTTGCTGTTTTCCGTCATTCCTGTTCCTCCGGTGACAGATTGATCCATTTCAGGTAAGCATTGATAAATGGATCGATCTTTCCATCCATCACAGCATCTACGTTGCTGACTTCGCAGCTGGTACGATGGTCTTTAACCAGTGTATACGGCTGCATCACATACGAACGAATCTGATTTCCCCAGGCAATATCACTGACTTCTCCGCGGATGCCGGATAATTTCTCTGCCTGCTTCTGCTGTTCCAGAAGGTAGAGTTTAGCCTTCAGCATCTGCATGGCTTTGTCCTTATTCTGATGCTGAGAACGTTCATTCTGGCATTGTACTACAATTCCCGTAGGAATATGTGTAATACGGATCGCAGATGAAGTCTTGTTGATGTGCTGTCCACCTGCTCCGCTGGAACGGTACGTATCGATCCGCAGATCATCCGGATTGATCTCCACCTCAATGTCGCCTTCAATATCCGGCATCACATCACAGGAGACAAAGGAAGTCTGCCGTTTTCCCTGTGCATTGAATGGAGAAATACGGACCAGACGGTGCACACCTTTTTCGGATTTGAGATATCCGTAGGCATTTTCTCCATGCACCTCAAAGGTAACCGATTTGATACCTGCCTCATCACCATCCAGATAGTCCAGCACTTCTACGGTAAAACCCTTACGCTCTGCCCAGCGGGTATACATACGGTAAAGCATGCCCGCCCAGTCACAGGACTCGGTTCCTCCTGCTCCTGCATTCAGCTTGATGATAGCATCTGTACTATCATATTCGCCAGACAGGAGCGTCTTAATCCGCATGGCCTCAAATGCCTCTGTAAACTGATCCAGTTCTTCCTGAATCTCTGGAATCAGAGATTCATCGTTCTCTTCATAGCCCATCTCCAACAGTGTCTCAATATCTTCGTACTGTTGCTCCAGGCTTTCATATTTCTGTTTTTCTTCTTTGAGAATATTCAGCTCCTTCATACCTTCCTGGGATTTTTCCACATTGTCCCAGTAGCCAGGTGCCTCCATCTCCCGTTCTAATTCTTCGATCCTGAGCGTCTTTGAAGCCAGGTCAAAGTGAATCCCTCAGTTCTGTCATGGGTTTTGCGTAGCTGCTCAGTGTATATTTAAACTGATCTAATTCTACCATAACCACACCTTCTTTCTTTTAAAATTTATGATACTTTCAATCTTTTTTACTTCATCAATTTACGGCCGCAGCACTGCTTGTATTTCTTGCCGCTTCCGCAAGGACACGGATCGTTCGGATATACTTTATCTGCCGCACGCTGTACCGGTTTTTTGCCAAGTGAATCATCCTTATTGGTTCCAGTTACCTGTGCAACTTCCTCGCGCTCTGCCTTCTCTTCAATCTTCACATGCATCAGCAGACGTACGGTATCTTCCTGAATGCCTGCTGTCATGGCCTCGAACATCTCATAGCCGCTCATCTTATACTCAACTAGCGGATCTCTCTGTCCGTATGCCTGAAGACCAATACCCTGTCTCAACTGCTCCATATCATCGATATGGTTCATCCATTTGCGGTCAATAACTTTCAGAAGGAATACACGTTCCAGCTCACGGATCATCTCCGGATTCGGGAACTCTGCCTCTTTTGCCTCATACAGCTTCGTTCCTTCCTGCTTCAAAGCATGCTTCAACTCTGCTTTATTCTTACAGCCAATACGTTCCACAGTAATCATCTCAAAAGGAATGATAGGAAGCAGTGTCTCATTCAGACCTGAAAGATCCCATTCCTGCGGATCCTGATCATCGCCGATAAAGGTATCTACTGTGTTCTCTACCACATCAGAAATCATCTTGTAGATAGAATCTCTCATGCTCTCGCCGTCCAATACCCGACGACGCTCTGCATAGATGATCTCTCTCTGCTCATTCATTACCTGGTCATACTCCAGCAGGTTTTTACGAATACCAAAGTTATTATTTTCAATTTTCATCTGTGCTTTTTCGATCGCACTTGTAAGCATCTTATGCTCAATCTGCTCGTTTTCCGGAACTCCCAATGCATTGAATACATCCATCAGACGCTCAGATCCAAACAGTCTCATCAGATCATCTTCCAATGAAATATAGAAACGTGATTCACCCGGATCTCCCTGACGGCCTGCACGACCACGCAGCTGATTATCAATACGTCTGGACTCATGACGTTCTGTACCAATGATCTTCAATCCACCAGCTGCCTTTGCCTCATCGTCCAGCTTAATATCCGTACCACGACCTGCCATGTTAGTTGCGATCGTAACAGCTCCATGCTGACCTGCCAGTGCTACGATCTCAGCCTCTCTCTCATGGAATTTTGCATTGAGGACTTCATGCTGGATACCGCGCTTCTGAAGCATACGGCTGAGTTCCTCGGAAGTCTCGATCGTGATCGTACCTACCAGCACTGGCTGTCCCGTTGCGTGCGCTTTCTCAATCTCGTTGCAGACTGCAAAAAATTTCTCTTTCTTGGTCTTATATACGGCGTCATGCAGGTCCTTACGGATAACCGGCTTATTGGTCGGAATCTCCACAACGTCCATTCCATAGATTGCCCGGAACTCTTTTTCCTCAGTCAATGCCGTACCGGTCATACCGGATTTCTTGTCATATTTATTGAAGAAATTCTGGAACGTGATATTTGCAAGAGTCTTGCTTTCCCGTTTTACTTTTACGTGCTCTTTTGCCTCAATTGCCTGATGAAGTCCATCAGAGTAACGACGGCCTGGCATAATACGTCCGGTAAACTCATCAACGATAAATACCTGATCATCTTTTACCACATAATCCTGATCGCGGAACATCAGGTTATTAGCGCGAAGTGCCAGCTCCATGTTGTGCTGGATCTCCAGATTCTCCGGATCTGCCAGGTTCTCGATCTTGAAGAACTGCTCTACCTTCTTGATACCATCAGCTGTCAGATGAACGATCTTATCTTTCTCATTGACGATGAAGTCTCCGGTCTCCTCGATCTCCTCACCCATGATGGCATCCATCTTGGAAAATTCCTTACTTGCCTCACCACGAGTCAGCGTATGAGCCACATAATCGCACAACTCATAAAGCTTAGTGGATTTGCCGCTCTGACCAGAGATGATCAACGGAGTTCTCGCCTCATCAATCAGAATAGAGTCGATCTCATCGATGATAGCATAATGTAATTCTCTCTGTACCAGCTGCTCTTTGTAAATAACCATGTTATCACGCAGGTAGTCAAATCCCAGCTCGTTATTGGTTACATAAGTAATGTCGCAATTGTATGCAGCACGTCTCTCTTCCTTGGTGGAAGCATTCAGTACTACACCTACCGTCAGGCCAAGAAACTCATGAACCTTACCCATCCAGCCTGCATCACGGCTTGCGAGATAATCATTGACGGTTACAACATGAACGCCCTTTCCCTCCAGCGCATTCAAATATGCCGGGAGTGTGGATACCAGCGTCTTACCTTCACCAGTCTTCATCTCTGCAATACGTCCCTGATGAAGGATCATACCACCGATCAACTGTACCCGGTAATGCTCCATACCAAGTACACGCTTTGCTGCCTCTCTGACAGTTGCAAATGCCTCTGGAAGAAGATCATCCAGAGTCTCTCCTGCTGCCAGTCTCTGCTTGTATTCTTTTGTCTTATCTTTCAGTTCCTCATCGGTCAGCGCCTGCATAGTCGGACGCAATGCTTCGATCTTATCAATGGTGGGAGCAATCAGTTTCAATTCTCTCTCACTGTGAGTACCGAACAATTTGTTGATAATATTCATATTCTACTCCTGTCTATCTATATAGATCCTGGCAAAATACCCTTCTTTTTGCCACATGCGCCCATTATAGCATAAATCTACAATTTGGTAAACTTAAAAAAGGCCCCCGACACCCTGCAATAAGGTGTCGGAATCCTCTTTATACTTCATGAAATCTATATGCGACCTTCTAATCTCACTTTAAACTCAAACTCAGCGGTAAACCCATTGGAAAAAGTAAGGGCCACTTGTCATCCTCCTTTTAGTTCACCTCAGATATTCCTTAAACGGGTCCTTTTTCATATCCACTACCTCACTTCATAGTCTTATGATTCAATCTTACTAAATTTATGAAGACAGTCTGCACAACTTGAATTTGCGAATCAATAAATAGTCTACTTAAACTTAATAGTAATCAAAATATTATCAAGATTTTCTTCGTCCTCATCATATGAACTATCCATTTTTAAGTCATTAAAAATCACACCTCCGCCATCATTGCTAATCGGATATAAACGATAGAATTGTTCCCCATCAATATCCTTTACTTCAAAGGTTTTAAAAGAACCAATCCAGCCATTAAATCCGTCAATATTAAATTCATATGTATCTACATCATCGCCATAATAAGAAACAGTATTCTCTGTTCTTTCCACACGATTATCTTCAAAAGCAATTCCTACTTGATTTTTTTCACCTTCCACTCTAATATCAGAAAAATGTCCTACTTTTAGTGAACATGAAAAAGTTTTCAGAAGTTCCCATTTGTGATCTTGTGTATTAGAATGATAAACATTAAACTCAACACTCTCATAGTCAATCCCATTTAAATCCAACCCCAGATTACTATTATAGCTAATGGTTTTATCTGTACACCCAACAAAAGATAACATCAATACTAAGGTCACCGTCATTACTGCTATTTTTCTCATACAATCGCCTCCAAATTCCGATTTCATGCTCTCTTCCACTTTATATGTCTGTTATTTGAAATATTCAATTACGAATTTTATTGGAACTAGGAAACGGTGCAATTCAGCTTTTTATAGATTTTCTCAATCGTCTCCTTTGTTATCTATGAGCATCTTTTATAATCTATTATAACTTACGCCCATAAACTACCTCCATATTTTTCACTCAGATACATTTTGATTATATCACGATTTCATTAGGTTTAATATCTGTGTTTTTGATATCTTATGTAAAATGGAAGATCATCGTTGCTAATTACTTGTTGTATCGACGGCCTATACAGCATACGCCGGATTATCACTAATAACGAAATTCATCTCAGTATTATAATCCCTACATACCAATCATAATCATTTTCTAATTTTTTCATAGTTTCTAAAACCAGCTTTATACCTAAAATTTAATGTAACTGAGTATTTTCCCCTTTAGAACAATTCTCTGGCTCCGCAGTGCCACATAACACTCGCCATATCGCATTACATGATATTGTCTTCCGCACCAGTTAAGACGTCGACCGACTGAAGTTAACGTTTCGAAGCTCAATCACTATTCAACCCTGCTTTCTTGCTGTCTACGCTTGTCAGATGCCGTTACCGGCATCATCCCAAGACTCGCTATTATCTGGTTGGCTAAACCTTGGATAAACCGGAATCCCACCGGCTTGACTACACACCCTTAGCTGGGCGCACAACTGGAATTTCATGAATTATCGCTTGCCTTAAACTTGCTGACACAAATCATTTAGTTTCCAATCCACTCAAATAGAATTGATATAACAAATACACCAGAGAAAATATACAATTAACAAATACGCCATATTTTCTTTTAAAGATACTAGATACGATGAGAATACAACAAAGCCAATAACCTTGATTACCGCTTTAATTTTTCGATTTTCAATCTTATCAATTTTACAACAGATAAAACGTACTCCAATAACCATAGGAGAAAATAAGATTGCAATCAAAATTAATATAATATTTTGCTTATTAAAAATAAGCTTTGATAACTGTTTTTTCTCATTATCCTTGATGTCCAAATACTGGTATAGCAATATAAGAGAGGCTTGGTCAGGAACACTTTTTCCTAATTCCCATTTCGAAATTGTCTGTCGCGTAACAAAGACAACATCAGCCAGTTGTTGTTGGGTTAAGCCCTTTTCAATTCTGGCTGATTTAATCAAATCTGATATTTCCATAGTTGTACTCCATTTATTATCTGTTTTTAATAGTGTCGCATAATGTTATTGCTAAACAAGCAACTATTACAAGAAAACTCATCTGATGTTTAATAACAACGCAAAATAGACTAATTGCCAATAACATACCGATAAAAGCAATCATACTATACTTGTATATCCTAGGATGTTTTTGGGATAATGCATTCCATATTTTTACAATTACTGCTATCATAGGAATAATTAATACCCCCATAACACCAAATAAAATTCCAGTTGCAACAACACTCATTTTGTTTTTCTTTAATTCCTTCAACATAAAAAGAACCTCCTTTGTTTTTGATACTTTGATATTAAAAAAGAATTCTTTTTATGTCACGCAACGCTTGTGAAAACAGGCGCAACGGTAACGATTTTCATTCTGGTCATCGAAAGCAAAATTCCGATTTTTCGTTCTCTGCGACTTCCCAATAAACGGGAATTTTACGCTTTCTTAATTGGATGTCTAATTACAGTTTTCCATTTTTCTGGGGCAACCTTTCTTGCATCAGACATATAAATCTCGTGGTGCAACCTATCTTTGTTAATATCATTAACATATCCATTTTGTTCTAAATAAGTATCCATAAGCGCAACAGTTGCTGGCTCATTATCAAAAGAACCTATATGCATAATTTGAACGCATAATCCCTCATCAATCGTAAGATACTCTGCTGACGAACAATCAAGTTTCTTCTTTTTCGTTGCTGTTTCTACCGCCCAGTCAAAATCAGCTTTAGAAATGAAATCAGGCAAACGGATAACAGAAATCCAGCTGAAAGCAGACTTATTTGTATAATCTACACTCTCGACATCATCCTGCCACCAAAAACCTTCCAATGGCGGAACAACATATTCAAAAAATCCTTCAATTTTATAATCAGTCTTGTAACTCATTTTTAATGTGTATGCAACAGCATATAGAACACTGATTGCTTGTTGATATGCTCCGCCTTCTTCATTTGGATTGCCTTTTCCTCTAACTGCAATATAATTTGCCTTAGGTACATTTACAATCTCTGGTTTGTTCTTCGGCATATAGAATTCTTTATACTCTTTTTTAAAATCAAAAGCCATAATAACCTCCAAAATTCCGATTTTCTCAATTCTCCAAACTGTTAAGGAAACAATCGGAGTTGGTGTAAACGAAAAAGCAGCCTTGAGTTCTGATAAAAACTGCCCTTTCGTTTACATCAATTTCGATTTTACCTTGGTGAACAAAGTCGCATCCCTTTAGCCGATAGCTATGGGGATTCAATCGTTGCTCTTTTCCTTAAGTTTATCATACCGGATGTTTTGGTAAAAGTTTTTTTATTCAAGAAATCAATTTCAGGCATGACAAACAAACCTCCTATGCGGAAGTCATTTATTCTATGCAATTGTAGATTTTAACATCTCATATGTGCACGAAAAGAAGAACTGTATTTATCTTTGCGGGGTGATATCATATTCCCTCCGCAAGAAGAACATTTGCATACATCGATGTTATACAAAACCTTTACCATTTCTACTGCATTTAGATTTTTTAATGTAGAAATGTATTTCTTACATCCAAGCAGGTTTCTGCAGTGAGTTATCTTTTTTCTCTTGTTTCTACATGATAGCAGACCATAGTGCCGGATTCTGACAAATCGTTTGGGAGGAACATGCATCATGAATCGACGGATGAATTCTTCTCCTGAAATTGTTTTCTCTTTCCAGCAGCCTTCGTTTTTATAGTCTTTTACTGCATATGTAACCGTTGTTTCCGTCATAGATTTAATCCGATGATTACTGATGCTATCCTGTGGGTATATTTTCCAAGATAATTTATAACCGATTGCGCACCATTGAAGGTTTCTTTACAATAAGTAACCCAGTCCTTTTCATAACACTTATCAAGAAGTTCTTTAAACCGATAGCTATTCTGATATTTCTCTGCTGTACCATGAAATTCAAGCTTAGAATCATTCCACAGGCTTTTTAGTTCATCCATATATTTTCCACGGAATACCTTTGAGATAACACCATATGGGAGAAAAATTTTTCCACCTGTATCCTTCCATTTGTTTTCATCATCAAGTCCACCGCCAAGAACAATGGTATGAATATGCGGATGATAATTCATTGCAGAACCCCAGGTATGAAGAATACAGATATACCCTATATTAGCTCCTAGATACTTTGCGTCTTTTGCCAATTCATTCAAAGTTGCAGAGGCAGCATGATACAGTGCATCATACAACAGCTTCTGGTTGCTGTAAATGATGGAATTCAATTCCTCAGGAACTGTGAATACTACATGATAATAGGGTGCATCAAGTACGTTCTCTTTTTGTGCATCAATCCATTTCTCTTTCGGAAACTCCTGACACATGGGACAGCATCTGCTTCTGCAGGAGTTATTATGAATGCTGATACATCCGCAGTCCTCACAAACACTGATGTTTACACCAAAAGCGCCTGTTTTACATTTCATGATATGATAAGCTGTTTTTCTATGATGAGCAGGAGGGCTATTCCTCTTTTCATAAGAAGGATAAAACCGTTCAAATACATCTTGTATCGTACATGATTTCTCCATAATTACTCACCACCCATCTCATCAAATGGACTCCTAATTCCAAGTAGAGTTTTATTGCTTACATGCAGATAAACCTCTGTTGATTTTGGATCGCGATGTCCCAGAAGCGCTTGAATATATTTTACATCACAGCCGGATTCAAACAGATGACTTGCAAAGCTGTGACGTAAACAATGCGTGGAGACGTGTTTCTGAATGCCTGCTCTTTTGGCACTTTCACGAAAAAACTGAATGACACTATCTTTTGTAAGATAATCCCCTGTCCATGAACTTGGGAACAAAATCCCTCTTGGTCTGCCACATTGAAACCAGTATTCTGTCAGTATCTCGAGCGTCCGGTCTGCAAGCAAAGTATAACGATCAGAGCGACTTTTCCCATCACGGATGTGTATGGTTTTGTTCTTGCGTGAAATATCATCATAATGAAGATGTGTGACTTCTGAAACACGTAGTCCGCTTGAATACATAGTAGCAATCATAGCTTTGTGTTTCAGATTTGGCGTAGCATCAAGAATAGCCGATATTTCTGCTTTTGTAAGCACTGTCGGTAACTTCCTGTCCCTTTTCATACGAGGTATGTCATCATCGTCCCAATTCATCTTCAATACTTTCTTGTAAAAGAAGCGGATTCCTGAATGGTAGTGATTGTATGTTTCTGGTGAAATCCCGGAAAGTTTCTTTTCAGTTAGGAATATATCAACATCGTCAGTTGTTAATGCATCTATATCCTTGACTGTGTGGTTCAAAAAATGAGCAACACTGGTACAGTATGCATGAATCGTGGAATCCTTGAGATTCCGTTTATTCGCAGCAGATCGAATCTGATTAAAAATTTCTTCGTACATAATAAAATCCTCCATGTAAAATCAGTAGTTAATGAAAAACCCTGCTTACATGGAGGTGCATTAGCATAATCACGAACACCGGCTTAGCCGGTGGTCGTGATTCGTCATTTTTCACATATAAAAATGCTTAAGTCCCTTTTACAACACATGAAACTCCGGCTTTTCCTCCCCATATACGCCCCAGAGCACCACTCCTCCAAGCACGATCGCAAGGCATAAAAGTCCTGAAAACATCACCATAAACGGCAGGCAGATCTGACCACACAGCTGGAACGGCTGATCCCGGTAATCCCAGATCCCGATCTTCAGCCATTTATTACAGATAATCCCCGTCATAAATTCCAGGGATGTCAGGAAAAGCACTGCCCGGATAATCTGAATCCACATCGGCTCAGACCAGTGCATTACCTCGCCCTGAAAACTGCAAAATGTCAATGCAACTCCCCCAAGCACAAACATGGTCCAATGAGAAAATCCACGAAACCAGATCTCGATCAGATAATAGGCGCTTCCCCCTGCTGCTATCAGAAAGACTATCTCACTTACCCTTTTACTCACTCTTTTCACCATAAAAAACGCCCTCACTATGCAAATCTCTTACATAGCATGAGCGTTTCTTTTGGATTTTATCACAAATCATTGGATTTATTTACAGAGTTCTCCCATATAATAGAAGCCTTTTGCCTCTTTTAAGTAAACTGTCACGATCTTACCGATCATGCTTTCATCTCCCGGGAAATGTACCAGGAGGTTGTTGCTCATTCGTCCTGTCACCAATGACGGATCATGATCGTTGACACTTTCTACCAGCACATCCTGTGTGGTTCCCTGATGTACAGAGCATACTTCCGCTGAAATCTGCTGCACCTCTTTTAAAAGGCGATCAAAACGGTCTTTTACCACGTCGTCAGGAACCTGATCTTCCATTGCTGCCGCAGGGGTTCCTGTTCTCTTAGAATAGATAAAAGTAAAGGCACTGTCATAACGCACCTGTCTTACAATATCCAGAGTATCCTGGAAATCTTCCTCTGTCTCCCCAGGGAATCCGACGATAATATCCGTTGTAAGGGAAATATCCGGCACTGCTTCGCGGATCTTTCTTACCACCTCAAGATAATGCTCCTTGGTGTAATGGCGGTTCATCTTCTGCAGGATCCTGCTGCTTCCTGACTGAACCGGAAGATGCAGATGCTTGCATATTTTCTTGGAATGTGCCATTACATCAATCAGTTCATCTGATAAATCCTTTGGATGGGAAGTCATAAAGCGGATTCTCTCCAGTCCTTCAATCTTCTCAATCTCCTGAAGAAGCTGTGCAAATGTCATCGGCTCTTCCAGATTCTTTCCATAAGAGTTTACATTCTGACCAAGGAGCATAACTTCTACCACACCATCTGCCACAAGTCCTTCAATCTCGCGAATGATATCTTTGGGATTACGGCTTCTCTCACGTCCACGCACATACGGTACGATACAGTAGCTGCAGAAATTGTTACATCCGAACATGATGTTAACACCGGATTTGAAGGAAAATTTACGTTCGCTCGGAAGATCCTCCACAATCTTATCAGTATCCTTCCAGATATCGATCACCATTCTCTCAGATTCAAATCTTGTCACGATCAGTTCTGCAAATTTATAAATATTGTGAGTTCCAAAGATCAGGTCAACAAACCGGTAGCTCTTCTTGATCTTCTCTACAACAGTCGGTTCCTGCATCATACATCCGCAGAGTCCGATGAACATATTCGGATTCTTTTTCTTCTTTGCACCAAGCTGTCCCAGACGTCCGTAAACACGCAGATTCGCATTTTCACGGACAGTACAGGTGTTGTAGATAACGAAGTCTGCTTTCTCTTCATCCGGCTCTTCCTTGTATCCGATCAGTTCCAGAACACCGACCAGCTTTTCGGAGTCGCGAGCGTTCATCTGACAACCGAAAGTCGTCACGCAAAAAGTCAGATCTCTTCCGATCTCCTTTGCTTTTTCGCTTACATACTTCCGCGCTTTGGCAATGTAATAGTACTGTCTCTCCGGCTCGGTGACCGGAGCTTCTTTGGTAAGATCTATTGCATCAAAATCAATATTATTCATATGTTATTAACCTCTCTATACAAACTGGTTCAGCCCTGCATCATATTTATAATCAATGGATGCCAGTTTCTCTGTCAGTTCTTTTTTCTCAATCTGCATCTCCTGGCAAAGAGTATCCAGATCTGTATAAAAATCCCGTAATTTTGTATTGACCACACTCAGAAGGATCATTGGATCCTTTGGTAAATCTGCCATGTTTTTATCCTCTTTTTCTAATAATCTCTCGTTTTTAACACGGTATTCCGGATATAATCAAAAGTTTTCTCTTCCCCGTCTGCCGCGAGCATATAGAGAAGTTCTTCCAGAAGTGCCCTGGTATCCTTATGCATCCAGTCCCCTGCAATACCGTGAAGATAATATTCAAGCGGTGACGTATCCGTATATTTATCTTTCATATAAATCTTGGATGCTGCGATCCGGTCCATTAACATCTCGACCACATACTTTTTGGGCATCTTCATCCCGGTAAGCATTGGTTCCCCTTCCAGTCCGTAGTCAATCCAGTATTCATAATGATGTTTATTGCGCCCTTTATGATGTAGCCATGCCGAAGAATAGCCCTTTTCTTCTCTTTCTGCGTTATTCGGGCTCCGGTTTCCCTGGAAATACCTGCACCCAACCCAGAACTCCGCCGGAGAGTACTTCGACATATCATGCAAAAGTCCCTGTCTGTAAAGTCCTACCTTAAAGCAGTTCTTCATAACCAGATATTTGTGATGTGTTATGGTGCAAAAATGTTTCCAGATTTTCATTCTTTAGCCTGCCTTCCAACAAAAACTTTGATCGTTCGCTCCTCCAGCTGAACCTTCTTATCTTTTACCGGAACTGCTTCTTTTTCATCCAGGACTCCTTCTTTTGTCCCTGCTATGCACACCCATTCCATTCCTTTTGGAAGGGAAGGAAGTGCAAATGAATGAGAAAGCCAGTGCATATTATATGCAATATAAAAGTCCTTCTCTGTACATTCTTCATGATAGAATACACCAAGCTGTCTGCTTGCACGCCCTGCCGGCATCTGCCACGCATCCTCCCCATGATAGGAAATCTGAGGGATTCCGCTTCTGCCCATCGTGTCTTCTGATTTTTTCGCTGTCTGCTTCATACAGGCTTTGCGAAGTGCAATCAGTCGACATACAAATGTATATAATTCCTCCTGTCTGGAAAGCTGGTTCCAGTCAAGCCATGATATCAGATTATCCTGACAGTATGCATTATTATTCCCTTTCTGGGTATTCATAAATTCATCCCCGGAAAGGATACACGGCATTCCCTGTGCAAATAAAAGTAAAAAGAACGCATTAAATATCTGATTCTTCCGCAACTCGTTAACCGCCTTTTTCCGGCTGTTCCCTTCTGCCCCACAGTTCCAGCTGTAATTGTAATCCGGACCATCCAGATTATTCTCACCATTTGCTTCGTTGTGCTTTCCATCATAGGAAACTACATCACAGAGCGTAAATCCGTTGTGGCTTGCAATATAATTATACAGCTGTGTATCCTGATTCTTCAGCTGGCAGATCACATCCCGGATCATGCCCTCGTCTCCCTTTAAGAAACGGCGCATCACATTCTGGAATCCGTCTTCTTTTTTGAGGATCTTACTTTTCGCAAGCACAGGATCCTTTGCAAGTTCATCCAGATTGCAGATATATGGATTCACAATAAATCCATCCACATGATACTGCATCACCCAGTAACGCAGACAATCTAAAATCAGAGAAAACGTAGTTCCCTCTGTGAAAGGCATCTCAAGAATAACTTCAATCCCTGCAAGATGCATCTGACGAACAAGTGACTTCATCTCATTCACCGGATCTCCTGCCGCATATGATGCTTTTGGTGCAAAGAAATATGCTTTTCCATATCCCCAGTAATTCACATGCCTCTGATTCTCATCAAATTCATAAACCGGCATCAGATGGATCTGGTTAATCCCCAATTTTTGAAGATAGGGCAGTTTCTCCGTAACTCCGTCAAACGTTCCTTTGTGTGCGACTCCGGACGAACTGTGTTTTGTAAATCCACGGACATGAAGACTATAGGCGATCACATCTTCCTTTTTCAGATGTGGAAATTGCGACTTTCCCCAGTCAAATGTATCTGTTACGATCCGGGTACGCAGTTTTCTCTTTTCCTTTCCCTTTGACACAGACCAATGTTCTCTGCCTGAAAATGCTTTTCCATATGGATCCGGAACTATCTTTCCACCGATTTTATAACAATATTCATAATCTTCCGGTTGTTCCAGCACCACGGAGAGAAAGTGCAGATTTCCTGCCACATCAGAGTATGGCATCTCCTGTGAAAATGCTGAAGTCCTGGCACCTTTTTTATAAATGATCAGTTCACATGTCTGTCCTTCCGGAACTGCTACCGAAAAATTCGCTGTCTGTCCTTCCACAGTACATCCCTGTGGAAACGGAAATCCCACTGCTGTCTTCATATCCACTGTTCCCCCTGTTACTGCCATCCGTCAACTCCATACATATCTACATTCGAGGCATCAATAAAAAATACATCCAGATACGTTGTCTTTTCATAATCATCCCCGTTTAAAATAGCAAAACCGATTTTGGCCGATTCTTTTCCGAGTTTGATCGGTGATTGCGCACTTGTTCCGCGAATCAGGGAATCCGTCTTCTGAAGTTCTTTTTTCAGATCCGGAGAACCATCTACCCCGTAAATCTTTACATCAGTAAGACCGGCTGTTCTTGCTGCAACCAGTGCCCCAAGCGCAATCTGGTCGTTCCCGCACATTACTGCCGTAACATCCTTATTCTCTGCAAAAATCTTGTTAGCTGCTTCTCTTGCCTCATTCAAATCTCCACTGACATCTGCTCTTCCTACAATCTCAAATCCCTTTCCGGCAATTGCTTCCTCAAAGCCTGTAATTCTCTCTACAATAGAATTCTGTGTAAGACCTTCAAGAATTACAATCTTTCCACCATCCGGACTCTGCTGTATCAGATCTTCTCCACAAAGCTGTCCGGCAGCTTTATTATCCGAACCAATAAAGGCATCAATATAATCCGTATCCTTAACTTCCGTATCAATATTGATGATCTTAACATCGGCTTCCTTAAGCTCTTCCAGAGCAGGTGTGATCGCATCTCTTGATACCGGACACAGAAAAATGGCATCCAGTCCGTCTTTGATCATCTGATGGATCTGCTCGATCTGGGTGTCTACATTCAGTGCCGGATCTTTTGTCACCAGCGTACTTCCCTGTGCTTCGACTGCTTCTCTCAGTGCCTGCTCAAGTGTAATATAGTATGGATTTTCCATGGTAATACAACTAAATCCAAAACGATAGCTTTTTGCCTCTTCCTTGCTGTCATCGTCCTCTTCTGCTATTGCATTGTCCTGGCTTGTCCCAACATTCTTCTTACAGCCTGCAGTCATGCCAATACAGAGAACCATCACAAGAAAGATAGAAAAAATCTTTTTCTTCATATAGATAAACCTCCCTGAAACCTTTCTTTTATTGTATCTTTTTTACCGCTAATGTCAATACTTTTCCCCTTGCAAATATCCCCATACTCTGTTAGAGTGATAGTATCAGATTGAAAGGAGAACTGAACAATGGAAAAGGAACATAATCTGCTTGAATCCGACGTTGTCACACTGACACTTGATGACGATGTGGAAATCGAATGCGCCATTATCACAACTTTTAATATGGATTCTACCGAATACATTGCACTTCTTCCGCTTGATGAAGACGGTGGAAATGAGGACGGAGACGTATGGATCTATCGCTTTATCCGTGATACCACAGGCGGCTCCGATCATGATCTTCAGAATATCGAAGATGATGATGAGTATGACCGCGCTGCGGATAAGTTTGATGAATGGCTTGATACACAGGAATTTGAAGGCTTTGATATTGAAGAATAATTATTTTATTCTCTGACCTAAAAGCTCTTCCACAAAACGGGACGGTTTGATACTGTTCCCGTTTTTTTGTGTAATATAGGAAATACAGAGATTATTCTTCGCACGGGTTAATGCTACATAAAAAAGTCTTCTCTCTTCTTCAATCTCGTCTTTCTTTTCTGCCTTCTGATGCGGAATCTCACCCTCATTGGCATGGATCACAAATACATCCTCAAATTCCAGTCCTTTCGCTGAATGGATCGTCATCAGCTGTACCTTATTCTCCCGCTCTCCTTTGATCTTCCTTGCCTTTGCCTGCTGTTCTTCCAGCTCCTGCGTATATTTTGCAATATGGATTTCCCATTCATCATAGGATTTGAAGTTTTTACTCCTCTCCTCAAGCTCTGCCATCACATCCATCAGCTTCTTCCACGAAATCTGATGTTTTTCGGCATATTCTTTCAGGAAATCATCATATCCGATCTTTTTCCGGATATACTGGATTGCCGCATAAGGTGCCATATTCTTCATCATACGGACATCCACATCAAACTGGTCAATAATATCCAGCATCCAGTCCTTATCACAATAAAATTTACGCAGATCCTCAAAATTTACCTGCCGGTTCTCCATACTGTTCCGTGCCAGATACCTGAGCGGTCGGTTACAGATCGTCAGGAAAAGCGACCTGTCCCGCTTTCCTGCTGCCAACTGCAGATATGCCATCATATCTTTTACAATAAAATGCCTGTAAAAATTGGTCACATAATCTCGCATTTCAAACGGGATACGGTGCTCGCTTAATATTTCCGAAATCATTCGCGCCTGGACTGCTGCCCGGAAAAGCACAGCAATTTCTCCCGGCTTTATTCCCTGGTCCAGTTTTTTCTGGATCTTTTCCGTTACATACTGCGCCTCTTCCTGTTCATCCAGGACTTCCTGCACATGAACATTCTGTCCTCTTCCCCGAAATGACTGTACACGCTTGTAAAAACGGGTATCATTATGCAAAATCACTCTTGCCGCTGCTCCGGTAATAAATTCGGTAGAACGATAATTCACCGTCAGCGAAATGGTCCGAAGTGACGGGAATTCCTGCTTCATATAAAGCATCAGCTCCGGCTTTGCTCCACGAAATCCATAAATGGACTGATCATCATCCCCGACTACAAACAAATTGTACCTCGGTGCTGCAAGCATCCGGATCACTTCATACTGCACACGGTTGATATCCTGGAATTCATCGATCAGGATATACTTGAAACGCTTCTGCCATCCTTGCAGAATCTCCGGCTTTTTCCGGAAAAGTGCATAACACTGTACCAGCATATCATCAAAATCAAATTTTTTCAGTTCTTTTTTCTGATGCTCATAGCTGCGGAACACTTCTGCAAACTCATCTTGTGTAAGATACTTACTGTGAAAATCTTTCAGATGACAAAGTCCGTTCTTTACCATGCCGACTTCCCGCAGAAGTTCTCTCACCAGTTCCTCTTCATCTTCTACCTCAGGTGTTGATTCGATATCGGTCTGGTCTAAGACCTCCTGCAAAAGTACAGAGGACTCTTTTTCAGACATCAGATTATTCGCACCAATCCCATAGGCACATTTTAGAATCCCATAAAAAATACTGTGAAAAGTCCCAAACGTTACCGGATAATTTTTTCCGGCAGTCAGCCTTTCAAAACGTTCTTTCATTTCACGTGCTGCATATCTTGTAAAAGTAATTACAAGAATCTGATCCGGGCGTACTCCGCTCTCCTCGATCAGATAACGGGTACGTTCTGTGACAATAAGCGTCTTTCCCGAACCCGGAGGTGCCAGCACCATACACGGTCCATTCCCGTGCTTTATCGCTTCATCCTGTCCTCTGTTTAGTTTCATGAACTCCCCTTCTCATATGTAATACAACAGAACGGATCCCTCTTCCGCATTACGCGAAAAAAGAAATCCGTCCCCCATGCATACTTTTATATCTGTATATTATCTGCTTAATAATTCAATTGCATTCTTGATTCTTTCTACAGATTCTGCCTTACCAAGAACTTCCATGATCTCAGTCGCTCCACCCGGAGTATTCTGCTTTCCTGAAACTGCAGTTCTTACCGGCCACATCACATATCCGTTCTTATAGCCTTTTTCTTCTGCAAATCCCTTCAGCAGCCCGAATAATGCGTCATTACTGTAATCATCCCATGCTTCCAGTCTTGGAAGAATTTCTTTTAATACTTCCAGAGAAGTCTCTTCGTTAGTCTTCATCTTCTTATGGCAATACATTGCAGTATCATATTCCGGAACAGCTTCAAAGAAATCAATCTGGTCTTTGATATCAGGAAGGATTTCGATACGGCTCTTGATCAGAGACGCAATCTTTTTCAGATCATAATCCTTTGTGATCACTTTCTTGATATACGGCTCTGCAAGTTCATAGAATTTATCAAAATCCATAGCCTTCAGATATTCCCCGTTCATCCACTTCAGCTTATTGATATCAAATACAGCCGGTGATTTGCTCATATGATGATAGTCAAATGCTTCAACAAGTTCCGGCAGTGAGAAGATCTCTCTGTTATCCTGCGGACACCATCCAAGAAGTGCCACATAATTTACAATTGCTTCACTTACAAATCCTTGATCCAGAAGATCTTCGTAAGAAGAATGTCCACATCTCTTGCTGAGCTTTTTGTGGTTCTCATCTGTAATCAGCGGGCAATGTACATAGACCGGTACTTCCCATCCAAACGCTTCGTAAAGACGGTTGTACTTCGGTGCTGAAGAAAGATATTCATTTCCTCGGACAACGTGTGTAATATTCATCAAATGATCATCAATAACGTTCGCAAAATTATAGGTCGGATATCCGTCTGATTTGATCAGGATCATATCATCCAGTTCCTCATTCGGAACGGTAATATCTCCATAAATTTCATCATGGAAAGTTGTGGTTCCCTCTGTCGGCATATTGATGCGGACAACATATGGCTTTCCGGCTGCAAGGTTTGCTTCTATCTCTTCTTTACTCAGATGCAGACAATGCTTGTCATAATTCACAATCTGTGTTCCATCCTCTGATACAGAAGTCTTCAAAGATTCCAGACGTTCTTTATCACAGAAACAGTAGTATGCATCTCCCTGTTCAATTAACTGCTTAGCATACTTCATGTAAATTCCTGAAGCCTGTCTTTCACTCTGAACGTATGGTCCGACACCGCCATCTTTATCTGGTCCTTCATCATGAACAAGGCCTGTCTTCTCCAGTGTTCTGTAAATAATATCCAATGCCCCTTCTACATATCTTTCCTGATCTGTATCTTCAATACGGAGCATAAAATCTCCGCCTTCATGTTTTGCGATCAGGTATGCATATAATGCAGTACGCAAATTGCCGACATGCATTCTACCTGTCGGACTCGGTGCAAATCTTGTTCTGACTTTTTTCATTTTAGTGTTCCTCTCTTTAACTTCTGTTTTATTTTCACTGTGAAAATAAACTATTCACAGTTCTCTATGACATTCAAATATATGTTCATCTTTATAATACTAACACATTCCCTTTTTTACTTCAAGCATTCCGAAGCCACTATTTTTCCCGTTTTTCTGTATTTTGCGGTTCCTCAGCTCCAGGAACGATCTTTCGGACGTACTTCATGGAATTCTGCTTCCACTCACTCTTCTGAAAAGCCTGGAAAAAGGTATCCACGACAAAAATTGCAAGAGAGATCACGCCTGCGATCTCCAATGTCTGGATCAGATAAAATTCGGACATCGCCTCGTTCCCGTCGATCAGATAATGAACCGTCTGGTACATCCCGTTTCCGGGAACAGTCGGAAGAACCCCGGCAATCAGAAACAACGTAACCGGTGTCTTATAAACTCTCGCAAAAATATGCGAAACAACCGCAGCTGCAACTGCTGAATATAAAGATGCCATAACATCTCCCCTGCCAAAATGTATTGCAAGCAGATAAACAAATCCACCAATTGCTCCTACAATACCAGCCTGAAGAACAAAGCGGCGCGGAACCTGAAGGAGAACCGCAAAACTGTAAATAGATAAAAACGCTCCAAATACCCGGATGATCATTTCAAAAACAGTACTGTTCATTTTTTGCTCTCCTTCCTGCTAAAAAATCTTTGCGCAAAGCGCCAGCCCAATACCAATTCCAATTGCAATCCCAAGTGCTTTTAAGAAAGCTTCCATCACTCTTGCACCACCGGAAAGATAATCCCCCCGCAAGGTATCCCTGACAGCATTGGTGATTGCCATTCCCGGTACAAGAGGCATGAAACTTCCTATCATAACAGTATCCATATTCATCTGATCACCCAGACCTTCTTTTAGAAGGCAGCAGGCAAATGCAACACCAAATCCTGCGAAAATATCCTGAATAAATGGGTGAAATTTCAGATCCTGTCCCGCTGATACAAAGGTCACAAGAAAAATTCCTACAATAATCGCTGCCCCGGTATCTGCAATGGATCCGCCAAAAAAAATTGTAAATCCCACACCGACCCCCATCATTGCCAGGTTGGTTGTCTTGCGGCTGAACTCGAACTGTTTTAACGTCGAAAGCTTCTCATATGCCTGCTCTAGTGTCAGATCATCTCCACAATACTGCCTGGAAATCTCATTAACATCTACGACGAGCTTTAGATTGGTATCCCGTTCTTCTACTCTCTTTGTAACAGTAACTGCCTTTTCATTCTCCAGTTTGATCGTCGCGGAAATTCCGGTCATGATCACCAGAACTTCTGCCATCTCGATGTGATCCGCCGTCTTCAGTATATGATGCATGGTATCTTCCACACGATACGTTTCCGCTCCGCTTCGCAGCATCATTTCACCGGCAAGCATCGCCGTTTTCAGTAATAATTGCGTATCCATGACTTGCTCCCTCTCACTTTCTCGGATTTATAACTGTCATGATACTATTTCCTATTCTAAAAATCAACCAAAAATTTTTTCGTACACAAAGCAGTACAATCATTACTATTCACAGTATCTGTGACAAACAACGTACAATCTTTCTGCAAAAACAGTTTTTCACAAGGAAAAAGGCTTCCCGGTCTTATGACCGGAAAGCCTATCTTCCTGAATTAGAGTGAGAGTGTTTATAAAAAGGCAGATTTTATTAGTTAATATATCCGCTCTTTTTCAGTTCTTCCTCAGCTTTTGCGAGATTTGCGTCTGATACACGGATGATTGGTCCTGTGCATCCCATTCCGCTTTCTGCGTAAATGCCGAGTTTCCACAGTACTTTAACTGCGTCTTCCAGATCCATTACTTCAATACCTGGAATCTGTGCTGTAACGATTTCCTTCGGTGGCTCTTTTACTTCTTCTTCAGCCGCTGCCGGTTTCTGAGAAGCTTTGTGCTCATCAAGGATTTCTTTTAATCCAGCTTTCTTAACAGCTGCAAATTCTTCTTTCGCTACTTCAAATACTTTTCCTCTTACCAGCTGTGCTGCGTAACGGATTGCATTTGCGATAACCGGTGCTCCGGATGCTCTGGATACGATCATGACAAGCTGTTCATATCCTTCTCCGATTCCTGGTCCATATCCAAATCCTGTAGCTTCAAAGCTTCCGCCTGTTGTGAAAGAAGAAAGCATTTTCACCATGATATTTCCTGTGAGGGAATCTGTTACCATGATGTCCGGGGATGCCTGAAGGACGTCATTTCCTCTCATAACGCATCCGCCATCTGCTCTTCCTGATTCTGCAAATTCGATCGGATACCCGTTCTCCTGCAGTTTCTTCAGAGCTTTCTCTGTCTGACGTGCACCGTCTACATTCAGGATACCAACGGTCGGATTCTTCTTGCCACAAGCTTTTGCAGCGATGATTCCGTAGATCGCATTTTTGATCATTCCTTCAATACGGTCTGTGCTGGATGTTCCTGTTGTATTAGCGATGAACATTTCTTTTGCAGTTGCCGGTGTTACACAGCGTCCTACTGTAGATACACCGATCGGGAATGGGAAGTGCATGGTTACTGCTGCATCTACTTCTCCATTCTTCAGCATTTCTTCCATCTTATCATGACCTTCTTCATCGTTAGCCACTTTAACAGTTGTAACGCCTTCTGCTTCTAATGTTCCGATATAATATACATCAATTCCGTCTTTTGCCGCTTCAATTGCCGCTGCCATAGAGTTTTCTTCTCCATGTTCGCTTCCCATTCCGGTCAGTGCAACTTTCGGGCGCTTTCCGAAGCTTCCTGTCTCCAGTCCCTGCGCCATCTCCATAAAGGTGTCGGCAATCATTCTTTCAATACTATTTGCCATTTTGTTTGTCCACCTTTCTTATTCTTCTGTTGCCATGAGTGATGCTGCAAAATCTTTCATTGCTTTTGCGATCAGTCCTTTTACTTCTTCTTCTGATACACCACTGTTATCTTCTGCACCGGTATTTGCCTGAATTACGAAAGATACACCATCGAAGAGATTGGTCATACGTCCAAGGAACAGACTTCCTTTTCCGATGATCATGACTTTATTGATCTTTCCAGCAAGGATATCTTCTCTTGCAAATCCGATGTACGGTACACCTGAAGGAATATGTCCCTGAGTCGGAGCCCATCCTGTCAGTCCGTGTTCTCCTGCGAAGCTTGCAAGTTCTTTTCTGTCAAGTTCGCCTCTCTTAACTGCGAGAGCTGCGATCATCTTGTAGTTAGCAAGCGGTACATCTCCGGCTCCTGCCGGTTTTGTGATATCCGGGTTCTGCATTTCCGGAGAGAATTTATCGATATCTGTGATCTTAAGTCCTGCTCTTTCCAGTGGATCAGCTACAAGGCTTCCGATTACGTTCTGCGGAGCACTTCCTGTTCCTACTGTATGGCGTCCAAGGATATCCAGGTTGATTTCCGGGTTTACACCATCGTTTTCTGCGATGATTACACAGAATCCGCCAAGGCAGTCTTCCAGGATCGGAAGACCTTTCTTTACATGGTCTTTACCGTTCATACCAAGTTTTGCTGTACAACCACCAGCTGTTACAGCTACACATTTGTATGCGCCTGATTTTACGAGAGCTGCTGCTTCGATCAGTGCGTGAGATGGTCCGGCACAGAATCCACGGGAGTCAGAACCTGTTGCGTTCATAAGTCCTGCAACTTCAGCTGCTGCTTTTGCGAAGTTACCACCGCCACGCTGGTTCATATCACCACAAGCTTCTTCTGCACAGTCGATGACATACTCAACGTCTGTCTTTTCGATTCCTGCGTTTCTTACACCATAGAGGAGGGCGAGCACGCTGGATGCCTTACTCATAATGTTTTCATGCATAACATGTGCTGAAAGGTTTGCATCAATGTCATGCGCTCTCTTTACACAGCCTACCAGTTTGTTTTCATGATACAGACCTTCAGCATGCTCTTCATTTACAAAGTGTTCGATTTCTGAGATTTCAAATCCCTCGATTACTTTTTCTACGATATCATCTGTGATGATCGGATCTGCTGCAAATTTTTCTTTTGTAGCAGCTACAAATCCTTTTTCAAGCATAACAACTTCGAACATGTCGCAAGCCTGAGCTAAAAGAAGGAATTCGTCTTCCGGCATGATCTCACCGTATTTTCCGTAACGCTCTGCACCTTCTTTTACTTTATCGTAGTAAGGAAATTCAACCTGGGCAAGATCGTCCGGTGTTGCATTTCCGATATATACCTGATTCGGCCAATAATTTACACATGTTTCATATGACCGAAGATGATCTCTAAGTTCTTTTAAATATTCTGATTCCGGATTGACAACTCTTTCTGTTGTCTGTGTTGTTCCGTTGTAAACTACCATTTCCGGGGTATGTACGAGTACATATCCTGCTCCTTTAATTACACTGTTCATCGCTGGTTTCCACCTTTCCTGACATTCTCTTTTACGAATGTCACCATCATTCATTTCTCCGTGATATGCGCGTATAATCTACCTGTCCTGATTTAAAAGATTTTGGGCAGAATGCGCTAAACAAGCTTTTATCAGAAGCGCATCACTGGCACGCTTCCGAGATGCTAGGCAATTCACTAATGCAATACCAGCATGTTCCCGATATGCCTGGCAATAAAACAGGCGACAGGAAGAATCCTGCCGCCTGTACCTCTATCTCAGATATTCCGCTTCGAAGGATAAATCCCTCTTTATCTTAGAGGTATTTGCAATATTCGTCGCGGATTGCTGACATTTCGTCTACGATATCATCAACATCAAGGACCATTTCCATCATGCCTACCTGTTCATCGTAAACAGCCGGGTCAAATTCTTCTTTTAACTCTGGTTCACATACGTGATAAGTTGTGAGTCCAAGCTGGACCCCTGTCAACGGACCTGCGAATGTCGGGTCTCCTGCTGTAACGGTTTCTGCAGCAAGTCCTGCTGCTTCTCCTTCAGCTGCGCCTACGATTACGACTACGTTTTCCGGGCCGTACTCCTCAGCAAATTCTTTTACCCTTTTCTGATTCTCCAGATCCATTGCGCCTGCGCTAGTTCAGACGAAACATTCTGTTGAAGAAAAAACTACATCTCCGCCAGCTGTCTTAACGCATTCTGCGATTGCTGGTCCCGGTACACCGTCACGGTCACCGATAATAACAACTTTTTTATCTTTTAAAATTGCCATGATGTCTTTTCCTCCTTCCTTTCTTTTAAAATTTTGTTTTGATAATAGTTTTACACGCTTTACGCGATTATATATTGTGAGCACACAGCCGGATCTCTGCCGGCTGTGCGCGGCTCACCTAATTAAATAATGATTAGATATATTTCTTAATCATTGCTTCGATGCTTTCCTGTGTAGCATCGTCTTTTACTACTTCTTCAATTTTTTCGCCATCTTTGTAAATAGCCATAACCGGAAGTCCAAGGATCTTCTGTCCGATAGCAAGACGACGAGCTTTTGTTGTATTCAGAGATGTGAATTTGATCTTATCTCCGTATTTATCTGCCATTTCGTGTACGAACGGCATCAGAGCCTGGCACGGAACACATCCATCACCAAAGAAATCTACGAATACATAACCTTCTGCTTTTAAGACTTCGTCTTCGAATGTTTTCTTATCTACTTCTAACATGTCAAATGTCCTCCTCACTCTATTAAAAAGTGTTTATTATTTTAATTCGTTAATATACTTTTCTGCCTGTGTAGCTGCGATTGCTCCATCAGCTGCAGCTGTAACAACCTGTCTTAAGCTCTTAACGCGGATATCGCCTGCTGCGAATACGCCTGGGATATTAGTGTGCATATCTGCATCTGTCGGAATATATCCTCTTTCATCCATCTCAAGACCTGTTCCTTCATAGATCTTTGAGTTTGGAAGTGTTCCGATAAATCCGAATACACCAAACATTCCGTCATCTTCATCAGCTACGATCTTAGTGAGTTCACCTGTTTTCACATTTTTAACAGTCATCTCAGAAAGGATTCCGTCACCGCCAACTTCTTCTACAACCGTATCCCACATAAAGTGAAGTTTTTCGTTCTTGAAAGCTTTTTCCTGGATGGATTTTGCTGCACGAAGCTCATCACGTCTGTGAATAATGGTAACTTTTCTTGCAAATTTTGTAAGGTACATAGCTTCTTCTACAGCAGAGTCTCCTCCACCTACTACGTATACTTCAAAATCTTCAAAGAAGTTTGCATCACAGGTAGCGCAGTAAGAAACGCCCTTGCCCATGAACTCTTTTTCACCTTTGCATCCGATCGGTCTTGCAAAAGCTCCGGTTGCGATGATAACCGTCTTTGACTGATATTCAGCCTTCGCACTCTTCAGTACTTTGATATCGCCGTCCAGGTGTACTTCGTTAATTACATCTGAGGCTCTCTCAACGCCGAATTTTTCACACTGCTGTGTCATTCTTGCGATAAGAGAAGGACCGCTTTCCCCTTCTACGATCTGTCCAGGATAATTTTCGATGTCATCTGTGATTGCGATCTGTCCGCCATCTTTACCTTTCTCAATAACCAGTGTTGAAAGACGGCTTCTTCCTGCGTACAGACCTGCAGCTAAGCCTGCAGGTCCCGCACCCAGGACGATCACGTCATAAACTTTGCTCATAACGTTCTCTCCTTTTTTAATAAAATTACATGACCTTCTAACTAAGATTTAGTTGTCAAAGATTGTCTGTCCGTCTACTTCTGTTGTAAGAGCTTTCAGAGCTTTTTCAACAAGGCCCTTACGAAGAGCATACTCTTCATCTTTTTCAAGAGCCGGATTTCCAAGTGGATGAGGAATAGCAATCGTAGGAACGATTCTGTTCGCACCAACTGTCATGGAAATCGGAGTTACTGTACACATATGAACTACCGGGAGTCCAGCTGCTTCAATTGCTTTTACCATTGTTGCACCGCAACGTGTACAGGTACCTCAAGTAGAGGTCATGATAACTGCGTCAACACCGTCTGCTATAAGTTTCTGAGCATATTCCTCAGCGAAAGCTTTTGCAGAAGCTACGGCTGTACCGTTACCAACTGTTGTATAGAATTTGTTGTGAAGTTTTCCGATAACGCCTTCTTTTTCGAATTCACGCATAACGTCTACAGGAAGTACACGGTCTGCATCTTCGTTTGCATATACCGGGTCATATCCACCATGAGCTGTTTCGTATGTCTCTTCTGTAAGATCCATAACACCTGTGATGTCATATTCTCCGTAATGTGAGGCATTTGAACTTTCGATGTGGTCCGGATTTCCTTTCGGAACGATTCCACCTGAAGTACAAAGTGCGATTGTAGCCTTGCTAAGATCTTTGATAGCTGGCTGTGGATCAACACGGTCGAATGTTGGCATTGGATACTCTGTCTCAAACGGCTTGTCTGCCAGTTTCTTAAGGAGCATCTTAACAGCTCTCTTAGATCCACGTTCTTTTTCGAAGAAGTTTACACGAACTCCGTTCGGCATGTAACCTTCCTGGCAAGAAGCACCGATTTTTTCGCCTTTAGCGATCTTAAGAGCAAGAGGAGCAAGTTTCTTAACTGCATCTCTCATACCAGCTGCGCTGTTCTTTGTAGATACTGTGTAAACTTTGTTCTTGAACATATCAGCACCTGGGTTTTCAACGTACATACCAGTTACTGCCGGGATTCCGAGTTCTTCCTGTACTGCATCACAGATAGTTCCGCATGCAACACCGTAACGTCCAGCATTGAAAGCAGGTCCAGCGATAAAGATATCAGGATTCTGGCTCTTAACCATTTCAAGAATATCAGCTTTTGCTTTGTCAAGGTTTTCATTGAAGTAAGAGTCACCGCAAACGATTGTAGCTACGATCTCTGCTTCTTCTCCAAACTGCTGTGTCAGAGCCTGTCCAGGTCCAACGATTTCGCCTACGCGAAGTTCAGCAGGATAATCAGCTTTTTCTTCTCCACCAATCTGAGCGAAGAACTGATTGATATAATGTACAACTTTAATTTTACTCATTATCTTTACGTCCTCCATTCCTAGCGTGCACTCAGATATCCAAATCCGGTTTCATTTGTAGCACCGGTAATGGCCTGAATTTCAACTTCGATTGTTCCATCTTCACGATGAGAATGTTCATTACCACCAGCAATGATTGTAACGAAATCTTCTGTTCCGATTACTTTATCCATCTTAGGAAGTACGATTACCTGGTTAGCATTTCCACCGGTTACAACTGCGTCTGCAGCCGGATCAGCATCTGCCAGTGACTGAGATTTTCCGTCACGTCCGGCATATTCGTCTGTAATGATTACAGTCTTAACGCCTTCAGCTTCGATCTTCTTGCAGTTCATGATAAGGTCAGTATCCGGGTTACCGAATCCTTCCTGAGATACGATAACTGCATCAAGGTCTAACAGACGGCACATCTTAGCTGTCCAGTCAGATGAACGCATCTTATCAGCAAGGTATACGTTTTCGTTTGTAAGAATCTGGCAAACGAAGTTGATTGTTTTTCCGTGTTCTTCGAACAGGTCATGTACAACCGGGTTGTTTTCATGAACATATGTTGGGTTCTTATCGCAAGCGGATACACAGTTACCAGATACGATAGCTCCGTCCATAACTTCTGTCGGGTTCATGATTGTAGAGAGTGTTCTCTTAGCATCAACACCGTATACATATGTGTCATGGAGAAGTCCCTGGCTCTGAAGCATCTGTACATAAGCAACTCTCGGAAGGTTCGGGAATTTTTCTTTTCCTTCCATGATTCCGTATGTTTCATAAACTTTTGTTTCATCAGGTGTAAGTTCACGAGCAAGTTCTCCAAGGTAAACTGCTACTCTGAATCCAGCAAGACGAACAGCTTTTTCATATTCATGCTGTTTGATTCCTTCAACTGGTTCGCAAACAACTACTAAGTTGTTAAGTTTAGAGAATGGTGTATATTCTGCACCCGGGCCAGACATATCGATGATACCTTCCTGGAATCCCACGATCTTACCAGCTGTTACAACAGCCATTCCTTTTAATGCATATGTCTTACCACTACCTACAGTGTCAACTTTTGCGATAACGCCTGGGAAGACTCCCCCTCTTCCTTCAACTTTAACACGTGGTTCAATAACATCTTTAACCGGAGTGATACGAACGCTTTCACCTGGTTTTGCGATATCAAATTTAACACCTTTGATTTTTTCGTCCTCGAGAACGATTGCCTTTACAGCTTCTTCGTCAACATAAAGAACACCATTTTCGATCTTTGATTCAGATGCGAACTGAATGTCGTTAATAAAAATGTGACCTACTTCTAATTTCACTGTAAATTCCCTCCTTTTTTGAATGTGTTTGTTGTATGCTCAAAAGTACACCAAACCGCATGTACTTCTACAGCCTTTTTTAGCGCCAGCTTTCCGCTGACGGCAGAGCGCTTGAGATCAATGTGTAATCTACAAGCTGAAAGTCTGCATAAACCTGAGGTTTATAAAGATCAGACTTAAACTGAAATTTACCGCATGCCTGAATGGCGCTTGCAATGATCTGCATCGCCTGTGCATCCAGACCTTCCGGCGTTTCTGAGAGCATAACCGACTTATATGGAGTCTCATTCGGTTTTACGCTTCCGGACAGCGGATGTGTCAAAAGGCGGTATCCCTGAAAGATCATCTTCTGAACTTTTTTAAGTGTGTCCTCATAAGAAAGTTCTTCGTATTCCACATGATAATCTTCCCCCAGTTTTTCTTTTACCAGTGGATTATTTGTGATAATCATAAATCCAGTATTCATAGCCGCTTCTTCCTTTCGTCCCCTGTCCGTTTATGCGGTCTTTTTTGACTCCCTGTGTCTGAAATACTCCAGATATTTTTTTAACATATATCTGGTATCAAAAAAGGACGCCAAAACAACTTCTCTGTTTTAAACGTCCTTTCTGTCTCCTTGTAAATTCGGTAATTCCGGATTCAGAGTGTAGTACCTTTCCCGATCCTTTTGCCTGAAAGTTTCACCATTCAACGAGCTTTACTACTCTACGGTTTGCATCTTCGGCGACCATTTATCAAATATCTTTATAAATGATTCTCTCGCAGGAAATATCAACCTACTATCTAATTGACTGCATCTTTTTATTCATTTTGCAGCATCTTTCTTGCTGACATGATTACTATAACACACATTTATACAAAATGCTAGTCTTTTTATAGATTTTTTTGTATATTTCTTATTGTTTTTTTCTATAACTATTTTTCAGTTATTATGTAAATTATCTATTTGCCTTTTTTCTGATTTGGCAGAAAATTATTATAATAATCGTCATGCGTCTTCTTAACAAGACCACTGAGTGCTACCAGTGCAATCGCATTCGGGATAACCATCATACTGTTAAAGCAGTCTGCCATATTCCACACAAGTTCTACTTCCTGAAGTGATCCAAGCACTACACAGATACATACGATGATTGAGTAAATTTTAACAGCTTTTGCCCCAAACAGGTAACGAATGTTTGCTTCGCCGAAGAAATACCATCCGATGATTGTTGAAAATGCGAAGAACAACATACAAATTGCAATAAAGATCTCACCAAACTTACCGTATAAAGTAGAGAAAGCATACTGGCTAAGTTCTGCGCCTGTAAAGCCACTTGTTCTTGATCCTGTTGTAATAATAACAAGTGCTGTCAGGTTAAGAATTACGAATGTATCAATGAACACACCGATCATAGCTACAAAGCCCTGTTCAACCGGATGATTTACTTTTGCTACTGCATGTGCATGTGGTGTGGAACCCATACCGGCTTCATTTGAAAAAAGACCTCTTGCAACACCTTTCTGTACAGCAATCTTAAGTGTTGCCCCCATTGCTCCACCGGCTACAGCCGAAGGATTAAAAGCACCTACAATAATATCGTGGAAAGCTCCCGGGATTGCAGTAACATTAGCAAAGATAACAATCAAAGAACCTACTATATAAAAGGCTGCCATGATTGGCACGATCATCTCTGTTACTTTTGCAATTCGTTTCATACCACCGGTAAATACAAATAATGAAACAACTGCTACAAAAATACCCATTGCAATCTTCGGAATTCCGAATGCAGTGTTCCAAGATGCTGCAATTGAGTTAGACTGTACGGCATTTCCCATAAATCCAAGCGCGAAGATAATCAGTACTGCAAAAATACCTGCCAGAACTTTTCCCAAGGTTCCTTTAAACGCTGCACGGATGTAGTATACCGGTCCGCCTGTTACAGTACCGTCATCACCAACCTGTTTAAACTTCTGAGCCATAACCGCTTCTGCAAAGATCGTTGACATTCCGAGGAATGCACTGATCCACATCCAGAAGATTGCTCCCGGACCACCGACTGCAATTGCAGTTGCAGCTCCGGCGATATTACCGGTACCAACCTGAGCAGCAATCGCCGTTGCAAGTGCCTGGAAAGAAGACATTCCGTCTTTTCCGGCATCCCCTTTCTTACTAAAAAGACCGCCAAAGGTTCTGTTCCATCCATCTTTAAAACCACGGATCTGGATAAATCCAAGCTTAAATGTGAACAGCAAGCCAATACCTACAAGTGCTATGATCAGCACCGATCCTGTTAGGACATCATTTACCTTTAATACTAAATCGTTAATACTCATACAGTAACCCTCCTTTTTAATAGACATCCCTTATAGTTTTTATCTGTTGAATCTATAATAACCTATTTATAGTTTTTATGCAATATTTTCAGTTAACTTATTTATTTTTTGTGTATTATCACCATGTTATTGCGATAACATAATAAATTCGCTCTAAATAAGTGCGTTTTTTCGCGCTTTTCTGTGTTTGTCAAAAACTCAGTTTTCATATTTTTCGTCAAATTGTCTAATTAATGACGATTTAATATCTATGCATTTCCATGGGATTTATAGATTCTTTCAGATGAACGCATTAATTCTTTACTATATTGATATTTCAAAGAAGTTATTTTCAGACCATGAAACATAAATAAAAAGCAGGGAGCAATCTTCCGTCTTACCCGGAAATCTGCTTCCTGCTCTTCCATTCTGTTTATTCAGTTATTCTATACATTGATCTCTGCTTTTACACCAAGCAGCTCTTTATTTTCATCCAGGATCGGCCGGATCACATTCTTAAGGAATGCTTCGACCTGTTCTTTAGAACGTCCTACATATTTGGATGGATCCATTGTTTTCTGAAGATCTTCCAGACTCAGATTAAATGCATCATCTGACGCGATCAGTTCAAGAAGGTTGTTGTCCAGACCTTTTTCTTTAACATTCTTTCCTGCTTCCATCGAAAGTTCACGGATTCTTTCATGCAGTTCCTGACGGTCTCCACCAGCTTTTACTGCATCCATCATAATATTCTCTGTTGCCATGAACGGAAGTTCAGACATCAGACGTTTTTCAATTACTTTCGGATATACAACCAGTCCGTCAACGACATTCAGGCACAGATCCAGAATACCGTCAATCGCAAGAAAACCTTCCGGTACACTCAGGCGCTTGTTCGCAGAGTCATCCAGAGTACGTTCAAACCACTGTGTAGCAGAAGTGATCGCCGGGTTCAGTGCATCAATCATCACGTAACGGGACAGAGATGCGATTCGTTCGCTTCTCATTGGATTTCTCTTATATGCCATTGCAGAAGATCCGATCTGTGTCTTTTCAAACGGCTCTTCCACTTCTTTCAGATGCTGGAGAAGACGGATGTCATTGGAGAATTTGTGTGCACTTGCTGCAATTCCGGCAAGAACATTCACAACTCTTGTATCCACTTTACGGGAATAGGTCTGTCCGGATACCGGATAGCATGCTTCAAATCCCATCTTCTTAGCAATCATTGGATCGATCTTATCAATGGTCTCCTGATCTCCCTCAAACAGTTCCAGGAAGCTTGCCTGTGTACCGGTTGTTCCTTTTGAACCAAGAAGTTTCAGGCTTCCAAGCACATAATCAAGATCTGCAAGATCCATAGAAAATTCCTGCATCCACAGAGTTGCTCTCTTTCCAACCGTTGTCGGCTGTGCTGGCTGGAAATGAGTAAATGCAAGTGTCGGAAGATCTTTATACCGATCTGCGAACTTTGAAAGTTCATCCAGAACATTAACCAGCTTTTTCTTAACAAGTTTCAGAGCCTCTGCCATGATAATGATATCGGTATTATCACCTACATAACAGGAAGTTGCTCCCAGATGAATGATCCCTTTTGCTTTCGGGCACTGCTGTCCATATGCATATACATGAGACATCACATCATGGCGCACTACTTTTTCACGTGCTTTTGCGACATCGTAATTGATATCCTCTGCATGCTCTTTCAGTTCTGCGATTTGTTCATCTGTAATATTGAGCCCCAGCTCTTTTTCTGTCTCTGCAAGTGCGATCCAGAGTTTTCTCCATGTCTTAAATTTCATGTCCGGAGAAAAAATATACTGCATCTCCTTGCTGGCATACCGCTCTGAAAGCGGACTTACATACTTGTCGTATCCCATAGTCTTATCCTCCCTATTCTTCTGACTCAAACGCGTGGGAAATATCTTTTCCCGGAACGCGCATCGGGTAATTTCCTGTAAAACATGCATCGCAGTATCCAAGATCTCCAACCATGTCTTTCAGCTTATCTATTTCCATATATCCAAGAGAATCTGCTCCGATCATTTCACGGATCTGCTCCGTTGTATGTGAATGAGCAATGAGCTGATCATTCGACGGTACATCTGTACCAAAATAACAAGGATGTAAAAACGGTGGCGAACTGATTCTTACATGAACTTCTTTTGCTCCTGCTTTTTTGAGCATCTTGATGATATTTGCACAGGTCGTTCCACGGACGATGGAATCATCTACCATAACAATACGCTTGCCCCGTACAACCTCTTCAATAACATTCAGTTTGATCTTCACACTGGACTCTCTCTGACTCTGTTTCGGCTTGATAAAGGTTCTTCCTACATAACTGTTCTTGTGGAATGCCATACCGTAAGGGATTCCGGAATATTCCGAATATCCTTTTGCCGCAACCAGTCCGGAATCCGGCACACCAACAACCAGATCAGCCTCTACCGGATAAGACTGTGCAAGAGCCTTTCCTGCAACAATCCTTGCATGATATACATTGATGTTGTCGATCACGCTGTCCATACGTGCAAAATAAATGTACTCAAAAATACAACGTGCCTGCTTTTCAGGTGGAATCTGCATACTTTTGTCCGAAAATACTCCATGCTTTGTAAAGCTGACAATCTCTCCCGGTTCCACGTCACGGATAAAGTCTGCACCAACTGCTGCAAGGGCACAGCTTTCCGATGCCAGGAACCAGGTATTATCTCGCTTGCCGATACAGAGTGGTTTGAGACCAAATGGATCTCTCGCTCCGATCATCTTACGCGGGCTTGATACAACCAGTGCATATGCGCCTTCAATTTTCTTCATTGCATTCCTGACCGCATCCTCTGCCTTTGAAACCTTCAGACGCTCTCTTGCAATATGATAGGCAATCACTTCCGAATCAATCGTTGTCTGGAAGATTGCTCCGGTATATTCCAGTTCATGACGAAGCTCGATCGCATTCGTCAGATTACCATTATGGGCAATCACCAATGTACCTTTCACATAATTCAGAACCAGTGGCTGTGCATTTTCCGCACGAGTTCCCCCTGCTGTCGAATACCGCACATGTCCAACGCCAAGGTTTCCCTTTAATTTGCCAAGTTCTTCCTCATCGAATACTTCATTGACAAGTCCTAGTCCCTTTCTGAAATGAACTTTCCGCTTGCCATAGGTATCTGTCACTGCAATTCCGCAGCTTTCCTGCCCTCTGTGCTGAAGGGAAAACAAACCATAGTACACTGACGGCGCAACATCGCCACCATCCATATCATAGGCACCGAATACACCACATTCTTCACCTAAACCAGTCTCTACTCTTTCAAGTTCGCTCATCGTTTTGTCTTCTCCTATTTGTTGTATCCGCTTAATTTTTACATAGAGAGTATAATACATGATTTTCCGAAAATCAATACACAGCCTTGAACTTTCTCCCGTACACTATGCTCTTCTGTACTCTTTTTTCCATTCTTCAAACAATTCCTTTGACGGTTCGATGTTGATATTTTCTCTCACTTTTTCTATCTTTTCTGTAAGTTTGTTATCAATTTCCAAAAGGATTTCATTGCCCATGACCATCTTCTGATATTCATCCTGCGGCATGTATCTGGAACTTGCATACAGGTAACCTTCGAGCATTTTATTATCTTCACAGATCTTATACGCCTTCTCATACATTCTCGCCGACTCTTCATACAAAAATGCTCTCCCATATGCTCCGGCAAGGCACGCAGACACGCGACCATAAAAACGCTTATCTACCGAATCATCCTTTTCTCCGTTGACGATCGACATGTAAACCAGGATTGCCGATTCCAGTTCTCCACTTTCCATCAGCTTATCTGCTTTGTATTTCTGACGTTCTACTTCTTTCTGGTTCTTGAGTTTCTCCAGAACATTCTGAATGTGTGCCATTTCACCCGGTGTGTAGATTCTGGATTCATGTAGCACAAGAACCACAAATTTCTCCACGGAACCATGATTCCGGATCAGTTCCACCAGCTTTACTGCAAGATCCTGCATTTCCAGCTCATCTGCGATCCATCTGCAGAGCTGCTCATTCATGATCGTATAATCGATCAGATACAGATTGTTGCACAGATAATAACACAGCTCTTCCAGTGTACTGATCCTTGTATGGATCCTCGAAATTTCATAGGGATGTTTTGCCTTTTTCTTATGACAAAGAATTAAACTGCCCATTGCTGCCTCCTAATTCAATGATCTTCTCCAACCGGAATCCTGATGGCGCAAAAAATTCGCCAAATCCCATATCTTCAAAAATAATATGACAGGTCTTTTCATCCGAGAAGAATGTACTAATTTTCAGACGAAGCGCATAGTTTTTCCGGTCCGGCAAACCTTTCAGAGAAACCGACTCCACAAGATGCCTGCCGGTCACCAGAGAATCTACATGGATCTCAATATCCTCTGTATCACCAAGAAGCACCTCGAACTGTCTGTCTGATTCGTACCAGTGATTGCCCCAGGATACCAGTGGGTACCAGCCTTCTTCTCCATTCACGCGCATCCGCACGGAAATCTGCTCGGTCAGTTTTGTCTCATCCAGGTAGACTGGTGCATCTGACTGTTCCTCTTTTCTGCGCTGCGCTGTATAACACGCTCCTTTACTGTACAGATTATTTCCCATAAACACACGGCGTCCGTTACAGAGAACGCGCAGAGAATTCGGATACCAGTTATTTTCAAATCCATCTCCTGTCAAAAAGACAGAAGAGATCATCTTCTTGTTGAATACACTCTGGATAAAACGTTTAAAATGCTCATCTGCCGCTTTTGCCTTCTCAACATGCAGCACCGGATAAACTGCTTCCAGTTCTTCCATACGTGCATCTGCCACCTTGTCCACCGTCACAAAGCTTTCTCTGCTTTTCTGCGAACTGTTCTTCAGTTCCCGCAACATATATGCCCGGATCACATCCTCGTCACAGTAAAAAAGTGCCGCTTCATACTGCCATAATTCTTTCGGCTGATTAAACATATAATGGCAGAAGCTTTCCTTGTAGTCCTGAACATAAATATTTTCCTTTGCCACTCCGAGTTTCTGTCCGATTCCCTTCAGCAGGACGCGGATGTCTTCGTTTTTCTCCGGGACTGTAAACGTGATGCTTTCAATTTCTTCAAATCCGTTCAACGTGTACTTTACAAAATCCGCCAGCAGCTGGACGCCTTCATGTTCCTGTCCGTCTACCTCAATTTTCCTATTGCCAAGCGCACACTCCCAGATCCCTTCCACGCAGATACTGTCCCTTACCGTAGACATCCTTCTTGCCTGTCTTCCGTAAGTCCAGGTCTCTTTATAATAGTTCATCACCAGAGGAATCTGATTGTTCTCTTTTTCAATTCCGGTATCCACCGTCTCCGGTTCCTGTGTTTTTTCATTATAATAACTGATCTGACACATCTTTGCATTGATGTCATATCCTATAATACTTCCATGTGTCATGAAGTATTTCCTCCTTTAGTAAGCAACAAAAATATCCTCAGCAAGCTGTTTTTCTGTTGCAAATTCCTTCATCGCGATTGCCAGTGCTTCATTCTTCAGTGATGTCATATCATTCAGTCTTCCAAATTTTCCGATTGGTCTCACCTCACGCGGCTTATAGTCACATTTTTCCGTAACCGTCACCTTATCCTTATTCGTCTCTGTAAAATAATAACGCAGAGATTCATCACCAAACAAAATAAAGCTCTTGATATAAGTGTCTTCATATGCCGGAAGCAGTATTTCTTCCTGATAATTCATATTATCACTTTCGCCTTTCCGTATCTGGTAGGAAATTGCCACTTTGCTTCCAGGTTTTGCGTGATATTCGATCATCGTCTTATCATAAAGCTGCACTTCTCTGAGCCAGTTCTCCGGATACTTCAAATAGAAAGAAAAATACAGCTGTTTTTCACACATTTCGCGCAGGAATTCCCGTAGCATCGGTTCCAGTTCCTGATGCACTTCTCTGCTGGAATAATATTTTAGCAGGGCGATCTTACAGATATCCGGAAGATCTTCCTCTTTGCGGTATTCATTTGCGATGATTACAAAAATACATCCTTTTACCTGGCGTCCGTTCACCACATATTCTCTTGAAACATAAGCAAGATATGCTCTCTTTAAACGGAAATACGTTCTTCCTTCATAATAATCCGCAAAAATTTCTTCCTCACCAAACATAGTTTCCGAGAAAAGCATCTGCGTAATGATTCTTTCTGAAAGCTTGTAGGTTGTAATATCATAATCTCTTGCCACATGCCAGAGTTTCTTCATATTACGAGTCGATCCACAATAATACTCAGCAAGATAAGACAGCGTCTGCTTATCATACTGATCTTTCAGAAACAGTTCAAAGCATAATGCCAGAAGGAAATCATCCTCCTCCGTACCTTCTTCACGCAGGCGCATACTGCACATTTTAAACACTTCTTTTTCATCTGCCGTCTCCAGCCCGTGCTCTCTAAGCATATCCCAGGTCAGTTCTTTTTTCTCTTTCTTCCGTTCCTCTTCCTCATGCTCTTCCTGATATTTTTTGCAGATTTCCATATACCGGTTCTCATAGAACATCCTCATAGTCTCATATGGAATGGAATCAATGTAATGGCGGCCGTCTTTTGATTCCCAGACAATCCGTGCGTCTTTATTGTATAAATATACAATCACTCCATCCGCACTGTACTGTACTTTCTGACTGATCGTTCCGTCAGGCTCGATCACCATGACAAACGCCATGTTCTTTACCGTTGTCTTAATCTCATAAGCATGGCAGATATCATAAACTGCCCGGATTCTTTCCGGTGTCATATCCCGCTCAGTACAGCAACGTTTGTAAATAATATGCAGAATATCATTGATCCTTCGATTCTCAAGCTGCATCCAGGCAAACCGCTCCATCTGCTCTCTGTAAGCACTGTAAAGCTCACTGCTTTCTTCCTCACAGTTAATCAGATTTGCATACAACACCGCTGCTTTTTTATATTCCAGTGTATTTCCATGCCGGAAGTAAAGTAATACGGATTTTGGAAACTGTCTGTCCAGATATTTGTCATCCACAGTCATCATATAATATTCAAAAAGCTGCGCAATCTTCAGATCTTCTTTTACTGCCAAGGCATACCACTTAAAGCATTCCGGTGTTGTCCGATTGCCACGGATCAGATGGGTACAAATTGCTGTCAGAATCTGTGGATCCGGGAAAATCCGATAAACCTTCCGCATCACAACATCCAGATTCTTATCATAAGTCCGCTGTTGGGATGCAAGGTTCGCCATATAAAGCGCAATTTCCTTTGTCAGAACTCCGTGCTTCTGCGCAAAATTGAGAATCTGTACTTCAAATGCCGAGAGCTTTTTCAGACAGGTTGGCTTCTCCAGAAAACACCGGTATGCCTGCCAGTACAGAATTACCTGGTTCGCACCGTTGCTGCAGTGGCGTTCCAGAACCTGTAATTTTTTATTGTAGTTTTTATATTCCGGATCAATGTCAATCAGCATACACACAAGCTCCCATGAAGTTGGTTCTTTCATATATGCCTTATTCAGTTCTTCAATTGCTTTGTTAACCTGGCTGCCTGATTTTCTTAAAAGCGCAGTCAGATACAGATAATACGATGAAATGACCGAATCCTTATTCACTGAGAAACGGCTGTAATTGTAATCATCCAGAATATCACTGGCCTTGTCCGGCTCCTTACAGAGCAGGTTAAGATGTGCATCAAACAGCGGATAAACATCTCCGTCTTCTGAATATATATCCAGTCCCTTCAGTTTTTCTCTTGTTGCGTCCGCCCAGGCTGTCAGATCCTTTCCTTCCGCATTGCACGCAAGGAAATCCTTTATGATTGATGCAATCGTCTTATCTGCCACACGTCTGTTCTCTGCATGATCCTTGTGATTGGCCAACATTACCTCATAGGTCAGCGATTCATACGGACTTTCAAAAACAATCTGTCCATAATTATTTCCCGCATGAGCCTTTTCCGGATGAATGATATAACTGAAATCAAACAGATTTCCCACGAAATCGTCCGTTGTAAAGTTATCCCTTCCAATCTGGATAAAATCACCGCTCACATGCACCTTCACCGGCATAAATCCCCAAGTATTCTTTGTAAAATGAATAATCTCACGGGTTGCTTCTTTTAAATTGCGGAAGGTTCTCTGATTCCGTCCCATTGTCAGGAAAATACATTCTTTCTGTTTGATTCCGACCAGAAATTCTTCCATCGCCTGCTCACCGAGAGACCATTTCCTAATATTATCATAAAGTGCCTTTATCCTTGGCTCTTCATACTTTATCACGTCATAAAAATCGCGTGATCTGAAAAGGCGGTGTGCCTCAATAAAGTTCTCCATCGCCAGCCTTTTAAAATCACGGATATTCTGTACTCTTCCACAGGAAGTCTCGACTGATGGTTTTTCAATGATTGCAGTAAAGTTTACCTCAAATTCTCCACCATTACATACAATCGTAAACTTTCCCTGTTCAACATGCCCGGGAGCAAGTCCGCTTCCATCATAAGTAAAACGGAGCTCCACCGGGTTGCCCTCAAATCCCTGTTCTTCTAAATGTATACGAAAAGAAGAAGAATATACAAGTCCTCTGATATCTCCTTCTTTCCTGTTCTTCAAAATGAAACTTCCCTGGCAGGACTCTCCTTCCCCGATCGTCATCTCAAGATTCGTTACCGGCAGTACAATCTCCGGATGAACAGTTCGAAAATCTCCTTTGGAAAATTTTTTTATTTTATTCTTCAAGCTTGCCACCTACTTCTGCATTGCATTTTTTCAAAAAGACATTATAATAAATTATAACATTATTCTGCATATCAGGCAATGCGGAATACCCGATTTTTTTAATTCACAGATTTTTGTTATACACAAAGGAGAATACTATTTATGGAAGCAAAACCGCAGTTTCATGGAAGTGACACCGCTGCTGTCGCCGCATTTTATCATGTACCGGTGGACGAAATCGTCTGCTTTGGAGCCAATGTCAACCCACTTGGATTATCCAAAAACCTGAAAAAAGATCTTGCTGCACATCTGGATCTTCTCAGTAGTTATCCGGACCGAAATTACACTACTTTGAAGAAAGTGATTGCCGATTACTGCCAGATTTTACCGGAACATGTAATCGTCGGAAATGGTTCTACCGAGCTGATCTCTCTCCTGATCCAGACACGGAAACCACAAAAAACGCTGGTTCTTGGACCAACTTATTCCGAGTATGGACGCGAACTGGATCTGGTGGGAAGTTCCATCCATACTTACCTGTTAAAAGAGTCAGATCAGTTCCATCTTGATATCCATGCCTTCTGCGAAGAAATCAGGAAGGGCTATGATCTGGTGATATTATGTAACCCGAACAATCCGACTTCGTCCGCTCTCAAAATGCCTGAAATCCAGACCATTCTGGACTGTTGCCGGGAGGCTGGCTCTTTCTTGATGATCGATGAGACTTACGTTGAATTTGCACCGGATATTAATGAAATTTCTTCCATGTCTCTGATCAGCAGTTTTGATAATCTGATGATTCTCCGTGGCGTATCCAAATTTTATGCCGCACCTGGTCTTCGCCTCGGCTACGGTGCAACCAGTAACAGCCAGTTTCTTCAGGATCTTCTGCTGATGCAGAACCCATGGAGTCTGAACAGTCTCGGCGCTTACGCTGGCGAGAAGATGCTCCAGGATCAGGAGTATATCCAGAAAACACGGGATCTGATCCTCTCCGAGCGAGACAAAATGTGTACTGAAATCTCCAAAATCAATGTGCTGACTGTGTATCCTGCTTATGCGAATTTTGTACTGGTAAAGATTGAAAAAGAGGGAGTTACTTCTGCGGATGTGTTTGAATTTCTGATCAAGCAGGGTCTGATGGTGAGAGACTGCTCCAGCTTCAAAGAACTGGGCGGGGAATACTTCCGGTTCTGCATTATGGCTCCGGAAGATAATAAGAGACTGCTTCAAGGAATACAGAATTTCTTTGCATAATGTTTCCTATCCCCACAAGAAGCCCATTCACTAAATCGCCAACTCTTATTTCTAAAAATTTTGAGCAGCACAGGATCCCGGCGCAAATGCTATTGAATCGTTGCAACTAAGAGCGCACAAAAATAGGGGTGGTGTCCGTGTTCACACGAACATCATCCCCTTTTTGTACAAGCTTCGGAGTTGCCATGCATCCGTATGAAACTGCCAGTGACAGTTTCATAGGTGACGATCAATATCATTTGCGCCGGGATCCGTCCCTCTTCACACTATTCTTTCAAAATAAGCGCCACAAACACAAGATCTTCTTCCCCCGCATTCTTGATGCCATGTCCATTTCCGTCTGCGCAGAAAGTCACATCACCAACTTCTACCGGATATTCTTTGCCATTATCATTGTAAATGCCTGCCCCTTTTGTCAGATAGTAAGTCTCAGTCTCTCCATGATGCTCATGATATCCGATCTCACATCCAGGTTTTAACGTTACTTCATTGAACATCTTGCAGTACGCGCCGAGCTGTTCACCTTTGATCAGTTCTTCCTTCAGGATATAGCCTGCGCCACCCGCTACATTTTCTGCTTTGATTGGTTGTCTTTCTGATTTCTTTGTCATGACTCTTTTCCTCCTGTCTGATCAGATTTCTTTATCTGTCATTGTGACACGATTATTGAATTGCGTCAAGTGCCGCAGAAATATCTGCGATCAGATCCTCTTTATCTTCAAGTCCCAGACTGATACGAATCAGTTCTGCCGGAACTCCTGCTTCTTTTAACTGCTCATCATTCATCTGGCGATGTGTGGATGTTGCCGGGTTCAGGCAACAGGTTCTCGCATCTGCCACATGGGTTTCAATCGCTCCAAGCTTCAGATTCTGCATGAATACGGAAGCAGCTTCTCTTCCACCTTTCAATCCGAAAGATACCACTCCACAGCCCCCGTCTGGCATGTATTTCTTTGCTCTTTCATAGTATTTGTTAGATGGAAGTCCCGGATAATTGACATAAGCAACCTTTGGGTGCTGCTCCAGAAATTCTGCGACAGCCTGTCCGTTCTCCACGTGTCTTGGCATACGCACATGAAGAGATTCCAGTCCGAGATTCAGGATAAATGCATTCTGTGGTGCCTGGATCGATCCGAGATCACGCATCAACTGAGAAGTACATTTTGTGATAAATGCGCCTTCTTTTCCGAATTTCTCAGCATAGGTAATTCCATGATAGCTTTCATCCGGTGTGCAAAGTCCGGGATATTTATCTGCATGAGCCATCCAGTCAAATTTACCACTGTCTACGATTGCTCCACCGACTGCTGCTCCATGTCCATCCATATATTTTGTAGTCGAATGTGTCACAATATCTGCTCCCCATTCGATCGGGCGACAGTTGACCGGTGTCGGGAAGGTATTATCCACGATCAGCGGTACGCCATGCGCATGCGCAACCTTTGCAAAAAGCTCAATATCCAGAACAGTAAGTGCCGGATTGGCAATCGTTTCACCAAACATCAGCTTTGTATTTGGCTGGAATGCCGCATTTAATTCTTCTTCTGTTGCATCCGGAGAAACAAATGTTGCGTCAATTCCCATTTTCTTCATTGTCACACTGATCAGATTGAAGGTTCCACCATAAATCGAAGAGGAAGCCACAATATGATCTCCTGCTTCACAGATATTGAACATAGCAAAGAAATTCGCTGCCTGTCCGGAAGAAGTCAACATTGCAGCTGTTCCGCCTTCCATCGCCGCGATCTTTGCCGCCACGTGGTCGTTAGTCGGATTCTGCAGACGGGTGTAGAAATATCCGGATGCCTCCAGATCAAATAATTTTCCCATATCTTCACTTGTATTGTATTTGAATGTCGTAGACTGAATGATCGGAACCTGTCTCGGCTCTCCATTTCCAGGTGTATATCCTCCCTGCACGCATTTTGTTCCCATATGATAAGTATTCATGAGAAAGTTCCTCCTTTTTCTTTTACACATTTCCTCTAATGTATATTCATTAAGTATGTTTTCTATTATAGCAGAAAACGGGAGATTTTGTTTAAAAATCTCCCGTTTATTTTATATTTTTCGCAGAATATGCAGTTTTTCTTTTATTTTCCTCTTACGGTTTACATCTCCCACACGGGATATACCCCTCTTTAATCAGTTCTTCTCTTGAACCTGTAAATGTTTTTTTATTTCTTTCTTTGATATCTTTTACTCCTGAGCACTCCGGCGTATGGAACTTCTTTGTATTTTCATTCAACACATACATCTTTTTCTCTGTATTTCCACTGGTTTTTCCCGTACCCGCTGACGCATCCGCATCGGAAAGCACTGCCTTTCCCGTTGCATAATCAATCGCAATTCCCGGCTGTACATTATAGACATACACATTAAATTTCACACCTTCTCCATGATCCTCCACTGATTCTGCTTCCATTAAAACTCCGGATGCAACCAGATTCTCCCCTTCAAATACCGGTGTGACACGATACATTACATGATTATCTGTCTCTTTGATGTAGTCGGCAACCATATTTTCAAATGGCAGCATCCCATCCACATTCATATAGCGGGTTCCTGTAATCAGATTCTTTTCGTTTGCATTTTCTGCCGTCAGCTGATAGCCTATCAGATGACAACGGTTGTAAAGATATTTTCCATCCACATTGTCAAATTTTATTGTCTGCCACCCGGACGGTTTCACCTGACCAATCTTTCCCCTTTTCCCGGTCGGCATCAGATCTGTCCCAATATCGGACGAGGCAACGCCGCATCGTCCCAGCTCATCCAGATCACTGTAGCTTTCATAAGACTGATCTGTCAGCTCATCTTCGGTAAAATCCGGTTCATTATCGTCAATCACTACATACGGTGTTCCGCTGTATGCCGGAATATTATCCAATGTAGCGCTCACCGGATCCTGGCTGCCACCTGCTGTCGATTCATTTTCTCCGCTACCTGACTGCCTTTCAACTACTGCTGCCTGACTGTTTCCATATGATGCACTTTGCGCATCTGCTCCACCTGTGCCACACGCTGTCAGAAACAATGCAAACGTCAGAAGCAGCACACCTCTCATTTTCCCAATTTTCTTCTTCATAGCAATCCCTGCCTGTTGTAAATTTCTTTTGTAATCTTCTCATGGGAGTAACCGGAAAAATCTTTTCTCTCTTCCAGTCTCCACTTGCTTAAATCTACCTCAAAAAATACATCTGCCGGATAATCCCGGTTCCATTTATACAGAACAATCTCTGTAATCTTCCCCTCATATCCAGCCAGATTCTCCCCCTCAACAAAACAGAAATCCTCTTCTTCTGCCTTTTCCAGAAAATTCCGGTCAACCTTCCACATTTTTTCATCCTCCAGGTGCCCTGCGTCCTGTATTTTCTTCCCAGTCCCAGTTTCCCGGCATACCTCTTCTTTTGCTTTAAAGACTTCTTTAAAAAGCTTATCTGCCTCCGGCGCCATCCAGAGCACTTTTCCTCTCGTCATCTCAAGAATATCCTCTGACACCATCCGGTCCCGGCTCACTCTCCTGCCATTAAAACATATCCCCATCTGGTTATCCACACATACAATAGTTTTCACACTACAAAACTCCTTCCCCGCAATTCCAGCCAATATCCGAAATCCTCTACACAGCTTCACATTCTTTTGCCACTGTAGCGTCCGTCTCGTCCCTGCATTTTCCATAACACAAACAGGCAGAGAATCCAATCCCTGCCTGTCCGTATTCATAACATCTTATTCAACTTTCGCAATATCAATCAGTGTAAGCTGACGGATATCTGTATTTTCCAGACTTGTCACAAGTGCTCTTGCAGTATCCATAGCTGTCAGTACATTGACACCTGTCTCGATTGCATTACGACGGATTACAAATCCATCTCGTGCATGATCTGCTCCCTGTGGAGGAGTATCAATTACAAGGTCGATCTCGTGTCCAAGGATCAGATCCATCAGGTTCGGTGATTCCTGCTCAATCTTATTGACCGGAATTGCTTTTACGCCACCTTCTTTTAATGCATCAGCTGTACCGCGTGTTGCAAAGATGCGGTAGCCAAGTGCCTCAAATCTGCGTCCGATCTCGACAGCTTCTCCCTTATCCTCATCACGAACAGTCATGATCATGTTCTTATATTTTGGAAGGTTGATTCCAGCTCCAAGGAACGCTTTGTAAAGTGCCTCGTTAAATGTAGTTGCAATTCCCAGACACTCACCTGTAGATTTCATTTCCGGTCCAAGGCTGATATCTGCACCACGGATCTTCTCAAATGAGAATACCGGCATCTTGATTGCAATATAATCAGCTTCTTTCTGAAGTCCCGGTGTGTAACCCATTTCTCTGATCTTATGTCCGATGATCGCTCTTGTAGCAAGCGGAACGATCGGGATACCTGTTACCTTACTGATATAAGGAACGGTACGACTTGAACGTGGGTTTACTTCGATGACATAAACATCTTCGCCACATACGATGAACTGGATGTTGATCATACCAATTACGTGAAGGGCTTTTGCAAGACGCTTTGTATATTCTTCAATTTTACGCTTTGTCACTTCGGAAATGCTCTGCGCAGGATATACGGAAATACTGTCACCAGAATGGATTCCGGCACGCTCAATATGTTCCATAATACCAGGAATCAGAATGTCTGTTCCGTCACATACTGCATCGACCTCAATCTCTTTACCGACCAGATATTTATCAACCAGAATCGGGTGATCCTGTGCAATACGGTTGATGATTCCGATAAATTCATCAATATCATGATCGTTGATTGCAATCTGCATTCCCTGTCCGCCAAGTACATAAGAAGGACGAACCAGTACCGGATATCCGAGACGGTTGGCAACCTCTTTTGCTTCTTCAGCGGTAAATACTGTATCTCCCTTCGGACGTGGAATATTGCACTGTGCAAGGATCTCGTCAAAGAGCTCTCTGTCCTCTGCAGCATCTACATCTTCTGCGGAAGTTCCAAGAATCGGCACTCCCATCTTCATCAGGGATTCTGTTAATTTGATCGCAGTCTGTCCACCAAACTGAACAACTGCTCCGTCCGGTTTTTCCAGGTCTACAATGCTCTCTACATCTTCCGGAGTAAGTGGTTCGAAATACAGCTTATCTGCGATATCGAAATCGGTACTTACAGTTTCCGGGTTGTTATTTACGATAATAGTCTCGTATCCTTCTTTTGCAAATGCCCATGTACAATGTACAGAACAGAAGTCGAACTCGATACCCTGTCCGATACGGATCGGTCCTGATCCAAGTACTAGAACTTTCTTTTTGCCGGAAGTCTCTTCTACTTCGTTCTGGCTTCCGAATACAGAATAATAATATGGCGTCTCTGCCGCGAACTCAGCCGCACAGGTATCAACCATCTTGTATGCTGCAACGATTCCGTTCGCATGACGCATATCATGGATTTCTCTCTCATCTTTTCCGGTCAGTCGTGCAATAACATTATCCGGGAATTCAATACGTTTTGCTTCTTTCAGAAGTTCCGGTGTGAGTTCCTGTGTCTTCAGAGCCTGTTCCATCTCAACAAGGATTGCGATCTTGTCGATGAACCATTTGTCGATCTTTGTGATCGCATGGATCTCGTCATAAGAGATTCCTTTGCGGAGTGCTTCTGCGATCATCCAGATTCTGCGGTCATCTACGATTTCCAGTTTTTCCAGAATTTCTTCTTTGGAAAGTGCTGAGAAATCATAAGAAAGCAGGCAGTCTACATGCTGCTCCAGAGAACGGATTGCTTTCATAAGAGCTCCTTCAAAGTTATCGCAAATACTCATAACTTCTCCGGTAGCTTTCATCTGTGTCGTCAACGTTCTCTTTGCACTGATAAATTTATCGAACGGAAGTCTCGGCATCTTAACAACACAGTAGTCAAGCATTGGCTCGAAGCTTGCATAAGTTTTCTTTGTAACTGCATTCTTGATCTCGTCCAGTGTATATCCAAGGGCAATCTTTGCAGCAACTTTTGCGATCGGGTATCCTGTCGCTTTGGAAGCCAGTGCAGAAGAACGGCTTACACGCGGGTTTACCTCAATTACACAATATTCAAAAGAGTCTGGATGTAATGCGTATTGTACGTTACATCCACCAGTAATATTCAGTTCTGTAATGATATTCAGTGCCGAAGTACGCAGCATCTGATATTCTTTATCTCCAAGAGTCTGGGAAGGTGCAACAACGATACTGTCACCGGTATGAACTCCGACCGGATCGATATTTTCCATATTACATACAGTAATACAGTTTCCAGCACTGTCTCGCATTACTTCGTACTCGATTTCTTTCCATCCTGCAATGCAGCGTTCTACAAGAACCTGTCCTACACGTGACAGACGGAGTCCGTTCTCAAGGATTTCTTCCAATTGTTCCTGATCATGTGCGATACCACCACCGCTTCCGCCGAGGGTATATGCCGGACGAAGAACAACAGGATATCCGATCTTATCTGCAAACGCGACACCATCTTCTATATTTTCAACGACTAGTGAAGCTGCAACCGGCTCACCGATCTTTTCCATGGTATCTTTAAATTCCAGACGGTCCTCTGCTTTCTTGATGGTTTCCGCCGTTGTACCGATCAGTCTCACATTATGTTCCTTAAGGAATCCTGCTTCTTCCAGCTCCATTGCAAGGTTCAGTCCGGCCTGACCTCCAAGGGTAGGAAGTACGCTGTCCGGTTTTTCTTTAAGGATCAGCTGTTCTACAACTTCTACCGTAAGTGGTTCGATATAAACGCGGTCTGCAATATCTTTGTCTGTCATGATCGTTGCCGGGTTCGAATTCAGAAGTACAACTTCAAGTCCTTCTTCCTTCAGTGAACGGCATGCCTGTGTTCCGGCATAGTCAAATTCTGCTGCCTGTCCGATTACGATTGGACCGGAACCAATAACTAATACTTTCTTTATGTCTTTATTTCTTGGCATTATTTTGTTCCTCCCATCATATCCATAAATCTGTCAAACAAGTAACCAGAATCCTGTGGTCCCGGGCAAGCTTCCGGATGGAACTGTACTGTGAAAATATTCTTTCCAACGTATGACATTCCTTCGTTTGTCTTGTCATTGACGTTCACAAATGCAGGTACTGCAACGCTTTCCGGAATACTATCAGCATCTACAGCATACCCATGGTTCTGGGAAGAAATATAAACTCTTCCTGTCTGCAGATCTTTTACCGGATGGTTTCCGCCCCTGTGTCCGTATTTCAACTTATAGGTCTTACCACCGTTGGCGAGTGCCATCAGCTGATGTCCCAGACAGATTGCAAAGATCGGGATCTCTGAATCGTATAATTTTCTGATTTCTTTAATAATGGAAGTGCAATCCGCCGGATCGCCAGGTCCGTTCGACAGCATGATACCGTCCGGATTTGCGGAAATGATCTCTTCTGCAGGTGTATTTGCCGGGTAAACGGTAACTTCACATCCACGATCATTTAAAGACCTTGCAATGTTGTTCTTAGCACCAAAGTCCATCAATGCAACTTTTGGTCCATTGCCTTCTAAGACATATTTTTCACTGCAAGTTACTTTGGAAACTACATCTCCTACTTTGTATGCATGAAGTTTCGGAAGTACCTCGTCCAGATTGTAATTTTCATTCGTTGTGATCATACCATTCATTGTACCCTTTTCGCGGAGGATTTTGGTAAGTGCTCTGGTATCAATTCCTGCAATTCCCGGAATATCCTGTTCTTTCAGGAAATCCTGAATTGTACCTTCACAACGGAAGTTGCTTGGCATTCTGGACAATTCTCTTACAATATAACCATCCGGCCACGCCTTCTTGGACTCCATATCCGGTGTAATACCATAGTTTCCGATCAGCGGATATGTCATGACAACGGCCTGTCCGGCGTAAGAAGGGTCTGTCAGCACCTCTAAGTATCCAGTCATTGAAGTATTGAATACAATCTCACTAATCATATCTTTTGTTGAGCCGATGCTTGTGCCTTCAAACACAGTTCCGTCTTCTAAAATTAGAAACGCTTTCATATGTTCACCTTATCCCTTCGTAATACTCTTTTATTCTCAAAAAAGGGGCACTCTTGGAGTCTTTTCAATTCCAGAGCGCCCACACTTTCTCAAATTGTAAAAAGTTTACCATATCTGGTTACAGATTTCAATACCTATTTTTTATGTTTATTTTAAAGTGTAATTTTTTTAAAAAAGAGTTGCTTTTATTCAAAAATTTGATATAATATAATTCGTGACTGCAAAAGCAGTACAAATGCTGGAATAGCTCAGTCGGTAGAGCACTTCACTCGTAATGAAGGGGTCGTCGGTTCAAGTCCGATTTCCAGCTTAGTGATCAGAGAAAAAGGGAGTGCCTGTTTATCAGACATTCCCTTTTTGTATCCGGCAGAAATGCCTGTGATACCTTCACTGACTGTCCCTATCGACCGGACATCTGTTTTTCCTGTTCTTCGATCATTTTCTTGACCATATAACCTCCGACAGATCCGTTCTGTCTTGAAGTTAAGTCTCCGTTGTACCCGTCTGATAACGGTACTCCCAGTTCGCTTGCAACCTCGTATTTAAATTTGTCCAGTGCACCTTTTGCTTCTGGCACGGCTGCTCTGTTTGATGAACGACTTGCCATATTCATTTCCTCCTTTTTTGTAACATTTTGTTTTGTGTTACGCTCCTAGTATATGGATAATAAATTCAGATTACACTGGGAGGTTTTGTTAATTTTAGCATTTTTTATTTTGCAGTAATCTGCACCAGATGAGTATGAAACATTTTAAACTGAAGCATGACACATTTGGTATTCTTTGCATAAAAGCAGACTTTGGGAGAAAACTTAGATCATAATATAAAATCCAAGTCAGGACAATTCTGCAATTCTGGATACACCTACATAAATTTCAGAAATTTTATACCATGTACGGTAATCAACAGTTCCGGTTACCGGAAGCCCGAACACCGACTGGAATTTTCGGACAGACGATGCTGTTGCCGGACCATAAATACCGTCAACTGTGATTTTCGGAATTGCCGGGTATGCACCGGCAATGACATTTAGCTGTTCCTGCATTTGCCGGACTTTTGTACCAGAAGAGCCCTGGGAAAGGGTATACCCTGGCCACGAAGACGGAATGCCTGAAATTTCTTCAGCGGTATTGATGTAAATATCATCTCCGTAATAATAGCGGAGGATTTCCGACGGAGAATACCCCTGATCACCAAGTGCTTTAGAACCCCATTGGGTCATCCAGTTCGGACACTGAACCTGTCTTCCGTCACAGTATTGTGTCAGAATCGGCTGCCTTACATTCGGTCTGGAAAGATAATCTGCAAACAGTTCGTCCACCACTGTAGAAATGGAGTCAAAAACATTCCGTTCCGGAATCCATTTGTGATCAAAAGCCGTAGAAGATGTAATTGTGAAATCATAGCCCTGATTGCGATACCATTCGGTGTAAACCCGGTTCAGCGTAAAAGACATGATTGCCAGTACATTTGCCCGGATCGTATTTTCCGGCCAGGTTGCATAGATTTCACTGGAAGCAACATTTTTGATATAATCTTTATATTTTACATAATAATTCTGTGCGGTAGAATCGCGTGGTGAGCCATTGTGAACAACAATGTATTCCGGCACGACAACTCTGCTTAGCACAATCTCACCGGTTTCGTTTACCGGCTTGATCTCGTTTTCCGGGATTTTCGGCGGATACACACCGTACAGAGTATGTGCAGGAATCACAAAGATTTCCGGGGTCTGGTCTTCCGTGACAAGTGGACGCAGACGAATCTTCTGAATTGCCGTCACACCGGCCAGTATTTCCGTTCCTGCGATGTTGACCGGCTCGAATCCAGGAGCGTTTACTTCCAGGGTATATTCCGCATATGGCTGTTCTTCATTTGTTACATCCAGGCTATACTCCACAGGCGGTGCGTCAAGCTCAATGGTTTCACTTTGTCCGGAGCTATCGGTTGTCAGTTCTTCCAGTGTGTTTTCAGGAATACCTGTATAGGAAATACGGATTGACGCATCTGGAACAGGAAAAGAATCAATAGACGAAGTAATCTGTATCTGCAAATTCCCCCGATCAGAAGTCTGCATGGCTTTCAAAAATCTCATAGCTGATATCCTCAAGGCTTTTATACTGTCAGAAACATTATATGTAAAAAATGTCCGTGTTGTGCAAAAATGAAGGGTATGTTATGATGAAACATACAGATGAGTATTTGGAGGAATCAAATAGATTATGCGAAAAAAGATGCATCAAACAGGGAAATTTTTTTCGTTCATTCTTTTGGGACTTGGCTGTCTCTGTCTTATATCCGGAGGAATCCTGATCGGCAGACAAATGTCAGCCTCTCCGAAAGCAGAGAGTTCCGCGCCGGAAGAAGTTCCTTATGAACAGGAAAAAATTACGGATGCAGAGGTTACCGGAGAATTCTACTATGAACAGCTTTCTGATGAAGAGCAAACGGTTTACCGGGAAATTCTTCAGGGTATCCAGGAAAATAAAAAAGAAATTTATCTGCATTGCAGCAACGCGAATACTGCAAATGAAGTATTTCAGAATGTGTTAAATGACAGACCGGAAATTTTCTGGTGTGATGGAAATGCAACTTCCACAGAATATTCTCAGTCTGAAGGTCAGAGCCGATATGTAGTAATAGAGCCCAATTATCTTTATGAGGGAGAAGAAAAAGAACAACGGAATCAGGAGATTGAATCGGCAAGAACCACCTGTCTTTCTGGCATTTCAGACCTTTCAAATGAATACGAAAAGATAAAATACATTTACACCTATCTCATAGATAACGTAGATTATGATCTTGATGCACCGGATAACCAGAATATTTACAGTGCTCTTGTCGGAAAAAGATCGGTTTGTGCCGGCTATGCAAAAAGCTGCCAGTATCTGCTGCAACAACTGGGTATTTACTGTATCTATGTAACCGGACAGACTACAGATCCAAATGGAGGCGTCGCAGACCATGCATGGAATATTGTTCAGTGCAATGGTCAGTATTATTATGTAGATGCAACCTGGGGAGATCCGATTTTTCTCGGCGAAGATAATGGCTATCAGATACCGAACCTGATTGCTTACGATTATCTCTGCTGCAGTGAAAAAGAGCTAGAAAAAACACATATGATCAGCACGGACTATGTATATCCGTCATGTCAGTCTGAAAATCTGAACTATTATCAGCTGAACGGCATGTATTATGATACCTATGAGCCTGGTATGCTGCGAGAAGTGATCGACAGATCGATTGAGAGCCAGGAGGCTTATACGATATTTAAAATGTCAGATGATGCAGTCTATCAGGAGGTCGTGGATGAAATGCACGAAACCCTCATGGAAGAAGGTGCAGGATACCTGGGTGAGCTATATGGACTTTGGCAGGTTTCTTATTCATACAGTGAAGAAGCATCCCTTAACAAATTTATTATTTACTGGTTTTATGAATAAAAAGATAGTGGGCAGAACAATTTGCCCACTATCTTTTTATCTACAACGTCGTTTCCAGATTATTTCCCGAAATGTATGCCGCAAGCTTTTCACCAAGCAGTTTATATTTTTCGCCTTCTAACAGTGGATCTTCCCTCAGGATTTCCCCCGATGCTTCTCCTGCTTTTTTCAGAAGCTCCGAATCCTGGAACACATCTCCGATCCGGAAATCCATTAATCCGCTTTGCCGGATTCCAAAAAGATCTCCTGGTCCCCGAAGCTTCAGATCTTCATTCGCAATAAAAAATCCATCATTGGATTTGTTCAGGATCTCAAGTCGTTTTTTTGTCTCTTTCGTCTTCGAACCACTCATAAAAATACAATAGGACTGGTGTCTGCCACGTCCTACGCGCCCGCGGAGCTGATGAAGCTGTGCCAGCCCAAAACGCTCAGCATTCTCCACCATGATCACCGTAGCATTCGGCACATTGATACCAACCTCGATAACTGTTGTCGACACCAGGACCTGGATCTCATTCTTTGCAAATGCTCCCATGATCTCGTCTTTTTCTGCCTGTTTCATCCGCCCATGAAGCGCAGCGATCCGAATCTTGTCACCCATCTCACTTTGCAGAAGCTGCGCATAGTCAAGAACATTCTCTGCATCCATTGCCTCGCTCTCTTCTACCATCGGACAAATCACATAGCACTGTCTTCCTTCGGCTACCTGCTTCTGCATAAAGCGGTAAGCAGTCGGTCGGTAACTGGTATCCACCACACAGTTCTTGATTGGCAGACGGTTTGCCGGAAGTTCATCAATCACCGAAATATCCAGATCTCCATATAAAATGATTGCCAGTGTTCGAGGAATCGGTGTCGCACTCATTACAAGAATATGAGGAATTTGTCCTTTCCCGGCAAGTGCCTCTCTCTGACGGACACCAAATCGGTGCTGTTCATCGGTAACAACAAGTGCCAGATTCTGGTATTCCACCTTCTCCTGGATCAGTGCATGGGTTCCCAGAACAATCTGCACTTCTCCCGCAGCAATCCTCTGATAAGCTTCCCTTTTTTCCTTTGCTGTCATCGACCCGGTCAAGAGCTCGGTTTTCACCGGAATCTGATACTTTTCCAGCATCTCTATGATTGATTCGTAATGCTGCTTGGCCAGAACTTCTGTCGGAGCCATCATTGCGCCCTGATAACCGTTCAGTGCCGCCAGAAGAAGAGCCAGAAGCGCTACTATTGTCTTACCAGAGCCAACATCCCCCTGGATCAGGCGTGACATCACTAGCTTTCCGCACATCTCCTCCTGGATCTGTTCCCAGACTCTCTTCTGTGCTCCGGTCAGTTCATATGGCAGATTTGCAAGAAAGCGGTCGATTTCCGACCGCCTTTTTATCACAAATCCGTTTTCGGCACGCTCATTTCGCTCCCTCGTCCTGCGAAGAGCAAGCACGAAAACTAAAAATTCTTCAAATACAAGTCTCTCTCTTGCATGGTAGAATTCTGCCTTATCCAGTGGAAAATGTATCCCGCGGATCGCATAGTTATACTCAGCCAGATGATATCGAAGGCGCAGATCTTTCGGTAGATCATCAGAGACGAGATCCAGATATTCCATCGCACCTTTAACCGCTTTTGCTACCGCATTGTTCGTCATACCGGCAGTTAACGGATAAATTGGCTGAAGAGTTCCACACTTTTTATCGTAACTATCCGGTGGTGAAAATAACTCTGGATGCTCCATAATCAGCTGATCCTTTTTTGAAACTACCCGTCCTCTTATGATAACCGGCATTCCCTGCTTCAATGTATTACGCAGAAACGGCATACGAAACCAGATCACCTTCAAAGTACCAGTCAGATCTTTTACATATGCTGTCGTAATCTGCATACGCTTTCCTCCTCCAACCTGTACTCTTCCGTATATCACGCCTTTTACCGTGCTGATCTTTCCTTCTTCCAACTCTCCTACGCTTACCGGCTCTTCATATACATCATATCCTCTGGGATAATAACGGAGCAGATCGCCGATGGTAAAAATTCCCATCTTGTGAAACAGTTCCTCGGTTTTTGCCCCGATTCCTTTCAGGTTACGGATTTCTGACTGCTCATTCATAAGCCTATTCTACCGCCAACACATAGTAATAAATCGGCTGTCCGCCCATGTGTGCATCTACGTCCATATCCGGATATAATTCTTCAATCTCTGCTGTCAGCTTTTCTGCTTCTTCTTCGGAAACTTCTTCTCCATAATAGAGACTGATCAGTTCAGAATCATCATTTACCAGCTGTGCCAGCATGTCCTTTGTAGTACCATCGACAGACTTGCCAACTGCAAGGATACCTGCATCACCAATTCCCATGATATCACCTTCATGGATTTCTTTATCATCGATGTGGGTATCACGGACAGCATAAGTCACCTGACCTGTCTTTACACATTTGATTGCTTCCAGCATCGTCTCTTCATTTGTATCCACATCTTCTTCTGCATTGTAATTCAGAACTGCTGTGATTCCCTGCGGAACGGTCTTTGTCGGAATTACGATAATATCCTTGTCTTCTGTCAGATCACGCGCCTGATTTGCAGCCATTACGATATTCTTATTATTCGGAAGAATGTAAATATAATCTGCATTTACATGATCGATCGCTGTCAGCATATCCTCCGTACTCGGATTCATAGTCTGACCACCCTCGATAATGTAGTCCACGCCAAGTTCTTTGAAGATTTCATTTAATCCTTCTCCGATCGAAACAGCAATAAATCCGACCTTTTTACGTGGCTCTTTGGCTTTTTCTTTCTCTTTCTGGGCTGCTGCAAGCTTTTCTGCATCTTTGATCAGCTTTTCCTGATGCTCTTCACGCATATTATCAATCTTCATACGGGATAACTGTCCATAAGTAAGTGCTTTCTGGATTGCAAGTCCCGGATCGTTCGTATGAACATGTATCTTAACAACGTCTTCATCTGCTACACATACGATAGAATCACCAATCGATTCCAGATAAGCCTTAAATTCTATTTCATCCTTTTCTGTAAATTCTTTGTCCAGGAGAATAATAAATTCGGTACAGTATCCAAATTTGATATCCACTGTACCCTCAGTTTCAACCTTTGTTGCATTAACAGCCTGAGGAGTTGGTGCAAGTGCGCTGTAGTCAATCTCTTTACCGAGGAATGCATCATATGCCCCACGCAGTACTTCCAGAAGTCCCTGTCCGCCGGAATCTACAACACCTGCCTCCTTTAATACAGGAAGCATATCCGGAGTCTTTGCCAGAACAGTCTCTGCCTCTTCAATCAGCTTCGGGAGAAATTCTTCCAGATCATCTGTCTCCTCTGCAAGTGTCTGAGCCTTTTCAGCCACCCCTTTTGCAACGGTAAGAATCGTACCTTCTTTCGGCTTCATAACAGCCTTATATGCTGTCTCTTTTGCACGTACAGCTGCTCTTGCAAGTGCAGGTACATCAATTTCGCTTTCCGTCTTGATGGATTTTGTGAATCCGCGGAGCAGCTGGGATAGAATAACACCGGAGTTACCTCTTGCACCACGGAGAGAACCGGATGAAATTGCCTTCGCAAGAGAAGCCATATCCATGCCTTCCAGTGCAGTTACTTCTTTCGCTGCCGCCATAATTGTCATAGACATATTGGTTCCTGTATCACCATCCGGTACAGGGAACACGTTCAGTTCATTGATATATTCCTTTTTTGCTTCTATATTCTGTGCGCCTGCAAGAAACATCTTCGCAAGCAGTTCTACATCGATACTCTTTGTTGCCACAACAAGTTCCTCCTTAATTAATCGATCACGCGGACGCCTTCGATATAGATGTTGATCTTATCGACGCTCATACCTGTAAATTCTTCAACTTTATACTTCACGTTGCTGATCAGATTGTCTGTTACTGCTGAAATACTTACTCCGTAAGCTACGACCACATGAAAATTAAGTGTAATCTTATTCTCATCAGAGATTCCGACCTGGATCCCCTTTGTAAGGCTTTCTTTTTTCAAAAGTTTTACCAGACCATCTTTCATGCTAACAGCTGCCATACCGACAATTCCAAAACATTCAACTGCTACAGATCCTGCATATTTTGCGATCACTTCCGGATCGATCGTGATGATTCCTAAATCAGTACTCATACTTCCCTTCATATGCCATCCTCCAATTCTCAAAATTCATATCAATAAATCTATTTTTAAACGTTGAAAATATTATACTCTATTTCCAATGCTTTTACAACCAATGCAGCCCGATAATCAGGCATGCTGACACCTGCCTGATTATACGGCAGCTCACTTAACAGTTCACTGTCGTACATTCGCCAAATACAGATCCAATCAGATTTTTGTGCGAGCACAAATCTGGACAGTTCCGCATTTGGCTCATCGTATACGCAAAAAACCGAAGCTTAAAAGCTTCGGTTCTCATCATTCCGCTCAGATTAAGCTCTTTCAACGCGTCCGGATTTCAGGCAGCTTGTACATACGTACATTTTCTGTGTTCCGCCGTTTTCCGTTTTAACTCTAACGGATTTTACGTTAGATTTCCACATCTTAGATGATCTTCTATGAGAGTGACTTACGTTATTTCCGAAATGAGCACCCTTTTCACAAATAGCACATTTAGCCATGATTGCACCTCCTAACGATCTGAAATGTCCGCTTACAAATCTTGCAGACTCACAACAATAATTATTTTAACAGAAACTTTTAACAATTGCAAGTGTTATTTTCACTTTTATGCATTTTTTGTTTCTTCATTGTGTCCATAATAGCCCTCATACTTCTGTGAGCCATAATATTTATTATAATATCCCTTCTGGTTCTTACGCTCTACCTTGTTGAGGACAACGCCAAGAACGGACACTCCCGAATTTTCCAGCTGGTCTTTTACATTCTGCACCAGACGGTATTTGGTCTTACCTGCTTCGACAACAATGATCGCACCATCACTCTGACCTCCGATGATTGCCGCATCAATAACAAGACCAAGCGGCGGACAATCAATGATAATATAATCATAGACATTCTTCATAGACTCCAGCATACCGGTAAAACGTTTGGATTCCAGAAGTTCTGTCGGATTCGGAGCCTCCGGTCCGGAAAGAAGAATATGAAATTTCGGAATATTTGTCGCCATAATCACATCTGCAAGCACACACTGTCCAGAGAGAAAGTGTGACAGTCCTTTATCTGCACCGGTAATCTGAAGTTTCGATGCCATAACAGATTTCCGGATATCCGCATCAACAAGGATCACAGATTTGCCCATGTCTGCAATTGATTCTGCCAGCGCAACAGAAACAGAGCTTTTCCCTTCTCCCGGCACACAGCTTGTTACAAGAATGACTCTTTTATCATCTCCGCAAAACTGCAGATTGGTACGCAATGTCCGGATTGATTCACGCACCCCGTAGCTTTTCTTTTCAATCGATAAATTAACCTTTTTCACCAAAACACCTGCTTTCTTCCCCACGCGGGGCTATTTGAATCTCTTTATCTGCTCTTCCATATCCGTCTTGGATTATCTATAAAAATCTCTTCCGCATAATCCTGTCCCATCTTTTTTCTGACGTAAGCGGCACACTTCCCGAGGTTCATCTTCCGCCCCTCCAGATTGTGTGCATCTGATCCTATAAAATCCACAAGATCATCTTTCATCAGACCGGCACAGAACTTTTTAATCGTATGTCCTTCATATCCCAATACGGAATCTGCATTTATCTGAATCTGTGCTCCAAGTTTTTTCAGTTCCTGGATTCTCTCCGGTTCCTGACAGCAAAAATACCTTTCAACATGTGCAACGATCGGTCGATATCCCTTGGTGATCAGCTCATAAATGTAATTACGGACCGTGACAAAACTGTCATTGGTTGAAAACTCTGTCAAAACATATCTGCTTCCAAGCATCGTCGGCCGAAGCTTCTTATCAAGATGCCGGATCATCTGCTCATTCCGGTAATACTCGCAGCCAAGCCTCAGTCCAATTCCAACTTCTTCAGCATAATCGCGAAGTTCATGGTATACCCGGATCACCTTTTTCATGGAAGGCTCAAACATCTCCGGTCTGTAATGCGGAGTCGCAATGATATAACGTACTCCCTGCTCATAGGCATCCCGTATCATTGCTCTGGAAGTCTCCATATCCGGTGCCCCATCATCCACTCCCGGAAGAATATGACAATGAATATCTACCAACATCAAAACGTATCTCTCCTGTCAAAAAGAAAACGCTCCTCACGGTGACTACCGCCATAAAGAAGCGCTTTCAACATATGCTTTAAAATTATCTAACAGCTTTCTTTTTAAGACCAAATGCTGCTGCTACTGCTGCAAGTCCAAGTACTGCAACTGCAGATACAGTTGTTGCGCTTGTAGCCGGTGAAGTAGCTGTTCCTGTAGCGGATGTAAGAGTTGTCTTGTCAACAACAAATGCAACCGGTGACAGTGAACTAAATGTACCTGTTACTGTTCCATCTGCAACAGTTGTATCAATCTTCTCCCAAGCTGCTTTTTTTGCATCATAATGCAGAATCTGAACTTTAGAAGAAGCTGTTACGCCTTTCATTGCGAATGTGATCTTAAGTGGGAATTTAGCTCCTTCCGGTGCTGTAACTTCCTTAACATCAGCAACTGTCATGTTCGCATTGAAATCGCTTCCAAGTACTTCTTTCAGTTTTGCTTCCGTCTTAATGTCTGCAACTGCCTGTGTATATTCTGCCGGGATCTCAGATGTGATAGAAACATTCACTGCATTACCATCTGTATCTGTTGCGCTGCTTACAGCTGTAACAACTGTAGAAGCTGCCGGGCTTGGTGCTGCAAATGCTGTCATTCCGATGCAGGATACCATAGCTGCAATAAGACCAACTGTCTTTAAGATTCTTGACTTCATTTTCTTTGACCTCCTCCCATAGTTTATTTGATATTCGCCATATCAAGCTATACTATACTACAATTACATGATTTTGTAAAATATTTTTAATATTATTTTTTTTAATTCTTTATTGTCTACCAGATACTGCGCATGTCCGTCTTTCTCAATAATCTCACCCGGAACTTTCACGGTGTCCTCTGCAATCTTATAATCTGTCAGCTCTTCCATCTCATCCGCCGTCATATTGGTTGTCATATAATCTCCCAGCTTCTGGTACAGAGAAAGATACTCTGTTTTGCTTTGAATACTCTGCATCTTCTCGATCAGAGCATCCATAAACTGTGACTGACGTTCCATGCGCTGATTGTTACTGTCAAGGACTTCAATATCTCTTTTACGGACATATTTTTCAGCAAGTTCCCCATTAAGAGTAACTTCTGCACCTTTTTCAAATGCTGGATCAACAGCTGTATAATCTTCTGGCACGGTAAGAGTAATTCCTCCAACCGCATCGGTTGCTGCAACCAGCCCCTCCAGCGTCAGTGAAAAATAAGAATCCACATTCACACCATACATCAGTTCTGATACCTTCTCAGATGTCAGCCGGCAGCTTTCTTCTGCCCCGTCTCCATATGCATACTGAAGTGCAATCTGCCCATTTTCCGTCATCAGCCTGTTGCCTGTTACATCATAAATATCGATTCCCACAATAGAATCTCTGGAGATCTGAATGATCTGCGCGGTCTTCTCTTCTTTATTCAGGACCAGAAGATTCAGGCTGTCACTCTGTCCGTTTTCTCCCGGATTGTTGCCAAGATCTGCTTTTTCCTCTTTGTCAACCCCCATAAACAGAACGGTCTTGATATCCGGGTTGAGTTTGTATTTCTTTCCGTCTTCTTCGATGATTCCGGACTGTGATTCCGTTTCGTCTGCACCCGCTTCTGCTGATGCCTCCTGTTTTTTCTGCGTACCGCTTTTCCCTTTTGTAACCGTATAAACGACACCTGCCAACAGCCCTGCGCAGATAATTGCAAGTATCACGATTACCAGATTTCTATTCTTCATTTGTCAGAACCGCCTCCACAAGAAGTCTATGGTTTGATTCTCCCGTCACACAGGTACTGAGCGACAGGATCCGGTCTTCTGTTCCTACGCTTTCGATATCACTGTAACGGTTTCTCAGATCTCTGGAATCCTGAAGCGAATCCAGGAAAGCCTGTCTCTGGTCATCCATTACATAATTGAAAGAGTTGATCAGATGACGGTCATCATAAATAACTGCCGCGAAAATCCGGTAAGTCAGAACATGATCTGGTGTATAAATGATCACATTTGGATATTTTTCAATATATCCTTCTTCCAGATAACGATCCAGTGTATGAAACATGGTATCTACACCCTCACCCATCTGATGTCCGTAAATAACCGTATTGAAATCTGTAAAATTCTTACTGTTGCATGCCTGTGTAAAAATAGCACCATCCGCCGCTTCTACCCGTTCCCAGGTATGAGATAGATAATAATTATCATCCTCATTATTCTGGCAAACCGGATAATCAACGGTTGTTCCATCAATCTTAATCCATGCGTAAATGTCCGGATTTTTTTCCTGAAGAGCAGTAAAATCAACCGGTATCTCCGGCTTTGTCTGCTCTCCGTCATCACTATCTGTTTTTGACGGTTTCACATTTTCCGTTGCCAGCTTTTTTGCATCATCATACGACTGCTTCGTCTTTGCCGCCGTGGCGTAATACCAAATCAGATAACCTGCACAGCAGACTGCTATCACAAGCAACACCGCAACAATAATCTTTCTTGTCCTGTCTTTCAAATCTATTTCCTCTTTTCTGTCGGAATCGCTGCAAGCATATGAAGTCCAAGATATTTTTTAATATCATCTTCATTCTGGACTGTATCGTTAACCAAATATTTAATCACAATAATTCCTATAGCCAAAAATGCAACCGCCAACGCTCCAATTATTGTATTTTTCATCGTATTCGGTGATGAAGCTTTTTTAGGTACCACCGCTTCCTCCACAATCTTAGGTTTATCACTAGACATAACATACGCTACTCGTTCTGCTGTCACTTCTGCAAGTTCATTTGCAATTGCCTTTGCCTCTTTTGCATTCTCATCAATTACCGTAAAGCGCAAAATTCGTGTATCAGACTGATTATCTGTCTGAATCATTTCCACAAGCTCATCATACGAATATTTCAATTTTAACTTTTCAATCACCTCTTCTATAACTGGGCGGCTCGTCGCAAGAATTTCAAAATCAGCTGTAAGCTGCGATCCCATCTGGATATCTGCAAGAGATGTCACACTGGTTGTCTTCGTTAAAATATAAATCATCGATGAAGCTGAATATTTCGGAGTAAGGAAGAGTTTTGTCCCACTAAACGCAATCACTCCACCTACGATAAAGCACAGAATAATCACCCATAATTTATTCAGCAATAAATGAAAGATCTCGCCAAGATCAATCTCGATCTCGTCATCTCTCTGTGCCTCTAACTGTTTTAATTCATTCATATTTTTCTTTCCTCTTCTGTTTTTTACTTCCAGGATCCGTTTAATTCCACAATTTTTCCGGATAAACGCCATCCTCTGTCATCTTCTTGAATCCGGCCTGTGCAAGTTCTGTATCTTCTTTATAAGTAATACCGATCCATTTATCGTGTGTTTCCAGAACCTTTACATCCACATTTCCTTCTTTTAAAAGATCTCCTACAATATTTGGAAGAAGATATTCTTTTTTCAAAGGATCTCCTGCTTCATCTTTTAAAAATTCTACGAATCTCTCATCCAGAACCTGAATGAAATCCGGATAACCAGCCCACATATTCATGGATACATTAGAATCTGGTGTGATCCATTTCTGAACCGCTTCGCTGTCGCAGTGTACCCCGTCAGCCTGGATACTGATTCCAGTCGTCTCATGGATCTGTTCAAGCATTCCATTTTCATCTACCACACATACGCCGCGGGTAACTGTTCCATTTTCACTAACCGTATTCTTCAAAATAAAACCAGCCATTCCCATCTGCATCTTATCTGCTGTCTCCGCGTGCGCAATCAAGTAATCATGGAGAAGCTTAAACGCTTCCTTTCCATAATAATCATCTGCATTGATGATCACAAACGGTTCTTTTACTACATCTTTACAGCACAGGACTGCCTGACCGGTTCCCCAAGGTTTGGTACGTCCCTCCGGAACTTCAAAACCAGCTGGAATATCTGCAAGATCCTGATATACATATTCCACCTCGATCTGATCTCCGATCCGGTTTCCGATTACAGAACGGAATTCTTCTTCAATATCTTTTCTGATAATAAATACAACCTTGTCAAAACCAGCTTCTTTTGCATCATAAATAGAGTAATCCATAATGATCTCCCCATTCGGAGACATCTTGGCGAGCTGCTTGATTCCTGTTCCAAATCTTGAACCGATTCCTGCTGCCATAATAATCAGAGTAGTCTTCATAATAAATTCTCCCTCACTAAAAAACTGTCAATCTACATTATATACACTGTTTTTCTCCGTCAAAACATTACATTTTAAACGCTTTATTCAAAAATCTTACATAAAAACAGCTATTCGTAATTATACTTCAATTTTTTCACAATGTCTACCACCTATTACGAAATTAAGGAACTCCCCTCTTCCAATCCATAACATTTTGATATGAATATAATTCATTATTGCTATTTTACGTTATCTTTTACTCATGATATGATGAACCCAGTTAAAAAAATAACAAAAATGAATTAGAGAAAGAGAGAGGTACTAAAATGAAAGACAATAAATTATGTCTTGAAAAGCAGCCATTATCTGATGAACTGCTCAACAAAATGAATGCCTACTGGCGTGCTGCCAACTACCTGTCAGCCGGTCAGTTATACCTTCTTGATAATCCGCTTCTGAAAAAGCCATTGACCATGGATCAGATCAAGAAAAAAATCGTCGGACACTGGGGAACCGTACCTGGACAAAACTTCATCTATGTACACTGCAACCGTGTCATCAAACGTTATGATCTGGATATGATTCTTCTTTCCGGTCCGGGACATGGCGGAAACTTCCTGATCGCCAACACTTATCTGGAAGGTTCTTATAGCGAAGTTTATCCGAACATCAGCCAGGATGAGGAAGGCATGAAGAAAATGTTCAAGCAGTTCTCATTCCCATGCGGAGTTCCGAGTCACTGTGCTCCAGAAACACCAGGTTCTATCAATGAGGGTGGAGAACTTGGATATTCAATTGCTCACGGCTTTGGTGCTGTTCTGGACAACCCGGATCTTATCGCTACAGTTGTTGTCGGTGACGGTGAAGCTGAAACAGGGCCGCTTGCTACTTCATGGCAGTCCAACAAATTCCTGAACCCGATCACAGACGGTGCTGTTCTTCCAATCCTTCATCTGAACGGATACAAGATCAGTAACCCGACCATTTTCTCACGTATTTCTCATGAGGAAGTCGAAAACTTCTTCAAGGGCTGCGGATGGAAACCTTACTTCGTAGAAGGTGACGATCCGATGACTATGCACAGAAAAATGGCTGAGACTATGGATGCCTGCATCGAAGAAATCAAAGCAATCCAGAAAAATGCCCGTGAAAACAATGATCCTACCCGTCCGTTCTGGCCAATGATCGTTCTTCGTACTCCAAAGGGATGGACAGGACCAAAGGTTGTTGACGGACTTCAGATTGAAGGATCTTTCCGTGCACATCAGGTACCGCTTTCTATGGAATCGCCAGAACATCTTGACCTTCTGAAAGAATGGTTGGAAAGCTACCATGCAGAAGAACTCTTCGATGAAAAAGGACGTCTGATTCCGGAACTTGCAGAACTTGCTCCAAAGGGAGATGCCCGTCTTGGTGCAAACCCGCATGCAAATGGCGGACTTCTTCTGAAAGACCTTCGTCTTCCGGATTTCCGCTCATACGGAATCGAAGTAGAACCTGGCAAGACAAAAGCACAGGATATGATCGAACTTGGTGGATACATCCGCGACATCTTCAAATTAAATGAAGACAGTAAGAACTTCCGTATCTTCGGACCAGATGAAAGTATGTCCAACCGTCTGTACAAAGTATTTGAAGAACAGAAACGTGACTGGCAGGCTGACTTGCTTGACACTGATGACTGCCTTGCAAGAGACGGACGTATCATGGACGGTATGTTAAGTGAACATATGTGTGAAGGATGGCTGGAAGGATATCTTCTGACAGGACGTCATGGATTCTTTGCAAGCTATGAAGCATTCATCCGTATCGTTGACTCTATGGCAGCACAGCATGCAAAATGGCTGAAGGTCTGCAACCAGCTTTCATGGAGACAGCCGATCGCTTCGCTGAACTTTATCCTGACATCTAATGTATGGCAGCAGGATCACAACGGATTTACACATCAGGATCCGGGATTTCTGGATCATATTGCCAATAAAAAGGCAGACGTTGTCCGCATGTATTTACCACCGGATACAAACTGCTTACTCTCATGCTTCGACCACTGCATCAAGAGTAAGAACTATGTCAATGCAATCGTAGCGTCTAAACATCCAAGCTGCCAGTGGCTGACTATGGAACAGGCTGTAAAGCATTGTACACAGGGTATCGGTATCTGGGAATGGGCAAGTAATGACTGCGGTGAAGAACCAGATGTTGTTATGGCTTGCTGCGGTGACACTCCTACTCTTGAAGTTATGGCTGCTGTTACTATCCTTCGTGATGAAATGCCAGAGCTCAAGATCCGCGTTGTCAATGTAGTTGACCTGTTCAAACTGGAATCAGACCACAAACATCCACACGGATTAAGTGATGCTGAATACGATGCACTCTTCACAAAAGATAAACCGGTTATCTTTGCATTCCACGGATATCCGACACTGATTCATGAGCTGACATACGAACGTCACAACCACAACATTTCTGTTCATGGATATCAGGAAGAAGGTACGATCACTACTCCATTTGACATGCGTGTACAGAACCAGATCGACCGTTTCAACCTTGTAAAAGATGCAATCATGCATCTGCCACAGCTTGGCAATAAGGGATCATTCCTGATTCAGAAGATGAACGACAAACTGGTTGAGCACAAGCAGTACATCGCTGAATACGGACAGGATCTGGAAGAAATCAGAAACTGGGAATGGCATAAATAATATCAATCGTTTTCTAATCCAAAATTCTACTTTATACTTACAAATATAAAAATGCTCCGGAACTTTATGATCCACACATAAAAATTCCGGGGCATTCTCCTTATATTTTTCTTTGTAGATACACATCTCGGCTACAAAGGATACCGATTTGCACAATCCACTTTGAAAATCTATTTCTTCTTTAGTTCTTCTGACTGCTCAGAAACTTCTGAAACTCCTTCGATGCAATACTCTGAGGATACTCGGTATCATAGATCAGAATAATATTTCTGGTCGGAAGCTTCTCTTCCACTTCGATTTCAAATACATTTTCCGCCCTCTTCTCTTCTTCGGCAAATTCTTCCGGGACAAATCCAATTCCAAGATTGTGACGGACCGCCGGCAAGATCAGGTCTGTCGTCGCAAGCTCCATATCCGGCGAAAACTGCAGACCATGCTCTGTAAAATAATTATTCAGAAATTTTCTGGTCAGCGCCTCTGAAGTCAGGCTGATCCATGGATAAGCCGATAACTCTTCCAGAGAAATCTTTCTTCCCTTTAATTCCGTGTAACGGCTGCCGCCGATCAATACCTCATGGTATTCCCGCAGCTTTTTCATCCTGAGCGGCTTATTCACCTGCAGATCCGTTGACACAAACGCAAGGTCTACTTTTCCCTCTTTTACGGCATTCACCGAATCTGTCGTACTGTTATTTAAGATCTTGAAATGTACATTCGGGTAAATGCTGTTGAATTCTCCCATTGCACGGAACAGAAAACAATGCAAGGCAGTCTCGGTCGCACTGATATAAATTGTCCCGTTTTCCAGACTGATCAGATTGCTCAAATCATTTTCTCCTTTAAAAAATTGGACACACCCTGCCGATACATAGCTGTAAAAGGTTCTTCCCTCCGGCGTCAGCTTCATGCCGGATTTGCTTCTGGTAAATAACCGGCAGCCCAGTTCATTTTCCAGATTATGGATCGTTCTCGTCACCGCCGGCTGACTGGTCTTCAGAACGCTGGATGCCTTTGTAAGATTCTCGTACTTCGCCACATAATAAAAAACTTTATAATATTCAAAATTCGAATTCATGTGCCTCTCCTTTGCTGTCTTATCCTGTCAGTTCTTCATCTGCTGTAAGTATAGCACGCTTTTTTTGTTCTTACAATCGGAATCATCCGTTCTCTTTTACCTGCAAAATGCGCTCTGTCACGATCTACCAGGGCGCTGTTCTGGAACCGGAAGGCTAAGCAATCTGTTCTGATTTGTCTATCCATGCTCCATCTTCACCCACACCCTTACTGCTTATTTTCATTGCTTCCAGATTCCATGCCTTGTCGTTCTCCAGCTCCCACAGAAAAATGGTAAGTGCCAGCATATCTGCCGCTCCACCCGGGCTCAAGTTTTTCTCAATGCACTGTCTGTTCATCATCTGGATCCCTTCTCGTCCTGCCTTGGTAAAAGCTCCACCAAGAGAAAGGATTCCTGTTGCATTTTCCCGGATCCAGTTCAGTCCTTCAGCGCCTCCCCGGCTCAGCACATTGGTATCTCCAAGACCCACCATTGCATAGAAAAGGGTCTGAATTGCAGCCTGATTTGGCTGCTCTTCTTTTTTCATAAAATGCTTCAGCATCGGATAGGTCGTCGTGCGGATCACCGGGAATCCATCGATTACTTCCCCGCGGATCCCGCGCTCTGCATATTCTTTATAAAGCTGTTCTCCATGCGTCTTTGCCTGCTCATCCCGAATTTTTAAAAGCTCTCTCTCTAGCGTCTTTTGGCACATCTTCTGCCCCGTTTCCAGAATCCCTGTCATTTCATAATAACCATTTTTCTGACAGAAAAATCCGGCAGCGGCAGTTACGATTCCCATCGTAAAAAGGATTCCTTTATGGGTATTCACGCCTTCTGTCGCGTCAAACATCTTCTGCTCTGCCAGAATCCCGATGGATCTTATTTTTGCAAAAAGGAGCTCCGGATCCTTTGTCCAGCGAGCTCCTTCTTCATACATCTGTCCCATGTAAGGAACAATCGCACAGGTACTTTTCTCAAATGTCCGGTAATCCATATCCTGATGCGCTCCATTATCCTGAAGATCCACAAGTCCGGGTTTTGGCGTTGTGTAGACCTCTCCCAAAAGCGCATGCTTCATATAGCGTTCTATTTTTTCCGTTCCTTTTTTTCGTACTTCTGTGCCATTCATCTTTCCTCACTCCTATGCCTGTTCGATGTAGTCATCTACCATTTCAAACAATTTCTGCTCTTTTACTTTTTCTTCCTTTGTCACATGTCTTCCCGGCACTTCATTCATTTTCATAATATAGCTTCCAAAAAGTGTTCTCATTTCTACTGGGATATGTTTTTCTGCTGTCATCATTTTTCATTTCCTCCGTTTTCGTTGTCTGCGTATCAAAAATATCATTTATCTTTTTGACACCTGCATTATTTTATTGCCGTTATTACTTTTCCTATCTTTACTATAGCAAAGGTCTCCCTGTAAATCTAATTCACAATCGTTATCTGGATATGCCGAAAATGAATATGGCGCCGGCAGATAAAAACCTTCTTTGCAAAGACTTTAAATGGAGCTCTGATGTCCGTGAAATCCCCTGACAAAATGGAGAAATCCCGCCTGGCAAGGAAATGCCCGGCGGGATCAGGTTATCTATCATGACATTGATTGGATACGTGTTTTATTTTCTGTTTCTGTTGTAATTGATCAGGCATCCTGCTTCTACGATCTCACGCTCGATGTCGGTCATTGGTGCGGTGTAAAGGTGGATTTCTTTTACGTCGTCACCGATCACATATGCTTTTACGTCATCCATTTTGTTTTCAGAAAGCTGTGTACGGATATTTGGAATATAGATATAAGATCCTACTTCGAATTCCGGTTCATCCTTCATCTGGAATGGGATCATTCCCCAGTTCATAACATTGGAACGATAACGTTTTGTTGCATATTCTTTTGTGATATTTGCAAGTCCTCCGATGACTCTCTGACAGCTTGCAGCCTGCTCTCTGGCCGATCCGTCACCAGGTTTTACTGCGTAAACCATACTTCCGACTTCTGTCTCTTCCGGTTTTACAGCTTCCTGATCTTTAATGGTATGGATTTTTGCAAATACATCCTGAAGTTCTGGTTCTTCTGCAAGGATATCTTTTCCGGCTACTCTTGCTTTTTCAATCTTGTCTACTGCTTTTGAGCGTCCTACATATTCCGGATCACGTCTGGAAAGTGTAAATTCGGCAAGTCCAAGCGGATTTGAACGGTAAGAAGAAGTTTCTCCGGATGGAATCAGTTCGTCTGTTGTTGTAACAGAATCCATGATCTTTGAGCATACCTTCAGAAGAATGTTTTCTGTAAGCGGGCTCATTTCCGGCCAGTCTTTGATATTTGGTCCGTATACCAGAGATTTCTCTTCGTCACCTTTCTGGTATCCGTAGTATACACGTTTTTCATAAATAGAACCGTCAAATGTGTATTCCGGAACATCTCCCCAGCAGTCCAGGATTTCAGCAGATGTAAGAATACCACCGTTTGCTGCGGTTGCTGCGATGGAACGTGCATCCATAAGTGCAACAGCTGACATCTGTCCATTACCCGGTTTAGAACCTTCACGGTTCGGGAAGTTTCTGGTTGTATGACGGATACTGAGTCCATCATTACATGGTGTGTCGCCTGCACCGAAGCATGGTCCACAGAATGCAGTACGAATGATTGCTCCTGCTTCCATCAGGTCTGCGATCACGCCCTGTCTTGTCAGGTTGATGAATACCGGCTGAGATGACGGATAAACTGCAAGACTGAATTCTCCGTCTCCTGTGCTCTTGCCTTTCAGTGCATGAGCTGCTTCTACTACGTTTGTGTAGTTACCGCCGGCACATCCTGCGATGACTGCCTGCTGTACCTGAAGTCCCTTGTCCGTGATCTTGTCCGTCAGATGGAACTGTGCTTTGCCCTGGGAAATCTTTTCTGCTTCTACTTCTACATCGTGAAGGATGTCTTTTAAGTTGGCATTCAGTTCATCGATTTCGTAAGTGTTGCTTGGATGGAACGGAAGCGCGATCATCGGTTTTACGGTTGAAAGATCTACATAAACTACGCCATCGTAGTAAGCAACATCTGCCGGGTTCAGTTCTTTGTATGAATCTGCTCTTCCGTGGACCTTCAGAAATCTGTGTGTCTCTTCATCGGTTCTCCAAATGGAGCTCAGGCAGGTTGTCTCTGTAGTCATAACATCAATTCCGTTACGGAAATCCGTTGTCATAGTAGATACACCAGGTCCTACGAATTCCATAACTTTATTCTTCACGTAGCCGTTTTTGAAGACAGCTCCGATAATTGCCAGAGCAATGTCCTGCGGACCTACCCACAGATTCGGCTTTCCGTCGAGGTAGATTGCAATGACATCCGGACATGCCACATCATAAGTATCACAAAGGAGCTGTTTTACCAGTTCTCCACCGCCTTCTCCGATTGCCATGGTTCCGAGTGCTCCGTAGCGGGTATGGGAGTCTGATCCGAGGATCATCTTCCCACAGCCTGCATGCATCTCACGCATGTACTGATGGATAACCGCAATGTGTGGCGGAACATAGATTCCACCATATTTTTTTGCAGCGGAAAGTCCGAACATGTGGTCATCCTCGTTGATGGTTCCGCCGACTGCACACAGTGAATTATGGCAGTTTGTGAGCACGTAAGGAATCGGGAATTTCTCCATGCCTGAAGCTTTTGCGGTCTGAATGATTCCTACGAAAGTGATGTCGTGAGATGCCATAGCATCAAATTTGATTTTCAGGTTATCCATATCGGCAGCAGTATTGTGCGCCTCCATAATTCCATATGCGATTGTGCCTTTTCTGGCCTCTTTTTTATCTGCTTTCTTTCCTGTAAGCTGTTCTACTTTTGCGCCTTCTGACTCCGGAACGATCTCTGTTCCATTTACAAGATAAGCGCCTCCATTATAAAGTTTTACCATATCAACAATTCTCCTTACTCTGCAAATTCAAACGGTTTTACCTGGCGTACAACGTCCATAACTGTGCCATCTCTTGCCTCGATGATTCCCACAATCCGGTCACCGAACTGTACTTTTTCCGGTTCCCCGACAATCTCGTAAGCCATATCACGAAGTTCTTCAATGGTGTAAAGTGGAATGGAATCCACACCCTTTAATGCTTCTAAGAGGTCTGGTCTTCTCGGATTGACTGCCACACCGTAATCGGTTACAACGATGTCCACAGATTCTCCCGGTGTGGTTACGGTTGTAACCTCAGTACAGATTGCCGGGATTCTTCCCTGAAGAAGCGGTGCGATCACAATCGTACATTTTGCTCCCATGGCTGCATCCGGGTGTCCGCCCTGCGCTCCGGTGATCATACCATCCGATCCTACAACAACGTTGACATTGAAGTTTACATCGACCTCCAGTGCCGCAAGGATAACATAGTCCAGTTTATTGACATATGCGCCTTTGTTAAATGGATTTGCATATGCACCTGCACTGATCTTGTGATGGTTCGGATGTACCACAGATTTAACTGCATCCATATCGAAATCCTGTGTATCAAGGAGGCATCCAACCAGTCCTTCATTTAACAGATCTACCATCGGTTTTGACATTCCGCCGACTGCAAATCCCATCTTGATCCCGCGTTCCTTCATGATCTTTCCAAGGGAAATTGCAGATGCGATGGAAGCTCCGCCGACACCAGTCTGATAAGCAAATCCGTCTTTGAAATATGGGGTATTTGCCACAACCTGTGTACAGTATTCTGCCATCATCAGTTTTCTCTGGTCTGTGGTTGGTTTTGCTGCTCCGGTTGCGATCTTTTCCGGAATACCGATTGCATCAACCACGCATACATAGTCTACTTTTGTCATTGCGATATCTGCCGGATAATTCGGGAATGGAACCAGGCAATCTGTAACTGCAACAACTTTGTTTGCGTGGTTTCCGTCTACGAAAGAGTAAGAAAGCACTCCGCAGTCGCTCTTTCCGCCTGTTCCGCGGCAGTTACCATAATCATCACAAGTCGGTGCTCCAATGAAAGAAATATCGATAGTTGTCTCGCCTGTCTGGATGGCTCTTACACGTCCGCCGTGGGAGCGCATGGTTGCGAGTCCTTTTAATTTACCCTGTGAAATGGCTTCTCCGATCTTTCCACGTACACCAGATGACTGGATATTTGTGATGGTTCCGTCTTCGATATAAGGTACGATTTCATCGTGTGCCTGTCCAAGAGAGCTTGCGCAGATAGTAACGTCCTTGATTCCCATTTTGTGTACTTCATGCATAACCATGTTGACAATTAAGTCACCGTTACGGAAGTGATGATGGAATCCAAGTGTCATTCCGTCATGTGCGCCACATTTTACCAGTGCTTCGTGTATTGAGCTTACCATCTTGCTTGTGTCATGGTTCATGACAACTTTTGTGATCGGTCCTCTCTTCTGGAACTCGGTTCCATCTTTATAATAATTTCCCTGAAATACTTCTTTTCCTGTGATTTCCAGAATTTCTTCCGGAATCTCTCTGCCTACTGCATTTTTCATCTTACAGATCCCCCTTATACACACCGGATGCTTTTGCAAGCTCAATTGTTCGTTTTGCTCCGTCATAGAATGCGATATCGATCATCTTTCCGTCTACGGTAAATACGCCGATTCCCTGTGCTTTCTTGGTATCAATTTCACGGACTACCTTTTCTGCGAAAATGATGTCTTTCTGTTTTGGTGTAAAGATCTCATGTACGATCGGGATCTGCCTCGGGTTGATGATTGATTTTCCGTCAAATCCCATCAGATGAATGTTTTCCACATCCTGGCGGAATCCATCCATATCGTCCAGATCTGTGTAAACAGTATCGAAGCACTGTACACCAGCGGCTCTTGCTGCGATCACCATGTTCTGTCTTGCTCCCATCAGCTCAATACCGGTTCCTGTGATATGCGTCTGAAGATCTTTGGTGTAATCCCCACCGGAAAGTGCGATACCAAACATTCTTTCGGATGCTTCACAGACCTCAAGGGCATGCATGACACCTCTTGCAGATTCGATCGCTGACATGATCAGAACGCTTCCTTCTTCCCGTCCGAAATCTTTTTCTGCTTTGATGATCTCATCTTCTACAATCTTGACATCTTTTGCAGATTCTGTTTTCGGGATACGGATGGAATCGCATCCACCTGCTACTGCACAACGGATATCTTCTTTCCAGTAAGGAGTGTCAAGTCCGTTGATACGGACAACCCGTTCACATCCTCTGTAGTTGATGGTCTTTAATGCGTGATAAAGAGAAAATCTTGCTGCATCTTTCTGGTTCTCTGCAACTGCATCTTCCAGATCTAACATGATGGAATCCGGTTTGTAGATATATGGATCTTTGATAAGTCCCGGTTTCTGTGCATTTAAAAACATCATGGTTCTTCTTAAACGTTTCTTATTCGGATTCATTATTTGATTGCACCTCCCCATGGTAAATTCTCGATCTGTCCGACACTTCTGTAAGCTGCGCCTTCGATTCTTGCTTTGATCGTGCAGTCAAGTGCGCCCTTGTCTATGATTGTGATCTTTGCATCTTTGATTTCAAGATTGTCCAGTGTTTCAAATACCACCTTGCGAATCTGATTTCCATACTGATTGATCACTGCGCTTTCCAGTTCAAAATCAATCTTTCCGTTTCCTGGTTCAATCGTTACCTGGCAGTCACTCGATTCCAGAGTTCCTGCAATGGCCGGTTTCCTGATTTCCATATTGCTACCTCCGTGAAAATTACTTACTTGTTTTTCTTGTTTTTATTGTAACGCGGGGTAGGGGAAAAGAAAAATTGTTAAAAAGAATGATGCTATACCTTTTTGGAATGTGGGAAAATGTTCCAGGGGGACGACATCCGGGCGGCATATGGGGAGGAAGTGCGGTTTCGGGAAATGATAACTCTAAAGGTGCGGCACATTTGTTAAGAGCAATTTCAAAAATCCATAACTCGCCGTTCCGGCTCAAACAGATGGATTTTTGAAATTAACACAAATATGCTGCGCCTTAAGAGTTATGACATCCCCCTGCAAATGCACTTCCTCCCCATATGCCGCCCGGATGCCTGATGTCTGGAAGCATTTTACATTCTGAGAGTTCAATCGCAAAGATTTAGTTTTTGGTGAATGTAAGTCAACTTGTTACATTTGCTTCGATTACCGCGCGTCCGTTTTTTTGAAAGAAGAGGCTATCAGGTTGTGAACGAACATCCGTCTTATACAAGCACTTTCACCTCTCCTGGCTGCGATATTGTAGTACAAAATAAAAATTGGCTGCAGCGTATTTTGCACGATGAAGATGAGACTCAAATCATTGTGGAAGCCATTGCTGACACAATGATTGCTTTCAGAGGCTCATCGGAATGGTTCGTGCAACTAACGCTACAGCCAATCTTTATTTTGTACGGAAACTACGCCAACCACATCAACTACGCAATCCACCCATACACTCCGATTACTGCCATGATCGCAAGTACAGCAAGTGCGATAAAGGACACTGCGAACAATTCTACGAACAGTCTGTTCTGCGGGAATTTCTCTTCCGCACCTTCCTGCTGGGCTACGCCTGCCATGATGAGTGCGCCGGTTGTGGATATCGGGGTAAATCCAGATACGGTTCCTCCGATTACAATAACCGATACCAATTCCACTGCTCCAACTCCAAGTCCGGATGCAAGACCACTTGCAGTCGGGATCAGTGTCGGGAACACTACGCCAAGGCCTGAGCTGAAGAACGACATAAAGCCTGCCGTGATCGCCATGATCATTGCTGCGGTACGGTGTCCCATGATCTTTTCAAGACCTGCGACCATGATGTCGATACCACCTGAGAGAGAAATGACGTTCATCAGGATTCCCACCCCCAGGACCATCAGAATTACATTCCAAGGGATTCCTTTGATTGCTTTCTTTTCCTCTCCGCAGTCAAGCACGATCAATACAGATCCTACAAGGAAGCCTGTAAGTCCCACATTCCATGAGAAGAACAGGACACCGACTGCAAGGATCAGAAGTCCTGCAAGGGACAGCCACTGTTTTCCATTAAATTTCGGAAGTGCTTCCTCTGTTTTGTCCTCACGCTTTTCTACTTTCCAGCCTTTATAATAGATGTATACCAGCACTGCGACAATCAGCGCAGTAATCGTCAGTGAAATCATAATCGGAATTGTATTTCCGGTAAGTCCCTGTTCTTCCATCAGCTCGCGAACAACGGCAGATTCCGGAGTCAAAGGACTCATTCTTCCGGACATTACGCCCAGATCTCCAATGATTGCTGTCATAATCGGGTTGATCCCTGCGGATATGGCTACCGGGATTGCAATCACCGGAATAATCGCAAGCGATGGAATCGCTCCAGGTCCAACTGCGCAGATCAGGAATCCGAGAATGTACATTACAAACGGAATCAACGCTTTTTTCTTTCCAACCAGCCCTACCATTTTACGGGCAAGCAGTTCCAGTGTTCCGTTGCTGTTGATGATTGCGAACAGATATGTGATTCCAACCATCTGAATAAATAAGGAGGAACTGAATCCGCTTAAGATTTCCTTCGCATCCAGCCCAAATACCAGTCCGAGTACCATAGAAAATCCCATACACAGGATTCCTACATTTACATTGCGGACGAAACCGATGATAATAGCTGTAAGCAGTGCAATCAGTGAAATAATACCTAAATTCATTTATTCTTCCTCCTTAACGAAATGTGATACAGACTGGACTTCCGGTTTCAATGATCCGAAGTGTCGGTGTCATCCATCCGGTCACGGAATCAAATTCAAATTCGATGATCGTATCACTGTCTTCATTTGCCACATAACATTTTCCATTGTCCCCGAAGCAGAAAAATCGCGGTGTTTTTCCAAGGCACGGGAAAAATCCGGTATTTTTCATGTATCCGGTTGTCGGATCAATCCGGTATACTGCCATGCTGTCGGTATAACGGTTGGATACAATCACATATTCTCCACTCGGATCGATCATCACTTCACTTGCATCGGAATATCCGGTTACAGTTTCCGGTACCGTAGAGAGTTCCTGCAGTGCTTTCATCTTTCCGGTATTTTCATCAAACTGGAAGTACAGCACTTTATTGCCTTTTTCCTCACACATGTATACCCAACGGTTATTCGGGTGAACTGCCGCATGTCTCGGCTCATCCCATGTACGCGCCATAAAACGGTCTGTCTCGGTAAATGCGCCTGTTTCATGATCGTATTTCAGTGCTCGTATCTGTCCGTATCCATTGACACGTCCTTGTGCACAGGCAAAAATATAATTTTTCTTCTTATCCCAAAGACACTGGTGAATTGTTGATACCTTTCCCTCTTCTTTTCCATCATAAGTAAACTTCTGTACCACTTCTCCTAAAGAACCATCATCATTTCTCCGAATCGTGTAAAGTGTTCCACCCTGAAGCGTTGCCACGATCACATGTTTATTTTCTGCATCCACTGTGATATCAACTGGATTCTTCCCTCCGATATCTACCTTGTTTATAAATTCCAGCATGCCGTCTTCTTTGATCCGGTAAGATGTCACAAATGTAAAATCTCCATGTACACTGTACAGATATTTCTGTTCATTATCCATACACTGAAAGCTTGGATTTTCTTCTGTTTTCAGGCACTGGATCTCTTTCCATTCCCCTGTGTACTCTGAGATCTCATATACCTTTAATCCTTCTCCTCTTGCATTTCTTTCTTTGGTTGTCCTGCATCCTACATATGCATATTTCATACCATTTTACCTCCTTAACAGTTCTCGTATATCTTTCCTGTTCTTTAAGTAAATTGTACGTCATTTAATACAAAAACGGAAATTCGGAATAAGACTAGAAAAGCCATTCCAAAACGGAATGGCTTTTAATTGACTTGATAATATTTTTCGACAAATGTTACAAAATCCATAATATCCTGGGACTGATAACATTTTTCAGATAACATGATCCAGACATTCCGCGAGATCTGCTCTCCGTTGCGGTCGCAGATCGGGATTCTCTGAAGCTTTTCCTGATTGATTTTCCAGTCTCTGCCAAAGACAAAAGTAATTCCCAGTCCCTGCTCCACCATCTCAATTGCAATATCCGCATACGGTACATACTGTGCTTCATGTGGCAGGTTCCCGAACTGGCTCTTCCACCACTGATCCACACTGAGTTTAACAATCGGATTTAAAAAAGACTGGATCAGAGGCTGACCCTCCAGTTCATCCAGCTTCATCCCCTTAGGTGTTACCACGAAAAGATCTTCTTTCAGCAGACAGGTTTTCTCACCCAGATACGGATAATCTCCGCAGATAATGGCAATATCTACCGACCCATCGATCAGCTGACGTATCAGGGCATCACTGGAATTGGCACAGGTCTTGATCTGCAGTGCATTGATTTCTTCCGTATACGCTTTCAGAAGCGCCGGCATATGCAGTCTTCCAAAAGAATTTGGCACCCCAATCTTTAACAGCTCTTTTGAAGTTTTCTTATCCGAAAAATGCTCTTCGATCTCTTTTAAAAAATCCAGCATGATACTGGACTTTTTCACCAGATAGCGCCCTTCATCCGTAAAAATAACACCTTTGCTACTTCGCTTTACCACTTCCACACCCCACTCATTTTCAATTGCCTTGATCCTTTTTGTGAGGGCAGGCTGCGTCATATAAAGTGCTTCCGCTGCTTTCGTCATGCTACGCTTTTCATAAAGCATCTTTAAGATCATCCAGTCTATGTTTTTCATTGTTCTTCTCTCCTACCGGTAGGATGGTTTTATCGCAACTTCCCGCTCAATGTATTCAATAAATTCTTCAAGCGTTCTGGAAATCCTTTTATTCTTGGAATAAACAAACCAGGTATTACGGATCACTTCAGTTCCATCTGTCTTTACCAGAGGTGTCAGGCAGAGATTGTACTCATTCTGGAAATCATCCGGCAGGAAACAGCAGGTATATCCAAGTCCTTTATTGATCAGCTGCCACGCAAAGTCAATATAACCAACCGCCATACCAGCCGGTGCTTCTGTTTGAAAACGATCCTCCCACCAGCTGTTCAAAAGCTCCTGTGTGCGGTCATTGGTCTTATAGCCAATTCGCTGCATCTTCGGCAAATCTTCAATATCCACCGGCTCTTTTGTGACCAGATACCCCCGGTTCTGTGCCACCAGCACCTGATGCACCGCGCCTTCATAATCCCCACGGATAAATCCTACATCGATGGAATCCTCAAGCATTTTGCGGAACAGGATATTGCTCTGCTCGTTGATGATTTCAAACGTTGTGTGTGGATGTTCTGATGTATAACGGAACAGAATATCCGATAACGTATATTTGCTGTATGTATAAGAAGAGCCGATCAAAATACTGTCTTTGGTCTTCTCCTTGAATTCTTCCAGCTTCTCTTTTGTTTCTTTCATGAATTCCAGATACTTTTCTGCTCTCTGTGCCAGATACTCCCCCTCCTGGGTAAATTCAAGTCCCTTCGGAGTCCGGTTTACGATGGGAGTCTGAAACTCCGTTTCCATATGCTGCAGCCTCTTGGTCAGTGACGGCTGCGTCATATAAAGTAGGTTCGCCACCTTTGTCATATTCGGATTTTTATATAACTCATAAAGAATTTCCCAATCTGAATCTTTCATTTGTGTTTCCCCTTTTCTTTTGCAATTTTTGACATTACTATTATTTTAACAAAAGAAAAGTATCCGCACAATACTTAAATAGAATCGAGTAGGCTGACTCCTACTCGATTCGTATACTTTGTACACTATCTCGCTTAACAGCTCGATGATGTACATTCGCCAAATACAGATTCTTGTGCAAGCACAAATCTGTACTTGGCTCATCGTATACACAAAAAACGGAGCCAGAACTTTTTCCCGGCTCCGCCCTTCTATCCGAATATCCAGAAGAAATGCACTGTCTGTAACAGTTTTCTCCCATACTCTATTTTGCTGCTTTTAATTTCTGGATGGTTTCAATCAGATAATCGGTAAATTCTGCTGCGCTTGCGTCCTCTGTAAATGTTGTAAGAACGACCTTTCGCTCTGTTACGGTACAGATATTCATTGCTTCTTCCAGAAGGACGTTGCGGTCTGCATATCCGATGTGAGCCAGCATTTGTCCCATTGCACGGATCAGACTGCTTGGATCTGCATAATTTCCTCTTCCATGGCTCATCAGATACGGAGCCGTTCCGTGGATGGCTTCAAATAATGCATAGTGATTTCCGATATTAGATGAAGATGCAGTCCCAAGTCCTCCCTGGTGTTCTGCAGCCACATCTGTTACGATATCTCCGTAAAGGTTTGGAAGTACGACAACTTCGATTCCCTTGTTGAATTCCGGATCCAGCATTTTTGCGCACATTGCATCTACAAGTCTTTCCTGGATCTCGATTTCCGGATATTCCTCGCCTACTTTACGGACAGCTTTGATGAAATTACCGTCTGCAAGCTTTACGATATTTGCTTTTGTTACGATCGTTACATTCTTCTTGCCGTTCTTTCTTGCAAATTCAAACGCAGCACGGGCGATTCTTTCACTTCCCTGTTTGGTCTGTACCTTAAAGTCAACTGCAAGATCTTCATTTACCTGGATTCCTTTATTTCCCCAGATATATTCTCCTTCGATATTCTCACGGAAGAACGTCCAGTCAATATTCTTGTCCGGAATCTTGATCGGGCGGACTGCTGCGAAAAGTTCCAGAGATCTTCTAAGGAGACTGTTTGCACTTACCAGGTTCGGAAGTCCGTCTCCTGCTCTTGGTGTTACCATTGGTCCTTTTACCAGAACATCACATTTTTTCACTTCTTCAAGAACATCTGCCGGAAGACTTTCCATCTTTGCCACACGGTTTTCGATGGTCATTCCTTCGATTTCACGAAGCTCGATCCTTCCTGATCCGATTTCTTTGTCTGCAAGTTCTTTTAATACACGGATTGCCTGTTCCATGATGATCGGTCCGATTCCGTCGCCCGGAAAGATGCCGACTACGATCTTGTCAAGCTTGTCAAAATCAACCGGCTTTTCGCCCTGTTTCATTCTCTCGATCCGTTCGTATTCGCCTTTGATCAGTTCTCCAAATGCTTCCTGTGCTTTTTTAATATCTTCCATGTTTATGCCTCCTGTTTTTCCTGCTCGGCGAGCTGTTTCTTTAAATAAGCGAGCTGTCCGCCGCTGAGTACAACCTCTACTTCGTTGTCACTAAGATCTAAGTTTACTTCAAAATCAAATCCTTTGGTCTTATCGGTTACGGTCACTTTTCTTGTCGGGATCTGGTCTAACAGATTGTTGAATTCCAGTTCGTCTTCCTGATCGATCTTATCGTAATCAGAAGGATCTGCAAACAGCATCGGGATAATTCCGTGATTTACAAGGTTTCCTTTGTGGATACGTGCAATGCTCTTTGCAATGACTGCTTTTACGCCAAGGTACATCGGGTTGATCGCTGCGTGTTCTCTTGAAGATCCCTGTCCGTAGTTCTCACCGCCTACGATGATGCTGCGTCCCATTTCTTTTGCACGGGCTGCGAAATCCGGTGCATAACGGTGGTAACAGTACTGGGACATCAACGGAATGTTGGATCTCATGCTTGAGAATTCTGCACTTGCCGGTGTGATATCATCTGTAGATACGTTATCCAGTGTCTTTAAGCTGACCGGTACACACAAATGCTGCTGCGGTGCTTCCGGAATTGGAAGGAACTTGATATTTGGTCCTTTCACGATTTCCACTTTCTTTGCTTCTTCGATCGGAAGCGGTTTGATGATCATGGAATCATCGATCAGATATTCTTCCGGTTCTGTGATCTTCGCAAGTTCTTTTACATCTTCTCCCATAACATCTTCTGCAGAAGCAAAAGTTCCCATGATTGCAGTTGCTGCTGCACTTTCCGGACTTACCAGATAGATATCTGCAGTCGGATTTCCTGCACGCCCCTTGAAGTTACGGTTGGAAGTACGAACAGCAACTCCGTTTGTTGCCGGTGTCTGTCCGATTGCACAGCAAGGTCCGCATGCGATTTCCAGCATTCTGACACCCGCCTGTAGAAGAATGTCTACATAACCATCTCTCATCAGTTCACGGTAAGTCTGTTTGGAAGCCACTGCACAGGTACAGCTTACATTTTCATTGACATGATGTCCTTTGAATACGGTTGCAGCCTTTGCGATATCTGCATAACTTGCATTGGTACAGCTTCCGATAAATACCTGCTGTACTTTTCTCTTTTCCACGTCTTTGAGCGTCATTACGTTATCCGGCTGGTGTGGACATGAGATCATTGGCTCCAGTTCACTTAAATTGATCTCGATACAGTCATCGTATTCGGCATCCTCATCCGGAAGAAGTTCTACATAAACTTCTTCTCTCCCCTGTGCTTTCAGGAACTTATGTACCTGCTCATCTGCCGGGAAAATAGATGTGGTTGCGCCAAGCTCGGCTCCCATGTTGGAAATGGTTGCTCTTGCCGGAACTTCCAGTTTTGCAACTCCAGGTCCTACATACTCATAGACATTTCCAAGACCGCCCTTGATGGTAACTCTGCGGAGCATTTCCAGAATGATTTCTTTGGTGTTGCATCCCGGTTTTAATTCGCCGGTCAGGTTTACCTTTACGACTCTTGGCATTTTCAGTCTCATCGGTACGCCGGTCATTGCTGTTGCAACATCCATTCCGCCAACTCCGATGCAAAGCATTCCGATGGATCCGCCATGTGGTGTGTGGCTGTCTCCTCCCATGCTGATCTTGCCCGGTGCGCCGAATCTGGATACATGAACGGTGTGGCAGATTCCATTCCCCGGTCTTGATACGTGAACACCAAACTTTTCTGCTGCTGACTGCAGGTAAATGTGATCGTCCGGTGTCATGTTGTTGACATAGAGCAGGTTATGATCCAGATAGCTGACTGAACATTCGGTGCGGATCCGGTCAAGTCCGATCGCTTCAAATGCAAGATATGTCATAACTGCGTTAATGTCGTGGGTAAGTGTCTGGTCTACTTTGATAAAGACTTCTTCGCCCGGTACCATGCTTCCTTTCACGTAATGTGATTCAATAATTTTACGTGTTAATGATTTTCCCATAAGTGACAACCTCCTGAATTACTGTCGTTTCTGTTTTCTATGATTTCATTATAATTGTCCGGCTCCCGAAAGGGAAATTGCATAAAATAATGAGGTTATTCCAAAAAGGAATCCCCCCCATTGCACCAAAAGGTCGGGATTATATCGGAGAAGATCTTGTTATCATTCCCTGCGTGCCGGTAATATTCTAAGCAGCCACACCGTTTTCTTCGGTGGAATGGGCGAACGTCTGGAAATTACCCATCATTCCTACAACTGGGAATGCTTTGCAAATGGTGCCTGCGACTGCGCAATTTACCTTGCCGGTAAAGATTCTGGATTCTATACGATCAAGGATATTCTGCACCTGGATTAAAATCCACTCTAAAAAAGAACTGGTGACACTTTTTATCGTGCCACCAGTTCCTTATTTGCTCAACAATTTTCGATTATAATTGTTCAGACGCCTGCGCTTCGATCTTTCTTTTTGTCCTCATCCTCGTTCATCTCTTCCTTCTGATTGACTTATTTTTATCACATTTTACAAATCTGTTGTTTTTTTCTTCGGAAGGCAGAGACTTAAGATCAATGACACCACAAACACCCCTGCAACTGCATTTCCATTAAAGATATCTCCTACCTCCTTCGGAAATGCGGAAAAGAAGTTTCCGGAAGTCTGTGTCAGTCCAACACCAATACAGAATGCCAGTGATACGATGATCATGGTTCTGTCATCAAACACACACTCTTTGAGCATCTTGATTCCTTCATACATGATCGATCCGAACATCATAACCGTACATCCTCCAAGTACCGCCTGCGGAAGCGAATTGAAAAAAGCTCCAAGCGGCGGGAACAGAGAAGCAAGGATCAAAATCAAAGCCCCCATCAGAATAGTAAAACGGTTGATAACTCCCGTCATAGTGACGAGCCCGATATTCTGACTGAAAGAAGTAAGCGGCAGACATCCAAAGCATCCTGAAATCGCACTGGAAAATCCATCCACGGCAAGAGACCCCTGCAGTTCCTCCATCTTGATATCCCGTCCAAGTGCACCGGTACACACTGCAGTAGTTGCACCCGTTGTCTCCGCTGCCGATACCAGGAATACAATTGCAATAGTAAAGAATGCTCCCAAATCAAAAATCGGTTTATGGGAAGTAAAAAATACAAGCTTTGGAAGGCTGAATACACCAACCTGCTCGATCGTCTTTGTAATTCCTGAAAAATCAACCATCGGTGCAATCCCTGCCACAGTAAATATAATGGACAGAAGATATCCACAGACCAGACCAACCAGTACGTTCAGGTTCTTGTATACACCTTTTAACAGATAACGGGCAGCCAGACACACAACCAGTGTGAAAAATCCGACCAGAAGATGATACCACGCTCCAAAATCTTCTGCTCCGTTTCCACCGCCCCAGGAATCCATTCCTACCGACAAGAGGGAAAGCCCAATCGCAATCACCACACATGCCGATACTACCGGTGTCAGGAACCGTTTCCAGTATTTGGCACTCATTCCTACCAGTCCCTCAAAAATACCTCCGGCGATCACCGCACCAACCATCCCTTCATATCCAAGTTCCGGATTGGTACAGATCATCAGCAGACTACCAAGAAAGGTAAAACTGACTCCCATAACGATCGGAAGCCTGGAGCCAATCTTCCATACCGGGTAAAGCTGCAGACAGGTCCCGATCCCCGCGGCAAACATCGCACACTGCAGAAGCTGCGTAATTTCCGCAGCACTTAAGTGATTCTCCGATCCTCTCACAAATGCCGCACTGCACACGATCAACACCGGTGCCAGATTCGACACAAACATTGCCAGAACATGCTGGAGTCCGAACGGAATCGCCTTTTTTACCGGCACTCTTCCATTCAGACAGTAAATATTTTCCTCACTCACTGCTTTTGTATTTTTCTCTTTATCCATTTTCCTTTTCCCTCATTCTCTTTTTTTATTCTGTCCTAAGCGCTGTCACCGGATCGCTCTTTGCTGCTTTCCTTGACGGAATGATTCCACCGAGCAGGGTAAGCCCGATACTCAAAAGAATCAGCACAATTGCCGGAAGTACTGGTAAAAATGCATTGATTTTGTTATTATCTGCCACCGCATGGATGATCATATTTCCAGGGATTAGAAGCAGCAGTGACAGTCCGATTCCGATCAGTCCGGCACACAGACCAATGATAACGGTTTCTGCATTAAATACCTGCGATACATTTCTCTTAGATGCCCCGATCGCGCGCAGGATTCCAATCTCCTTCTTCCGTTCCAGTACACTGATGTAGGTGATAACCCCGATCATAATTGAAGATACTACAAGGGAAATCGCCACAAACGCAATCAGCACATAGCTGATGATATCCACGATATTTGTCACGGAAGACATCAGTGTTCCGACTATATCGGTATAAGTGATGATCTGTTCCTCTTTTCCTTCTTTTTCCATCCGGCTGTTATAAGAATCCAGGATTTTCACCACTTTTTCCTTGCTCTCAAAATCCATCGGATATATGGAAATCTGACTCGGGTTCGCAAAATCCACGTATCCAAGCTTCTGCAGATTATTGTCATAGGAAGCAGTCGCGCTCATTGTCATGGATGCCATCAGCTCTTTCAGATCATCTTCTGTCATATTCATCTGAAATGCCTTTGCAAATGCATCGGTATCAATCTTCATCGAACTTCCAAGCATGTTCTGCAGCTGGGTTCCCACATTTCCCATGGCAGCCCGCATGGCGTTCCCGATTTCTTCTGTGATCTGAGTGACGATCTGATTCATTGCCGAAGTGATCTGTGTCTCAAGCACATCCGAAATTGCTCGGGTATAAGTTCCCATTGCCTTTGCCATGTAACTTCCCATTGTCGCACTTAACTGGCTCTCCAGCTGATCCATATCGATCACCTCGGAAAGCCCGTTCATCAGACGCTGTTTTCCATCTGCTGTAGCAAGGTAGTTCAGAAAATAATCTCCCATTTTGGTCGGATCTGCTTTTCCATTCGCCGCAGCATATGCCGGATAACTACTCGCCAGTTCTTTTGTCAGTTTTTTCAGCTGGTCAGAAGTAATATTTATCACCGTATCTCCAAAAATCTCCTGCTGCCAGGCATTCATAATCTCTTTTGCTTCCTCGGTCTGTAAATACTCCGCCAGGTATTCTCCAAATTTATCCGGATCTGTATATCCTTTTTCCGCCGCATACTTTTGATATCCTTCCATCACACGCTGTACAAGCTCCTGCATCTGATCAATTGTAATCTTAAACCCACCGGTGCTCTCAATGATCTCCTGCAGATTATCTTTCAGGATCTTCTGCGCTTCATCCGTCATCAGGTAATCCATAAAATCTCTCGCCAGATTTGAATAATCTGCTTCCGGATGGAATTTCACATACTCCTGATAACCTTCCATAACACTCTCAGACAACTTCTGCATTCCACCCGGTTTTACGGTAAGATCCAGGCTTCCGATCATATCGCCAAGATTCATCTGTGGCATACCGGACACGTCAAGACTGATCTGATCCAGATTTATCATCCCCGACAGATCCAGAGAATCCCCACCCATCCGGAATGCATTTTCCAGATTCAGGGAATCTGCTGACAACATATCACCGGAAAATCCACTGTCGTCTAAAACAAATGCTTTCTGAAGTGCATCCTCATCTACCGTAAACAGGCTGTCCGCATCCAGTCCATTCTTCTCTTCTGTCGTCCCGAACGGTTCTCCAGTAAATACATTCTTTGACGGATTTTTCAGCTGATCCTTTACAATCTCACTTTTTGCAGCCTCTTTTGCGACATGCTCAGTAAGTCTCTGCGGATAGCCAATCCCCGGTGTCAGAGCGGAAGCATTTGCATCTTCCGATGCCTGTACGATTCCGACGATTTTAAGTTCTTCGCCCTGATCCACGAGTTTCTTCATATATTCCTTATTATCGGATTTATCCTTCCAGATCTTGTACTGGCTGTCATATTCGTAGCAGTCAGACACATTGACCAGTTTAAAAGTTTTTCCAATAATATCCTCATAGGTATATGTTCCGATATTTGCCGGAGTGTTCACATCTTCTTCATTGATAAATTCCTGGATCATTTCGTCCAGTTCCATCTGATCCCGCAGTCCCAAAGTATAAAGGAGAAAATCACTCATGCCTCCGTCCGAAGTCAGCACCAGTACACATTCATTATAATTCTGCGGCCAGCGTCCCGCCTTCACATCATACTGGTTCTCATAAAGTCCCTCCGTCTTAGGCATTTCATAAAAAACATTCGTACTCATCATCGATGACACCAGACTGTTGGTACTTGCACCAGAGCTGATTCCAAGCAGCTCAAAGGATTTGTCCGGATTCACCTGGCGAATGGAACCATCCTTGTTCTGCCGATAGATTCTTGGTGAAATATTATAAGAATATTCAACGGCACTGGTATAGTCCTCAATTCCACTTTTTCCTCCATCCAGATATTCTTTTAAAGACTTCAGGTCATTGGAATCCATCGTGGAAAACATATTGGTCATCATCTGCATAACCTTGACTTCCCCGTCTTTTTTTGTCTCCTTCTTATCCGAACTGCCCGAACCACTGTCCATATTGCCTACCATCATCGATGTCATATCAAATCCGGTACTCTGGATCTGAAGCGGATACTCGGAAAGAGTCTCTTCTTCAATTGACTTGATGTAGGCATTGACTCCGTTGGAAAGTGCCAGTATCAGTGCAATCCCGATAATTCCAATAGAACCGGCAAAAGATGTCAGAAGAGTCCTTGCTTTCTTCGTCTTTAAGTTATTAAAGCTCAGGGAAAGAGCCGTCAGAAATGACATGGAAGCTTTTCCCATATTCTTATGCTCCGGCTCCTTCATGACCGCTTCATTGACATAAAATTCGTCCGTATCCGAACGGATCTTTCCGTCCTTGAGCGTTACGATACGGGTCGCATATTCTTCAGCAAGCTCTGGGTTATGTGTAACCATTACAACAAGCCGGTCTTTTGCCACTTCTTTTAAAAGTTCCATAACCTGCACACTGGTCGCCGTATCCAGCGCTCCTGTCGGCTCATCAGCAAGCAGAATATCCGGATCATTGACCAGCGCACGGGCGATTGCCACCCTCTGCATCTGTCCGCCTGACATCTGGCTCGGTTTTTTATGCAACTGCTCCCCAAGACCAACTTTTTTCAGAGCCTCAATCGCTCTCTTTTTCCGTTCTTCCTTCCCGATCCCAGAAATAGTCAGTGCCAGCTCCACATTGGCAAGCACCGTCTGATGTGGAATCAGATTATAACTCTGAAATACAAAACCAATTGTATGATTCCGATAGGAATCCCAGTCTCTGTCTTTATATTTTTTCGTAGAAATCCCGTTGATGATCAGATCACCACTATCGTACCGATCCAGTCCACCGATGATGTTAAGAAACGTCGTCTTTCCCGAACCACTCGGTCCCAGGATCGCAACAAATTCATTGTCCCTGAAATTCAGGCTTACATCATCCAGTGCCTTCTGTACCAGCGTACCTGTACGGTATTCTTTGCAAATATGTTGAATTTGAAGCATAAAAATTCTCCTTTTAAGTTGTAACTCATGAAACGCGTATGTTTCATTGTACACCCTTAAAAGGAGAAAATCATGTCTTTTAGAAAAATTTTATTCTTTATTTTCTGAGAAGTTCTTTTCCCGAAATACCTGGCTCTGTCATATTGACCGGATCCAGAACGGTTTCCATCTCTTTTTCACTTAAAAGACCTTCTCTGAGGATCAGATTACGGATGGATTCCCCGGTCTTCATTGCTTTTTTCGCAATCTCCGCTGCTTTCTCATAGCCTACATGCGGACAGATTGCAGTAATTACGCCGATGCTGTTCTCTACCAGCTGACGGCATCTCTCTTCATTGGCTGTGATTCCTGTCACACAGTTGTCAATAAAAGTCTGCACTGCATATGCAAGTGTATCGATCGACTGGAACAGACAGTAGAATACGATCGGTTCAAACGCATTCAGTTCCAGCTGTCCACCCTCTGCTGCCATCGTGATCGTCACATCATTTCCAATGATGTTAAATGCGACCTGGTTCACTACTTCCGGGATGACCGGATTCACTTTTCCCGGCATGATCGAAGAACCATTCTGCTTTGCCGGAAGGTTGATCTCACCAAATCCGGCTCTTGGTCCGGATGACATCAAACGCAGGTCATTGGCAATCTTGGAAAGTGTGACTGCACACGCTTTCACTGCACCGGATACTGCCACAAACGGATCCAGATTCTGGGTTGCATCGATCAGATCAAAAGCCTGGACAAACTGAATATCAGATATTTTTGAAAGATTCGGAACAATGCGGCTTACATAGGCTTCATCTGCATTGATTCCGGTTCCGACTGCCGTTCCACCCATGTTGACGGTACGCATCTCGTCCATCGCATTATCCATACGGTGGATATCACGCATGATGGCATCGGAATATGCCTGAAATTCCTGACCCAGACGGATCGGAACTGCATCCTGCATTTGGGTGCGTCCCATTTTGATCACATGGTCAAATTCCTCTGCCTTTTTGCAGAGCGCTCCATGAAGTCTGAGCAGTTCTTTTTTCAGATTCTGAAGAAGTCTGAGTGAAGTCATCTTGCCAGCTGTCGGAATAACATCATTTGTGGACTGTCCGCAGTTTACATCATCATTCGGATTTACTGCTGAATAATCTCCCTTTTTCCCGCCAAGAATCTCAATCGCACGGTTGGCAATGACTTCGTTTGCATTCATGTTCAGAGAAGTACCCGCACCTCCCTGGATCGGATCTACGATAAAGTACTCATGCAATTTTCCTGTAAGGATTTCATCACATGCCTGTACGATTGCTTTTGCCTTTTTCTTTTCCAGAATCCCACTCTCGCAGTTGGTGATCGCAGATGCTTTCTTTATGTACGCAAGACTGTTGATGATCTCCGGATGCATATTCAACCCGGTAATACGGAAATTCTCCGCGGCACGCAGTGACTGTACCCCGTAATATACATCTCCCGGAATATCCTTTGCCCCTATTGAATCCTGTTCTACACGATAACCTGTCTTGTTTTCTTTTCCATTTTCCATCTCAAAATCCCTCGATTTTCCATTTTTCTCTGGCGTATTGCCTTTGTTGTTTTCATTATATCTCTGTGTTACAATATAATCTAATACATATATTTTTATAGTAACTATAATTTTAAAACTATGTCAAAGGAGAATACCTATGTTTCAGGGAATGGAATATGTCTATGAAGTTTATCTGGAAAAAAGCTTTTCCAAGGCGGCTGAGAAGTTATTTATCTCACAGCCTTCACTCAGTGCCAACGTAAAGCGTGTCGAGCATCACATCGGATATCCGATCTTTGACCGGAGTACCAAACCACTTTCCCTTACCGAATGTGGGGTACAGTATATCAAAGCGGTAGAAAAAATAAAAAGTATCCAGAATGACTTTGAAGGATTTGTAAACGACTGGGGCGATCTGAGAAAAGGAACACTCACCCTCGGAGGAAGCAACTTGTTTTCCTCCTGGATCCTGCCTCCGCTGATCGCGGATTTTGCCCGCAGATATCCTCTGATCCAGATCAGCCTGATTGAAGAAACCACTGCCAATCTTGCCCGTATGCTGCGACACGGGCAGCTGGATCTGATGCTGGACAGCAGTGTTCTGGATGCCACCATCTACGGCTACCGTAAATTTCAGGAAGATCACCTGATCCTTGCTGTTCCGGGAGCATTCCCGATCAATAATACGCTGCGCTCCTATCAGCTTCCTGTAGAAGATATCCTGAGCAAAAAATTTCTGGAAGAATCCTGTCCTCCCGTTCCTCTGACACGCTTTAAAAGTGAGCCTTTTATTATGCTGAAACCGGAAAACGACACTGGAAAACGTGCCCGTATGATCTGCCAGAACAATCTCTTTGAACCAAATATCATCCTGGAAATGGATCAACAGATGACTTCTTACAACATCACCTGCTCCGGCATGGGAATCTCTTTTATCGGAGATATCATGCTCTCAAAAGTACCTCTTACCTCTGATGTGGTGTACTATAAGCTTCCTGCAGGCGAAAGCATCCGTGACATCCGGTTCTACTGGAAAAATGGTCGCTACCAGACAAGGGCAATGGAAGAATTTTTAAAAATGGCGTGCCAGTAAGGCACGCCACTTTCCTGTAGAACAGATACTATCTATTTATCTGCAATCTTGGATCCGACAAATAATTCTTCTCTACATAAACCTACTCACTTCTCAGTGCATCGATTGGATTCATGTTCGCCGCCTTCACCGACGGAAGGAGTCCGAAAATAATTCCGATCAGTGTGGAAAATACTACTCCGACCAGAATGGACACTCCGCTGATTGCCACCGGAACTGCCGAGACTGCGGAAATAATATAGGCAAGCGCAATCCCTCCTGCCACACCGATCAGACCTCCGAGAAGGGTAAGCACTGCCGCTTCCGTCAGAAACTGCGTCAGGATCCTTCTTTTTCTTGCCCCCAGTGCCTTTTTCAGACCGATTTCTCTCGTTCTTTCTGTCACAGACACCAGCATAATATTCATAACACCGATCCCGCCAACCAGAAGTGAAATGCTTGCAATCCAGAGCAGCTGCTGGTTCGTCGAGCTGCTGATCTCCTGGATCTGGTTCGCCTGTTCCAGAAGATCTTCCCCTTTATACTTTATCGTCTCATCAGACACAGTCAGGTAACTGTTCAGGATATCTGCCGCCTTTTCTCCTGCCGCAGTCATCTCATCTGTGCTTGTCGCGCGGACAACCAGATTCTGCGGTTCATCGTACTGATAAATAATCGGCCACAGTGTATCCGGAATACAGATCGTTCCGCTTCCATCCGTGGATACATAACGATAATAGTCTTCCATTGAATTGATCACCGGCTGCGAATTTTCTTTTCTCGCCATCATACCGATCACCGTAAATGGCTCCCCTTTAACCTCAATAATCTTTCCAATCACATTTCCATCCGGAAATAGAGCTGTGGCTGTCGTTTTATCAAGCAACACAACTTTTCGGTTTGCCGTAAAATCTTTTTTGGAAAAGCCACGCCCTTTTGTGATCTGAAATCCATAGGCATCCAGATAATTGGAATCTATCCCAAAAATATTACAGCTTGCCAGTTTCTGACTGCCTGCATATACAGCATCATATTCATTCCGTCTGTGATAAAGGGCTGCACTTTCCACCTCATCCAGTGCCTGGATCTCACCAAGTACCTGATCTGAAATCTGCGGTATTCCATCCGGAACCTCCTGATAAGACAGATCCAGTGTCCAGTCTCCCTGATAAAGCTGGATATTGACCGCATTATTTCCCGCGCCAACCAGATTTTTCTTGATCTGCTCATTGGTTCCTTTGATCGTTGAAACAATTGCAATGATCGATCCGATTCCGATAATAATACCAAGCATCGTCAGCGCAGACCGCAGCTTATGACTCCAGATTCCCTGAAATGCCAGCCTGATATCTTCAAGCATCTCCTCACCCCCTCATTAATTATAATCATACAGTGACTCCACTGTCTTTGTCTTCGCACCCTCTTTTACATTTCTTCCATACGGAAATGCAATCTCATCCTCCATGGTAAGTCCGGAAACGATTTCAATGGAACCGTACATATTTTTTCCAACCTCTACATACTGCTTCTCCAGCCTTCCATGTTTTCCTTTCTTGTATACATAGGAGCGGTTTCCGTCTTCTCTTATGAACATCTGTTCCAGGTAAATCGAATTCCCACTGTCACCCGAAAGCCCGTCTACAGAAATACTGACACCCTCACCAGATGAAAGGTCTGCATCTTTCTCAACCACTGCAGTAAACGGATAGTAGGACATATTAGGATTCTCGCTGCTCTTCATACTTTCAACCGGTGAATTACCGATACTGGTGATCGTTGCCTCATAAGAGTTCCCCGTATTCCAGGAAGTCACCATCACATTCATACCCTCTTTTAATTTATCATAGCTGCTTTCGGCAATTCCTCCGATTACATAATAACCGGTTTTTCCGGTCACAGATATAACCGGTTTATTCTCCAGCTTTGCCTCTTCTTCGTCAAGTACAGCTTTTACCGTTCCCTCTACTGTACTCTTTACAACACCGTTATTTACTTTTTTATCCAGCTTTTTCAATTCCAATTGTGCTGTTCGCTTTTCCAGATCCAGGTCCTTGATCTTCTGCTCTTTTTCCTGGATTTGCTTTGCCTGCTCTTCCCTGGTCATTCCATCTGCATCTCCCGGATCCGGCTCCTCATATCCACCAGGATTATCCGGTTGGTCCGGAATTTTCGGCTCTTCCGGTGTCTCCGGCTGTTCCGGATTTTCGGGCTTTATCACCTGTCCGGTCTTTCCGTCCAGCGTCCAGGAGTATAAAAGAAGCGTTGGTTCCTTCTCCTGATCCACTACATCAAAGATACAGACTGCCCTCTCTTCCAGCATTTTCAGCATGAACTCCGCATTTACCGTTGCTCCCGGCGCACAAAGATAGCGATACGGCTTTTCTTTTGTTCCATCTCCATCTTCATTATAAGGAGCAGCGTCCTTTGTAATCTCTTTATAAATGATCTTATCCTTCAGTTCTTCCGGAAACGGTTTCCCGATTGATGGTTTTTCCGGTCCTTCCGGATTTTCTGGTGTCTCCGGCTGCTCAGGATTTTCGGAAGTATCGGGATTTTCCCCTTCATTTTTCTTTGCATCCGCAGTCCGTATTATTCCAGGTCTTGTTCCTTTTGCAGTCATTTTTCGTAGTTCATCCTGGCTTCTTTCAACAGACGCAACAATCTTTGCATTTTTCAACTGTTCTAATTCTGCCTTTTGATTCTGAATATTCAGTTCAATCCCCTGAATCTCCATCTGCTTCATTTCCTGCTCAAGTCCTGCAAGCGTAGTATCATAGGCAACCAGACGATCGCCGATCTTCACCGTATCCCCTGATTTGACATAAATCTCCTTGATCGTAAGGGTATCATCATGGTAAATGTCCTGGCTCGCACCTGCCTGCACCTTCGCATAATCATAAATATCCGATTCTGAATACCACCCACCATTACTCATACTGGCTACCGGTGCTACCTTGACCGCTTTTTCACTTTTTTTCATTGCAAATAAAGTGCCGCCTCCAATGACACATACACAGACAACCAAAGCAATCCCGATCTGAAGAATTTTTTTCTTATTTCTTTTTTGAAAAGCCATCCTTTATTCCCCCTCTTCCATGCCTCCTGCCTGTACATTTTCGTTCTTCTGAACGGATGCTCCTTCTTTACATTCTCCATCCGGCCAGACAATGTAATCCGTCTCTTTCAGTCCTTCTGTGATCTCCCATGTATCCTGCTCCTCATCATAGGCACCAAGCTTTACCTTTCTCTTTTCCAGTCTGTCCTTTTTATTTGCTACCCAAACGTAAGGCTCTTTCCCGTCTGCATCTACAATATAAGCAGTCATCAGATGTAATCCCTCTGTATTTACTCCGGTTCCAGGCTCGATATATACATGCTGTCCCAGCATCAGACCATCACTGGTTTCAAGCGTTACATAAAATGGATACTTAGTTGCCCGGGCAGAAGAATCCGAACCGGAATACATCTCGCTTTGTGAACTGCTCTCCGGTTTTTCTGTGTCGATCACATCCACAGATCCCTTCCAGATCTCCTCCTGGTTATTCCTTGCCCGCACCGTCACATCCATTCCCGGCTGAAGCTCACCGATATTCTGTTCATTGATCTTTCCCTTAATTCGGTATTTTCCAGTAGAAAGAATGCTCATAAATGCCTGCTTTTCTCCACTGTAATTATCATAGCCAGGATCCGGATTGATCTCCTGGATGATTCCTGCAATCGTGGATGTCACCGTGGATGATTCCAGACTCTTCTTCGTCCGGTTCACTTCCAGTTCTTTTACTTTATAATTATATTCTTCCTGTTTTACATTCGTCTGTAGCTCCTGGATCTGCGTTGTATAAGAAAGCTGCTCACCTGCCGGTGCATTCTTTTTCTCTGTCGTTAAGACCGCAATCTGTGAATTCAGATTGGAAATACTGTTCCCTATCTTCTCCAGCTCCAGATTCCCCTGCTCCAGTGTCATCGCAAGCTCCTCTGTATCATATTCAAATAGTTTCGTCCCAGGCTCCACTTCCTGCCCTTTTTCCACGAAAATCTCTTTCACTTTCTGTCCTTCTGAAAGTGAGATTTTCAAAGTATCCTGCGCCTCCACAACGCCTGCAAAGCGGTTCACGGTTCCGCTTCCGTTTCCGGTGATCACGCTGACCTTATCCGCGTAGTAGATGTTCTTCGCGGAATCCTTTCCCCCTCCTGAAACCATGTGCAGGATTGCGGCAATCAGAGCGACTGCAAAAATAAAGCATACAATAAAAATCACCTTTTTCTTCCCCATCAGATTGTCTTTGAAATTCCTATTTACATTCATTTTCATTCCCTCCTCATCATTCTACTTTTAAGGTGTAAAAGTTTGTTGAAGTTAGTCCGACAAAGTGTATATAGAAAGTGCTGCGGCTTCCCTTCGGCAAACCATTCCGAGGAACCTCTGAAAGCGGGAATCGTGTTCAGGAAAGCCTTCCACGATTCCTGAGTTTCCTCTCCATTGCCTCAATAAGGAACTCACAGCACTTTCTATATACACTTTGCCCTCTAAGTTATCGCACAATACCATCGCCCCATAACTTAAATTCCGATGTCCAATTATAGTTTCAGTATACTGGAAAACAGTTGGAAATACTATTTAGATTTTCTTAAATTTTCGTTCATTTCTGTGTCATATAATCTTTTGACTGAACTCTCGTTCTTTTATTTCTACATAAATAATCTCCCCATAACAATCGCTCCGTAACTTTGTCCATAACCTTCAACTCTTCACCGCATATATCCTATCTGTTCTGTGGATATATTCAAAAGTGTTACCAGTTTTGCCCTGTCCGGCTCTGCCTGATTGAGCATCACGATATACTCACTGTTGGAAATCATCGTACTTGCAAGAACAGAATCTAACAAATTAAAACAGGCAATCTTCGCCTACTTATTTCAGAAGAATGAGGCGAAGTTTCATACGACAGTTGGGGAATTGGAATTCCCCAACTCACTCCCCAACTTTTACCCAATTCCATGCATAAATAGCGGTAATTTACGATAAATCAAAATTTATTCCCCAACACTAAAAAAGGTCCACCGGACCTTTTTGTCGCATGCTTGGCAACGCAAAAAAACCTTGAATTATCCCATTTTCATAGGAAATTCAAGGTTTTTCGTTGATTTACATGATAAAATTACGGTTCAGATTCTTATGCGAACTGTAAGATTATGCGTTCATCTGTTTTGCGACTTTTAGATTACATTCCAGCCTGATTTGTGAACTTTGTAATTACATTCCTCCTGTATTGCTACTTATATATAATACAGCTATGTATTTATCAGCATTTTCAAGAAATTTCTATCTCTATCTAACTGATGATTTTTTGTGTTCCCCAAGTTTTTGAGTTGGGGAATGTTTTTGAATATTTGTTGCTTGATTTCAGGTTCATTTTTTCTCATTTGGGGAATCTTTTTTATAAAGTTGGGGAGTATTTTGTTCCCCAACTTTATAATCAACAATGACTCATCGCTGAAATTCTAACTTTTCGGATTTCTTCATTATAATATTCTTCCGGTGTCTGTGTCTTCGCCACTCCAAATTTCTTAATTTCTTCTTCCATTATATTATCCAAGACATGTGTATAAATGTTTAATGTGATGCTGATACTCGAATGTCCCATCAACCTCTGGACAACCTTCGGTTCCATTTTCTTTTCAAAGCATCTTGTAGCAAACGTATGTCGTAAACTATGTGGATGGAAGTCCCTGATTTCTCTGGGTTCTCTATTTTCTTGTACTGCCAGAACTCCTTCTTTTTCTCTCATTCTCTTTAAAGCCTTTTTAATTTCTTTTTCTACAACATATCTGACGCAGGGACTTCCCATACCTGTTGTAAATACCAAATCTTTTAAATCATCCGTACTTCTCCAGCGACTGCCCAGTTCCTCTTTTAGCTTATTCTGTTTTTTCTTCTGAGCTTTTAATATTTCTTCCATTTCTCCTAAAAACGGAATCTCTCTGATTGAATTTACCGTTTTAGGAGTTACAAGCATCATTCTCTTTTCTCCATTATAATAACTACAACTCAAGGAACGTCTGACGCGAACTACTTTTTTTTTAAAATCTATATCGCTCCATTTCATTCCACCAAGTTCTCCAACTCGGACACCTGTCAGACACATGAACTAGAACATTTCTTTATACCAGCTATCCTCCATCTCACTCAGGAAATTGTCCTGTTCTTCCTGGGTTAATGCAATTTCTTCTTTTGATTGTTTAAATGTCCATGGTACTTCTACAATCAAACATGGATTTACTTTAATCAATTGGTTTCCTAATGCAAAATCTAAGCATTCTCTTAAACGCCCCAATGCTTCTCGCATTGCACTGTGCGATACATGATTCTGTTCCATTGCATTTAATGCTCTCTGAACATCCAACGGTTTAATATCTTTCAACTTCATTGAACCAATATAAAAGCCAAATGTTCTTTTGAAATTATTTTTCATCGGTGCAATACTCGTTTCCTTCACCCGGTGTTGCTTTACCTCTGAAAACCATTCTTCAAACCACTCATTCAATGTGATTCTGGTTTTTCTATAATCCAATGTATCCCTGGCATTTTCTTTTGCCTTTTCAAATTCTTCCATCAGTTCGTTTAGATCTGTTCCATATAAATTGATTCTAATTCCGTTTACAACCGCTCTTGCTTCATATGAACCGTTCTTCTCTCTAACTCCTCTTGGTAATGCTTTTGCCATAATTGTTTCCTCCTGAAAAACTTCTTATCTGTTGCTCCTTCAAATTACCATTCATAAACGTGCAAAACAAACATGCGAATTTTTGTTTCGCATTCTTGACTTACTTTCTGACCTGTGCTAACAGCCATTTATCGAGTAAGAGCTTATGTGCATAATTACGATTGCCAATTTTAACAACAAATATTTTTTCATTTTCCTTCATCAATTCTCTGGTTTTTGTCATCCCAAGATTCAAGTAGGCTGCCGTTTCTTCTACATTCAATAGTACCTTTTCTTGCTCCATATACTACCCTCACACTTTCTTCTTTCCTATATAATAGTCATATCCTTTTCTGACATTGCAAAACATACATGTATCCTTATATCGCTGTTCCGGATTCACTCGCCGGATATAGTGCTCCGGCACATCATAAAAATTGCCTGCACATATTCTGCACAGGCTCACGACTAACGGTTTTTCAATTATCTTCGGTATCCCGATACTTTTCCGGATTGCTTTATTGATTTTCTCCATTTTAGTGCGGTCTAAGGTACACACATAATTTTCCAACCGTCGTTTATCTAAAGTTCTGAGCTGTTCCAACAACACTACTGAATCTTTTTCCAGACCTTCAATTTCTGGAATCCCGATATGTGTCGGTAGTTTCATTTTTTCCTTACTTGTGATTGCTGCCACAATTACCGTTGGACTATATTGATTCCCTATATTATTCTGAATTACCAGTACCGGACGATAACCGCCCTGCTCGCTTCCAAATACAGGATCAAGGTCGGCGTGGTAAATATCCCCACGTCTGACTTGCCTTTCTTCCATGTGCTTTTATCTCTCCTCTCACATTTCTGTCTGATACTGTACATAGATTCATCGTCTGCCAGATTTACAACTGGCAGTTTCTCTTTCTATTTCGGTATGTAAGATACAAGTCTATTTGTCCCTGACACCCCGACTTGTAAGTGGGAAATCATCAGGTGGCTGACTGCTGATCAGCTCCACAGGATTTTCTTTTTTCTATGTGGGAGTTTTCCTCTCCAGGGGTCTCCTGAAGCTGCCCTCACTGGTTGCGGCATCATAGAGAATATCTGATACACGACTTTATGACCGGACAGGAGTATCATTATGCCTGTTGTCTGTCATCGCCCTGTCAGAAGCAATCTGACAGCTATAACCCGATATTTTTCGCTCAACCGACTGAACAATACAAACAGAAACCAAAAGGAAGTATACGGGTGGAATTTTGCTGTCTTTGCTCAAACGATGTCATGGCGTATCTGTTAATGTGGCTTACGCTCATCACAATAACAACAGGAATGTGCCTGATGAATGCATATGAACTTGTCAAGGTTCGCCCTGTTTATGTATCTCCTGTAAAGAGAAAACAGATGGAGTAATTCTCTCTCCACCTGTTTCTCACTTTTCAGGCTAAAAATAGCCTATAATTTTTTATTTTTCTAATTCTTTTTTTAATTTCTGCAATGCCTGGTCAATAGATCTTTTTACAGGCATTTTTGTACAACCTTCGATTACGGCGATCTGGTCATATGTCATATCTTCAAAAAAATATAAAAGCACTCTTCTTTTCTGCACCTCGGTCAATTTCTGAATTGCTCTATGTAACGCATCTATTTCCATATTCCTTAGTACAATATCCTCTACTGATTCTGTAGTCTGATTTGATGCGTTATCTCTGCGTATGTCAGTCACTTCAGAATGCTCGATATACTTGTCCCACTTGTGCAGATAAGAAATATCTCTTAATTCAAAACTGCTGAATGCTTCATACAGTTTTCTGGAGATTTCCATTTCCCGTAACTTGTTTTCGCTGTCTTTAAATTCGATATAATAGTGCTCGTTCAGTTCATATATTTTATATGGGTTATATTTATCTTTTCTTCTTTTTGGGTGATTGCCCTTCATTTTCCTTTCCTCCGATCTGAATTTTTTGAATTCAGATCAGTAGGTGGGGCACGACATCGACATATTGTCGAAGTATTTTCTAAAAATTGGCAACAAAAAACGCCCGTTTTCCACAATGGAAAACTGACGCACCCATAGCAACCGCTATTATACTGAATTACACGGAATGATAATACCGATGCAATGCTAAACTTATCAGGTGTAACAGCAATGCTTTTTTTAACTGATGTAAACCATATGAGTTTTGAAAAAGCAACCGAGACACGCTAATATAACCTCCAATCGGCTACCGTGTCCCT
>QFCE01000575.1_pt1 | contig 111806 bp, 73 predicted proteins | sample 5346091 | NCBI WGS metagenome assembly QFCE01 (sample SAMN09062252, study PRJNA434731) | Human gut metagenome, whole genome shotgun sequencing project. | isolation source: stool timepoint A chromium assembly | host: Homo sapiens | collected 2015
TCAGCACGGGCGCGTCGTCAAGCGCGTCCACCGTGATTTGGCCGGTCGCCGTGCCGCCCGTGGTCGTGATGCTCACGTCGAACGCGTCCGCGTGCACGGCCTCCCCGCGTCCCGCGTCGCCTTCGCCGGGGCGGTTGGACGCGTTGCCCGTGGCGTCCACGGGCGTGGTCAGGGTATAGGTGTAGTGCACGGTCCCGTCCGCATCCATGCCCGTCACCGTCAGCGTGCCGTGCGCGCCGCCGGGCACGGACACCGCGGCGTCCGCCGTCACTTCAACGCCGTTGTGGTACAGCTTGCCGTTTTCCACCTTCAATTCGGTGCCGCCGATGCTCACCGTGGCGTCCGCGCCGTGCAGCTCCATCTTGAACGAGCCGTCCGTCGCGGCTCCGAAGGGCTGCGTGGCCGACGTCTCGTGCTGCGAGCCCATGCCGGGGATGTTGCCTTCGTCCGTGGTCACCACGCTCGAGCCGCCCGAAGGGGCGTCGTTGAACAGCGGACCGGCCACGGTGTTCACCGTCACCGACTGCTGCGCAATGTCCCCGTCGCCGTCCGTCACCGTCACCTTGAGTATGATCGTGTCGTTCCGGCCGTCCGTGGTGTTCGAGGACGGGCGCGTGTACGTGAACGCGGTGCCGTTCAGCTGGAACGACGAGCCGTCGCTCCCGCCCGTGAACGTCCATTCCCCGTTGGCCTTCGTGCCTGTGAAGGTCTGGCCTTCCACCTCCACGGTCACTTGCGCGCCCTCGGCGTCCGCGCCGGGCGTGAAGCTCAGGGTGCCCGTGAGCGCGGCCTCGCCGTCGGCAACCGTCGTCTGCGTGGTGTCCAGCGTGCTCAGCACGGGCGCGTCGTCAAGCGCGTCCACCGTGATTTGGCCGGTCGCCGTGCCGCCCGTGGTCGTGATGCTCACGTCGAACGCGTCCGCGTGCACGGCCTCCCCGCGTCCCGCGTCGCCTTCGCCGGGGCGGTTGGACGCGTTGCCCGTGGCGTCCACGGGCGTGGTCAGGGTATAGGTGTAGTGCACGGTCCCGTCCGCATCCATGCCCGTCACCGTCAGCGTGCCGTGCGCGCCGCCGGGCACGGACACCGCGGCGTCCGCCGTCACTTCAACGCCGTTGTGGTACAGCTTGCCGTTTTCCACCTTCAATTCGGTGCCGCCGATGCTCACCGTGGCGTCCGCGCCGTGCAGCTCCATCTTGAACGAGCCGTCCGTCGCGGCTCCGAAGGGCTGCGTGGCCGACGTCTCGTGCTGCGAGCCCATGCCGGGGATGTTGCCTTCGTCCGTGGTCACCACGCTCGAGCCGCCCGAAGGGGCGTCGTTGAACAGCGGGCGTTCGGGCACTATCACTTCTTCAACGACAGCCTCCTCTTCCTCCACGCCTCTGTTGCCGTAAGCCTCTAATTCACGATCAGGTTCAGCAGCGCGGTTCAAGCCGAGATCAAGGCCGCCAAGACGTTCGACCCCATCCATGAGGGAAGCGTCCGTGTACTCGTGGAAGCGGCCGCCGTCGGCGTTCGAAGCCGCTACCGCCGGACCTGCCGCGGGCATCAGATCGGGTTCGTTAAGGGCTGCAAAAAACTCGGAGCCGGAAACGGACGTTCCATCCACGATGAAGTCCGGGATGCTGTCCTTGGAGAAAGTCGTGTAAAAATCAGTAAGGGTAATCCGGCTTCCGTCTTCAAAGGAAAGAAGCAGATCATTGCCTTCCTTGGAAAGGACCACGCTGTCCGAAGGAAAATCGAACGCGATGTGGTCAAATTTTTCGCTAGGGATAACCTGATTGGCTCCATTCGCAGGATGTCTGAGAGTAAGGTCTGCCATCATATGCTCCGAATACTGTTAAGTGGATGAAAAAATATCGTTTGGCGAACACCGCGGAACGTTCGCCTCTCATGCCGGACTGAGTATCGACTTCTTGTCCATCACCATGATGGCGCCTTCCTTGTGCCTCATTTCGACAGCGCCTTTGGGCAGGCCGTTCAAAGAGTACGAAAGGAACCATCCATTATCTTTCGTGAAACCAAAAAGTTTATTCCTATCAACCCAAAGGCCGAGGCAGGCTTTCAGGTCACCGGGGGCGGCTATCGGCAGAGACGTGTCAATGAACACATCAATCCCCGAAACGGAGGCAACGCCTTCCCGTCCATGTCTCAACAGTACGTCCAACACCCCTTTTCCGATGAGAAACGTGAACTGCCCGTTGCCGTCTATGAAATAATCCGTGGGATCATACTGAATGATTTCTAAAGGGATATCGCCTTCGTCCAGAGGCGCCTCTTCCGCAAACGCACAAAAAAGGGGCACATCATATTCTTTCTCCGGCCATGTGCAGGACTCAAGAGAGTGCTCTCCCTGCGCAACGGATCCGCACATGGCTTGTAAATTCTCTTGAACGGTGCCTTCATGAAAGGGACATGCTTCCCGCCTCGATGCCGCATCGTCTTTCCGCAACATGGAAACTCCCAAGAGAAGATGGACTAGAAAAATCTGTCCGCCGTGCTTCCAAGATTTCCTGAAAAAACAAAACGCCCCGTGCCGAAACATCGTTTCGGCACGGGGCGTTCTTATCCTGATCGATAGAAGACAATGGGCCCAGAAAAATCAGGCAGAGAGAGAGAGAGAGAGAGAGAGAGAGAGAGAGAGAGAGAGAGAGAGAGAGAGAGCATAAAAAAACCTGCCGATCCAATGGGTTACTGTGTGCTTCATATAGAAAACACACGTCTGCACACCAACTTACTCAGTTGCATGCAGCTCCCCAATAAATGGCAGGGAACTTAGGGGATTCATTACTGGAATCCCCATAAAATTATTGTTTAACAGATAACGCTATCACGCTATAGTGTCAAGCTTTTCTAGAACTATAGCATTTTCTATATATTATAAAGAGATAGTTCATCGCGGTATAGGGAACATAACCCCCCTACCGACGACGGGGGAGCGTCCTCGGCAGGGGGCCGGATAGGCCGGGGCCAAGAGGATCTGCCGCCGTGCTCATCAGCGGCATGAAGAACCCCGGCCTTTCCGGAAATCTGATGTACACAAAAGGCTGTATCTCGTTCCGCCGTTTTTCGGCACAGGTGAAACTATCCCGGCATCAAAGGGAATGCCCCTCTCAAGCATTTCCACCTTGAAATTTCGTGCCTGCAATTCGATAACCACAAAAATTTTGAGGAGAAAGAGTGGCACAAACACATTGGCAATTCTGGGGAGGGCAGAAACGTGGGGTGTTCCCCTCTCTTCTCTAGAAAGTTTCCCCTCCCCGATGCCTCTATAGTCTTTTCAAACACATCCAAACCGTCTCCGGAGGAAACCCGCCGAAAAGCGGAGCCGCCTCAGGGCGGGCTTCCCTCCCGGGGACGCGTCCGATTGGGGAACAGAGCCGGATGTCAGCCTGCCAAGACGTCCGTGCGGCCCTGCCCCCCTTCCAGAAAACCGGGATTTCCCGCTTTCCTAGAACTTGTAACCGATGCTGAAGGTGCCCTTGAAGTTGTTTTCCTTCGCTTCGTAGCCCACGCCCTTCCACAGATCCTTATCCAGATCGAGGCGGATGTAGCCGAGTTCCACGAACAGGGAGAGGTTCTTGTACAGCTTGTATTCCGTGTCGAAGTTCACTTCCACGGCCTTGTCGCCCGTGGTCAGGTACATCATGCTGGCCACGCTGTCCTGCGGGTTCGAGATCATCTTGCTGCGGACCATTTCCTTGTTGTTCGTGCCCTGATAGTACACGACGCGCAGGACGTGGGAGAGATCTTCCATGAACGAGATGTCCTTCACACGAGCCATCACGGCCCATGTGCCGGAAATGCCGTAACCAAGCGTCTGAGCCGCGCCGCCGTAGTTCGTGCCGTCGAAGCCGTAGGAGGTCACGTACACGTCGGGGTCGATGGAGGGCAGACGTTCGGAACCGTTGTAAGGGTTGGCGTCGTCGCCCGAGGAATACCAGAACAGCAGGCCGGGGGTGCAGGATTCCAGCTTGTATTCGGCGAGGAACGCGGCGTACCAGCCGGAGCGCTTCACGTCGAAGTTCTTGTCCTTGTATTTGCTGGTTCCCATATCCACGCTGCCGTAGGCGGCGTCGAGGGCAAAGCGGAAAGGCTCAAAATAGGTCACGTCCGCGGCGATGCCGCCGTACCAGATGCTGCCGTGATCCTTGTCGGAGGAAGCGGCTATGGCCGCGTCGCCGCCGAGAGGCAACATGCCGGGCATGGCGATGCCGGTCATGTCAGGGCCGCTGCCCTTGAAACTGTCCTGCCCGATGATGCCGCCCATGCCCCACGGGGTTACCTTCACGCCGTCAAAGGTCAGCGGCACGGTCAGGCCGATGAAATCCAGCGCGTCGTGGGCGTCGTGCTTCGTCATTTCGGGATCATTGTCGTTCGCGGCGCGCAGCCAGAACAAGTTCGTACCCACGTTTTCAGTGAACTGGTTGCTGATGGTGATGCCCGCGCCGTCAGCGTCGAGGATCGGGGAACCGATGCCGGTAAAGTTCGGCAGCGTATACTTCTGGAGGCCCATGCGAACCTTGACGTCGGTCTGCGGGACAACCCAGTCCACATAGCTGTAACGGACCTTCACTTCCTTGCCGTCCGTGCCAAGGGCCGCGCCCTGAGCGGACTTGCCCCAGTTCTGGTGGCCGATTTCGAAGAACATCACGCCCTTCAGGGATTCCGAAGCGATCACGTCGATCTGGGTACGCAGACGGCTGGCCGCCCGCAATTTGTCATCGCCGTTGTGTTTTTCGAAATTACGGTCAGCGAACGATACACGGTGCTGCCACAAGCCCGAAACCTTGAAGTCGACCGCCTGAGCGGCGGAGGTTGCGCCAAGAATCAGGCCAGCGGCGAGAATCAGGGTTACAATGCGCTTCATACGTTCCTTCCTTCCGTTAGAGGGTTAAGACCGGACAACTCCGGCCGTTGTTTGCCGTTATGGGAAAAGCGCCGTGAGGCGCACATTCGCTTTGGGAAGGGGGCGGCCCTCCCCAGGCCGCCCCAGATGCCTTAGAAGGCGGGCTTTCTGATCATCTTGAGGAAGTACATGACGATGGGGGTCACGACCGTCACGGCTACGAATATCCACAACATGGGGAAGCCTTCCACTGGGACGAACGGCATTGACCATGATATCGGCTTAAAGAGAATGGTGGCGAACACGTTCATGAGGCCCACTTCAACGGCAACCGGAGTATCGAATTCGGGGTCCACGATGCGGAGCAGAAGCAGGCCGGAGGCCGCCGTTCCGGTGCAGTAGCCGAACAGGGTCAGGCCGCGTTCGAAGCCGTGTTCAGGGGAACGGCGGCCAAACCACAGGCAGATGAACAGGGTGGCGATGGTACCGAGCACGACAGCAATGAGGAACGGCATGGCCACTTCCTGGAGCTGGCGGACCTGAATGCCCATGAACACGGCGCAGATCATGAAGTCCACGGTGGCGCCGGTCAGGCGGCGGGTCGTCTCGCCGTCGAGGAGGTGGATGAGGTCGAACTTGGCCATCAGCTTACGGGCGATCATGGCGAAGAACATACCCCACGCGAAGATCATGCCGATGCCGAGGCCGTTGATGCCCTTGGGCATCGTGCACAGCCACCACACGCCGAAGGCATAGGCGAGGGCGTACAGAGTGGCCATGATTGCGAGGTGGAAGGCCACGCTGTCAATGTTGGCGGGGTGGGTCGTGGAGCGGGCGCAGGTGGGGTTGTCGCCCTTGTCCATGAGGCCGCGCAGGAAGCATTGGGGAAGCTTTCCGCCTTCGATGGAAACCCAGCCCTTCTTGATGCCGTAGAAGGCCAGCGGCACGCCCACAAGGCCCGCGACAAGGAAGCCGACGGCGGCGAAGGCAAGCCCCACGTTCAGCGAGTTGCTGATCTTATACGTGGTTTCCCAAATGCTGGCGTACGCCTGCGTCTGGCCGGGGCCCTGCGTAAAGCCGGCGCCGAGCAGGTAACCGTTGCCGGTGAAAAAATCGCCGCCGAAGAGCAGCTTCCACACATCGAACGTCCCCTTGCCGACCATCGCCTGCACCGAGAAGAGCAGCCCGAAGATGAGCGCGATCCACAACGCGCCTCGGGCCACGACCTTACCGCTGGTGCCGCTCTTGGCCTGCAAAAGCCCAATGCCCACAAAACCGAAGGCGAACAGGTGGAAGGTGATCGTGCTGAACGTCACCGGGGTGATCGTCTTCCAGCCGGTGGAACTGGGGATGCCGAGCCAGCCCGCGTTCAGGACGAAAAACCCGATGATGCCGCCGATAAGCGAGGCGGGGAAGAGAAAGGTCTGGAAAAACTTTACCTTTGCGCGGATGATTGTGCCGATCAGGAGAAAGAGGCCAGTCCAACCGAGTGCGCCCAGATAAGGATAAAATGTGCTTTCCATACTCGTTCCTTGCTTTTGTTACAGTATACCCGTCAGGGTTTGCGTTTTATGGAAACGCCGGAGCGGAGGGGAGGAAGGGTTGCCCGCCACCCCGGCGGCGAGGGAGGAGCGTTTTAATCCAGCGAGCCGTAGACGACTTCGTCGCCCACGATGGTCGCCGAAATCCCGATATCCTTGATGGTTTCCTTGGCAACCGTCAGAGGATTGGCTTCGAGGATCACGAAGTCGGCCAGCTTGCCGGGTTCAAGGCTGCCCTTGATGCGTTCTTCGCAAGCCTGATAGGCGGCCCACGAGGTCACGCTGCGCAGCGCATCCATGACCGGGATGGTCTGGTTTTCGCCGAGGATGCGTCCGCCGCTGGTGCGCCTGTTGACGGCGGACCAGACGGAAAGCAGAGGATCGATGGGAGTCACGAACGTGTCGTTGTGGTTGCTGAACGGGATACCGCGCTTCAGGGCGCTGCGGAGCGGGCTGATGCGCTCGGCGCGGTCCTGGCCGAGGAACATTTCATAATGGCGGTCGCCCCAGAAATAGGTGTGGACCACAAAGAACGAGGGCACCACGCCAAGCCGCTTGATGCGGTCGAGCTGATCCTCGCGCACGGTCTGGCAGTGGATGACGATGTGCCGGGCGTCGGCGCGGGGATAGCGCTTCTGCGCCTCTTCGTAGGCGTTGAGGATCATCTGGATGGCGTCGTCGCCGTTGCCGTGGATGGCGAGCTGCCAGCCCTGCCGGTGCAGGCCCACGACCTTTTCGATGAACTGCTGTTCCGGTTCCATAGGATAGCCGCGCCACATGGGGCCGTCGGGCAGATCATAGATGACCTTGTGGTACGGATTGCTCAGGTAGCCGGTGTAGCACTGGAGGCTGCCGTCCGCGAGGAGCTTCGCCGCGCCGAGGCTGATCTTGCCGTCGGCGGTGAGCTGCGTACCGGAAACGTGCGTGTTGAACGTGTTGATGTCCATGCGCGACACGCCGGGCAGGATCTGCACGCGGTTGCGGAGCAGCCCGAGTTCGTGCGCCCGCTTCAGCGCCCCCCAGTCGCCCGTGGCGGTGAAGCCGTCCTGCGCCGTGGTCACGCCCTTCGCCGTATACGCGGCGCAAGCGGCTTTGATGCCTTCCATCCAGTCGGCTTCCGTAGGAGCGGGGATATGGCGGAACACGGGTTCGCGTGCCGGGGGTTCTTCCAGCACGCCGTTGGGGTTGCCGTGCTCGTCGCGGCGGATCACCCCGCCCACCGGGTCGGGGGTATCTTTCGTATAATTGGCCTTCGCCAGCGCGAGGCCGTTGCAGGCGGAGAGGTGGCCGGACACGTGGCGCAGGAGCACGGGATGCTCTGGGGCGACTTCATCAATGTCCGAGGCCAGCGGGTGGCGCTTGTCCTCAAGACCGGTGTCGTCGTAACCGAAACCGAGAATCCATTCGCCCTTCGGAGTTTCTGCGGCCTTCGCGCGGATCAGTCCCTTGATCTCGGCGATGTTCTTCACGCCGCCCACCGGGGGCGAGGAAAGATCGAGCTGCGTGGCCGCCATGAGGCCGGCGGAGACGAAGTGGCTGTGCCCGTCGATGAAACCGGGGAGCATGGTCCGCCCGCGCAAATCCGTAACCACCGTATGCGGATCGGCAAGAGCCATGATTTCCGCGTCGGAGCCGACGGCGAGGATGGTTTCCCCGCGTACCGCGAGCGCCTGCGCCTGACTCCCTCCAGAATCCATAGTCAGGATGGTCCCGTTGCGATATACGTGTGTTGCAGATGCCATCTGAAAGTCTCCTCTCTCAGTTACAAGTTGAAAACACGTTTCCTTCCGCCGCCTCATGTTCCCGGATGGTCGACGTCGCGGCAAAAGCCGCCAGCAACAGGATGACCATCCCCATATATGCCATGTTGTAGTTGCCCGTGAGGCTGTGGGAGAGCCCGACAGCGGCGTAACCGAGGGACTTCACAGCCACGAACAGGGAAATGTACTTATAGACGTGGGGGAACTGCTTCTTGCCGTAGAGATAGGCGACCACGGAGGGGAATACCGTCCAGATGCCGCCCATGCACACGCCGTACCCCACTACGAACAGGATGACGTTGAACAAGGTATGGGGCAGGAAGATGCAGGCCAACGACAACGCATTGCACAGGAACAACAGCTTCGTGGCGAACAGCGGAGTGGTGCGGTCACAGACCCAGCCCCATGCGTACTTGCCCACGGCCCCGAGCAGCGCGGTCAGGCACATGAACCCCATCGCCACATACGAACTCATGCCGGTATCCACAAAGCGGGGCTTGAGCTGGCTGAGCACGCCCCCCACGGCCATCAGGCCGATGCCGAACGATACGCCGATGATCCACATCTGGCGGCTGGCCACCAGCTCCCGCCAATTCATGGGAATCACCTTTTCCTCTTCCCGTGCCGCCGCGAAAGCGTTCGCCGCCACGCCGTCGACGGCCAGGCCGATATCTTCGGGCGTATTGCGGATAATCCGCCAGCAAAGGGGAAAAAGCAGGAAGGCGAGGCCGCCGAGTATCGAAAACGCCCATGAAACGCCCAGCGTATCCACCAGTACGAGGGCCACGAACGGCAGGAACGCCCCGGACAGGGAAGTCCCCATGTTGACCAGCCCGAAAGCACGGCCCCGGTAGGCGGCGAACCAGCGGTTCATAAGCATGGTGGCGACCACCCCGCCGCAGATCTGCCCGCACACCCATACGATGGCGAACAGCGCCGCGAACAACCGAATGTCGTCAACGTAGCCGAGCCCGACATAGCTCAGCCCGCCGATGAAAGCCCCGAGCGTCATCAGAAGCCGGATGCTTATCTTGTTTGTGAGCATAATCCCTATCGGCATACTCAACGTCATCATGGCCGATGCGAAAGTCATGCTCAGACCGATCCCGGCCCGGCTCCAACCGTGCAGTTCGACCAAGGGTTCGATAAAGGCGTTCATGGTATAGAACACGCTTCCCTGAAGGAGCAGATTCCCGCAGGAACCTATGGTCGCCAACTTCCATCCGTAGAACACGAGGAGCCTCCTCAACGAGTGATGCCTTATGAAGAGCAAGCTCCATGCCATGTTACGGAAAAAAGATTTTACTAGTGAAAAAATAGACTTGTTGGCATTCGGCACGGGAAAGGGCAGGAAAGCGTTTGTCCAGATTCTGGACTTGTCCAGTTTTTAGACTTGTTTTGTCCAAAATTTATAATGGACAATGCCTGATGCCATTGACGCACCGTAGGCGGCACGCTACTTTGAGACAAATTTCCGCAGGGGGAGCGCGGGTATGCAAGAATCAACATCTCTCTTGATTCTCTGGCTTTTGTCGTCTCTGAAACAGGAACGCTCGACGCTGTGCCTCATCCAGATGCTCGAATGTCCCGCCGCGCAGGCGGAAATAGCCCTGCACAGAGTGACCGCCGACGGCCTCGCGGAACAGCGGGACGAAACATGGAACCTGACGCAAGCCGGGGCCGACCATTTGAGGGAGGCTTTGCCGGCCCTCCTGTTCCGCGACACGGGCTCGCCGCTCGAAGAGCTCATCTCCGCCTGCGAATCCAAAATGCCGGAAACGGCCTGCGAAATCTGCACGAAGCGTATGCGCGTCCTGCGGCGCAGAGCCGACACGGCCGGAAGTGCCGGATATCTCGAGCTGCTCCTCAATCAGCTCGCGCAGTGGCAAAACCGCAGGCTCACCGCCCCGGAAGCCCGTTCCTTCGTCCATTATGCCTTTGCCGCCCACGACGCCTCCCTCTATTATATGAAGAACGCGGCCCGCTCCTCCGCCTTCATGAAAAAGGCCGCCGAATACGCCGCCTCCGCAGGGGATAAACGTACCCTCGTGCTCATCCGGTTCGCGCAGGCTTCCGCCACGTTCTTCACGGGCACCATCCATTTCGAACGGGCCCATGAAACGTTCCACTCCGCCATGGAGCTGCTCAAGACGCTGGACGACAAGGAGCTGTATACCCGGATCACGCCCTTCCTCATCCTGATGCACTTCATCCGGGGGAACTTCCAGCAGGCGCTCGAATGCTACGAAATGCTCCAAAAGAGCACCCATAAGCCCGTACTGCCCCTCTTCGAATCGCAGCTCGTGCTCCAGGCGGCATCCTCCGCCGCCTACTCCGGCCACTTCGCCCACGCCCTCGGCATGATCAAATCCGCCATCAGCACGGCGGAACTGGAAGGGAACATCATGTCCGCCCAGATCTTCCGCCAGCACCTCGGCGTCCTCTACGCCTACATGCGCCGCGAGGATGACGCCCTGGAAACCCTCCAGACCGTCGTCTCCCGTTCGACGATGGCCGCCAACCCCAAGCTGATGCTCCGGGCTTTCGCCGCCATCGCGCTCTGCTATTCCCGCATGGGCCGGGCCGAAATGTCCTATAACCTGCTCTCCGATACCCTGCGGCAAGCCGAGCGCCACCCTTCCTTCTCCCTGTCCTACAACTACCTCTGGATCCTCGAACTCGCGGTGTTCTATGCCGAACACGGCTTCCCGCCCCTGCCCGGCATCGATCTCGATACCCTGTTCCGCGAGGCCGAGATCAGCCCGAGCCCCATGATGAGGGGGCACGCACTGCGGCTGAAGGCGATCCTCCTCCGCAAAAAATCGCCGCAGGACGCGCTTGACCTGCTCGACAAAAGCCTTGAAATCCTCAAAGATGCCAACATGCCCATCGAGTATGGGTTCACCGAACGGCGGCGCTCCGAGCTCCTGAATACCCTCGGGCGCGAAGCCGAAGCCGAGGCCGCCGAGGAAACCTCCCTCATGCTCCTCAGCCGTATCGGGCTGGGCAGGAAACGTTCCCCGTGGCCTTCTCCGGAGCAGAAAGAAGCGTCCTTCGATGTCTGCTGCCGCGAAGTCGGCTCGATCCATGAATGGGAAACTCTTGAAGAATATTGCTACCAGCTCGCGGCCTGCCTGCGTAAGGTCTTCCGCGCCGAACGCACAGCCCTTTTCAGTATGGACGGTGAAACCCTGCTCTGCCGCGGCTCCTGTAACCTCTCCGGCTCTGAAATCGCCTCCGGGATGTTCGTGCCGAGCCGCGATCTGATCCGGGAACGCATCCGTGAGGAAGCCCCTTTCTCGGCCCAGCAGAACGGGCTGGATCTCCTCTGCCTGCCTTTCCGGCTTCCCGACGGGAACCCGTGGCTGCTCTATGCGGACAGTTCCGTGCACTCCAGCCGGATGCTCCATTGCGCCCAAGAGGATCTGAGCCGCGTCGGGCTCCTCTGCGCTTCGGAACTCAAAAATGTCCTCCGCCTGCTCGAAGCCCGCAACATGCGCGCCGAAGTGCGGCAGATCCATGCCGTCACCAAGATGGCGCAGGAGGAACGGCTCGAGCTGTGGGGCAAGAGCCTTTCATTCCGCATGTGCCTTGAACGCGCCAAAGTCGTCTCCGCCACGGACGCCGCCGTGCTCCTGCTCGGGGAAACGGGCGTGGGCAAGGAGGTCATGGCCAACTACGTGCACCGGCACAGCGGCTGCAAAGGGCCGTTCGTCGCCGTACACCCGGCCTCGGTTTCCGAGCATCTCTTCGAAAACGAGTTCTTCGGGCATGAAAAAGGCGCCTTCACAGGCGCCACGGGACAGAAGATCGGCTTTTTTGAACTGGCGGACAACGGCACGCTGTTCATCGACGAAGTGGGCGATATCCCCATGAACATGCAGATCAAACTCTTGCGCGTGCTGCAGGAGCACCGCTTCATGCGCGTGGGCGGGACCAAGGAGATCCATTCCTCCTTCCGGCTCATCGCCGCCACCAACCGTGACCTGCCCCGCGCCGTGCGTGAGGGGACCTTCCGCGAGGACCTTTATTACCGCATCTCGGTCATCCCCGTGACCATCCCGCCGCTGCGCGAACGCCTTGAGGACCTGGAAGAACTCATCATGGCGTTCACCGACCATTTCTCCCGTCGCTACGGCAAAAAGCTCCCCTATCCGGATGAGGAAACCTTGCGCCGCCTCTCCGAGTATCAGTGGCCGGGCAATATCCGGGAACTGCGCAACGCAGTGGAACGCGCCGTCATCTTGTACACGGGCGGCCCCTTTGATCTAGCTGTCGGAGGGCAGCACGAAGCACGGGATCACTGCCAACGCGCTGAAACCTCCCTCTATGCGGACACCCCCACTCTCCTGGAACTCCAAAAGCGGTACATCCAATATATCCTCAACAAAACCGGAGGGCGCATCAGCGGCGAAAACGGCGCTGAAAAACTGCTCGGTATGAAGCGATCCACATTGTACCTCAAGCTTCGGCAGTACGGTATCAAGCCAGGAGAGAGAGAGAGAGAGAGAGAGAGAGAGAGAGAGAGAGAGAGAGAGAAACAACGCGGGTATAGCGGAGAAAAAAACGAACGCGTACCGGGAAGCCCCCCTCCTGCCGTCGCAAAACGCTTCCGTGGAAGCGTTTTGCCGACGCCTTCGGGTATATCCAGAACAGATGGGCTTCGAAATGATCTAGTTTTCAGAAATGTACCGTGCGATCACGGCAAGGAAGGCGTCGCCGTATTGCGCCAGCTTCCTTTCCCCGACCCCGGCGATGCCGAGCATGGCCTCGCGGCTGGCCGGCTTTCCCGCCGCCATTTCCCGCAGGGCGCGGTCATGGAACACCACATACGGCGGCACCTGCGCGGCTTCCGCCAGCCTGCGGCGTTCCGCGCGCAAGAGCTGGAACAGAGTATCATCCACATCCATGTCCTGTGACGCTCCGTCGCGCTCCGCCCGGTTTCGGCGGGCGCGCGTTTCCACGATCCGCAGGGCACGGAACGGAGCGCCCCGCAGCGTCTCCCATCCGGTTTCGGTAACGCGCAGATATGGATACTCTTCACCTTCTATGGCAGCCAGCCCCTGACGGGTCAGGGCATCGATCAGATACTTCCAAAAACGGCGTGTCCGATCCTTGCCCACGCCGTAGGTGGGCAGATGCTGAAAGCCGGTTTCCCGGATGCGGCGGTTATCCGCACCCATCAAGATGTCCATGATGAGCACCCGCCCGAAGCGGCACCCGCTCCGCACCATTGCGGAGAGCGCTTTCTGCGCCTCAATGGTGTAATCTTCCTCCTGTATCTCCCCGGTGCATACGTCGCATCCGCCGCAATTGGGCTCCTCGAAATCTTCCCCGAAATACGACAGCAACGCCTTGCGGCGGCACTGGTTGCGTTCCGCATACTCCAGCATGGCGTAGGCGTGCTTTTCCGCAATACTCCTCTGCTCTTCGTCCTCCGTCTGACGCGCGAAATAGAGCAGCTGCGCCATATCCGCCGCGCTGTAAAGCAACAGACAGTGCGCGGGATCGCCATCACGTCCGGCCCGGCCCGTTTCCTGATAATAGCCCTCCACGTTTTTCGGCAAATCAAGGTGTGCCACAAAGCGCACGTCGGGCTTGTCGATGCCCATGCCGAAAGCCACCGTCGCCACCACGACGGGGCATTCGTCCCGCCGGAAGGCCTCCTGCACGCGCATACGCTCCGCATCGGGCAAGCCTGCATGGTAGGCTTCGGCCTTCACGCCTTTTTTCTGAAGGAATGCGGCGGTCTCTTCGACTTTTCGGCGCGTGGACCGGTAGACGATGCCCGACTCCCCCTCATGGCCGCCGAGAAACGAAAGCAGCTGGGCATGAGGTTCCTCTTTGGGCAAGACATGATAGAACAGGTTCGGGCGGTCGAACGAAGCCCGGATCAGCCGGGGCTCCCGCAGGCCGAGCCGGGAAAGGATGTCTCGCTCCACCTCGGGCGTGGCCGTAGCCGTGAACGCCGCCACCGGGCATTGGGGGAACCGCTCGACAAGCCCGGAAAGCGCCAGATAATCCGGGCGGAAATCATGTCCCCATTGGGAAATGCAGTGCGCCTCGTCGACGGCGAAGAAAGAGACCGGCCATGAGGCCAGCGCGTCCCAGAAGCCGGGCGCGCTCAGGCGTTCGGGCGAAATGTACAGCAAGTCCAGTTCACCGGAGGCCAGCGCCTCCCGCACGGCCCTGTGCTCGCCGGGGGACAACGAACTGTTGAGCGCGGCGGCCCGCAGCCCGTTGGCGCAGGCGGCATCCACCTGATCCTTCATCAGCGAAATCAACGGGCTGATCACCACGCACACGCCATCCATCAAATGTGATGGCAGCTGAAAGCACAGGCTTTTCCCTCCGCCCGTGGGCATGATGGAGAGCGAATCATGTCCGCCGAGAATCCCCTTTACAATCTCAATCTGATGCGGGCGGAACGCCGTATAGCCGAACACCCGGGCCAGTGCCCCGTGCAGTTCGGCATCGCTCCATCTTCCTGCTCCGCCCTGTTCCATCATGCCTCTCCTTGCGATCATCACAAAAAATTTCCATCAATCTTAATATAATAAAGAAAACGTATCGGTCAGGCTACCCCCGATCCCCCCTACACCCGTTCCCTCAACATCTGGCCGACGCTCAAAAAGACAGAGGACGCGGCGTCCCGAACCTCCGGCGCGGCATTGGCCACGGCGTGGCCGTTGAAATGGCGGATCATGGGAAGGTCGTTCATATCGTCGCCGATGACGAGCACTTCCTTGGCTTCGCCCCAGCGCCGCAGCTCGAGCAGGTGCGTCATGCCCGCGGCCTTGCTCACGTCCGGGGCAGTGATGTCGATACAGATATTGCTGAAATGCACGCCCGCATTCTCGCCGCAACCTTCCGTAAAAGCTTCTGACCACGCCGCCGATTCGCCGGGCTCGGCGTAGGCGAGGCTGATCTGATGCAGGCCGGGCATGTGCAGAGCCTCAACGGGAGAAAGCCGGGGGAGCACATGCTCTTTAAGGATCCAATAGTCCGTCTTGCCCGCGTGGGTGAAAATGGCAGTTCCCGCGAAGAACGCGCACTGTGAGCTTGCCCGCATACCCGGATGATCCATGATTTCAGCGCGCACCGGCTCGGGCAGAACCGCACAATACACGTCCTGCGCCTGCTCGTCGCAGATCATCGCGCCGTTATTGCAGATCAAAAAGTCGTAAGGGATGCTGAACCGCTTCACGTCGCGCAACAGTGTGTTCCGGCCTCGGCCCGTCACGATCCCGAAAGCGTTCCCCGAACGCCTCCAGTCCGCTATGGCCTCAAGGTCCGCTTCGCTCACCACACCGTCGCGGAACAGGGTTCCGTCAAAATCGCAGGCCGCTATCTTCATGCCGCTTCCTCCTCGTCTACCTCTATAGCCGAACCCCATCCCGCGCAAGCCCAGGGGCTCCGCCCCTGGAACCCCGGCAGAGGCGCTGCCTCCGCACTCCGCAAGGCGCGAGCCGCGCTGACAGGGGCGAGCCGCCCCTTGACCCGGCGGCGCGTTTGCTTCGGCGGCAAGACGCCGAAGCAAACGCTTGATGGGGTAATGGAGGTTACGGGGATATCCCTCTTTTGCACGGCGCAAAGGAATTTTTCAAAACCAAGCCGGAACGGACTCCCTGCGCTCCGCCTCCCCACCAGTCGAAAGTCTTGGGGAGGTGGGGGTCCGGGGGAGGAGGGAGGAAAGCCCTTCTTCAGAAGGGTTTCCTCCCTCCTCCCCCGGTATGTCGCACCTCCACCCTCCCCCATCTCAAAGAACCGCGTTGCCGTATGGCTTCGAATGCCGGGCCTTTTCCAGAATCCAGTCATGGAACAGCCGGACTTTGGGCCGCTGAATGCCCTTGTGCGTAGACACCACGTAATAGGTCTGCGGAGCGGGAAAAACCAGATTGAAGGGTACGATAAGTTCCTTCTTCTGCAGGGCTTCCCTGACCAGCCACTCACGACCGAGCGCAACGCCGAGCCCCTGCTTCGCCGCTATCGCGGTCAATTCGGCACGGTCGAAACTGTAGCCCGACTGGAGCGGCAACCCCGTGATCCCCGCCCAGTTCGCCCATATCTCCCATCCCGCGTAGAACGGCGTGTTCGCGGCCTCAGGATGCTCATGGATCAGCTCACAGTTGCGCAACGCTTCGGGATTCTCGATCAGATCATGCTCCCGCGCGTAACGCTGGGAGCATACGGGCAACAGGTTGTCCCGCAGAAGCGGCGTCGCGTGCAGCCCGTCGGTAATCGAGTCGCCGCAATAGATCGCCACATCCGCGTTGCCTTCTTCATTCTCATAACTGATGAGGTCGTTGCCGCTGCGTATGTGCAGGGAAATGTTGGGATGCTCGTGCTGAAATCCCGGCAGCAGCGGCAACAGCCAGCAACCCGCGATGGAAGGGGCGCAGGCGATGACGAGATCCCCCTGCAGCTCCGCCTCCTGAATATTTCTGATGGTTTCGTGGATCTGCTTGAGGCTGGCGTCCAGCGCGCCGTACAGCGTCTTCCCTTCTTCGGTCAGGATGATCTTGCGCGTCAGGCGATGAAAAAGCGGAAAACCCAGTTCCTGCTCAAGGCAGCGTATTCTATGGCTCACCGCACTCTGGGTGATGCACAGATCCTCAGCCGCCTTTGTAAAGCTCATGTGCTTGGCTACGACCGTAAACGAGTACAGGAATTGCCCGGACACTTGGAGTTTATTCTGGTTCATGCATTCATCTCATGAATGGGTGGATAAAGATTTTGCGTTTGATAGAATTATCACATTCTTCTATACCGTAATCATAAGTTCAGCAGAATCCATAGATAACCAACTTTTTTCAAGTCTCATCCTATCCTTCAAGCCAGTCTTTGGCAAACAAGCTTTCCCGCTTCGGAACAAATTGCCTCATAGAAAAACTGTTCGCGTTATAGATGAAAAGACACATGGCCTTTCCTTCATAAACTTGTCGCGGGCCCCGCCCGGCTATGGAGAGTGCAGCAGTATGACCAGTTCCGTTCTTTTCACCCCCCTTGGGATCAACAGGATGACGCTGAAAAACCGCATCGTCATGCCCGCAATGGCTTCTTACCATGCGGCCGTCAACGGTGAGGCCACCGAAAAACTCATCCGGTACCATGAGGAGCGCGCCAAGGGCGGCGTAGGCATGAATATCGTCGAAGCCACCTATGTGGCCCGCAGCGGCAACAGCTTTGATCTCGGTCTCGGCATTTCCGACGACTTCATGATCAAGGGCCTCTCCAAGCTCACCGACGCCGTGCATCGCCACGACGGGAAGATCGCCATTCAGCTCCAGCACGGCGGGCGCTTCGGCAACCCGCCCACCTCCGGCTGTCCGCGCCTGCTCGTCTCCATGATTCCGGGCCTCGCCCCCACCGAAAACGCCCGCGTCATGGACGCCGACGACATCGAAGGCATGGTCGAGGCGTATGTACAGGCCGCCCGCCGCGCCGTGGAAGCCGGGTTCGACGCCGTGGAAATCCACGGGGCGCACGGCTACCTCATCAACCAGTTCATGTCTCCTCTCACCAACCTCCGCGAGGATGCCTACGGCGGCAGCTTTGAAAACCGAATGCGCTTCCCTCTCGAAGTCCTGCGCGCCGTCAGAAAACAGGTCGGCCCCGATTTCCCCATCCTTTTCCGCTACAGCATGGAAGAATTCATGCCCGGCGGCATCGACATAGAACAGGCCGTCCGCATCGCCAAGGTCATGGCCGACAACGGCGTGGACATGCTGAACGTCTCCATCGGCATCGGTGAGTCCGTGGAATACATCATTCCCCCCGCCAGCGTGCCGGACGGCTGGAACGCCGATCGCGCCGCCGCGATCAAGCGGGCCGTCGGCTCCCGCATACCCGTCGCCGTGGTGGGCCGGATCTGCAACCGCAAGACCGCCGAAAACATCATCGCTTCCGGCAAGGCCGATCTGGTGGCCATGGGCCGGGCCCTGCTCGCCGATCCCTTCCTGCCCGCCAAGCTCGCTGAAGGCCGCGACGACGAGATCCTGACCTGCATCGGCTGCAACGAAGGCTGCACCGGGATGCTCAACGAATGCCGCCCCATCTCCTGCGCCCTGAACCCGCGCACCGGATATGAGGATGACTACCCCATGACGCAGGCCGACGCGCCGAAGGCCGTCGTTGTCATCGGCGGCGGACCCGCCGGGTGCGAAGCCGCCCTCACCGCCGCGCAGCGCGGGCACAAGGTTGTGCTGTTCGAGGCCACCTCCACGCTCGGCGGTCTTGCCAACATTGCCGCCCTGCCTCCCGGGAAGGGCGTGTTCGCCACGCTCGGCACGTATTTCTCCGCCATGCTTCCCCGCGCCGGGGTCGATGTCCGCCTGAACACGAAGGCCGACGCCGACGCCGTCCGCGCCCTGCATCCCGATCATGTCATCGTGGCAACAGGCGGAACTCCCATCGTGCCCCGCTTCTGCGCCGACTCCCCGGTTGTCCTCGCGCAGGACATCCTCACCGGAGCCGCGCAAGCCGGTTCCCGGGTTCTGGTCATCGGCGGCGGGCTCGTGGGCAGCGAAACAGCCGAATTCCTCGCCGACAAGGGCCGCGAAGTCACCGTCGTGGAACTGCGCGACGGTATCGCCCTCGACATGGAATACAAGACCCGCCAGATGCTCATGCCCAAGCTCGCGGCCCTCGGCGTCGTCTGTCTGACCGAAACTGAGGTGCTCGAAATCGGCTGCAACGGCAACGTCAAGGTGAAGACTCCCTATCTGGAAAAAGAACTCTCCGGTTTTGACACGGTGGTCGTCGCGCTCGGCTATCGCCCGGACGCCGCCCTCTGCGCGGATCTCGCCGCCGCGGACATTGATTTCGTTCAGGTAGGGGACTGCAAGAAGGTCGGCAAGATCATCAACGGGGTTTGGGAAGCCTTCCAGCTTGCCTACCGGATCTGAGCCGGGGCACCGCCCCGGACCCGGCGGCGCGTTTGCTTCGGCGGGCACCCCTGAAGCAAACGCTTGACGGACAGTAAGGGTTATGGAGAACTCATTGTTTTGACGGCGTGAAGGACTCTTTTTCCAACCTCCCGCCGGAACGAACTCCCTCCAACTCACCTCCCCACCAGTCAAAAGTCTTGGGAAGGAGAGAGGTGGGGGCCGGGGGAGAGGAGAGGAAACCCTTCTGGAGAAGGGGTTTCCTCTCCTCTCCCCAACTCTCCCTCCCCGGCACTTTGCGCCCCTCTCCACCCAACAACGCAAGGAGAAACACGGCATGTCGCTCTCCCTCGATCGTTCCCTGCTTAAGCCTGTGGTCACCGTGGTCGCCATCGTCCTGTCGCTGTTCCAGATCTATTTCACGGGCGGCTTCGGGGTGACGGACGCGCACATCCTGCGCGGAACCCACCTCACCCTCATCATGATCCTCGTCCTGCTCCTCGTCCCTTCGCGCAAGCTGGCTCCGGGGGAAAAGGAAGGCTGGTTCCCCATTCTCATCGATCTGGCGCTGATTGCACTGGCCATTGCCATCAACGTGTATGTTTTCCAAGAGGCGGACAACATCTCCCGCCGCCTCAAGTATGTGGAAGACGTCACCAATCTGGACCTGTTCTACGGGACGGGGCTTGTCCTGCTGGTGCTTGAGGCCACGCGCCGCACCTCGGGCTGGCCACTCGTCATCGTGTCCGGCAGCTTCCTCGCCTACGCCATGTTCGGCGAATACATGCCCGGCGGACTCGCCCACAACGGCATCGAATACGATCGCCTGATCGAGCAGCTTTTCCTCCTCACGGACGGGATCTACGGCGTCCCGCTCGGCGCGGCGGCGGGCATGATCTTCGCGTTCGTCATGTTCGGGGCCTTCCTCGAAAGTTCAAAGATGAGTTCGCTGTTCATGGATCTTGCCTGCCTGCTGACGCGCAAGTCCGCAGGCGGGCCCGCCAAGGTCTCCATTTTCGCCTCGGCCCTGTTCGGGACCATTTCGGGAAGCGCCGCCGCCAACGTCTACGGCACCGGCACCTTCACCATCCCGCTCATGAAGAAGGTCGGCTACACGCCCCACTTCGCGGGCGCGGTCGAGGCCGTGGCCTCCACAGGCGGGCAGATGATGCCCCCGATCATGGGCGCGGCGGCCTTCATCATGGCGGACGTCATCGGCGTCAGCTACCTGACCATCGCCAAGGCCGCCCTCATCCCTTCCGTCCTCTATTACCTGACCCTGCTCGCCATCATCCACCTTGAGGCCGTCAGCAAGAACATGGGCACCCTGCCCCCCGAGCTCGTCCCCAGCGCGGCTTCGGTCCTGCGCCGCCTATACTACCTGTTCCCACTGGTTTTTCTGATCACTATTCTGCTCATGGGCCGCAGCGTCATCGCCTGCGCCTACTACGGCACGGTGTGCATCGTGATCCTCAGCATGATCCGTTCCGAAACGCGCTTCACCTTCAAGCGGCTCTGCGGCGCGCTGGAACTTTCGGCCAAGAATGCCATGATGGTTTCCTCCTGCTGCGCCTGCGCGGGCATCATCATCGGCGTCATCAGCCTGACCGGCATCGGCTACAAATTCATCAACGTCATCACCGCGCTCGCGGGCAGCAACCTTTTGCTGCTCATGGCCATGCTGATGGTCACCTGCATCATCCTCGGCATGGGCGTGCCCACGGCCCCGGCGTACATCATCGTCGCCACGCTCGGCGCTCCGGCCCTCATGAAGGCGGGCGTCCCGATCATCGCCGCGCATATGTTCGTGTATTTTTACGCCATCCTTTCCGTGATTACGCCGCCCGTGTGCCTCGCGGCCTTCGCGGGGGCCGCCATCGCGGAAACCAACGCTATGAAGACAGGGGTGACAGCCATGAAGCTGGGCATCGTGGCCTTCATCATCCCCTTCATGTTCGTGTTCGAGCCCGCCCTGCTCATGCAGGGTTCCACGACCGAGATCGCCACGGCCTTCGCTTCAGCCCTCATCGGCGTCATCGGCATAGCCTCCGGGATGCAAAACTGGCTCCTCGTCCGCTGCCGCCTCTGGGAACGTGCACTCTTGCTCGCCAGCGGGCTCATGCTCATCTTCCCCGGCCTCATCACGGATACCATCGGCCTTTCCAGCCTCCTTATAGTCTTGTTCGCACAGCGCCTCAGAAAGGGCGGTTCCCCCATCGCGGCCGCCTGACCGTCCCGGAATGAATAGCAAACCCTAACCCTTGGAGGTTCCATCCATGCGTACAAACCTTATAGCCGCTGCCGTGGCCCTGGCCGTCGCACTGCTCCCCTCCGCCGCCCTTGCCGAAAAGACCCGGCTGACTGCCGTGTCCGGCCCCGTGTCCGGCGGCTGGTACCTCGGCGTCGGCCTCGTCGCCAAAGCGTTCACCGATGCCAACCCCAACTATGAAGTCACCATGCTGCCCGGCAACTCCACCTCCAACGTCATCCAGCTCCAACAGAAGAAGGCGGATCTGTCCATCGGCATGCACACCATGAACATGGCCGCCATCAAGGGGACCGCCCCCTACAAGAAGGCATTCCCCAACATCGCCGCCTACGCCAACCTCAACGACACCGCCCGATTCCACTTCGTGGTGACCAAGAAGTCCGGCATCACCTCCATCGCGCAGCTCCGCGACTCCAAGATGCCCGTCCGCCTCGCCTACGGCGCGGTCGGCGGCTCCGGCGAAGTGTTCTGCGGCTGGATTTTTGAAAGCTACGGCTTCACCTACAAGGACATCCAGTCGTGGGGCGGCAAGCTGTATTCCAATAACTTCGATGACATCGTGAATATGACCAAGGACGGCCAGCTTGACGCCATCGTATGGGTCGGGCCCGGCGAATCGTGGTTCTTCACCGAAATCGCCCAGAACGTCGACCTCGTATGGCTCCCCGTCGACGAAAAGATCATGGACGACGTCGCCAAGAAGCACGGCCTCGGCAAGGGCACCATCCCCGGCTCCCTGTTCAAGGGCATGGTGGGCAAGGACATCCCGACCGTAACCGAATGCAACGAACTCACCGTGCGCGCCGACCTCGACGAGGAAACCGTATACAGGCTGACCAAGGCGTTTATCGAAAATCTTGACGACATCAGAAAGGGCTGCGCGACGTGGGCCGACTGCACGCCCGAAAAGGCCGCCAAGGACACCGGCGCGCCCATGCATCCCGGCGCCGTCCGCTACTACAAGGAAGCCGGTCTGCTGAAGTAGCCCCGGCAGCGCGGGGAGCTTCCCCCTCCCCGCGCCCCAAATCATCGGGAAGCTCAAGCCGCCGCTAACCACCGAACGGGGCCACCCCCGCAAACAAAGGAATCCGCCATGATCATCGATTTCCGTGCCCGTCCCCCCTACAAGAGTTTCCTCAAGCTGAGCCTGTACAAGCCGTGGCGTCCTCTGCCCGAAGATCCCGCCGAATGGGGAGCTTTCGAGCTTGGGCGCGAGCCCAACATCACCGCCGACGCCCATGACATGGACGCCTTCGTCAAGGAAATGGACGACAACGGCATCGTCAAGGCCGTACTCATGGGCCGCCATGCCGACGATTTCGGCATCGTGGACAACGACGAACTATATGAGCTGACCCAAAAGTATCCGGGCCGCTTCTTCCCCTTCGCCGGGATCAACCCCCGCGAGGAAGGCGCTGTCGAAGAAGTGGAGCGCTGCATCTCCAAGATGGGCTTCAAGGGCATCAGCGTCGATCCGGGCTGGCTGAACCCGCCGTTGAAGGGCGACGATCCGATCTTCACGCCCGTCTATGACAAGTGCGCCGAGCTCGGCGGCATCCTCGTCATGAGCGTCAGCGCGGCCCTCGGCCCCGACCTGACCTATTCCGACCCGGTCATCGTGCAGCACGTCGCCACCAGGTACCCCGGCATGAAAATCGTCGTAGCCCACGGCTGCTGGCCGCATGTGGAACGGATGCTTGCCGTCGCCATGCGCTGCCCCAACGTCTATCTGGTTCCCGACTGCTATGTGTACATCGACTGCATGCCCTTTGCGGATACGTATATTGAGGCGGCGAACTCCTTCCTAAAGTACCGCACCATTTTCGGCAGCACCTATCCCGAACGCAGCCTGAAGCAGACCATCGAAGGCTGGAAGAAGCGCCCGTGGGACCCGGAAGCCCTTGAGCTTTCCCTCTACGGCAACGCCGCCCGTTTGCTGGGTATTGAGTAGGGTCGAGGGGAAATTGGGAGGGGGAAGGGCCCCTTTTGGAAAAGGGGCCCTTCCCCCTCCCAAACCCTCACCCATGCCCCTAAATTTTTTGTGTTTATCGAATCCCTCATGCCGACTTTGCGTGTTGCCGGTATGGATAGGGCTGTCACCTTGCGCGTGGAAAACGATGCCGAAGAAGCTGTCGAATGAAAGGAAGGAGTCGTAGATGCATACCCCTGTTTCACTGACCCCCATGAACATCCATACCCTGACGGTCAGGAACCGTTTCGTCCTGCCGGGGATGGTGACCGACATGGCCGTGGACGGCGGCTATGTGACGGAACGGCTGCTCTCCTATTATGAGGAGAGGGCCAAAGGCGGCGTGGGGCTGGTCATCGTGGAGGCCACCTCCATCGACGTTTCCGGCAAGACTTTCCTGCACGGGCTGGACATCAGCGATGACCGTTTCATCCCCGGCCTGCGCCTGCTCGCGGAACGCGTCCACTCCCACGGGGCCGCCGTCGCCATCCAGCTCCAGCACGGCGGGGGCCGCGCGCATCCCGAATATTCCCACATGCCCCGCCGGGTCATGGGCGTCATTCCGGGCGTGTTTGAGCCCGACAACGCCATCACCCTTGATGAGGCCGAGTTCGCCCGCCTCGCGGACGCGTGGGCCAAGGCCGCCCTGCGCGCCAAGGCCGCCGGGTTCGACGCCGTGGAAATCCACGGGGCCAGCGGCTACCTGCTCGAACAGGCCGTGTCCGCATTCACCAACCGCCGCGCCGACGGCTACGGCGGATCGCTCGCCAAGCGCCTGCGCTTTCCCACCGAGGTTGTCCGCGCCGTCCGCGCCGCCGTGGGCGGGGATTTCCCCATCCTCTACCGCCATACCTCCGTGGAGGACGTGCCTACCGGGAACGGTATCGACCTCGGCACCACCGTCGAGCTGTGCCGCACCCTCACGGACGCGGGCGTCAACGCCTTCGACATCACGGCGGGCATGCAATGCTGCTTCGAGCTGATGACGCCCCCCACCTGTATGCCCAAGGCGTGGAACGCCGCCACCAGCGCCGCTGTCAAGGAAGCGCTCGGGGACAGGGCGCAGGTCATGCTCACGGGCCGGATTTCCGACGCCGACACCGCCGAACGGGTCGTACGCGACGGTCTAGCGGACTTCGCCATCATGGGCCGCGCGCTCATCGCGGATTCGCATCTGGTGGAAAAATACGCCGCCGGGCGCAAGGACGAGATCTGCCCCTGCGTGGCCTGCGGGCAGGGCTGCGTGGGCAACGCCGACAAGATGATCCCCATCACCTGCGCCCTCAATCCGCTCTCGGGCCGGGAAGCCTCCATGCCCGCCGTCCCGAAGGCGGAAACGCCGGGCCGGGTGGTCGTCGTGGGAGCCGGACCCGCCGGGCTCATGGCCGCCGCCACCGCCGCCGAGCGGGGGCATGAGGTCATCCTGCTCGAACGCTCGGATCGGCACGGAGGGCAGATCTGCCTTGCCGCCGTCCCCCCGCACAAGGAAGATCTGCGCCTCATTTCGGATTACCTGTATGGCAAGGCCCAACGCGCGGGCGTGACGTTCCGCTTCTCGTGCGAGGCCACGCCGGAAAGCGTCCGCAACCTGTCCCCCGACGCCGTGATCGTGGCCACGGGCAGTCTGCCCGTCGTCCCCCGTTTCTGCGCCTCCGCCGCCGGAGCCGTCACCGCGCAGGACATCCTGAGCGGAGCCGAAGCGGGCAAGAACGTCCTCATGCTCGGCGGAGGGCTCATCGGCTGCGAAACCGCCGAATACCTCGCAGAGCAGGGCCGCTCCGTCACCGTGGTCGAGATGCTGCCGCAGCTCGCCAAGGATATGGAATGGTGCGCCCGCGTGCTCCTGCTGCGCCGCATGAGCTCCCTTGGCATCAAACTGCGGCCCGGCAACGAAATCCTTTCCATCGGCGCGGGCAACGCCGTCACCGTCCGCAACGAAAAAGGCCGGGAGGAAACCCTCTCCGGCTTCGACACCCTCGTCGTCGCCGTGGGCTGCCGCCCCGACAACGCCCTGTCCGACGGACTCTCCGCCGCGCTGGACTGCCCCTGCGTTGCCGTTGGCGACTGCCGCAAGACGGCGAAAATCATGGACGCCGTCCACAGCGGCTTTGAAGCGGCGCTCACGCTGTAACCCTTCATCCTGAGGAGAAAGACCATGCTCTTCGACTTTCGCATCCGTCCCCCCTTCAAGAGCTTCCTTACCACCGGCGGCATGTTCGGCGGACACGACGGTTCCCACGATCCCGCCTATATCGATCCCTACGAGACCGGCAAAGACCCCATCCCATCCGCCGACAAGGGCGACATGGACTTGTTCTTTCAGGAAATGGAGGCCAACGGCATCGACAAGGCCGGGATCATCGGGCGCAACTGCGGGCCCAACGGCTTCGTCGACAACGCCGACATCCGCGAGTTCATCCAGAAAGATCCGAACCGCTTTTTCGGCTTTGCGGGCATCGATCCCAATGCGCCCGACGCCGTGGATGAAGTGACCCGCTGCATCCGCGACTGGGGATTCCGCGGGATCAGCCTTGAAGCGGGCTGGTGCGACCCGTCCCTGAAGCCCGATGATCCAATCATCGATCCCGTTTATGAGAAGGTGAATGAGCTTTGCGGCATCACGCTGATTTCCCTGAGCTTTTGCTACGGACCGGATCTGAGCTATTCCGATCCGATCACTATCCAGCATGTCGCCAACAAGTACCCTAACATGAAAATCTGCATCTCGCACGGCGGCTGGCCGCAGGTGCAGAGCATGCTCGCCGTCGCCATGCGCTGCCCCAACGTCTACCTGATGCCTGACTGCTACCTGTATATCCCCGGCTGGCCCTATGCACGCGACTATGTGAAGGCCGCCAACAGCTACCTGAAGTACCGCACGCTCTACGCCAGCGCCTACCCCCTGCGCGGCTTCGAGCAGTGCTACAAGGGCTGGTGTGCACAGCCTTTCGAGCCCGACGCCCTGAAAGCCAACCTGTACGACAACGCCGCCCGGCTTCTCGGGCTGTAACGGGACGTTGGGGAACACGACGTGCCGGGGGGAGGGAAACCTTTCTGAAAAAAGGTTGTCCCTCCCCCGGACCCCACCCGTCCCAAGACTTTTGACTGACGGGGAGGCGGCGCGGGAGGAGTTCGTTCCGGCGTAAGCCGGGAGGATGGCCCGCACCCCCGCAAATCCGGCAGATTCACCCTTTTTCACTGCCTCATCAAAGGAAACGTCCCGCCCCGCCGACCATGAACGGAAAAGGAACACAATCATGAACGACATCTATCCCATTCAGGAAATCAGAAGCTTGTTCCCGGCCCTGTGCCGTCTCCACAACGGCAACAAGGCCGTCTATCTGGACGGCCCCGGCGGTTCGCAGGTCGTCGCCACGGCTATCACGGCCATGACCAACTACATGCGCCGTGGCGTAGCCAACACCCACGGCAAGTTCCCGAGCAGCGAAGAGACGGAAGCCCTCATCGAATCCGCCAAGGCCGCGCTGGGGGATCTGCTGGCCTGTGCGCCCAACGAAATCGCCTTCGGAGCCAACGCCACCTCAAACATGTTCGCCGTATCCCGGGCGCTGTCCCGAAGCTGGAATCCCGGCGACGAAATCGTCGTCTCGGAGATGGATCACCATTCGCACATCGACACGTGGATTCTCTCCGCCCGCGACCGGGGCATCGTGGTGCGCCATCTGCCGGTGGATCCCAAAGCCCTGACGCTCGATCTTTCCGATCTTGACGCCATCGTCAACGCGAAAACAAGGCTTGTCGCCGTGGGCTACGCTTCCAATGCCGTCGGGACCATCAACGACGTCGCCCGCATCTCCCGGCGCTGCCGCGAGGTAGGCGCGCTGCTCTCCGTGGACGCCGTGCACATCGCCCCGCACAAGGCCATCGACATGGACGCCATCGGCGCGGACATGCTGTTCTGTTCCGTCTACAAGTTTTTCGGGGGACATATCGGCATCGCGGCAATCCGAAAGAACGTGTTTGAGGCGCTCGACACCTACCGCCTGCATCCGGCTCCCTCCACGGCCCCCGGCAAGCTCGAAACCGGGACGCAGAGCCATGAGGCCATTGCGTCCATCGTGCCAGCCGTGGACTTCATCGCCGGGCTCGGCACCGGTTCCACGCGCCGCGAACGCCTCGTCTCCGGCTTCGAGCGCATCGAACGGCACGAAAACGCCCTCGCCGGCATCATCCGGCAAGGGCTCACGGATGTCCCCGGCCTGAAGCTGTACCAGTCCGAAGGCCCCAAGACCGCCACCGTCGCCTTTACGCTGGAAGGGCAGCAGCCCGGCGACGTATGCCGGAAACTCTGCGACCGATACGGCATCTTTGCCGCCGATGGGGATTATTACGCGGAAACGCTCGCCCACAGGGTGGGCGTAGACCGGATCGGCGGCTGGATCAGGGTCGGATTCGCGCCGTACAACACCGAAGAGGAAGCGGAACTGCTTGTCAGGGCCGTCCGCGAAATCGCAGCCGGATAACCGGCGTAACTTCTTTGAAAGTGAAAAAGATCTGAGCGCATCCTGTCACGGCAGGATACGCTCATGTCGGATCAAGGGGCGAGCAGCGCTGGAAGGGTGGCCCACCCCTTGCGGAGTGCGGAGGTTGCTCCCCTCCGCTCGGCTTGGTTCCGGGGCAAAGCCCTGTCAAAGTCATGCGGCGGGCGCTTCATCCTTGGCGTACTTGCGGTTCCAGCCGGTGAAGGCGGAGAACAGCAGCACCGCGAGCAGTGCCCATGAATAGGGGTTGTACAGGGCCGCGCTGATGGGCGGGGCGGGGATGGCATAGGTTTCCGCCGCGCTGTAAAGCGCTCCGTACCACGCCGCCACCGCGATATGCCACGGCAGGACAAAGAAGATCGTGCACACCGCGCAGTCCATGAGGTTGGCGCGCCGCGCCGCCGCGAGGCCGAAACGCTCGCCCAAAGGCCGCACGATGCTCGGACCCACCAACAGTTCCGCCGGAGCATTGGCGGAAATGGGGATCGAGGCCAGAATGGTCACGCCGACGATGAAAAGTTCGGCCTGCCGGACGGTGGCAACCAGCGTGCTCTGGGCGAAGTCCAGAATACGCCGCATGATGCCGCATTCCACCAATATCTGCGTCACCGCCAGAATCAGGATCGCAAAGATGATCGCGCCGACCACGTTGTCTATCCCGGCCTGAATGAGGCCCGTGGAGCCTCCCTTCGCGGCGGGGACGCTGAAGATGTCGGCGGGCCGGATGGTTCCGATCAACATGCCAACGAACGCGGCGGCAACGTTGCCGTAAATGAGCGATTCAATGATGTGCCGCCCCTTGAGCGCCGAGACGACGACAATCCCAAGCGCCAAAAGCATGAACAAGCCTGACGGGTTCAGGCTGGCCTGCATTTCGGGAAGGGGCCGCACTTCGCCGCCTCCGCCGAACACAAGGAACACCACGGCGGAAATGGACGCCGCGGAAATGGCCAGCGGGAAACGGCTGCGCACCACGTCGCGCATTTCGGCCCCCTGTGTGTAGGCCGAGACGATGGTGGTGTCGGAGATGGGCGCGAGGTTGTCCCCGAAAGCCGCGCCGGACAGGATCGCCAGCCCGAGCATGGCCGGGTCCGCCCCGAGGAAATAGCCCGCCGGATACAGTACCGGAGACAGGGCAATGCAGGTGCCGGTGCTCGTGCCCGTGCCGAGGGCGAACAGCATCGCAGCGAGAAAGACCAGCACCACGAAGACGCCGCCCTGCGCCCCGGTCGTCATGCCCATCCACAAAAGCCCCTGGACAAGCCCCCCCGCGGCCATGAGCTTACCGAACACCCCGGCCAGCAACCACGCCGTAACAATGACGATGCCCGTGCGGTCGCCGATGCCCCGCATCGCCGCTTTGCAGTATTCCTCTTTGTTTTTAGCGAAGAAGATCCCAACGCACAGCGCGATCCACGCGCAAGCCCAAAAGGGCTTGGTGCCGCCCCGCTCCGCAACCGACAGCCAGACGAGCCCTCCCACCAGTACGATGAGAGGGATCAGGCCGCCGAACAATCCGCCGTACATCTCAAGCTTCTTTTCCTGCATGAGGCACTCCTTCTTATCCGCCTGTGCGTTGCCTGTATTTTGTTCTATTGTCGACATTCGATAATAGACAATATGAGGTATAGGACTCCGTGAAAAAAGAATCAAGACCTCTTGCCACATCCGCATAAAAAGAAGGCTGTACATCGGCACAAGAATACTATTATGTTATTGTATTTATTTATAAAAATAAAAATATGCTGATGATTTTCCCTATGCAAAGCCGAAACGTTTAAACATATCTATTTATACATTTGTATTTATTATATTTTTACACAAAATATCCTGAACCGATCCCCACAGCCGAAGCCGTATCTCCTTTCAAGCCATCCTGAACTTCTCGCCGCATTTCTGAGCAAAAGAGCGGCGGGAAGGCATCCAGGAACAATTTATTTTTAATGTAATATAAGTGTATTAAAAAAGTTTATGAAAAAAATCGTCCACCGTATTGACACGGCCTGACTCTTATGTGAAAAACGGAATGAACGATTGTCGACATTTATACAATCGACAAGAAACTACGAGGAAAGACACCGCAAAGCACGCTCTCAAGCGTTGCGGTTCGGCAAACAAGCCCGCAATCCTGCGGGAAAAGACGGAGGAAGCATATGAAGGGTTCCCGGATGAGTCTGCCAACGCAGATGGCTATCGGTATGGTTCTCGGCATCGCCGCCGGGGCATTGACCCCAGCGATGGGGCTTGATCCCTCATGGTACAAGCCCGTAGGCCAGTTGTTCATCAATCTGGTGCGCATGGTCGTGGTGCCGCTCGTGCTGACCACCCTCGTCGCGGGTGCGGCCAGCGTCGGCGACGTAAGCAAGCTCGGGCGCGTAGCAGGCAAGACGCTGGCCTATTACCTCGTTACCACGGCCGTCGCCGTGGTCATCGGCCTCGTGCTCGCCAACATCTTCCAGCCCGGCAGCGGGCTGTCCATTTCCACGGAAGGCCTCAAGGCCAAGGATGTCGCCCCGCCCACGCTCGTCGACGTGTTCCTGAACATCGTCCCGATCAACCCCATTGAGGCCCTCTCCAAGGGCAACATGCTCCAGATCATCTTCTTCGCCCTGCTCTTCGGCTTCGGCCTCAGCGTCATCGGCGACAAGGGCAAGCAGGTGCTCCACTTCTTCGACGGCGCGGCCGACGTCATGATCAAGGTCACGGGCTTCGTCATGCTCTACGCGCCCATCGGCGTGTTCGGCCTCATGGCCTACACCGTAAGTATGCACGGGCTCAGCGTGCTTCTGCCGCTCATCAAGCTCGTGCTCGTCATGTATCTCGCCTGCATCCTTCAGATCCTCATCGTCTATCTCCCATGCGTGAAGATCACGGGCCTTACCCCCAGCCGCTTCCTCAAGGGCCTCGCCTCCCCGATGATGATCGCCTTCACCACCTGCTCCAGCGCCGCCGCCCTCTCCACCACGCTCCTCAGCGTCCAGAAGCTCGGCGCGTCCCGGTCCGTGTCTTCCTTCTCCATCCCGCTCGGCAACACCATCAACATGGACGGCGCGGCCATCTACATGGGCATCGCGGCCATCTTCGCCGCCGAGGTCTACGGCATCCCCATGCCGCTCGATAGGCAGCTCACCGTCATCCTGCTCGCCGTCCTCGCCTCCATCGGCTCCATGGGCGTGCCCGGCGCGGCCCTCATCATGATCACGATGGTCTTCACGCAGGTGGGCATCCCGCTGGAAGCCATCGCTCTCGTCGCCGGCGTCGACCGCATCATGGACATGGCCCGCACCACCATCAACGTGCTTGGCGACGCCACGGGCGCCCTGGTTGTTTCAAAGCTGGAAAGCGATTTCGACCCCGAACGCGGCGAACGGCTCGCTGCGGCCGAATAACCCGCCCGGAAACCTTCCCGGGCGGCGAACGCCGCGGAAAATTCCCTTCCGCGGCGGGAACCGGAGACAACCATGCGACAGGATGAACGGATCGGCATCGTCGGCGGCGTCGGGCCCCATGCGGGGCTTGATCTGACGCGCAAGCTCTTTGACCAAACCAGAGCCGAGGCGGATCAAGAACACTTGCCGGTCATGCTCTATTCCTTCCCCGACCGGATCGGGGAGCGCCCGGCCTTCCTGCTCGGCAAGACCGCGGACAATCCCGGCGAGGCCATAGGGGACATCATGGCGGAACTGGCGCGGGCCGGAGCGACCGTCATCGGTATGCCCTGCAACACGGCCCACAGCCCGAGGATATTGGACGCGGCCCTCGAAAAGCTCAACGCGACCGGGCGGCCCGTGCGCTTCGTGCACATGATCGACGCCGTGGTCCGCCATGTGCGGCAACGCTGCGGGGAAGGCGCGCGTGTCGGCATCCTGAGCACGCTGGCGACGTTGGAAACCCGGCTCTATCAGGACAGCCTCGAACGCGCCGGTCTGGAGGCCCTGCATCCCGCCCCGGACGGCTGCGCCCGGGTACAGGAGGCCATCAGCAACCGCGAGTACGGCATCAAGGCCCGGAATCCGGTCACAGAGCGCGCCCGCGCCGATCTTCTGGATGAAGCCCGCCGCCTTGCCGGAAACGCCGACGCGATCATCCTCGGCTGCACCGAGATCCCGCTCGCGCTCCCCGAAAAGGAACTCGGCGGCGTCCCGCTCATCGATGCCACCGACGTCCTCGCACGGGAGCTGGTCAGGGCCTTCGCCCCCGAAAAGCTCCGCTGACCGCCCCAACCGGCGCAACCCACGCCGTCCATATTCATAGGAACCCAAAGGAAAACACTATGAAAACCATCCTCTCCACCGCCGATGCGCCCGCAGCCATCGGCCCTTACTCCCAAGCCGTCCGCTCCGGCGAGGCCCTGTACTGCTCCGGACAGCTCGGCATCGATCCCGCCACGGGCAAACTCCCCGAAGGTGTCGCGGCCCAGACGGAACAGAGCCTGAAGAACATCCGGGCCCTTCTCGCCGCAGCCGGGGCGGGCATCGAAAACGTGGTCAAAACCACCGTGTTCATTACCAACATGGCGGATTTCCCGTTGGTCAACGCGGAATACTCCAAAGTATTCGCCGAGAATCCTCCCGCCCGTTCCTGCGTGGCGGTCAAAGAATTGCCCCTCGGCGGGCTGGTTGAAATCGAAGTGCTCGCCGTCGTCTGATTCCAGAAACGCCCCCGGCCCCACCAACGTACGGAGTAAATGAAACACTGTCTCCGCCGTTTGCGGCCCGGCTTACGTCTCTTCCGGCCCAGGACGACGCGGAGGAAAAGAAAACGCGAACCCGCCCCGAGAACCGGCTCTCTTTCCGGTTCCTCTTTCGGCGGAATCGCCCGGTACGTGCCCCCGTGCCCAGCACGGCTGCACCATGCTCTGGATTATACTGTAAGTTTTTTGAATAACAGAAAATAGGACAAGAATATTTTCTTGGAGAAAGGCTCTTGACAAGATGGAGAGCCGGTGGCACAACCAAATTGTCGAATGTCGACATTTAGAAAAATACATCAAGGAACGCTGCGGCAGCAGCACTTCATACCCACAGGAGACCATTATGAATCTCGCCAAGTTTCCCCGTCGCGGCTATGTGACCGAACCTACGCCTCTGGAAGCGCTTCCCAACTTCTCCAAAGCTCTCGGCGCGGACATCAACATCTACATCAAGCGCGATGACCTGCTTCCCGGCACCGCCGGAGGCAACAAGACCCGTAAGCTCGACTTCAGCATGGCCGACGCGATCAATCAGGGCGCGGACACCATCATCACCTGCGGCGCCGTGCAGTCCAACCATTGCCGCCTGACCCTCGCCTGGGCCGTCAAGGAAGGCCTCGACTGCCACCTCGTCCTTGAAGAACGCGTGAAGGACAGCTACAACCCCGAAGCCTCGGGCAACAACTTCCTGTTCCAGCTTCTCGGCGTGAAGTCCGTCACCGTGGTCCCCGGCGGCTCCAACATGCTCGGCGAAATGGAAAAGCTCGCCGAAAAGCTGCGTGCCGAAGGCAAAAAGCCCTATATTGTGCCCGGCGGCGCTTCCAACAAAATCGGCGCTCTCGGCTATGTGAGCTGCGCCGAGGAAGTTCTGCGCCAGCTCTTCGACCGCGGCCTCGCCATTGACCACATGGTTGTCCCGAGCGGCAGCGCTGGCACCCACGCGGGCATCATCGCGGGCATGGTCGGCAACAACGCGGGCATCCCGGTCACCGGCATCGGCGTCAACCGCAAGAAGCCCGTTCAGGAGGCCGCCGTCCTCAACCTCGCCAATGAAACCCTCGAATATATCGGTGCCGAAGCCCGTGTGCCCGCCGAAAAAGTCGTAGCCTTCGACGACTACGTGGGCCCCGGCTACTCCCTGCCCACCGACGCCATGGTCGAGGCCGTCAAAATGCTCGCCCGCACGGAAGGCATCCTGCTCGACCCCGTCTACTCCGGCAAGGCCATGTCCGGCCTTATCGATCTGGCCCGCAAGGGATACTTCCCCAAGGGCTCCAACGTGCTGTTCCTCCACACCGGCGGCTCCCCGGCGCTGTATGCCTACCTGCCCACCTTCCGCGCCTAACCGCCTTTTATTGAGTCCATGCTCCCCCCGGCCGGAGCCTTTCCGCATACATCAGCGGAGAGGCTCCGGCCTTCTTCGTCCCCCGAAAGCGGCCTCCCCAGTACCCCGCGGCGCGAGCCTTTTCCCACGGCTTCCGTCCTTCCCTATTCCCCCAAAGTGCCCTCCCCTCATGAACCGTGCGCAACCGCTTCTCAAAAGACAACTCCCAGCCTTGCGCGACATGCCGAAACCACGTAGAACTCTATCGCGAACCGCATGACGAAACCGCATAGGGCAACTCTTCTCAAGCCCCGCATCTGTTCGGAGCATCAATGGATTTTACGAAGCAAACATATTGTAATCAGGTAACCAGCTATATCCGCTCACTTATCCGTAAAGGCACGCTGGAAATCGGCGCTCCTGTCAAAGAGGCCGTCCTCTCTGAACAGCTCGGGATCAGCCGAGCCCCCATCCGGGAAGCGCTACAAGTGCTCGTTCAGGAGGGGCTGATCACCTCTGAGCCGCAAAAGGGCAAACACGTCAGGCAGATGACCGGAAAGGAAATCTACGACAGCTACGTCGTCGCGGGTATCCTCGAAGGGGCGGGCGTCGCCGAATCCCTGCCGCTCTGGACCGAGGCGAACATGGAAACCTTCCGATCCGTCGTCCGGCAGATGGAAGGGAAGATCAGCTATGCCACCAAACTCGACGAGCTTGCCGAAATCGACGAGCTGTTCCACGCCACCCTCTTCATGGCCTGTGACAATACCCGGCTCGTGGAAATGGCCCGCACCTCCTGTGCGACCATATCCAAGTACCTTTATTATCAGCACTGGATCACCATGTTCACGCCAAGGGAATACGCCGACCGCCACCATGCCGTGGCCGAGGCCGTCTACTCCCGCGACGTCAAACATGTGGAAACCGCTCTGCGCGATCATTATAAGGAAACAGGCCTGCGCATGGCCCAGTTCGGCAAAGAGGCGTGATACCAATAGGTAAGGATTATACTCTATTACGGAGCAGTCCTCTTACGGATTACGGATTTTTTCCCAAGCCTTTCTAATGGAAATGAATGATATGGGTAACTCCAGTTGCCTTGCCATATCCGCCTTATGTCATGCCCTCAATGCGTTGATCAGGACATGCCGGATAGAAATATCCCGAACAGGCTCCCCCTTTGTTCTTTTGGCCAGCACGCAGGTGTATGACTATTGTTAACGCCAACATCTGACCGCCTTAATACGAACATTTCTAAAGGACCAACTCGCATCGCCATTTGCGACCCAAAGACAATAACACAGCGGATATGCTCAGGCGCATGGGCATATGCCTGCGCAATCTCTTGTTATGTTATGAAGTGCTCATACTCAACATGCGGAAGCTTTGGGAAACGAGGGAGTCCTTCAAAAAGTCTTTCCCACGCGTATGGGGGTGTTTCCGTGACAGAAAGCCCCGGGGAGAAATCTCCGGGGCTTTTATATGGTGCACCAATATGAAGAAAAGAGGTGCGACGAATCGCGCACTGTGTTAATCCTCCTCCCTTCCATTTTAGGTTCAAACTCACGAAATCGCGTCCAACAAAAGTCGAATTTCTTGCTCAAAGGATGAAGGCATAGCAGTGCTACGTTGATGCATTTTCCCTCCGCAACGTAGCCATTTACAAAAAACGGCTTTGGGCAAAGGGTTTGATAAGGACTGAGGCTAAGGCACAAAGCCAAAACGAAGGTCCCCCCTCCGCCTGGTCTTTAGGCATCCTCTACAAAAAGATACCAAAAATGTCAGGGGCTGGTCACCCTACTTCGTAATATCCTTTTCATCTTTTTTGAAGGTGGCATCCACTTCGTCCAGCTCGCTGGAGGCCTGTTTGAAGTTTCTGATAGCCTTGCCGAGCCCCGCCCCGATTTCAGGCAACCTATTCGTGCCGAACAACACCATCACAACCAACAGTACGATGAGCAAATGCGGTATGCTGAATAAATCCATATAGGACTACCCCCTTGCATCAATAAAAGTGAGTACTAGAAATTAAAAAGGGCTTTTCTAACTCTACTGGACCAGTATAGCCGCATTCGATCAAAAAGCAAATTGTGTTTGTTGTACACTTCTCACATTAAAATACTTTATTTCACTTGATTAAAGACGCTCTGTAAACGATAGATGTACAGGTACTAAAAATAAATTCACCGTCGAGAATTAGAGTATATTGCTGATCTTGCGGAACGGGGTAAAATCCGGCTGGGTGATTCATAGACAAATAAAAATGACCGGAAGCCATACGGAGGCGGTACTTTCCCGGCTGACGCGGGATTACAAGCTGAGATAGGGAACGGAACCGTAATGAGGGAAAAGCTTCCTCTGTCCGGCGAACAACGCTCCCGGTACAAGGGGAAGGGTAAATGAAAGCCCTCTCGGTGGTGTACCGGGAGGGCTTTTTGGGCATACATTTGAGTGGGTTTCCCCTAAGTGCCTTTTCATGACAGCAACAAAGGACCACCCTGCCCTGCCATACTTTGCCGTAAGATCGTCTTCAACTCCCGCAGTAGTTTCCGATCGGTAACGTCACCAGTTCGAGGAACCTCCACACGGCGGGAAGCCACGATGCCCTGCCCGGGAGCCATAACGCATACCTCATCGCCAAGCAGCAACGCCTCTTCCACATCGTGCGTCACAAGAATGATCCCCATGCCGATACGCGCATGTAAAGTCACCAGCAGTAACTGCATCTGTTCACGCGTGATGGCGTCCAGAGCGGCGAACGGTTCGTCCATGAGCAGTACGGGCGGCGATAGGGCCAATATCCGAGCGAGCGAAACCCGCTGTTTCTGGCCACCGGAAAGCTCTGCCGGAATCTGATTCTCCCGACCGGAAAGCCCGGTCAGTGTCAGCATGTCGAGAGCCCGCGCACGCCGAGCGGCGGATGGGATACCCGCGGCCTCAAGTCCGATCTCCACGTTTTCCAGCGCCGTCAGCCACGGGAACAGCGCGGGCTCCTGAAACACTACCGCCCGATCCGGGCCGGGGCCACCGCAAGGCCTGCCTTCCAGCGTCACTGTGCCCGCGTCGGGCGCATCGAACCCGGCGAGGATATTCAACAACGTCGTCTTGCCACATCCCGAAGCCCCGATCAGGGCCAATACGCCACCACGTGGAATAGCAACCGATACGCCGGGCAGTACAAGCCGTGATTCACCGCCCTTGCGGAAGGATTTCCATATTCCGGAACAGGCAAAAAAAGGCTTTACTGCCGCCTCAGGCTCACCGAGACCGCCGACAGCGCCCTCATAAGCAACACGTCGCATAGCCACCCCACCAGCGCGATCAGAATGATGCCCGAAACCAGCAGATCCACGCGCCCGGCCAGCCGCGCGTCCATAATCATTGCACCGAGGCCGTCCGGAACGCCTGTCAGTTCGCCGAGTACCAAATACGAAAAACTCATGCCGAGCGCCACCCGCAAACCCGTCCGCACCTGCGGCATGGCGGACGGAATCACGACCCGGAAAAAAATGGCCCGCCGCCCGAATCCAAGCATCCGGCCCGCCCTGATGAGTACCGGAGGCACTGCGGCCGCCCCCGCCGCCGCGTTGAGGTAAGCCGGAAAGAAGCCAGCAAGCGCGATCAGGAACACGGTGGCCCGGAAGCCGATGCCAAGCCACAGCAGTGCCAGGGGGAGCCAGCTTATACCCGGCACGGCGCGTACCCCGTTGATAATCGGTGAAAGCAGGCTCGCCAGAGCGGGACTCCGCCCTGAAGCCAGACCCAGCGCCACGCCGGGGATCACCGCCAACAAGTAGCCGCTTCCCACGCGCCCCAGGCTTGCGGACAGATCGCCCCAGAAACGCCCGGCATAGGCATCCGCATACCCTTCCGATACCGCGCCCATATACGCGCACACCGTTTCCCAGACCGTCCTCGGCGACGGCAGAAGATATTCCGGAGCAAGGCCGCTGGATGTTGCCAAGTTCCAACAAGTGAACAGGATCAGCGGAAGGAGGCAAGGGAGGATGCGCCTCTTCGAGAGCCACGTCCCGGCAAGGCTTCCGAAAGCTCTTGACGAGTTTCCACGCGACCGCCCCTCTGGGGCCGCTCCCGCAGCACTCCGGCAAGGCGGCTCCCCAGCGAAACCTCTTTCACCGGATCCCGCTATCGGCTTAAAAGAGCCATCACAGGGCACTTCCCCGCATCTCCCGGACTCCCGCTCCTTGCCCGCCGTCTTCATGGCGCCTTACTTACCTTGGCGCAGGGCGTCCACGAAGCGGCGATCCACCAATGCGTTATAGTCGGGTTCCTTCTTGATGATGCCCAGTTCCAGCATACGCTTACCGAGGGCGGAAAGCTGCTTCATGAAGGTATCGTCCATATCCCACACGAGCTCCATGTTATCGGCGGCGTCACGCAGCACGTCAAGCTCCACGCCGAACATCTTCGACGATGTTTCGAGCCAAAACGCCTTGTCGGACATGCATTGTTCGGTAGCCTTCCGATGGGCGCGGAGCATTTCCATCACGCGTTCCGGGTTTTTCTCCACAAAATCGCGCCGCACGATCATACCGCTGTTGATAGCCCCGATGCCTTCACCATAATACGGATAGGCCAGAATCTCCCCGTAGCCTTGCCGCTTCGCCAGCGTGGGCAGAGGTTCGCCGGACAGGTAGGCGTCAATGTCGCCCCGGCTGAGGGCGGTTCCCATGTCGAAGAAGTCGATACGGACAAGCTTAGCGTCCTTATCGGGATTGAGCCCGGCACGGGTGAGCGTTTCCCGCAGCAGGATTTCATGCATTGTACCGGGTACATAGCCGATTTTTTTGCCTTCCAGATCCCCTACACTCTTGACGCCGCCCTTCTTCACCACAAGCGCGGAACATTTGTTGCCGAGCGAGGCGACAAGCACGATGGGTTCCCCGCGCGAGGCTGCTTGGATCGCCAGTGCCAGCGTGGTTCCGGTCATATCGAGGCTGCCCGCCAGCAGAGCGGCTTTCTGATCGCCCGGATTGGTGAACGGGTGCACCTTCACCGTTGCGCCGTTCGCAAACGGCTCATACAGGAACGGCTGGATGGTTTGGGCCGTTTTCCATGTGCCTACGTTCCACGTTTCCGCCGCCAGAGACGGCACACACAGGGTCAGGGCCAATACGAAGGTCAGGAGCAATTTTCTCATGTTGTGCGCCTCCGGCGGCAAGGGAGCTACCGCCCCCTTGACCCCTGTTTGGGGGGCGAGCCGCCCCCAAAGCCCCGGCAAGTGCGATCCGTTTTTCTTCCGAACAGTGTTCGGAAGAAAAACGGATCGCTCCTGTCGCGTCAGAAGATCCCGCCACGGTTATACTTACCGAAAAAAAAGACCGTTTCCGCGTTAAAAAAAATGTATATGCGTAACAATACAAGATGATACCTTCATATCACTAAAAACCGTACGGCCCATTCCCCTGCCTGAGATAAGGGATTCAATAAGGTCAAAAGTCTTGGGAGGGGAAGAGGGGAGGTTTGGAGGGGGGAAGGGGGACCCTTCTGTAGAAGGGTCCCCCTTCCCCCCTCCAATCATTCCGCTAATCCTTCACAAAATATCCGGCATCCCTGAAAAGCTGCTTGGCATCGGCAACGGTGAAGCCCTGCCACTCGGCGGAGCACTCGGCGTCATTCCGAGGCACGGCGCCGGTTTCCACGACCACAACGTTCGCGCCCCACTCAAGCGCCTCCTTGCGGGGGGGATGAACACAGATGTCCGGTACGTTCACACCTCCGCAGATACGGGTGATCGCCACAATCTGGGCAAGTCGAAGATCCGGAAGAGGATCGTGCGATTCAAAGGGCGTACCCTTGACGTTGATGCGGGCCATTGCGCCGCTCAAGGCCGCGCCATTGGAAAGTGCCGTCATGAGCACGTCCGCAATCTCATCATCCGTGTGCTCAGGACCCACTGGCTCCACCAGATGCGCCAGCTTGAGATCCGAATCCCGCACCGCCGCCAGCGTGGCCTTGCGCTCCTCGGGCCGGAAGCATGTCGTCTGCCCTTCCCCAAGCCGCAGGGAGTGATACACGACATCGATGCCCGACGCGATCATCGCCCGCGCCTCAAGCGGCCCGAACTCGCCGGTATTCACCACCAGCCCGTAATTCCCGGGAACAGCCTCGCGCACCTTTTTCGCCAGCGCGCACAAGCGGTTAAGCCCGTAAAATTCCGTTGTCCGCAACGTCACCCACGACGCGCCCTCATCCACGAAAGCCCGCGCCGCCTTGATGATCGCTTCATCGCTCCATTCATGCGGTTCCGTAATCAGGCCCCACTTTTCGCCGAACGCGCAAAACCCGCAGTTCATCGAGCAGGGGCGGCAATCGATGCCGATGGCGCTCCACACCCGCCCTTCGTTGCCGACCACAATATGCGCGATATCCCGGGCCGCACGCCCAAGGTAGGCCGCTTCTTCCGAATCCGGCGCAAGGGCCAGCAAGCGCAACACCTCATCCCGCGAAACAGGCATACCGCGCAGTGCCCGATTTTTGAGCGCGTCAATGAAAGAATAGGTATCCATATGTACGGCTCCGGCAAAAGGTTGAGGTGTCCCGCAACCGCAAGAGGCGGGTGGAAAAGGCGATCCGGAGGACAGGAACACCTCCTGCGGAGATAGGGAAACGGAATGCTCCGGCATAGGGCATGGTTCCGAATTCATGCCTGAGCGCGCATCCTGCAAAAACAAGAGCAAATTGGCGATGAAAGCCTGATGCGAAGTCAGCGTGCGCATCCATTGGTCGAGACAGTGTCCGCCTTTTTCCGTCAGCGTGTACCGCTTGCGGGCCGGACCGCTGTTCTCAAGCTCCCAGTCCGACTCCAGCACCCCCTCCTGCTCCATATTCCTCAACATCCGGTAGACGCCGGTGGCATCCGGAGGCTGTTTGCGGAAAAGGCTTGTTTCCGCAAGGCGTTGGACCACAAGATATCCGTGCAGTGGTCCGGAGGACAGTACCGCCAAAATCACAGGCTGCACGAACCGGGGAAGGTTCGCTCCCGAGCAGGGACAGTTGTCTAGCTCCATCATCAGACTAGCTCCATTAGTTGATATAACTATTTTCTAAACGTAAGCCCCTGTCAAGGCTTTTTTGCTATCTACAAAAAAATATATTTAAGCGGAATTTTATTATTGATTGTAATAACAGTATATTGCAATAAAGTGTTGCCGTCCGTTGACATTGGATTTATGCTTGCATCAACTATAGATATATCTAATTGCGGTTCCTCTTCTACCGCAAAAAGGGCAAAAGCACGCCAACCGGAACGGGAACACTTTGAAGATACGGACAAACGTCCTGACGGCCTCAGGCCCCAGATATAAACAGGGGGTCCCGAGTCAGCCTGAACCGCCCCGGAACCCCTCTGTCCGCGCCCCAAAACATACCTGGCGCAATTCTCTTCATTTCCAGCTTAATCCGTCATTTCGATATGAACCCCCAAGAAGTGAGCAGATAAGTCAACTGGTTCGCTGACATATCGATATTCACGGCATAAACGGGATCGGCGGTATGTTCAATGAGGATGGCTTCCTCTTTGGAAGGATCTTTGACGGTGGAGGCAAGCGCCTTGAAAAAGCCCTGCGTCGTGAACAAGACGGAACAGGCCCCCTCAGTGGCGGTGGAAAAGACATTGAGGCGCTTGCGCATGGCCGTCCAGCATTCGTCGTCGCTCTTTCCCTGTGCCGCAAGCTGATAAAGATCGGCATGGCCCATCGCGGGCTGCACGGTTATCGGCATACAATCCTGGGCGCGCAGGTCGTCGAACACCCGCGCGAGGAGCGGATCGCTCATATTCGCATACAGGATTACCGCAACCGCCTTGCCCTCTTGGAACTGCACCACGCAAGTCCAATCGGCCTCCATCCACTTGAACGGAAGCTGGAGCATGTCGGCGTTGTCGGTGGGTTTTGCGCCGAGCGCTTTCGCCTCATCTTCGGACATGCCGAGCGAGAAAGGCCCGATGCCGCGCTCATCGGTGGGAGCGGGCTTTTCGGCGGAAGCGGCTGATTCCGAGTTTGCGGTATGGACGTCGGCATCAGCGCCGGAAGGAACCTTGGCGGGAACGGGGGCGGAGGGTTGGGCCGCCTCGGCGGAGGCAGGTTTCACTTGAGCCGTAAGCTGATCATCCGCCAGTGCGACGGAAGAGGCGAACAGCACGGCGGCAAGGCCGAAAAGGATATGCTTCATGATTGAGCCCTCTCAAATTGTCGTGTGCACGGAACGCCGCGCACTGCCAGTGCCAGACAGGAAATCATCCCTTTTGTCAAGGCTGATGGAGGTATGATTGAAGCCCGACGCAAAAAGGGAGTTGTAGGGTTATAATAAAGAACATATTGATTTCATTTGAAGACAACGGTATATTCCGCCAGCCCTTCTTCTTTTATTATCACGGGAGAGACTATGGAAAACCGTCTTTATGCCTTTGACTGGAAGTATATCGGTGACATGGAGCTTGGCCGCCCCAACCTTGGCAAGACGGCTCGCCTTGAAATCTACAGGCTCTTCCAATATACTTTACGGGACGTACTTGAGACTGAATACGGTACGGAACAGTCCGACAGACTGTTATATAAAGCGGGATTCCTCGCTGGGACAGAATTCTGCAAACGGTACGTAGGAGAATGTGCATCATTCAGCGATTTCGTCGCTAAGGTTCAGGCCGCCCTTGAAGAGATGAATGTCGGCATCCTCCATGTTGAGCGGGCTGATATGGACAAGCTTGAGTTTACGCTCACGGTGGCGGAAGATCTGGACTGTTCCGGACTCCCGGATTTGGGACATGTCGTCTGCACCTACGACGAAGGTTTCATTTCGGGCCTTTTTAAGAGCTTTACGGGTAAATCTTTCGAAGCCAAGGAAGTTGACTGTTGGTGTACGGGCGACAGAACGTGCCGCTTTGAAGTCAAACCGGCTACCGAGTGATACATGACCGCTCCCCTTTCGACGGACGAAGCGACAGCGCTTCTTACGTCCATCCTCATGGACCCCCAGTGGTCAGTGGATTCCATCGCCGACTTGCCTAAAGACGATCCTTTCGGCAAGCTCTGCTATGATTTGGCCGAAATCCGCGCGCACGTACAAGCTTTGTCCAAGGGAGACCTGAGCAGAGGGAGCAAGGCGCGCGGATTCGTGGCCGGATCACTCAAGGCTACAGAGGCCAACCTGCGTCATCTTACGTGGCAGATGGAGCGCGTCGCGCAGGGGGATTATTCTCAATCCGTGTCGTTCATGGGGGATTTCTCCAAGGCATTCAACAAGATGAGCCGGGAGATGCACAGCAAGGCCGAGGAGCTTTCCCGGCTGCTTGAACGGTACCGGATGTCTACGGACGAGGATATTCTGACCGGGCTCCTCAACCGGCGTACATTCTTCAAATTGGCCATGAGCGAACTCCGCCGCGCAAAGGAATCCTATCAGGATTCCCATTCGGCGCTCTGCCTCGCCCTTGCCGATCTCGACAACTTTAAAAACGTGAATGACCACTTCGGGCACGCCAACGGAGACAGGGTCCTCCAGCTCTTCGCCTGCCGCCTGCGGGAAGCCTGCCGGGCAGATGATCTGTGCTGCCGTTTCGGGGGCGACGAGTTCATCATCCTGATCCCCCGAATGACCAAAGATGAAAGCGTCGAACACGTCAACCGATTACGAGAAGCCTGCTCGCTGGCCCCCATTTCCGGCCCGGCCGCGGAACTGAACATCACCGCCAGCTTCGGCCTATCCTTTATCGGCGAATCCGAACTGCTCAATACCTTCAATTCCGTCGAAATCCTTGAACATGCCATCCAGATCGCCGACCACCGCCTCTCCCGCGCCAAGCAGGAAGGACGGAACCGTGTCTGCTCCGCAGGATAAGGGATGCCGGGAAGGGGATTCTGAAAAAGCTTTTTCCTCCCTTTCCCAAAACCGCCGGGGCGGATTGCGCCCCCCCTCTCTTTCCAAAGCTATCCCTGCCTATTCGAATCCCCGCGTTCCCTGCCTACAAAAACCACCCGAAGTGACTCCACCTTTTCTAAGCCTTTCAGCATTGTAACGGCTCATGAACAGCCACGCCTCCACGCTTAAGAGGAGAAACAGAGCGCCGTAAGGAACCCTTCCGCACAACACTCTGCCCTTTCAGGAAAACTGCAAACAGGGATTCGATAAGGTCAAAAATCTTTGAAGAGGGAGAGGAGGGGGTCCGGGGGAGGGGGAAACTTTCTCTAGAAAGTTTCCCCCTCCCCCGGTTTTCCCCCTACCCTTCTACATACAGAGGAAAACTGGCCTCGACGGACTCAAAGAGAGTGAGCGGGACGGGTCGGGAAAAAATGTAGCCCTGAATCGCGCTGCACCCGATCGAGCGGAGAAACTCCACCTGCTCCTGCTTCTCAACGCCTTCGGCGACGGTGGACATGCCGAGTGCGCGGGCCATCTGCACAATGCTCTCAACCACGGCGCGCTCGCGGGGCGTGCCTTCGGTGTCGCGGAAAAAGGCGATGTCCAGCTTGAGCACGTCGAGCGCGATCTCCTTGAGCATGTTGAGCGACGAGTACCCCGTGCCGAAATCGTCCATCGCACTGCGGAACCCACGGGACGGAAGGGCCGCCATCAGTTCACGGAACAGCGCGAAGTTACGGATCACCATCGTCTCGGTGCACTCAAGCTCAAGCATTCCGGAATCGATACCGTACTTGTCACGGATCGCTGAATAACGGTCGAGGAAATCGCCCTGCGCAATGCTCAGGCGAGACACATTCACCGAAAGCCTCAACGGAGGCAGGCCGCGCGAACCCCGGGACGCCAGATAGGCGCACGCCTCTTCGAACACAAAAGCATCCAGATCCACGATGAACCCGTTGCGCTCGAACAGCGGGATGAAGTCGCCGGGCGAGACCATCCCGTATCCCGGGCGCTCCCAACGCACCAGGACTTCGGCGCCAAACAGCGCGTCGCCGTGCTGGATATCCACCTGCGGCTGAAGATGGAGGCAGAACTCCCGATTGCGCAGGGCCTCCTCCATGCAGCTCTCGATGTTCTTTTCGTAAAGAACCCGCTTGCGCATCTCCTCGGAATATAAGGCGTACTTGCTGCCGCTGAGATGTTTTACGCTCTTCTGCGCAAGGTTCGCCCGGTCGAGCATATCGTCGATGCTGAGAATGTCCTCTGGACGCTCGACCAGATAAATACCCGCGATCATCTCCACGCGGAACCGGCGATTCGCCAACCCTTCAAACCGGGTCAGCAGATCCGAACAGCGCAGGAACCGCGCCACCAGATCGTCGATATCCCGATAGCACCGCAGCAGGGCAAAGTTGTCGCCGGAAATACGCCCGAACGTCTCTCCCGGGCGCGCGCCTTCCGCGATGAGCTCGGCCCAGTAGCTGAGCAACTCGTCGCCGATGTCGTATCCGTAGATATCATTGATGAACTTGAAGTTGCGGATATCGCAGTACCAGAGCGAATATTTGCGGTCGCCGCGAGCGGCCAGCAATTCCGCCGCGTCCGTCTTGAACTTGGCGAAATTGCTGTATCCCGTAACCGGATCGTGCTCCGCCTGATAGCGCAGATGGCGCAGTGCCCGCACGTTATCATCCATGTCCGAGATCGTACCCACAATACGCAGGAGCTTGCCCTGCGCATCGCGCTTGAGCGTCGCCGCGATGCGGCACCAGATGAACGCACCGTCACGGCGGCGCAGGCGCACCGTCGTCTCCACCTGATCCTCACGGTACAGAGAAGCGTGAAACGCCTTGAAATCGGCCATGTCACGCGGGTGCACCGTCAATGACCGGAGCATGTCCGGCACATTGCCGGGATTGTTGCGGCAATCCAGTAGCGAGCCCAAATACGGCGCATAATGCAGCTGTTGTTCCGGCCCCCAGTCGAACACCACGCTCTTGGTCTGCTCCACGATGATCCGGTAACGCTCGTCCATCATATGCAGCCGCTGGAGCTCGGCATTCTCGCGGGAAAATTCGTCCAGCCGTTTGCGGTCGTCGATGCCGTGCACCCAGACGAAATGAAGCTTGTCCGCATCTTCCACGCACAGGACGTTTACTGTTACCCAATGGTAACTATCATCCCGCCACAGGCAACGGAAATCTTCCTTCAACACGCCGTCGTTCAGCCGGAGAGAACGGGCGTTTGCGACAACCCTGTCGTAACGCTCCAGATCTTCGGGGTGGATCATGGACCCCCTCACCATCGCCTTCAGGTCGTCCAGCCTGCCCTCATCGGGAAGCGGGAGGAACGTCCCGCTGGAGTGCCGGATGATGCGGAAGGTGTTCCGGGTGAGGTTGCATTCGTAGATTTCCCCGGACTCCTCACTCAGGGCAAAGTCATACAGCAGGGCGACGCGGCTGCGCTCGCGCTCATGCCGTGTCTCGGTGATGTCGGTGATAGTGCTGTAGCACAGCCGGGAACGGCCCGACGTGGCGAAGAAGAACCGTGACTGGATCCAACGGGTTCCCCCTGCGGACATCTTCGCCCGGTATTCGCAAAGGAGTTCCCGTTTGTCCGACTCGAACACCTGCCGCAAATTTTCGATGCGGCAAAGCGCATACACGTCTTCGCTATCCTCAGCGACGATGTTGGAGCGTACCGCCTCCTTGAGCATGGCCTCATAGTCGCCTTGGGACGGGATCTTCTTTCGGGCGAGGAATTCCCCATACGGCACGGTGTACAACCCCGTATCGAGATCGATGCGCAGAACAAGGCCGTAAGCATACCGGAACAGGCAGGAATGCTCTCCTTCCGAGTCGTAAACCGGAAGCTCGTCCAGTTCCCTGCCTCCCCGGGCTCGGAATTTCATCCGGTACATATCGTCGTCCGCGAGCTGGAACAGGGCATCGTAAGAGATCTGCTCATGGGAATAGGCCACGCCGATGCTCACGGAAAGCTTGCAATCCGCATATTCATTGCCAAGCGTGGCGGACATGGCTTCCCGGATGCGCCTGGAGACGTCCAGCGCCTCGGTGCGCGAAGGGACATCCTGCATGAAGGCGATGAATTCATCCCCGCCCGTGCGGGCCACAAAATCCCGGGTACGGAAAGATTCCTGCAACAGCTTGGCGAAAGCGATCAGCACGGCGTCGCCGCGCAGGTGGCCATAGCGATCGTTGACGCGCTTGAAATGATCGAGATCGAACACCAGCAGGGCGGAAGAATGCCCTCCGCGGTGGATATCCAAATACGTCTGGATAAACTGCTGCGCGTACTCGCGGTTATAGAGCCCCGTGAGCGGATCGAGCCGGGTCTGGCGGATCAGCTCGTCCTGCCGCATTTTGCGTTCGGTGATGTCGAGGAGCAGGCAGATGCACACGGGCTCTCCTTCCCCGTCCACAACGAGCCGCCCCTTTTCAAGGACCCAGATGACCTGCCCGTCTCCTTTTCTGATGCGGTATTCCTGCTCATAGCAACCGTTCACGGCCTCGCGCCATGCGGTGCGGAAAAGGGCCACGTCATCGGAGCAAACAATGGCCTCAAGGCCGCCCGCCATCAACCCCTGGAAAACGTCCGGCTCATAGCCGAGGAAATGCAGCATCCCCTCGCTGATGTAGGCCAAGCGCCGCTCGTCGCCTCCGTCAGTAACGAAAAAGCCCCCCTCAAGGCTGGAATCGATCAAAGACATAAAATAACGCTGGCGGCGGTAGTCGGCCTCACGGCGCTGCTGCTCGTCAATGTCGGTATAGAAGCAGTACAGCACCTCATGACCGTTCCACCGCTCTTCCGCGCGGCAGGCGTCCAGGCGCACCCATATGTCGCTGCCGTCCTTCCGGCGGACGCGGAAAGGGATGCTGAACCGCCCGGTGGCTTTGCGGTTGCGGATCTCGTCGTTGCCCACGATCAAATCTTCGGCATACACAAAGTTGATGGCGCGATTGCCGAACTGGCCGCGGACTTCTTCCCGCGTATACCCGATCATACAGAAAAACTGATCATTGGCCTCAAGGATGGTGTACTCGGCATCGGCGGCAAGCTTTGCAAAACCGTTGAACACCACGGCGTGGCAGGCTTCCAGTTCGGCGTTCTTTTCCTTGAGCGAAACCACGCTTTGCTGAAGCTGCTCCTGGAGCTCATGGGAGCGGGTGATGTCGACGACGATGCTGACGATAACGGGCCGCCCATCCTCGGAAATATTGCGCAATCCCCGGTCAAGGACCCAAATGTAGGACCCGTCCCGCCTGAGCATCCGATAGGAGACTTCATAGCTGTCAGTGACGGTCATCGACTCATTGACTAGAGTGTTGACGCGGTCGCGGTCGCCGGGATGGATACCGTTTTCAACCATCCCTCCCGTGTCCTCCACAAAATCTTCATACGAACTATATCCAAGGTACCCGAGGAGCTGATCGTTGATGAAATAGAGGGGGAAGCCTTTTTCGATATAGCCGCCGATAAGCCCGCCGGGAATGCTGTTTTTAAGCAGCTGGAACGCGCTGCGCCGGGACTGCGAGGAAAGCTCGTTCCCTTCCCCAAGGAAAGAGGTAGGGAAGAATTCGCCGTCCGGCTGTTCGCCGCTGGGAAGGGAGGCGTGAATGCCCTGGATGAGGCAGCGCCCATCCGGGACTTCGCCGCACATCGCGGAAATGCGGACGTTCACCCCTTTTCCGCTGGATGGATCGACGACGCTCATGTCGCCGTCCGTATAGCACGCCTTGCCCGCTTCCACGGAATAGAGATTCCGCAGCTTCACGTCGAAGGAGCCCGGCGTGGCCTTGAACTCCTCGATAAGCAGCTCGCGGCAATCGCAAAAACCCTTGCCGGCACGTTCAAAATCTCCTGTCCCTATCCAGCGGATATCGTCAGCGAGGCACTCAAGCGTTTTATCCAGATCGCGTAAATGGAGGTAAGCATCAAAAAAACGGCGGACGACGTCCTCGGAACGGGAAGCGATTGTTTGCATAGGGGCACCAGATCAAAAAATATTTTGTGATCACTAGCCTGTGTCCCGAAGGGCGTCAAGGAGGCAAAAAGGCGCCTCAAACGGGAAAATACAGGCTCTTGAAGAGATTATCCCCCCACGAATGAATCGCGGTTTTTCGGATGTGGGACAGTTCCCCTTCGTTACACAGCGGCCCCAACAATAGGACGGCTGCGTAAAAGGAAGATGGAAAACGGTCACCTCCCTTACCATACAATCGTTTCCCGTACCGTTACCTTGACTGCAAAAACAGGTTACGCAGTATGATGCACATGCTCCAAGGAAGCATTCCAACCCCTTTAGTGAAAACCCGGCGAAAAATATAAAAATCCTCATATCCATAACGGGGGTTATGCCGTACGGAAAAGGATGGCAACCCCCGGCGCCCTCAGGCGGAGCGGGATAAGCCTGCCCTTATCGTTGGGCAGGAGTGGTACGGTTCGTCAGAATGACCGCCTGCGGCAATATGCCCTCCAGGATGCGGCTCCATACCCACCCTTTTTCGGTATATCGGCCACCGGGATACGGCCAAATGCCCTCCGCGATCCCCCGAAACACCTTCATGCGCAAGGGCTGTGAGGGCCTCCTCAGTATTTCAGAAAACAAAGGAGGACATAAGAAAGCTTCATCCGCCCACAGAAAAAGCAGAAGCCACCCTGCCCCAAACAGGAAAACGGCTGTGGATCAGCGCTTCAACAGGCCGAAAGAGTTCGTTTGGCAGGCCTTTCCCTTTTCGCCGAAAAATCCTACCCTTGGAAGAAAGGGCGCGGACGGCGCCTCCAACCTTTTTCACACAACGCCATGAAGACAGAATTCGAAACAGCCACAACGGATCTCGCGCGCCGGGTCCCGCCCCACAGTGTGGAAGCCGAGCGGGCCGTGCTCGCCGGACTGATCCTGCGCCCTTCCGCAATGGGGCAGATCGCCCCCATGCTGCACCCGGAAGATTTTTACCTGCCCGCGCATCAGACGCTGTACGCGGCCGCCCTCGGGCTTCACACCGATAACCGGCCAGTGGATCTCGTTACCCTTGCGGAACATCTGCGCGATCAAGGCTCGCTGGAACAGGCGGGCGGCGCGGCTTATATCGCGGATCTGGCGCAGTCGCATGTCAGCGCGGCAAACGCCGAGTATTATGCCAAGCTCGTACGCGACAAATCCATCCAGCGCGGGCTCATCGAGGCGGGGGCTAAAATCGTTTCGACGGGCTTCGACACTTCAAAGGATCTGGCCGGGCTCATCGACGAGGCCGAGCAATCCGTTATGGCGGTATCCAGCCGCACCAGTTCCGGCGGATTCCGGCCGGTGCAGGCGCTCGTGGGAGACGTGGTGGACGCCGTGCTCAAACCCGCAGAGGGGGGGATCACCGGGCTCGCTACTGGCTATCCCGAACTCGACGCCATCACACGGGGGCTCCAGCCTTCGGATCTGATCATCATCGCGGCGCGCCCTGCGATGGGCAAAACCGCCCTCGCCCTCAACCTCGCCATGCGTGCCGCCATCAGCGAAGGCGCGCCCGTGGGCATTTTCTCGCTGGAAATGTCCGAACACCAGCTTGTCCAGCGTATGATCAGCCTGTGGGGAAAGATTCCGCAGGAGCAGCTTTCCACAGGCCGCCTCAGCAAAGCCGAGGGAGCACGCTTCTTCGAAACCGCAGATCTGCTCCGGACCGCGCCGCTGTTCATCAACGAAACGCCCGCCATCAGCACTCTTGAACTCCGTTCACAGGCACGGCGGCTCAAGGCCGAGCACGGTCTCGGGCTCATCGTGGTCGACTATTTGCAACTTATGCGCTCTTCACGGCGCACGGACTCCCGTGAACTCGAAATTTCGGATATCTCCCGCTCGCTCAAGGCTATAGCCAAAGAACTCGACGTACCGGTCGTGGCCCTTTCGCAGCTCAACCGTAAAGTTGAAGAACGTAAAGACAACCGCCCCATGCTCTCGGACCTGCGTGAATCCGGAGCCATTGAACAGGATGCGGACATCGTGATCTTCCTTTACCGCGACGAGGTATACAAGCCCGATACGCCGAAAAAAGGCATCGCGGAACTTATCATCGGCAAGCACCGCAACGGGCGCGTCGGGACCGTAGAACTGGCTTTCCTGCCGCAGTACACCGCCTTCGAACCGCTTGCCAAGGATCGCTGATCGGCGATGGTGGATTCGGCAAGCGTACATTTCTTTTGAGAGGATACAGAAGCGTTGGGGAAGGGAGGCTTTTCTGCCCCCCTTCCCCAACGCTGTCACTTTGCATCTATCTCCCTTCCCAGAGGGTTCCATAAAGATCGAATTTCTGCCCGCAGCGTTCTGAAGTGTTTTCCCTTTGAAACGAGAGCTCGTTTAAAGAACAACGCTCCAGCCACTGTCTCTAGAGGCAGGCCACAATGTACGGCGTGTTTTTGGAAATGCACAAATCTCTCCCTCTCCTCGCATAACAACGACATGGGGCTTCCGGATGGCAGATGCAGCCGGATACGCCCAGGAACGGTTCCATCTTCTGTTTTTCATCTCTTTAGAGGAATCATCTTTTTACAAAATATAAATTTTATCTTTTATTTTCAATGTATTAGCATATATTCTTTCCGGGAGTCCTATAAAAAACAAAAATTATACTTGAAAAAGAATTTCAATTTCATTATTATCTTTTTATGGACGACGAGGAAACAGGCAGTATCCCGTCTCCAGTCAAACTGTTGCCGAGAAATCGGCACAGAAGCCGGGAAGTGGTTGGCCCGGCTTCCCAGCCGGATGCCGATCCCCCCCCTCGGAAGCAGTCCTTCGGCATCCGGCAAAGAAATTTCCTAATACATGGGTGTTTCTCAGCTTCGCGTGTTCTCATTGCCTTTTCCAGCCCAAAAGAGCGAGAGTGCAAGGACAAAACCGTTTCATCATGGAGTACATCATGAGCAAAGTACTGATTGTTTACGGCTCCACGACCGGCAACACGGAAGCTCTCGCGGAAATCCTCGGACGCCTTATCCAAGAAGCTGGGCATGAGACTACCCTCCTCAACGCCGCTGACGCCAGTGCACCCGGCCTTTGCGATGGATGGGATATGATCCTTTTCGGTTGTTCCGCATGGGGCGACGACGAAATAATCCTGCAGGACGACTTTGACGCGTTGTTCCAGCAGTTCGACCTCATCAACGCCAAGGGGCACAAAGTAGCCTGTTTCGCTACAGGGGACAGCAACTTCACATACTTCTGTGGAGCTGTCGACGTTATCGAAGCCGCTCTTGAACGGCTTGGCGCGGATGTCGTCGTTGAAGGCCTTAAAATCGACGGACAGGCCCAGTCCGACCAGCCGGAAATCCAGGAATGGACCAAGGCTGTCATCGAAACTCTGTAAGCGCTAAGAACGCCTTCCTTCGAAATGCTCGTTTCCTTACGAGCACAACGGGTCGGAGCCCTCTCGACCTCTTCGACCCAACCTCCTCCTTGCGCCCCGGTTCGACCGCCGAACCGGGGCGATACTTTTTCCCCGTCATGAGGTTCTTACGGTAGCATGGCCACCTCAAGCAGCTCTCCTCTTCCATGCCGCCCTGCCACCGGATGAGGCTGTCTACCGTAATCCTTGACGTGCGGAATCTTCCGCGAGTGTGGTACGTCGAGCTTCTTGTACGCTGGCGCTCTTCAAGCACTCCCATCCCATACCGTTTCTCATAAGAGCTAAGAACATCTTCTCTGAGAGTGACTTTTCTTGAGAATACTGTTTCCACAGTCATTTTCATCAGTCAACGGCTGTCACTGACAACTTTCAACAGGTATCCATCCAGCGCGTTTCTCCGCCGGTTTCTTTGGACAAACTGTTTCTGGTCATCATCACCTGTTACCGCCAGACAACATCTGCAAACAGCAGTGGATGACTGACAATGATAGCTCCGGACTGGCACTGTCAGACATACAAAAACAACACGGCAAAATGGTCACGAATACACGATAACACAGTAAAATAACAAACTATATATCTATCGATGACAACCATTGAAATATGGTAGAGAGGTGTCATCTCAAAGCGGAGGCAATAAATTTTTTCCATACAAAAACAAGTCGGCAAAATACTCGCTATTTTATCTTAATATATTGAAATATTATGTTAAAATAATTCAAAAAGATCATATTCCCTTATGTTTGATTCCCCCAAGCCCGCCGAGGGCTTAAACGGGAAAATTCTGAAACGTTGTTCCAGGTGTCAACGAAAACAGCATGTTATCGGTGATGACAGCTAAGGTGAGTTCGTGACGGATTATGACATGCATCAGTTGTCACATGGCTTTTCAGAAGAGAGGATGGAAGAGCATTGGGGGGCACCCATACGGCAATATGCCCACTAAATATATTTAACATACTGAAAAAATATTGTATATTTTATTAATACACAAAACGTTCAAACGGCCACTGGCAGAAGAGATATCCCATCACTGCCAACAGGGAAAACGGAGGGGAATATATATTATAATGATGGAACGCCAGTGAGGACTACGAGGCCATTCTTGCGCGTAAAGCGCCAGAGTAGCACATAAAAAAGGCCGTTTAACACGGCCTCGCTTGTCTAGTCCTCTTTCCTGCGCCCTCGCCTCCGGGACGGGAGGGCTTCAGCTGTACGGTTGAGGATCACGATATTCCCCTTGGTCAGAATACTGTTTTTCTCCAACACCTTCTTTTCCGCCAGTTCCGCGATGGCGTCCCGAATCTGTCGGCGTGTTTCCTTTAACGGCGAACGCAGATCCATATTCAGCGCCAATGCCAGCGTGCGGATATCCCCCCGAAAAACAGGATTTTCCCTGTGCGACTGGCAGAAGCGATACATAGCCTTCGCAATACTTCCCCTGATCTGAAAACGTTTGGCCACGTCAATCCAAGTGAGCCGATTGGCCACATACATTTCCCGGAAGAACGGGCTGATCGTTACTGAAATATCCCGTTCCGCATCATTTTTCCCGCGCAGGCGCAAATTCGAGATAATGTGCGTAAGGTCGTAAAACGTCTCTTGCCCCCTTTCACGCACCACTAATTCTATAGTCCCGTGCGCGAGGCATGTGAGCCCAGTTACCAAGCGCGTATAATGGTTCTTTCCCGGCCTTTTATGCCCCATCAGACGCAGAATCGGCAGCAATGGGCCACGATACGTAAATTTTCCCGTACCGCTCTCCGGGAATGCCGAACGCACGGGTTCCGGAAAAGCCTCCACGCCGCCAGAAACATACGGCGCCTCGGGAAGATTTGGGGCGACGGGCACAAAACCTTCTTCCGTATCCTTCACGGGAAGTGCTCCTGCCGAACGAGCATGACGAGCCTCGGCCCCTTCCGCCCCGGATTCAATGATCGCCAGCAGAGCCATCAGCACATCCTCTTCCTCAACACTGAGTTTCGGCCCTGTATAAAGGATATCACCCCACGGCCCCGAAGAAATGCGTTCTTTAAAGAAGAAAGCCCCTGATGCCGCGATGCTGCCTTTTTCACGCGATGTAATATCGGGATCACGCATGAGAGCATCCCGGCGTCCCTTTTCAAGGTTATTCATCGGAAAAAATGGCGAAACACGTGCAATACTGGTTGGATAGCCACACCAAAGCGAAGGGCGTTCCTCCTCCTTAGGAGCTGGCAGGGGTGTTGCGACAGGGGCGCTCTCAACCGGGCTAGGCGCAGGGATAGGCTTTGGAGAAGCCGTCCTGACAACCTCGCACGCCACCTCTCGCGCCTGTTCACGAGCCAGCTCCTCAAGGCTCACAGGCGAGGGCCGTTTCCGCTCCTCAGGCGCGGCAAGCGGATGACAAGCTTTGGAGGAAGGGCTTCCACTTCTACGCCACTCTTCAATGATCGCAACGATAAACGACGGAACATCCTTCCAGTCGAGCGCATCGATCTGTGCGGCAAGCGTAGGATTATACAGCCTCAGGCGTTCCCGCTCCTCAGCAGAAAGAGGGGAGGGGACAGCCGTCTCAAGAAAGCCTTGCAACGCTTCACCCACGGATTTCATCTTATTGGTCATGGCAACATTCCGCATTAGAGCGCCAGCTTGCCATCCGGACGGCGCAAGAGCCGCCGGAAAGTGCTGAACCCCGGAGGTGCCGGGCACGCATCCATAGAAGAAAAAGGTGTCAAACTCCGCAAAAGGCCTTTCTTCCCTCGGCCCAGCCGTCCATTTCCGACTCTAAAAAACACTGATGGCGAGTATTGCCCGCATCCATTTACCGCTTTTATTGAGGATGATCATTGACTTTTTTTGAGTATCATGCAAAAAATTCTACACATCACACGCAAATTGGAGGATCTCATGGCAGCGAAAGTCATTGCTTTTGCAAACCACAAAGGTGGCGTAGGCAAGACCGCGAGCACTGTTAACGTAGCGTATTGCCTCGCTAAACGCAAACGCCGTGTGCTTGTTGTGGACTGTGATCCTCAGGGAAACGCGTCACTGACCCTCGGAACCGTATCCCCATACGAGCAACCCCGCACAGTGGCAAACCTCTTTACCGGGCTCTCGTTTTCGGCAGCGGCCGTGCCTTCCAAATACGAAGGGCTGGATCTGATCCCTGCCAATCTGAACGTATACGCTACGGTAAGCACGCTTTCCAATTCCATCAAGCGCTTTTTCGGTTTCCGGCAAGCGCTCGATAAGGCAGCTCTGAACACCTACGATTACATTCTGCTGGATTGCCCGCCCACCATTGAGGGTGCGCTCCTGACCAATGCGCTTATCATTACGGACTATATCATCATTCCGGTTGGGGTTGAGGACACTTATGCCCTTTCCGGCGTAAGCCATCTTATCAAAGTCGCGGAAACCCTGCGCGCTGACACCGAATCGAACCTTGCGATCATGGGCGTACTGCTGACCATGTACGATGGCCGCAATAACGCCGCGAAAACCATCCGTAATGTGGCAATCGGGACCTTCGGCGAAGAAATGGTCTTCCGTACGACTATCCCCAGAAATACTACACTAAATAAAGCTGTTATGAGTAACCTTGCGGTCTGTGACTATGACGACGGTTGTTCTTCCTGCCGCAGCTATCGTGAGTTGGCACAGGAAATGGAAGCCCGCCTTGATCCCAAGAACGCATGATTATTCAAAGATGGGCATGGAATAAAAGATGACTGTCTTGTAGTTTTATATTCCTAAATTTTCGGATTACAAGTTTACAATTGGTAACATTCAATTCTTTCCCGGAAGAAACAAAGTGTACACTTATAAGCCAAATTCTATTGTCCCCCGCACATGTTACCTGTAAGTAAAAATATCCTCTCGACAAGAAAAGGCTCCCTTCCTCTCCGTCCACTTTATCCTCTTCCTTCCGTAAGGAACTGACATGGCTAAGAAATCAAGCATGCCGGACTTTACCTTCGCTCTCGGTGCCGACCTTCGAGAAGCGGCCGCTAAGATGCGCAAAATGAGCCAGCCGCCGAAGCATCAATCTGCCCAGCAATCTGATGAGGCCATAGATGCCATGTCCGACGATGCAGAAATCACCGTCGAATCCTCAGCAGTAGAACCTCCCTTTGCTGAAGAGAGCTTAACGCCGCCAAGTTCTGATGCAACCATTGGCGTTGACGTTTCTTCAACAGATTTACCATATTGTGAAGAGTCGACCGTCATAATCGAACAATCCGGAGAGATTGCTGCACCTGTAGACTCTACTTATTCTGTAACTGATGCCTTGCAGCCTCTTGAAGGGACTACATCCAAGTCCTTCCAAACGCCTGTACAGAAGGAAGTAGAGACTCCTGAGATACCTGCTGAATCCCCTGAAAGGGAAAATATGGAGGGAACTCCTCAGGTAGACCTTTCTACTCTACTCACTGGAGGAGAGAAAACAGAACCTTTTCAGAGTCCTTCTTCTGAATCACGTTCAGTAGAGGCTCTAAACGCTGTTTGTGCACCAGAAACAGGTTCTGCGTACACTCTCTCAGATATTCAGGATGAACCTTCTGATATTCCCGTACAGGCAGCTCAAACCGGCCTGAATTACGATAAAAAACCGTCAATGACAGCTGATGATAGCTATATACAGGAATCAGCAGGAATAGACAGTAAAAAACCGTCCATTACCACTATTCCTCCAAAAACATTCCGTACAGGCACGAACTGTCACCAACAGTCTCCAGCGCTTCATAACAGCATATCAGCTGTCAATGACAGTTTTACGCCAAAACAGAATTACAAAGCCACTGCCCTCAGTTCTGATGAAGTAAAAAAGTCACCGGATGCAGCCAGCCGCTCAATGTATTCACAGCTATCTTATAGCCAGTCACAAACAGTCACTGACTGTCAAGCTTATTCAAGTGCAATAACGGTGTCCCCTTATTCTGGCGGAGAGACTCCTCTTCCAAGAGATCCTTTTCAATCTAAGCCTGTTACCACTCCAAGATCCACCGTCGCACATTCTCCATTGCAAGATGACAGCTTTAAATTGTCACAAGCAATCACTATAGTGGAGGATGACCATAAACAACCTATTGGATCTAGAAAAGTTCAACAAGAACAGGATATAACCACACAACATGGTATTACCCAAGGTATTTCGCCGTCCATCATTGCGGCCACCCTTCAAGACGCCCACCTTGGCGGAGCCCGCCAGATCCTTTTAGATGCACTCACTGCGCTGAGGCAACAATCCCCCCAGGTCGTCGTTAACCTAAAACGCCTTGCTCCGGCTATCGGGCTTTCCTACGGCACCGTCCGTAACACCATCAGCCGCCTTGTACGTGAGGGCGTCATCTGTACTACACAAGTTCGCACGGGGGACGCTCATGGTGTGTGTGTTGAATTTATTGATGACAATCCATTACCGACAATGACTGCTTCTTCACGCACTAGACAGTCAATGCTCTATCAACAGCAGCCACAGACAGTCATGAAAACTGAGATATCCCCCTCTTTACCACTTGAGGACACGTGTATATGGAATACGGATGGGGATCTTATCGCCATTTTGTGGCCCTTCGCAGCGGATGCCGGTTTCGGACCAGCCCATCTGGCACAACTGAAGCGTGCCTATCAGCTACAGGGATGGGAACCGGAAAACGTATCGCGGTGTCTGCGTTATCTTGATTGGGAACTTGCCAATGGCGTCTCATCAGGACCTGAACACGTCACCGCGTGGCTCCGCACCATGCAGCGGCAAGGGCACTATCCTCGTCCAGAAGGATATGTAGACCCTGAAGTTCTGCGTCTTCGCCAACAAGCCGACGAGGAACGCGAACTCGCTGAAGCCCGTACCCGCTTCAAGTAATTCCTTTCCCCTTTCTTTTTCTTACCGGAAACAACACGATGTCCGTCATCTACGCAGGCATCCCATCCATGACTGTCCATTAGGGCATCATATTTTTATTAAAAACAGTTAATGACAGTTGTTGACTAATACGAACAGTTTCTGATTGTTTGTTGCATTACCTAAATCTCCAAAGCTTAACAAGCTGTTATGAGCAGTCATCAACACTACCATCAACAGACGCTGTCTGTTGATGGTAGTGTTATTTCTCATGAAAAATTTCCCACCACACACACACACACTCTCTCTCTCTCTCTCTCTCTCTCTCTCTCTCTCTCTCTCTCTCTCTCTCTCTCTGCTATTTTCTTCTTTAAGGGGCATTTTTGCTTTTTACTGGGAGAAAATATGTTCTTATTGAACTCCTTTGGAATACTGAAATCCTTATAGGGGGCTTCTGGCTATTGCTGCTCAAGGGTTTTGCGGTATCTGTGGTGGCCATTATGCCGTATTTCGGTGGGGGATTGACCGAGAACAGGTGGGCATTTAACCGTATAGAAGAAACCGTTTTGCCGAAAGTGGGCATTATGACGAATAGGGAAAATGGAATTTTCCCATTTTGGCTCAGCCCATTTTTTCTAGAGCAGAGAAAGGGGTTGTTATTTTTTGGAGGATATTTGTATTTGGAAAATATGTTACTCAAGAGTAAAATATGAACAGCCTTTGCTGTACATCTTGCCTACGCCTTGGAGGTAGAACTGCTTTCAGGGCATGGTATAGGCTTCCCCCCCCGGAATGGGAGGCTTGCGCATCGTACGTTGAAGGTAATTCCCCTAGGAGACGGACAGTAGACCCACCGCGGTAAAGAGAGGCGAAACGTCCAGAGCGCGGAGGTTCCATTAATGCGGTTTAGAAAAGCACTTCTTAGTGATGTTGAATTTTCAGAGATATCTCTCCGCAGGGAAGCCTAAAAAAGGCGAGGAAGCGTATGTTTCCCCGCCTTGGTGTTTTTTCCGGTTCTGTCCGTTATTCGCCGTATACGGCATACCCGCCTTTACCACGGTGCTTTTTGAGATGATAAAGGGCTGCGTCGGCGTGGGAGAAGAGGGTGGGGTAGTCTTTACCGTGCCGGGGATAGAAACTGATACCCATACTGACCGAGATGCGGTAGCCATTGGGGTAGTCGATATCGGCAAGACGGGCAGTGATCTGGCGGCAGCGGTTTCGGATGACATTTTCGTCCAGGGCGTCGCGGGCAAAGACAGCGAATTCGTCCCCGCCGATGCGTCCGGTGATGTCCGAGGAACGGAACCCGTCACGCACCACTGAGGCGACGGTGAGGATTACCTCGTCCCCGAACAGATGGCCGTACGTATCGTTCACATTTTTAAAGTCGTCGATGTCCACGATGATCAGGGCATGGGTGCCCTCGGAGAGCATATCCTCGGCAAGTTGCTTAAAAGTCATTTTGTTGTAAAGGCCGGTGAGCATGTCCGTCTGTGCTTCTCGGCGCAGGCGGTCTTCTTCAAGCTTTTTGTCGTTGATGTTTGATAACCTGCCGATGACATTGGTGGGCTTGCCGGCGTTATCACGCAGGACTTTGAAACAGATCGTAAACCATTGGTACGTGTTTTCCGAGGTCAATAACCGCGCATCGAACCGCATAAAATCGTCCTCCGAGAGCTCGGTGCTCTTCGTACTGGGGAGGAGATGAAGATCGTCAGGGTGGATAATCTCCAAGAAGTGCTTGTCACGCAGGTAATGTTCAATGTTGCGCGGGCGGTTGAACAGTTTTTCAAAGTTCGACGAAAAGGTAAGGGTATCGGTGGCGATATCCTGTTCAAAGAGGATTTCTTCTGTGATTTCAGTGACGACGTTATACCGTTGCTGCTCCATTTCAAGAGCGCGGATGATATTCTTTTGCTGGGTGATATCTATAAAGACGCCCTGAAAGAGAGGGTACCCCTCCCACTCGCCAACACGTTTGGCCCGCAGGTAGATCCATGACGTCCCGCCGTCCTTGCGCAGAATGCGGTATTCCGCCTTGAGGGAGTCATTTTTTTGGGCGTGTTCACGGAAGGTTTTGAGCATGGTCAACCCATCTTCGGGATGGACGACGTTGATCCCACGGTTCCCAACATCGCGGGCGTAGTCTTCCCGTGTACGGCCTGAAAGGGCATAAAATCCGGTGTTCGCCCAGATGACGCGGAACGAGTCGTCGAGCGCGAAACGGGCCACGCCGCCGTCCACGCTGTCGATGAGCGCTTGCAGTTCCCGGTAGGTGCTGGTGGCCCGTGCGCGGGCTTCTTCGGCCTCGCGGGTCTGACGGTTAGCTATCTCGAAGCTGTTCTTGAGTTTGCCGACCATCGTATTGAGAGCCGAAGCCAGTGCGCCGAGCTCATCGTTCCTGCGGATATTGAAGGTCTGGTCGAGATTGCCCTCCGCCACGCTTTCCGCAAACTGGACTCCCTTGCGCATGGCCGCGACCACGCGGCAGACGACAAGGAACATAAAGAACAGCGCAATGCACACGGCGGCAAGGGCCACGGCGACCGTGCGGTCGCGCATGAGCTGAACGTCGGACATCATGAAATCGCGGGAGACGGTGGCTATGACGGTCCAGCCGTTGGGCAGCGTATTGAAGGTGCTGTAATAGGCCATGCCGTCGCGTTCGTTTTCGAAGGATCCGGCTCCACCGTCGGATATGGCCTCGAGTATGGCCTGTTCGATCATGGCATTGCCGATCATTTTCTGCCTGTCGGGGTGGAGGATGATTTGCCCATTGGGATCGACGACATAGACGATCCCTTTCCCGTGCATGGTCACCGGATCGATGGTATGGGAAGCGATGTAGTCCATGTTGATGGCCCCGACGAGCACCCCCGAGACTTCGCCGTTCACAAAGACGGGTTCGCCTAGGAAAAAGGCGTAATACCCTTTGGTACGCGTGATGAGCGGTCCCTGCACGGAACTTTTGCCGAGCATGGCCTCACGGTAGTACTCCCTGTCGGAGCGATTCTGTCCTTCGCCCATGTTTTCCGTGGAGGCCTCGACCGTCCCCTGTTTATTGAGAAAAATAAGGGAGTCCACATAATTATAGATAGCGACGCTTTGGTTGATCTGCTCAAGGAAGATCTTTTGCTCCGGTGCGCTGCGGTCTGGTTTTTTTTGAGTGAGGAGCCATTCGGCGTATTGCTTGACGATCTGCCGCTGTGCGGAAAGACGCATGTAGTTGCGGGTGGATTCGAGCATAAACTCTATTTCACGGCTGACCGCTTCCACCACAGTGGCTTCGATGGTGACGATGTTGGATGAAACGATTTTTTTGGCGTTGTCGTAGGCGCTCCCGGCCACAAACGCCAAAGCGATGCTCATAATCAGGGCAATGGGAGCGAGCATCCGGGTTGTAAGCGACATAAGTATCCTTTCGGGGAATTCAAAAAAAAGCGTTCAGGGCACGAAAATTTTTTTTGTGGTCTATCCCCCTATCGACAAGTGATTTTTAGAAACGTATTTTCTGTCAAGATAACGTCTGTCCATTGTTTTTGTCCAGATTTTCCTGCGCCCAATCCGGGTGTCGGCTCCGTTTCGGTTAAAAATGGAAATTCGGATGCAGCTCTGGAGCCCTTCCGCCTCAGGCAGAGGAAATATCATAAAAATGGGCCTCATCCTGATGATGAAGCCCATTATGTTGCTAATCGGTAAAAAATAGAAAAGCCGTTTCGGTATAGCAGAAAAGGAGGCTGAGGGAATCCGGCGGCACATGGTATTTACGATTGAATCCGGAATATGCTTCTTATATCACACTTAGATCCGGAATTCCACACACCGGGGGAACCTAAAAAATCTTCACGCTTGAGCGTGCTGTGCCGCCTTTCGGGGTGCCGCCCTTTCTTTTTCATGTTCCGGAAGAGGCCCGCCGGTCTTCAGGACGAGATGGCACAGGCGTTCCTCTTCCTCAAGACAGGATTCCACTTCTTTGGAGAGCGCCTCCCTGAGGCTGGAAAAGGGGAGGGCCTTGTGCTCGACGCGATAGATGGTGCGGTCGAACTGGGCATTGCTCACGCCGACGATGAACAGTTCACCGGCGCGGACTTCCCGCTGCACGATGCGCGGGGAGAGGCAGGAGAGCATACCCGGATTGTGGAGAACCTGCTTGATGGAGTCGTTGTGCTCGAATTCCAGAAGGATCTGCGGGCGCAGGCCGCGCGGGGTAAGCTGGCGCAGAAACGTTTCCCGCGTTCCCGATCCCGGTTCGCGCAACAGCCAATGGCGGTCGAGCAGAGCTTCGATGGGATATGGCCCGGCCTCGGCCAATGCCTTGTCCGCAGTGACGATCACGAGGGATTCCTTGGCGAGGGGGGTGATTTCCACGGCGAGGTTGTGGACGTCCCCTTCCACGAACCCGACGTCAAGCAGGCCGTGTTCCACATGGCGCACGATATCCGCCGTATTCCCCGACTCACATTCGATTTCGACCTGATGGTGCCGCATCTTGAAATTGTACAGCACTTGCGGCAGCACGAAGTCGGACAGCGTAGTGGACGCGCCGATGCGGATCTTGCCCGCCAGTTCGTCACTCGCCACCAGCGCGAGCACATTCTTGAGCTGGTTATACAGCGGGGCCAGCCGTTCTTCGAGCAGCCGCCCCTTGTCATTGAGCCGGATGCCCCGGCCCATGCGATCGAACAGCGAAACCCCCAGTTCAGCTTCGAAATCCCGGAGCGCGCTGGAGACCGCCGCTTGCGATATGAATAGCTTGGCCGCGGCGTCCCGCATGTTCGGCGTCCTCGCCAAGGCCAAAAAAATTTCCAGATACCGAAGCGTCATGAACCCCTCCTGTCTGCTGTCGGTTGTCTGCGGCAAACCGCAACGCCATTCTTCCGTGGTAACGGATCCGTTATGAGACGGCAACCGGATTGCACCGCAACATATGGAAGATGTTTCTTTTTTCCCATGCCTTTTTCGGCAGGGTTACGCTGTTGAGGAGTGTTTGGACGTCTCCTTGAAAGAAGCCCCGTATATGCCCTCCCGTGCTTCATTCAGGAACATGTTCATGCAACATCATGAAATCACATTTGTTTTTCGTCAAGCGGCGAGAATGTGCCGTCGGAAGTTGCCCGGACAACATTTGTTGCACGTTCTTTTGTGAACGCCGCCGGCGTCCTCCTTCCGTTTGATTCGGCCCCGTCCTGGTACGGAAAGTCAGGCTCCGTGCTGCAAAGAAAAAAGACAGGAGGGGCATTCCTGTCTTTTATGGGAAACTCTGTATGGAGGGTAACGCGTTCGGGAAGAGGGGCCGCAAAGGTTCTGAAAAGGGGAGGGGGAAACGTTTCAATGAACGCTTCCCCCAAAATCTGATACTTTGCCCGTCCGCGCTAGGGGCTGTTTCTAAATAAAATCTCGACTTTTCGTCGGTCCGCTGCTTTTGTTTTTCCATGAGCAGACACGACATTTCCGACGAAAAGTGGGCCATAATCGGGCCTATGTTGGCGAAGGCCGGTACTGAAACCAGAGGACGCAAACGTAAAGACGACCGCCTGATATTTAATGCTATCCTGTGGATTATGAAAACAGGCGCACCGTGGCGGGACTTGCATCCGGAGTTTGGGCCTTGGAACACAGTACATAAACGCTTCCTCGAATGGGCCAGACTGGAGGTCTGGAATGACATCCTTCGCATGTTGTCCATAAATGCAGATCCTGAAGCCATAATTATCGATGCCACCTTTATAAAGCTGCACCAGCATGGTACCGGCGCAAAAGGGGGCACTTCAACCAGAAGGTCGGGCGCAGTAAAGGAGGATTAACCACCAAAGTTCACGCTGTTGTCGATGCGCTTGGCAACCCTTTACGCATCCACCTCACTGCGGGCAATGTGAATGACATTGTTCCCGCATGCGACCTGATTGAAGGATTACTGGCAGATAAGCTTCTCGCTGACAGAGCTTATGATGCCAACAAACTGCTCGCATTGGCAGAACGTCAAAACCACGAGGTGGTGATTCCGCCGGTGCCGGGCAGGCTGGTTCAACGAGAGTATGATATTCACGCGTACAAAGAGTGCCATCTCGTTGAGTGTTTCTTCGCTAAGCTTAAATCATTCCGAAGAGTTGCAACCAGGTATGATAAGCTGGCCATAACATTTAAAGCGACAGTCATGCTTACTGCATGCCTCGTTTGGCTGCAATGAACTATTTAGAAACAGCCCCTAGAAGTTGAGGGAGAGGATGAACCGGGTCACGAAATAGCCGCCGCCGATGAGCCACAGGGCGAGCACGCCCGCGAGGAGGAAAGGCTTGGGGCCGACCATGCGGACCTTTTCGAGGCTGGTTTCCATGCCGAGGGCGCACATGGCCATGGTGAGCATGAAGATATCCAGCGAATTGATGACGCTGACGGCCTGCTTGGGGATGATGCCGAGCGAGTTGATGCCGATGCACGCGATGAACAGGACGGCGAACCACGGGAAGCTGCTGAAATTATAGGTGCCGTAGGAAGGCACGCGGCTTTCCTCTTCCGTCTTTTCGGGGAAGCGGTTCAGCCAGAAGCCGAGGCAGATGAGCAGGGGAGCGATCATGATCACGCGGAGCATCTTGACGATGACGGCGGTGTTGCCCGCATCAATGGAAATGGCCTGTCCGGCGGCTACGGCGTGCGCGACCTCATGCAGGGTTCCGCCCACGAACATGCCATAAGCCTTTTCGCTCATATCGAGGAAGCCGTGGCTGTACAGGAAGGGATAGACGAACATGGCGATGGTGCCGAAAACCACGACCGTGCCCACGGCGATGCTGCTTTCGTAGGATTCGCCCTTAACCACCGGTTCGGTGGCGAGTACGGCGGCGGCCCCGCAAACGGAGCTCCCGGCGGCGGTGAGCAAGGCAAGGCGGCGGGGCAGGCCGAAGACCTTGATCCCGAGCCAGGTTCCGCCGATAAACGTGCTTGTCAGCATGATGGAGCTGATCGCCAGCCCGTTGAAACCGACGAGCAGGAGATCCTGAAAGGTGAGGCGGAAACCGTAGAGGACAATGGCGACGCGCAGCAATACTTTGGAAGAGAACAAGATGCCGGGCAACCAGTAGACCGGAAGATGCAGCCGGAGCGTATTGCCGTAAATCATGCCGAGCACGATGCCCACGATGAGCGGACTGATGCCCAAAAGAGAAATGTAATGCCACTGCGAAAGCTGATAGGCGGCGCTGGCGAACAAGATGACAAACAGGACGCCGTTCATGAGCTGCAGATGGTATCCGTTTCCAATGGCTTTTTCCGACTGCATGGGGGAACTCCTCGCGGTTTGTGGATGAAGTGCGGACTTTGTATTGTCTGTCTAGCATCATCCCGAGCCGGAAAACAAACGGATAAATCGTATCGGTTCAATAAACGAAACTGTTCAGTATCTCATCGAGAGCATTGATTTATCTGTGATATGCGTCACAAAATGGGAAAAGAATTCCTGAATCCCCGCCACACGAAACGGCACAAAAAAAGGCCGTCCTTTCGGACAGCCTTCTAGTGCCGCAGTAGCGTTTTTGTCGTTCGATACATTAGATCTCCTTAATGGTGCAGTAGACGCGGGTAATGCCTATGGCCAGAACGATGAAGGGGAGTAAGGTGAAGAGGGACTGCATGTTCATGATAACTCCGGGTGTTAGTTGGTCTGGATGGCACGGGCTATGTTGCACGCGAAGAAGAGGGTTGTAACAAGGAGGACGAAAAGAGACTGGCTGAACACGGGCGATTCCTTTAACGGTTAGTTGCCCCGCACGGAGCGAATGACGGAACAGGCAAGGATGACGGCCGTGACGAGAAGAACAAGGGCGGACTGAGCGATCATGATGGGCCTCCCGGGCGGATTGCGGTGTATTGTTGTCTTGCCTTACATATCGCGCATGGTTTTGTAGAGGCTGCACGAAAGCAATACGGCGACGGTGAGCATGACGATGGCGGACTGTACAAACATAGCTGCGTTCCTTCTGTCTGGTTGATATTTTCTTTTACATTTCCTTCATGGCGTGAAGGAGACTACAAGTAAGGATCAATGCGACGTTGAAAATAATCAAGGAGGACTGGGCAAGCATGTCTGTTCTCCGTACCATTTATTTGTGAAAGTTTTTACATTTCCTTCATGGCACAATAACCACGAACCAGACCGACGAGAACGAAGGCGACCGTGAGGAGAATGAGCTTGGACTGCATATCCATGATGAACCTCCAAAGAAGAGTTGTTGTTCGTTGAATGTATGTTTACCACTCCCTGCTGTTCAGATACAAACGGATAAATCAGATTGGATTGACAATGAGAAGTTATCAATCCACCGTCCAAACCTTATAATCTTTAATATACTGTAATCATTGATATGTGAGGCCATATGCCGACGATGCTCGTGTTGGGGGCGACCTCTGGCATAGCCCGGGCTACAGCCCGGGCGTTTGCGGGTTCCGGTTGGACATTGCAGCTTGCCGGAAGGGATATCCAGCGTCTTCAGGAAGTTGCGGATGACTGCGGTGGGGCGTCGATCTTTCCGTTCGACGCGCTCGATCCGGCTTCGCGTTCCGCCTTGTGGGGGCTTTTGCCGTCCTGCCCGGATGCGGTGTTGTGCGCTGTGGGGTTGCTCGGGGATCAGGATTGCGCGTGCCGGGACCCCAAGGCGGCACTCCAGGTAATAGAATGTAATTTCACTGGGTTGGTTCCCGTGCTTCTGCAGGCGGCGGAGGCTTTCGAAGAGCGCGGTTCCGGCCTGCTCATCGGGCTGAGCTCGGTGGCGGGGGAGCGCGGAAGGGCTTCGAACTACGCCTACGGTTCGGCGAAGGCGGGTTTCTCGGCGTTTCTTTCCGGCCTGCGGGCGCGGCTTTGGAATTCCGGGGTTCGCGTCCTGACGGTCAAACCGGGGTACGTTGCCACCGGAATGATCGCCGGGCGGCATCTTCCCTCCTGCATCGTAGCCTCGCCCGAGCTCGTCGCCCGTGACATCCTCCGTGCCGTCCGTACAGGCCGGGATGTGCTCTATACTCCCGGCTGGTGGCGGCCCCTTCTCGCGTTGTACCGCGCCCTGCCGGAGTGTGTGGCGAAGCGTTTGAAGCTGTAGGAGAAGAGGGCAGGGCGGGGAGAGGAAGATTGGGAGGGGAGGAGAAACCTTTCTGCAGAAAGGTTTCTCCTCCCCTCCCAAACCCACCCCTCCTCTTCCCAAGACTTTCGACCGTATCGAATCTCTCATCTCAAGCGGGGGAATGGCTGCATTTTGGGGAGAAAAGCTTCTGATACGGCGCGGGTTGCTCGGAACGATAATCATGTTTTTGTATTTTATCGTATTTATTGGAAATAATAAACATCTTTGCAGGTAATCACCTGATGCAGGCAGAAGTGATCCGTTTTCTTCCAAACGAAGTGCGGAAGGAGACGGATCACACTCGCCGGGGTCCGGGGGGGCGCTTGCCCCCCCGGGCAGGGTCAAGGGGCGGCAGCCCTTGCCGCCGGAGGCATCATCCCTACCCCGGCCACGGTTGCGCAAAGGCCCGGGGGGACGTACAAGCGAGCCATGCAATACAAAACAATACTCTTTGATCTGGACGGGACGCTGACGGACTCGGAGCCGGGGATCGTCAATTCGGTGCGGTACGCGTTGCGGAGCTTCGGGATGGAAGCGGAACCGGCGACGCTGCGGTCGTTTATCGGGCCGCCGCTGTACGACTCGTTCCGGGGCACAATGGGCATGAGTGACGCGGATGCGAAACGCGCCGTGGACACCTACCGCGTGTATTTCCGCGATAAGGGGATTTTCGAGAACGCTCCGTATCCGGGGGTGCCTGAAATGCTTGAAGCCTTGCGCGCTGCGGGTAGGCGGCTCATCGTGGCGACCTCGAAACCGGAGGTGTTCGCCAAACGCATCGCGGAGCATTTCGGGTTTGCGGGGGCGCTGGAGGGCGTATACGGCGCGGATATGGAAGGGAAACGTTCCTCCAAAATCGACGTGATCCGCTATGCCATGCGGGAGCGGGGCATAGCCCCGTCGAGTGCGGTCATGGTGGGCGATCGGAAGTACGACATCACGGGTGCGCGTGAGGCCGGGCTTGCGGACATAGGCGTGCTGTACGGCTACGGATCGCGGGAGGAACTCGTGGAGGCCGGTGCCACGCGGCTGGCGGCAAGCGTTGCGGATCTGCGGGAAATGCTGAGTCCTTCGGACGGTTGAGGGCCTTGTGGCCGTTTTGCGCGATGCCTATGCGCAGAGCGCAGGACAGGAAAACTCCGCCATCCGTGCCAACAGTTTTCATGTGTTGCACAAAAAAGCCATAGGGGCGTCATGAAGCCGTCGCGTTGTGGGGGATACATCCGAATCCACGGAACAACCCCCGCAAGTGAGGAACGGTATGAACACCTCTCAATTGGCTGCATTGCGATGGATGATGGAACGGGAACTTTCGGCGTTGCGGTCGCCCCGGATGTCTCCGGAGATTTCTCTCAAATGTCCCGATGAAAACGAACTGGCCTCGCGTCTGAGCGAGCGTGCGGTGGATGAGCGGCTGACCGCCCGGCGCGTCGAGCGTATCCGGGATCTGGAGAACGCCCTGCGGCGTATCGAGGTCATGGATTACGGCGTCTGTGAGGCGTGTGGGGAGCCCATACCGCTCCTGCGGCTCTTGGCGTCGCCTTCGGTACGGTACTGCGTGGCTTGCCAGCAGGAACTCGAAGAAGAGGAGCGGGCCGTGGTCGTCACCGGATCATTTGACGCTCCGCGTCCCCGGCGTACAATGCCGCCGCGTCCCGTCACCCCGCCTATGCCCTTTTTCCTGCCCCGGCGCAGACAGGCAAGCCATTGATTCGAGCAGGATCAATGGCTTTTTTTGAAGAAGTCTGGGCGAAGAGCGTGGACTGCGGCTTCACTCGAGGCCGTGGGGTATGCCCATCCTCCGTGGGCAAGAAAGGGGAGAGCGTCAAGTGGCGATTACCCCGTGTGCATAGAGGGAGTGGGCTGGCCAGACACTCGCGGCGCCCCAAAACGGATTATTGCCGATAGGGCGGGATGCGATTTCCCCGCTTTTTTTGTTGCTGTGAAGGTTGGGTAAAGCGGGTCGGCGATGTTTGAGAAAGGGGTCCCGTCCCGGCAAAAGCGCCGGGACGGGACCCTTTGTTTCAGAATTGATGGATAAGGTGTTTGGTGCAGCCGGAAGGCTTCCGGCTGCGTTTCAGGATCAGCCTTGTCCGTGGTTCAGCGTGTTCTGGACGATCTGCTGCGCCAGGTCGTCAGTGGCCGGCGTACCGGACTGCACGAGGATCGTAATGTCTCCGTGGTCGCTGTGATGGGTGAACTCGGCGTAATTGCCGAGGCTGATTCCGTGTTCCTCTCCTCCGATAGCCGTCGGTGCCCAATCCCCGGAGAGGTGGAGCTTATCGCCCTCTATGGAGATGCCGATGCTCTTCAGATCATCCAGATTCGTAAGGCTCAGGCTGTCCGGCTTGGACGTGATGAGCACTTCGATATCGCTCTGGATGGGATTGTTGTCCGGGTTGGCGAACAGGCTGTCCAACGTGTCCTTTTCGGCTCCGACGAGGAAGTCGATGCCTTCACCGCCGCTGGCGTGGGCCATGCCCTGGTTGTAGACGAGGATATCGTTTCCGGCCCCGCCGTAGAGCGAGTTGTGGCCCGTCCCGCCGTCGAGGTAATCGTTACCCGCGCCGCCGTACAGGATGTCGTCGCCCGTGCCGCCGAAGATCTGATCGTCCCCTTCGCCGCCGAACAGCCAATCGTTGCCCGCGCCGCCGTGGATGACGTCGTCGCCGCCTTCGCCGAAGATCACCTGTGAATGCGCCGCTGTCTGGTCGCCGAGCGTATCGGCTCCGGCGTGGCCGAGCTGCGTGTGCAGATCCGTCAGGTTGATTTCCAGCGAGCCGTTGGAATGGCCCTCATGACCGCTTACGGTATATCCGAAGGATTCCTTCAGGGCGGAACCGTCGGCTTGTGCCTGCGCCAGCTTGTGGAGGCCGTCCTCCGAGGTGTCCAGAGTGTAGGTGTACTGTCCGGTTTCCGCATTGAAATGCAGGCTCCCGAATTCTCCCTGGATGTTGCCGTCCACGGCCTTGTCGAAGGCGTAGGCGAGCTGGTGTCCGTCCGCATCCATTCCGGGCAGATGATCGCCCTGGGCCATGCCCGGCGTCAGGTTGCCCAGATCCATGTCCGTAGGGGGTGTACCCGTGCCCATGAAGCTCACAGACAGGGAATCTTCGCCTGCCGGGGTCATCGCCGTGGCATGGCCGTCATTGACGATGATCTGGAAGTCATGCGTCACGAGGCTCCCCAAAGCGGCCCCGGCTATGGCCTCTGGGCTGGCGGTGAAGGCGTAGTGCCAGTTGCCGCCGTGGCCCTGCGTCAGCTCGAACGTGCCCAGGCCGTCGATGGTGACGGTGCCGTGCGTGCCGGTGGAATCCAGCGTTACGCCGTGTGCCTTGCCGTCGACGCTGATGGCGAAGGAATGCGTATCGTAGAAGGAACCATCGGCCTTTACATCGGCATCGGTGAAGATGAAGGACCCCGTGGTTCCGTTGTCGGTGTGCGACTCCGTGATCACCGGGGCGTCGTTGGTGCCGGTGAGATTGACGGTGATGGTCTGGGTGGCGGTTCCGCCCCTGCCGTCGTCCACGGTGACCGTGAACGTTTCCGTGCCCCTTTCTCCCACCCCGAGCGCGTCGCTGGTCAGGGTGTACTTGTAGTTGCCGTGTTCATCGATGGTCAGCGTACCGTACTTGCCTTCGGCTGCTGCACCGTTTTCCGCCTCGGCCGCTCCGGCGGGCCTGACCGAGAAGGTGTGCGTGTCATAGAAGGTTCCGTCGGCCTTCTTGTCCGCATCGTTGAACGTGATGGTACCGGTTATTTCGGCCTGCCCGCTGGCCAGTTCCGTCAGGTTGAGTACGGGGGTAGGGCTGGTGATCACAGGGGCGTCGTTGGTGCCCTGAATCTGGATCTGCAGGTCGGAAGGCGTCGTGGTTTGCGCTCCGTAGGTGTCGACGGCGACGACGTTGAAGTGCTCGGCGGCCATTTCGCCAGCGCCAAGATGCTGCGCCTGCCCGTTGTTGAACGTGTAGGTGTAGTTGCCGTCCTTATCGATACTGATGGTGCCATACTTGCCGGTGAGCGAGTCGACAAGCTCGCCCTTGTCGTTCACGAACTTGAAGGCAACGACGTGGTCGCCTTCGTCGTATTCGCGGGCCGTCACCTGTCCGGTCACCTTGGAGACGCCGCCGTCTTCAACCAGCGGAGCCGGATTGGCGATGATGACGCCGTGCTCGCCGCTCGTGATGACGGGGGCGGTGTTGGTGCCTTCGATATTGACGACGAGTTCCTTTGTATCTGACAGTCCTGACGTGTCAGTGACGGTCACATTAATAGAAGTCTCGTACAAACGGCCCGCCGCCATCTTGAGCACGGTTTCGGACGTGTTGTCGAGCGTGAACGTGTATGCACCGGTCTTGGGATCGATGGTGAACGTACCGTATTCGTTGGTTATTTCAGTAAGAGGATTGCCGTCGGCATCCTTACCGAAGGAGTAGGTCAGGTGCCCCTGATCCGCGATATCCTTGTCGAAGCCCACGGCGGTGTCACCAACGGCGTCAGCGTCGCCTTCGCGCACTGAGAGGACCTTGCCGAGTGTGAGCTCGGGCGTGTCGTCGGTGCCCTTGACGTTGACCGTGACATCAACGGTCGTCGTTTCCCCGTGCTTATCCGTCACAGTGATCGTGAAAGTTTCCTTAATGCTGCTTTTGGCGTCGAGGCCCTGCACTTCCGGGTCGGCATTGTTCAGGGTGTAGATATACTTTCCGGTAGCCGGATCGATGTGCAGCGTACCGTACTCGCCTTCCACGACCGTTCCCTTGCCGTTGATGGAAAAGTGCAGGTTGTTCAGCCCTTCGTCATCCTTGATGATATCGTTCAGGTTGCCTTCCTGCGAGACGGTCACGTCCTCCACAACGTTCAGGACGTGCTCGCCCGGAACCACTTCGGGGCCGTGGTTGGTGCCGTTGATGGTGACGGTAATCTCCTGCTTAACCACCTCGCCGTGTGCGTCACGCACGTAGATGATGAACGAATCGGGAAGTGACTCGCCCTTTGGCAGATGGTCGGGCAACTTTGCCCCGTCGGTCGTGTAGGTGTAGGTGCAGTTGCCGTCCTTATCGAAGGTCAGCGTGACAGTGCCGTACTTGGTCGTCAGCGTGTTGTTTCCGCCCTCGAAGTAGTACTTGAGCGTCGAGGTTTCGGTTCCCTCAGGGAGGGGCTTCCCGTCAGTTCCCAAAAGCTTGTCGATGTCATGCGCCTTCAGGGTTCCTGAGGTCGTCAGATTGCCCAGCCCATCGTCGCCTTCCTGAATCGTCATATTCTGGTAGCTGTCGATGACCGGTGCGTCGTTGGTGCCGTGGATGGTGATGGTGATCTTGGAGTTTGTCGGCGTGCCGTTGAGCATGACGTTGAACTCTTCCTTCTCCATCTGTCCCTCAGCGAGGTTCTGCACCGTGCCCGGCTTGCCGTTTTCGCCGTTGTACAGGGTATAGGTATACTTCCCGGTAACGGGATCGACGACGAGGTAGCCGTACTTGCCTTCCGCGGTTACGAAACCGTCGGCGGCGCTGCTCTGGATTTGCTTTCCGGTTCCGTGCCCAAACTCATCCTTTTCTTCGATGCCGAAGACGCGGTCGGGAGGCGTTCCGGTGTGGCCTTCGCCGTCCCACTTGGCATGGAGCTGGCCTTCGAAGATCAGGCCTTCCGTGACATCAGGCGTTTGCGGCAGATCCCTGCCGTCCTCGACCACCGTGCCGTTGAACTCACTCTTGTCGGCGTCGATGATGAGGCCCGCTCCGCCGTCCCATCCACCCTCGCCGCTGTCGGGCTTATGGATGTTGATGGTGAGATCCTTCTGCTCCTCGGAAACCTTGCCGTGGGGGTCGACCACCACGACCTTCGCGCCGTCGAGTAGCGTCCCCTTGTCGGTGAGCTTGCTCGGATCCTTTAAGGCTTCGTCGAGCTCCGTGCTCTCGTTGTCCAGCGTATACTTGTAATGCGTGATGATCGAACCGTCCGCCGCCGTCTCGTAGGTGAGGACGATGGTGCCGTATTCGGTCTTGAGTTCCGTGACGGGCTTCCCATCCTTGCCGACCAGCATGAAACGGAGCTGGCCGTCCGGATCGTCCACGTCGGTCGCGCCGGAGAGGGTCCCCGTGAAGACCACGCCGGGGACGCCGCCGTCGCTTCCATCGGGATCGACGAAGGCGTCCTGCTTCACGTCGCCCTCAAGGCCGGTAACCGTATCCGTAAAGGTCGGGGCGTCGTTGGTGCCCTTGATGGTGATGGTGATGTCCTTCTCGACGATCTTGCCGCCTTCGATCTCCACCTGCACCTTGAAGGTTTCGGTCTTGACGTCGCCATCGTTCATGGACTGGACGATCTTCGAGCCGTTTTCGGTCAGCGTATAGCTGTAGGTACCATCGGCATTGACCTTGAGTTCTCCGAGCGGATGGTCAAGAAGATTTCCTTGTTTGTCCGTGGCGAAACCGGTCTGGCCTTCATTGGTCCACGTCTGTGCGCCCTTGTCCTCGGCATCGACGATGTTATCGAGCTTCAACGTTCCGGTGATGGACGGATCCGTGCCGTTTGGCAGTACGACGGGGCCGTCTTCGAAGATCTCCCCGTTGCCGGCACTGATGGTCGGTATGTCATCCGTTCCGGCGATGTCGATGACCAGCTTGCCGGAGCTGTGGGCACCGAGCGGGTCGGTGACACGGACGTCGAAGGTTTCCTGAGCAATATCGCCTTCGGCCAGAGACTGGAGCAGGCCCGGCTTGGTGATCTCGTAGGTGTAGCTGCCATCCTGATTGAGCTTCAGGATGCCGTATTTGCCTTCGATGATCTGCACCAGCTTGCCGCCGTTCTCGATGCTGTAGCTGAGGTTGTGCTCCGCGGCGCCGTGGGCCGCGTCGGGGTCGTGGGCGCTCAGCTTGCCGTTAAGCGTGCTGTTGCCGTCTTCCTTCAGGACGTCGTTGCTGGTATTTTCGGAGGTGAGCTTTATGAAGGTGTTTCCGTCCGCGTCGGTAGTTCCGGTGATGATCTTGCCGTCTTCGTCGGTGAAGACGGGCCGGTCATTGGTGCCCTTCACGTAGACATCTACATCCTGCGTGGGGATGAGGTTCGAGTTGCCGGTATTGATGTTGAACGAGCCGTCCGCGTTGGCGCCGCCGTTCACGAGGGATTCGTGGGCGGAATCGTAGACGCCGACCTTGAGGTTGTCGAACAGCTTTTCACGCTGTCCCGCGTCGAGGGCGTCGAGGTTCGCGGCTTCCTTCGTGCCCGGTTCCGGCAGGATGAAGGAGTAGACGATCTTGGACACGCCGTTCTCGCTGGCGACTTCGGCGTGTAGGGTCCCGTAGTCGGTGTGCAGGTCGCCCGCGTAGAACTTGCCGCCCACGACGAACCCGGCGATCAGATGCCCCGCGCCCTCTCCTGTGTCGACCTGCTTGACCTCGAACGAGCCGAGCGCGTGCCCGCCGCTGTTGAAGTGGCCGTCCACGAGCTGGCCGTTGACGTGGATGGAGCCGTCCACGTCCGTATTAGTGTTGGGCACGACGCCCGCCTCGGTGATTTCGGCCATGATCGCGTTGGGGAGCTTGCCCACGAGGATCGGGGCGTCAGCGCCGCCCGTCACGTTGATGGTGACGTGCTGCTGCGACCACGCACCCTTTTCGTCGCGCACGAAGATGGTGAATTCATCCGTGTACTTTTCGCCGTAGACCAGGTCTTCGTTCGGCGTGTAGGTATACTTGCCGGTGGACGAGTCGATGGTGAACACGCCGTGCTCGGTTTCGATCCGGGTATGCGCGTTGCCCATGCCCTTGTCGCCGTCAAAGGCCGCCTTCAGGTCATTGATGTCGGCACTGTCCGCGTCGCCGATATGGCCTCCGGCGATGCCGTAGGTCAGCCTGGAACCGAAGTCCACGTCCGTTCCCTTGGCATTGGCCGAGAAGGACTTGTCATCTTCGGTCATGGTGATTGTGGCGTGGGTCGTCGCGTTTCCGTCGGGCGTCGTACCCGTGGAAATAACGAGGCGGTGATCATCGCCGCCGAGCAGTTCCAGTTCGGGCCGATCGTTGGTGCCCTTGATGGTGACGCCGAATGAACCGTTGAAAACGCCGCCGTGCGGGTCGGTGACTGAGAAGTTGATGGTCCGGTTGGAGGAGTTGTCCGCGCCGAACATGTTCACGATCATGCTGCCCGCCGAGCCGTCCGGGGGCAGGGTAAAGGAGTATGAACCGTCCGGGTTGACGGTCAGGGTGCCGAGCGCCACCTGAGAGAGGATGGAAGCCGCGTTGCCGTAAGTGAGATCCTGATTCTGTCCCAGCAGCCCTTCGGCTCGAAGCTGCGCTTCGAGCTTGTCGAAGGCGTCCTTCGGGAAGTTGGAGTTGAAGAGGGTGGCCCTGACGTTGTTGAAGTCTCCGCCATTGCTCAGCAGGTGAGTCATGGTCCACGTGCCGTCGGCATTGTGGCTCGGCGTGCCGCAATTGCCCGAGCCCCGCAAGCTGATCTTGAACTGATCCTCTCCGGTTCCGAACCCCTTGCTGATGTCGTCGTCCACGTCCTTGAGGTTCGTTATATTCAGCGTACCGGAGGTGACCCGGTGCTCGCCAGCGCCGAGGGTGCCGTCCGTATCGGCCGTGGTCGCGGTGTTGCCGTCATGGACACCCGCCTCCTTGACGGTGATGCCCTGCATCGTGGCGGAAGGCCGGTCGTTGGAGCCGTTGATCACGACGGTGACGTCATGCGTGCTCGAAGCCGTTTCGCCGTGGGAATCCTTCACGCTGATGGAGAAGTCGAGTTCCACCTTGTCGCCGAGCTGGAGCTGATCGGTGGCGTTGCCGGTGGATTCGGCCTTCGTGAACGTGTACTCGCCGGTCTTGGTGTCCAGATGGAACGTGCCGTAGTCGGTTACGATGGTTCCGTCCGGCTTGACGGAGGTAACCGTGATCTCGGTCTTCGTACCGTCGGCGAGCGTCAGATGGCCGATCACGTCGCCCTTCCCGAACGTGACGGGGTTGTGAGCCTTGTCGGAGAAGTAATACGTCAGCTTGCCCTGATCGCTGGTGTCCACGTCGGTGGCGCCCACCGAACCCTTGCTTACGTCATGGGTGGTGTCGACGGCGGTATTGTCCGCCTTGAAACCGGATTCCGTCACCGTGAGCGTATTCTCGGTCTTGGCGATGACGGGCGCATCGTTGGAGCCGTTGACGGTGATGGTGACGGTCTGTTCAGACCATGCGCCGTGCTCGTCGCGCACATAGATGGTGAACGTGTCGGTTCCGGTCTGCGGCGTGCCGTCGGCGTTGAGGCCGAGCTTGTCCGCAGCGCCGCCCTTGGCGGTGTCCAGCGTGTAGGTGTACTCGCCGGAGCTCGGATCAATAGTCAGGGAGCCGTACGTGCCCGTGGCCGAATGATGTCCGCCGCCCATGCCGGGGTTGTTACCGTCCGCGCCGAACGCGGTGTCCCGGTTGCCCGCGCTGGTGCTCACGCCGAATTCGAGCGTGGGGTTGGAATCGGGGTCAGCACCCTCGAAGGTACCGGTGACGGTGAGGTCTTTCGCGACTTCAGTATGGTCCTTGTCGTAGCCGGGATCACTGACGACCGTGTCGCTCGTCGGAGTCAGGGTCAGGGTAGGCCGGTCGTTGGTGCCCACGATGTTGATCGTGATGTCCACGGAGGCCGTGCCGCCGTGCCCGTCGCTCACGGTGATGGTGAAGGTTTCCTTCTCGGTCTGGCCCTGCGAGAGGGACTGCGTCTTGTCTTCGTCGATCGTGTAGGTATAGGTCCCGTCCTTGTGCAGGATGATGGAACCGAATTCGGTTTCCAGCGTAATGTTGCCGTTGGCGTCCGTCTTGGGATCGCCGATGAGGGTCGTGCCGGAGCCTTCCTTCGCCCCGATGTCGAGGGTCAGGGTGTCGGTGGTGTCGGTATCCTTGACGTGGACCTGACCGGAAATTTCATTCCGGGAGAGGCTGTTATCCGCGTCGGTCAGCTCGCGGGAATCGTCGGAGGGATCCGGAGTCTTCGCCGTGTCGGTGGTGGAGCCGTGGTCCGTCGAGGTGTCCACGACGCCCGCTTCCTTGACCCAGTGCTCGGCGTCGTCAGCCGTAATCGTCGGCGTGTCGTTGGAACCGGTGACCGTGACGGAAATGGGCTTCGCCGTCCACGCGCCGTGCTCGTCACGCACGTAGATGGTGAACTCGTCGGTTCCGGCCTGCGGGTTGCCGTCGGCGTCGAGGCCGAGACGGTCGGCGTTTTCGTTGGTCTTGTAGGTGTAGGTATTGCTCTCCGGATCGATGGTCAGCGTGCCGTACCTGCCTTCAATCACGATCTTGCCGCCGACCTGATGGAGCGGTTCGCCCATGCCGGGCTTGCCGTCGGAACCGGAACCGAAGGCGAGGTTTCGGCCCGCTTCGGACTCCACGTCCTGCTTGCCGAGCGCCACGCCGTAGCGCAGGTTCGCCCCGCGATCGTCGTCGTCGGACTTGAGCGTCCCGGAAACGGTGGTGTCGTTGGCGACGTCGGCCTTTTCGGTGATGTCGAACTTGACTTCGCCGGTCTTATCGTCGGTCACGACCGTGACGTTGTCGCCGTGGGTGGGTTCAACCAGATCGAGCGTGGGCCGATCGTTGGTGCCGCGGATGGTCACGTCGAGCCTATTGTCGGCGTTTCCGCCGTTTTGGTCGTTGACGGTGGTGTGGAAGCTGAACTCGAGCTCTTCGCCCGCCGCCAGCTTGTCGGCGTCGGAACCGCTGATGTCGAAGGTAAACTTGCCGGTCTGCGTGTCGAGGGTGAGCGTGCCGTAGTTGGTCACGATGGTTTGGATGTGAGTATTCGGGTCGGTCGTGGAGGAGAGGATTTTGACGTCCACGTTGTTGGAGGCGTCGGGATCGCCGTTCTTGATCGTGACGTTGAGGATGCCATCGGTAGCGCCGATCAGCCCGGAAATGCCGAAGATCGGCTTGTCGTTGATGTCGTCGTCCTTCCACGGGAGTTCGCCCTCAACGAGGGTCCGGTGCTCGTCCTGTCCGGCCTCGCCCGTGTTACCAGGCGCTTCGTGGGTTTCTGTATTGGAGGTCTCGCCGGGCTGTTCCGGAGTGAGGATGACGCCTTCTTCCTTGAGATCAATGGAGGTCTGGCCGAGCCACGGCGCATCGTTGATCCCGTTCAGAGTGACGGTGATGGTCTGGGTGGAGGTCGCGCCGTGCTCGTCGGTGACGGTCACTTCGAAGGTCTCGATCTTGGTTTCGTCCTTGCCGAGTCCCTTGATCGCGTCGGGGGTGGCTTCATAGGTCCACTGTCCGGTGGCGGGATCGAGGGTCAGCTTGCCGTAGTCCGTGGTGAACGTGGCGTTCGTGTCGCCGTCGGTCCCGTGTGCGCCGTCAGTGCCCGTGCCGGAGGTGTCCTTGCCGCCAGCGATATGGAAGGCCTGATCCGTCCCGGCGTCGCGGTCGTTGTCGGTGACCGTGAAGGTGCCGTCGATGGACAGATCGCCGCCCTGCGTGATGTTCCAGTCGCTGCCCGTGATGTCGAGGGTGGGGATGTCGTTGGTGCCGTGGATGGCCACGGTGACGGTCTTCGCCGTCCACGCATTGTGCTCGTCGCGCACGTAGATGGTGAAGGTTTCGTAAATGGTATCGCCTTCGGCGAGCTGATCAAGGGAGGTGTAGGTCTTGCCGTCGAGCTCGAAGCTGACGTTTTCGCCTTCGCCCTTCATGGCGTAGGTGTAGGAGCCATTGGAGTTGATCGTCAGGCTGCCGTACTGGCCGCCCGCAACCACGGAAGAGGCCGCGCCGCCCGTGGCGGTGGAGTCGGCCGTGTTGAATACGGAAGGATCGAACGTCTTGGTGTTCTCGCCCGCAGCCGCGCCGAAATACAGGATATGCCCTGCGTCGACGTCATTGCCGCTGGCGGTTCCGGTGTCGGTGGTGTGGCCCGTGAAGGGGGTATTTTCCTTTCCGGGATCGTCGGTGGGGGTGTTGGCGTCGTCACGGCCCACGCCGTCCTCGACCACATGGAGGTTGCCGTCGCCGCCGAGCAGATCGTTGAGATTGTCGTTGGACAGATCAAGCGTGGGGACGTCGTTGGTGCCGTTGATGGTGACTGTAATGGTCTGGGGCACGCTCCGGCCGGTCTGGGCGTCGGTGACGTAGACGGTGAAGGTCTCGGTCACGGTCTGGCCGAGGGCGAGGTTGTTGACGGCATTGCCGTCCGCGCCTGCTTCGCCGGGATTCTTGTTGTTGAGCGTGTACTCGTAGGAGCCGTCCGCGCGGAAGGTCAGGGTGCCGTAGGCGGAGGTGTAGGCGTAGACGACGTCCCCGGTGCCGGGGGTTCCGGTTCCGGTCACAGTGGTGGAGGCGCCGCCGTCGGTCAGGCTCGATCCTGCGTGCTCGACGTGGAAGTTGAGCTTGTTGACATCGTGCTCCGTGGAGCCCGCCCCGTTTTCCTTGTCGGCATCGGAGGCGAAGATCCTGCCGGAAAGGGTTCCGGTCTGATGCTGGCCTTCGCCCGTTCCGCCGGGCGTCGTGGGCGTGTTGCCGTCGCCGTTTTCCGAGGGCTGGTAGACGCCCTGTTCCTTGAAGTCGAGATGGAAGTTGCTCTGATCGGTGTCGATCACCGGGATGTCGTTGGTGCCGGTGATGGTAACGGTGATGGTCTGGGTGGAGGTCGCGCCGTGTTCGTCGGTAACGGTCACTTCAAAGGTTTCGACCTTGGTTTCCCCGGCATTGAGCTGCTGGACCTTGTCGCTGGCGTTGTTGAGCGCATAGGTCCACTGCCCGGTGGCGGGATCAAGGGTCAGCTTGCCGTAGTCCGTGGTGAACGTGGCGTCCGTGCTGCCTATGGCGGAGTGGGAACCGTCGGAAGGGCTGGTGCCGTCGGCGGCGGGCGTGTTGCTGCCTCCCTCAATGTGGAACGTCTGGTTCTGCCCGCTGTCGCTGTCCGGATCCTGCACGGCGAATGTGCCGCCCACGGAGGCTGTGTCTTCGTGGATGCCCTGCGCGGCGTTGGCGATGGAGAGTTCGGGCCGGTCGTTGGTACCGGTGAGAGTGACGGTGATTTCCTGCGTGGCGAGGCCGCCGCGTCCGTCGCTCACGTAGACGGTGAAGGTTTCGGTACGGGTTTCGCCAAGAGCGAGGCCGTTGGTATCGGGATCAGCGTTGTCGATGGTATAGGTGTAGGTCCCGTCGGGGGCCATTGCCATCACGCCATAGGGGGTGACGATGCTGGTCACCTGCGCCCCGTTCGCGTCGATGAAGCCGAAGGAAAGCGTGTCGCCGTTGGCGTCGGTGCCGGTGGCCCTGCCGGACATGGAGGGGACGCCCTCGTAGATTTCATTGCCGCCGGGGAACACGCCGGATTCGATGACGCCGAGCGAGCCGCTGACGCTGAGGGTCGGCGCGTAGTTGGGGGTATCGTCGCCGCGCAGGCCGCCCCACGGGTCGCGTTCGGGGAAGAAGGCGCGGTTGCTGCTCAGGTCGAGCCCGTCAAGGCGGTTTACACCGTTGATGAGGGCGTCGTCGGCATATTCGCGGAAGCGTCCGCCGTCCGCGCTGGCGGCGTTTGCCGCCGGACCGGCCGCGGGCATGAGGTCGGGTTCGTTCAGGGCCGTGAAGAATTGCTCGCCCGCGATCGGAGTGCCTTCGATCACGAAGTCGGGCATGGAATCCTTGGTATAGGCCGTATAGAAATCACGCAGGACAACGGTGCTGCCGTCGTCGAAACGGAAAATAAGGTCATTGCCGGAACGTTCCAGCGTTGCCTGATCAGTAGGGAAGTTGAGGTCGATTCGGCTGTCCCCGGCCGCTTCGAAGACGGCCTGAGTGCCCGCTTCCGGCTTATTGAGAATGATGTCCGCCATATCAGGACTCCTTAATGGTAGGAGGAAAAACAAAAGAGGCCTCTGCATGTAATGTGCAGGGCCTTATCTACGATGGGGCAGTCCTGATGATGTCGGGCTGGGAGAGGTGCGCGAAGGCGCGTTTCTCAAGAATGATGGGCATCCCCAACGGGGCGGGATGCCGAAAACTTTTCTTGTTTATAAGCAGTCGTGCATCGGCTGTCAATGAGACTTGCTTCTATTTGGCGTCCCGGCGGGTGGGTATCATCGGGACCGTCGCCATTGAATCCATGCAGATCTTTAGGGCTTTTTTACTTCGGAAGAGAGAGTCTCGCCCGAAGCCGCTGCTTTTTGCTGTGTTCCGGGCTCGCCGGGGATGCCCTTTTGCCGGAGGTGTGAGGCTCCGGCAAAAGGTTTGGGCTGATGCGGGATGGCGGGTATACATCCGTCCGGGTTGGTGCCGGAAACGGACGAATGCCTATCGGAGGTATGGAGGTTCGGCGAACGGTATTCCAAGGTGGGGCTGCCAAGGGGGAGGCCGTTCCGCCGCACGGGCGACAGGCTTTCAAGGGAGACCTCTACCTTATAATAGAAGGTACGGTTCCGAACAGGCTGCCGGGGACACGGTAGCGATGATGCCGATGGAGTCGAAGTAGCGCCAGCCGGCCTTTTCCATCATGTCGACATCGCGCTGTGCATAGGGGTTGTCGCACTGGAGCCAGTCCTCCCATGCGGCTTTGTGACTGCGGAGGGAGAAGGCGTCCCGTACGGCGGCGCGGGTGGACTGTTTCCAGAGTTCGGCCCACCATCCGGCGGAGTGGAAATTGATATCTTCCTTCCAATAAGGCCGGAGCTCGTCGGGGATGTCCCCCGTGAATTCCTGCCGGAGGCCCGGGATGGCGGCGGCGATAAAGCCGCCCGGCTTGACGAGAGGAGCGATGTGGGCGTCGAGGTACTCCGGATCACAGCCGAAAAAATGGTAGGCATCGATACAGATCACGGCGTCGAAGTATCCTTCGGCAAAGGGCAGGGCATGTCCTTCGGCCCGGAGGGGGATAACGGCGTCTTCAAGCCCGAAGTCCCGGAACCGCGCAAAGTTGTCCGAAGGGTTTATCCACAGGTCCGCAGCAAAGACCCGTACGCCGAATGTCCGTGCGAGGTATATCGAGCTCAGCCCCATGCCGCACCCCAGGTCGAGCACGCGCATATGGGGAGAAAGGGGGATGTTTGCAGTCAGTTCTTCGGCGAACCTGACGCAATTGGGGCCCATCATGGTGGCGAGAAGGAAGTCGCGGTCGAATAACGGGTTGGATGCTGTTGAGGTTGGATGCATGTGGAAACTCCTGTGTAAAAAAGTATCCCTGCCTTATATCGAAAACGGGTGTTTTTGTGGTCCTCCTTCTCGCTTCTCAAACGAAAAAGCGCCGCAAGCGTGGGCCTGTAGCGCTGTCCGTCATGCCTGCCGCATGGAGGCAAGGATTTTATAGATGGTCTTGGCGGAGAGGTAATATTCTTCCGCCAGTTTGTGCACGGGAGCGCCGCCGAGATGTTTCTCGTACAGCTCCCTGTTCCGGGCGAGCCGCTCCCTGCGGGAGTCCGTGGCCTCGCCCCAAGCCCGTTTCCGTTCCGCCTTGCGCGGAATATACAGATACACCCCGTCGGCATATTGCTGGATCGCGTCCAGCAGTTCGCGGGGAAGTATCCGGTCGGCGTTGGTATAGCTCACTACCTTGCCCACTCCTTGCATGAATTTTCATGTGAGGATGAGCAAAGGCCGCCTGCTTCAATCTTCAGCTCGTCGCGCAGCAGCCTTTGCTACGGGCGGGCAAGATCCTCTGCTTTCGTAAATCCGTTTGTCATACAACGTATCCTAAAAAGAGCGCACGGTATGCGCGGTGGGTTTGCCGCCGTCGGTTGCGGCGGATGTTGAAACAAGGAATGCACTTCATGTTTTCCGTATGTCAGGGCACGGCTCCCGCTGCGGACGGACCTGATCCGCGGCGCCTCCGCCTTTTCTGACGGAGCGGGGCACCGGCAGGGTGAGGATGCCTCCGCTTCCGTCACAATGGACATGGTTCTCTCGGAACGGAAACGCCGGAGGGCTGGCAAGGCGAGACAAACAGCGCTGTACCGGACTGGGGAGGGATGGGCTGACCGGCGGTCATCTTGAAGGTGCCTTTTGGGTTTGTACCGGGCTACCCGCCACCCGTCAACACGGCTTGGCCGTGGTGGTTGAGGACGCTTCTCTTAGGCGGGAAACCCGATCCTCCGTGCGGGGTGCCGGGAGGCTTTGGGGGTGGCTTTACCGCCTCCAGACGCTTTCGGCAGGCTTTCCCCTGGTGGAGGTTTTTCTATAATTAGGAATCGTTACTTTTTAAAGGAGGCCCGCATACGCTGAATAAAGGGGCAGTGAGGCAGGATTTTTTTGATATTTCTAGAAAAAAATAATTCAATACTTAAGAAAAGTTATGCGTAACTAGCTGCAAATTGGCGGTTGACAGAATGGCCCTGATATGACTCGCCGGAGTATAAAAAAAGCTGAAAAATTTTTCATCCCGACGGAAGCCTTGTTTCCCGGGGCTTTTGAGGAGAGAGCTTTCGCTTGGGCATGTACAGGGGTGTTGATCCTCTTCCGGTTTGCGTTTACACCTTCTTCACGCAGAGAGACATCCCCCCGGACAAGCGAGGGTTCGCTGCCGTATGCCCCCGATATCGGGGTGAGCATATCAACCCTCGGATATTCAGAAAGTTTTGATAGTGGGTCTCCCCGGTTTAACGAAAGAGCGACGGGCCTCGTTGCTCTAAGGCGTCCTTTTTTGCGTCCCGATGGTAGGCAATCGGACGGCGGGTGGTTCGAAAAAGAACTTTTCGGAAAAGAGTGTTAGACACTGGCCCCGAGTCGCCGGATAGGCTATGCTGGATGTATGAATCTGTTTCCTTTCAGTAACAAGTACATATTGTTGCGAACTGCAAACAGCCTTTTTTTCTTGATTAAAGCGAGTGAGATGACGAATGGTTAGTTCTATCAGGAAACGTGACGCACGCATTGTTCCTTTTGACGTGAACAAGATCGCTCAGGCAATCTTCCGTGCCGCCAGCAGTCAGGGAGGGAAGGATTATGTCCTTTCGCTCAAGATAGCCGCCGAAGTGCTGGAGCGCCTCAATGAGCAGTTCGAGGACGCCATCCCCGATGTGGAACAGGTGCAGGATCTGGTAGAAAAAACCCTTATCAAGAGCGGCCATGCCCGCACCGCCAAGGCGTACATCCTGTACCGCCACCAGCGGACCAAGATCCGGGAAATGAACACCCGGCTCATGACCACCATCCGCGACCTCACCTTCAAGGACGCCAAGGACAACGATCTCAAGCGCGAGAACGCCAACATCGACGGCGACACCGCTATGGGCATGATGCTGCGTTACGGCAGCGAAAGTTCCAAGCAGTTCTACGAGATGTACATCCTCAACCCGAAGCACAGCCTCGCGCACAAGAACGGCGACATCCACATCCACGACCTTGATTTCCTGAGCCTGACCACCACCTGCTGCCAGATCGACATCAAGACGCTGTTCAAGGGCGGCTTCGGCACGGGCCACGGCTTCCTGCGCGAACCCAACGATATCCGCAGCTACAGCGCCCTTGCCTGCATCGCCATTCAAGCCAATCAGAACGACCAGCACGGCGGGCAGAGCATCCCGAATTTCGAATACGGCCTCGCCCCCGGCGTCGCCAAGACCTTCATCAAGGAACTGTGCCTGATCCTTGATCTCTACAATATGGAGAGCAAGGATGCTGTAAAGGCCGGGCTGCGCGCCTACATTGAGGAAAACGAATCCATCCTCGATGAAAAGGGCCTCGCCTTCGTCCGGGAGATCCTCACTCAGCACGCCCCCGCCCTGAACATCGACTTCGCCGTCAAGAAGGCCCTTGAGTACACCGAGAAGGCCACGTATCAGGCGATGGAAGCGCTGGTGCACAACCTCAACACCATGCACTCCCGCGCCGGAGCGCAGATCCCTTTCAGCTCCATCAACTACGGGACCGACACCTCCCCCGAAGGCCGCATGGTCATCCGCAACGTGCTGCTGGCCACAGAAGCGGGCCTCGGCAACGGCGAGACGCCCATCTTCCCCATCCATATCTTCAAGGTGAAGGAAGGCGTCAACTTCCGGGAAGGCGAGCCCAACTATGATCTGTTCAAGCTTGCCTGCCGCGTGTCCGCCAAACGCCTGTTCCCGAACTTTTCCTTCATCGACGCGCCGTTCAACTTGGCCTACTACAAGCCCGGCCATCCCGAGACGGAAATCGCCTACATGGGCTGCCGCACGCGCGTTATGGCCAACATGAACGATCCGAGCCGTGAAATCGTCAACGGGCGCGGTAACCTGAGCTTTACGTCCATCAACCTGCCCCGCCTCGGCATCCTTGCGGATCACAACGTCGACGCCTTCTTCGCCGAGCTGGACAAGATGGTGGATCTGGTCTTCGAGCAGCTTCTTGAGCGCCTCGAAATCCAGTCGTGCAAGAAGTGCAAGAATTATCCCTTCCTGATGGGGCAGGGCATCTGGATCGATTCGGAACGGCTCGGCCCGGACGACGAAGTGCGCGAAGTGCTCAAGCACGGCACGCTGACCGTGGGGTTCATCGGCCTTGCGGAGTGCCTCAAGGCGCTCATCGGCAAGCATCATGGCGAATCCGAAGAGGCGCAGGAGCTCGGGCTCAAGATCGTCGGCTTCATCCGCGAGAAGGCGGACAAGAAGGCCGCCGAGACAAAGCTCAATTTCTCGGTGATCGCAACCCCCGCCGAAGGGCTTTCCGGCAAGTTCGTACGTCTCGACCGCAAGCGTTTCGGCTCCATCGAAGGTATTACGGATAAGGACTACTACACCAATTCGTTCCACATCCCGGTCTATTACAGCATCAGCGCCTACAACAAGATCCGTCTTGAAGCGCCGTATCATGCGATGACCAACGGCGGGCACATCACCTATGTGGAAGTGGACGGCGATCCGGTGAACAACCTTGAGGCGTTCGAGGATCTCATCCGGGCCATGAAGGACATGGGCGTCGGCTACGGGTCCATCAACCATCCCGTGGACCGTGATCCCCTGTGCGGCTACACGGGCATCATCGGCGACGTGTGCCCCCGCTGCGGGCGTCACGACGGCGAAGGCGTCGATATCGAAGTATTGCGCAAGATCAAGGGCTACATCCGCGACGTGCGTTCTGAAGAGGAACGCCTCGAAGCCGAGGACAAGATGCCCAATATGGTGATTTAGGTGAATATTGGGAAGGGGAACCCTTCTGAAGAAGGGCTTCCCCTTCCCAGCCCTCTCTCTTTCCCCTCCTAAGACTTTTGACTGGTGGGGAGGCCGCGCGGAGGGGTTCGTTCCGGCTGTTGGAACGGGTGAGTTTTTCCATCCCCGTTCGCTAAGAGGAACGCCTTGGATCAATTCGTATAGCTCGGGGACAGCCCAGCTGGAGCGGTTGAACTGGAATGCATTGAAGAGGCGCGTGAATGTCGCGCTGATGAGCAAGCAAAGTGCGGATACCCGCATTTTCCGATATACCCATTATTGTTAAACCAAGTATTGGAGAACGGTTCAATGAACACTGAAAGCAAGAAAGTTTTGGTTGGCGAAGGCGTGAAGTTTGAACGTATCCGTCGCATTACCGGATACCTCGTCGGCACCGTGGATCGTTTCAACAACGCCAAACGCGCCGAAGTCGAAGATCGCGTGAAGCATTGCAAGATCGGCTGCTGCGGTAACTAGGGTTCTTTCGTTTTGAAGCTGAAAAAGCTGTGAACAGGGATCCAATAAGCGCAGAAGCCTTTGGGAAGGGAGGGAAAAGCGTGGGGGTGCTCCCCCCTTTCTTTAGAAAAGCTTTTCCCTCCCTTCCCCAATTCTCCCTCGTCTTGGCGAAGTCAGAGGTTTTGGTATGAGCGACGAAATACGCATATCCGGCATCGTCGAGGAGTCCATCGTAGATGGGCCGGGCTTGCGCTACGTGCTGTTTACGCAGGGCTGCCCGCACCATTGCAAGGGTTGCCACAACCCGACGACGCACCCTTTCGACGGCGGGCGCATGGTTTCACCCGACTGGGTGTTTGCGGACGTGCGGAAAAACCCCATCGTGCGCGGGGTAACGTTCAGCGGCGGGGAACCGTTCGTACAGAGCGGAAAGCTTGCGCCGCTGGCAGAGCGCCTGCGCGCTGCGGGGTACAATCTGACGAGCTATACCGGGTATTTGTATGAGGAGCTGCTTGCGGACAGCCGGCATATGCCGTTGCTGCGCCAGCTGGATATCCTTGTGGACGGCCCCTTCATACTGGAGGAGAAGTCCTTGATTATCCGGTTCCGAGGGTCGCGCAACCAACGTATCATCGACGTGCCCCGCTCATTGGCGGAAGGCCGCGTGGTGCTCCACCCTGCTATGGATTGAGCAAAGCCCTCCTGAGATTTCGGGAGGGCTTTTTTTATGTTTGGAAAGCCCTTCGGGGGGCGCGCGGACATCCTTGCTGGCGTAACTGGTATCTGTACGGATATACCGTTTATGCGGTAATCCGGGTGCGGAGAAGGGCTGCTCCATTGGTATGGGTGACGCGGTAGAAAATAAAGAAGACGGAACAGGCACGTCCCGTCTCCGGAGGATAGAAGGCAAGGCTTGCGGTGCGTGCCTGTTGAGTGCACATTGGCGGGGAGGGAACCTCCGGTGTTCCCCGTTGGTGGAACTGTTGAGTCGCATTGACAGGAAATAAAGTATGTTCGAAGTGATGTTGATCGGCCTGCTTGTACTCGTGTTGATTTTGATCCCGTTGTGTATCGGTTTCGTGGCCATAGTCAGATGGATCATGCGCCGGACGCGCCGGGTTTCCGGACAGCCCCCGGTTACTGCGGCGGAGCCGTTGCCTCCTCCGGGGGCTGCGGAGAAAGGGGTGGCCCGGACAGAATCCCTGACCGCCGAAGATACGTTTGCGTTCGAAACGTCTGGAGAGCAGGGGGCTCCTTCAGAAAAGGCCCGAGAACCTCAGTTGCCCGTGGAGGATGTTGTGGAGACGCCGCACAATACGGATAAGGCCGTGTTGCAGGATCAATTGAAGGATTCGATGATGTTTCGTTACGCCGTCGTAGCGGGCATCGCACTGTTGCTCCTGATTCCGCTGTTGATGGTGGAAAGCCTCGTAGGGGAACGCTCGTCGCTGTACCGTGAAGTGGTGGCGGACATCAGCCGGACATGGGGCGGGCTGCAGCAGCTTTCCGGCCCGTATATGCTGGTCCCGTATACGGAACGTGTGGAGCGGGAACGCGTCGTGCCCGTCGAGGGAGGCAAGGACAGGCTGGTACGCGAAACAAGGCTGGAGGCGAGCTATTTCGTCATCCTGCCGTCGCGTCTGTCTTTTGACGCCACGCTTGATCCAGAATCCCGCCGTAGGGGGATATACAGGGCGCTGGTGTATACGTCCGAGATCGGTATTTCCGGGCAGTTTACATTGCCGTCCAGGGAAGCGCTGACCCGCATCGTCCCCGCGCTGGTTGATGTGGATTATGCCCGGTCTTTTGTAGTCACGGGCCTGAGCCACCCGAGTGCGCTCCGCGAGGCGAGCCCGTTCGTTTGGGCCGGTGTCCCGCACAGCGCCGAGCCGGGTACGCAGCCGTTCGAGAACCTTCCGTCCGGTTTCCGTGTTCCCATTGCCTTGAATGCGGGGCAAGGGACATTTGACTTTTCGCAGCGCCTGGCCTTGAGCGGCAGCGGCGGCATCCGGTTTGCGACGGCGGGCGAAACCACGGAGATCAAGGTGCGTTCGCCGTGGCCGCATCCGAGTTTTCAGGGGCAGGTGCTTCCGGCCTCTTATGAGACTTCGGACACGGGCTTCTCCGCGGTGTGGAGCGTGCCCTCATTGGCGCGCTCGTATCCGAACCTTGGCACGCTGCACACGTGGCCGAGGCATTTCACGGAGTTTGCCGTCGGCGTGGATCTGTACCAAGCCGGTACGCACTATAAGCTGGTGGAACGCTCGGTGAAGTACGGCGTGCTGTTCATCGGCCTGACCTTCCTTGCGTTCATTGTGTTTGAAATGGGTCTTGGGGCGCGGCTGCATCCGGTACAGTACGGCATCGTGGGGCTGTCGATGGTGGTGTTCTATCTGGTCCTGCTGTCGTTGTCCGAGCATCTGGCCTTTCTGACATCCTACCTTTCGGCGTCGGGATGCATTGTACTGATGGTGTCGTGCTATGTCGGTTTCGCCCTGCGGAATTATAAGGAAGGTATAGGGATAGGCGTATTGCTCGTGGCCCTGTACTCGTTGCTGTACACGATCCTGCAGATGGAGGATTATGCCCTGCTCATGGGCACGGCCCTGCTGCTCGTCATGCTTGCCGCCCTCATGGTGGTTTCCCGCAACCTTGCGGGGGGGAACAAGTAATATGGTATGAATGAGCTAAGGGCGGTATGCAGATCGTTTGAAACAATGATGCATTGAAAGAAGATGCCCGGCCTCAACATCATGTGATGACTCTCCCGGGGCTTCACGCTATGTCCAGAACATCCCTCTTGACGCATGTCGGGAGGGATGTTTTTGGATTTTGGCTCCTTTTTTGTGGGCAGGGCTCCGATTTCATCTTGTGCCACGGCCTAACCCCATGAGAGAGCACATTCCCATCGGTTTACCGTTTTCCAATATTGTTTTTCCGTCATGCTTCAATGATGTCCCATAGCCGTAAAGCCTTCTCTACCGCTTTTTGAGGCGTGAGATCTTTATCAGCACTGACAAAACGGCAAGCTGCGATAAAGACAGTCTCTTTCTTTTGGTTTTCCTCAATGCCGTAACGCCGGATCTTTTCAGCGAGTTGGAGCGCATCTCCTGCCGCGTCGTTGAGTGAGAGCTCCGGGTAGTGGCAGGCGATTTCGCAAGCGCCGATCACGAGGCTTTTTTGTGGGATACCCATAGTTCCTCCTATAAAGAGCCTAGAGAGTTGTTTATCCTATTGTCATACCGTTTTCTTGTCATGGTATCTTTCTTTTGAAGAGAAGATATCCTGACATATATTTAAAAATCTATAATCATGGAAACATCGTTTGCGATAGCTAGTATAGAGTTGATAACCAACACATATAAAAAGATATTAACGATACAAGCTCTAATACGATGTGCAAAAGAGAATACTCCCAATGTATAAAAAAGAATGGACCTGATTGATCCTCGTGAAAGAGGGCATCCACTTCATTCACCTGTTGGGAGGAAAACAGCATGACGGATTTGGGGATGATGACGGGCAAGGCAGCACTTCGCCTCGCCAAGGAAGAAAGCGGCCTGACCAGAGATGAGATAGCGGAGCGCCTTGGCGTGTCACATTCAGTCACCAAGCGTTACTTCAATATAAATGATACGTATATGCCGAGCTTGGAAATGATTCCTCGATTGTGCTTGGCTTTGGGTAACGACATTTTGATGCGTTGGCTGGAGGCTCGTCTCCAAGGCGGAGAAAGCTTTTCGCGGGAGGAAATAGAGGAGGAGATGGTGCGTGCGGCGAATGCATTTGAAGAGTTGCGTACCCTCGTGAACGAAGACCCACCTCCTTCCGTGCGGGACATGCAGCACGCCGTCAACAGGCTGATTTTGGAATTGGGGTGCATTCAAGAGATATTGTCCGGGCATTCCTTGCACAGGAGCAGAGGGGCCTTGCCGTTATGCCCTTGGTGGAAGTTCTGGAAGAAATGACAAAAAAGGGACGTCCATAGCGTCCCTTTTTCTCCATCCCCCAATGATTGGGCTCTGTTAAGGTGGCATCCCTTTACCTTATGAATAAGCTTATCGTGCGGGCCAGTTTGCTCTCTTCCATCACCAGCGGTGAAGGATCGTCAGCGCTTTCCTCCGAAATAACGGACACACAGGATGGTCATGTCGTCCGAGGCGGTGTTGCCGTTGACATGGACGGACACATCGTCAAGCATATGCCGGAGCACACTGGCCGGTTCCCGTGATGGTGAGGAGGCGAGGGCACGGAACATCGCTTCGTTGGAATAGACGTCGCCTTCCGCGTTCATGGCCTCGTTCACCCCGTCGGTGTAGAGGAAGAGGGTTTCGCCGGGCCGGACCACGGTGCGAAGCAAGGTATAGTTCATGCCTTCCATCGCGCCGACCACAGGCCCGCTGATGCCTTTGAGCCATGCCACGCCGTCGCCGCCGAGCCGAAGCGGGGGATTGTGCCCGCCGTTGGCGTAGAGCAGTTCTCCGGTATCAAGATCGAGCACGCCGATAAACAGTGTGACGAACATGCACTTGGCGTTGTCGCGGGCGAGGTTTTCGTTGACCTCGGCCATGAGGTGCTCCGGCGAGGGGTGGAAACCCGCCCGAGATCGGATAAGGGTCAAGGTCATGCTCATGAACAATGAGGCGGGCACGCCCTTGTCGGACACGTCCCCGATGATGAAGCACAGGTGCCTGTCGTCGAGCATGAAAAAGTCATACAAGTCGCCGCCCACTTCCCGGGCCGGGACGAGGCTCGCCGCCAGTGAGAACCGCCCGGCGGCCACGTCCGGGGGCAGGGGCTTGGGCAGGAACCCCATTTGGATTTCGGTGGCGGCGCTGAGCTCACCTTCGAGGCGTTCGCGGCTGGACGTGGCCTCCATAAGCTCACGGACCCGTGACCGGAGGGTTTTATCCATGAACATCAGTGAATTGGCGAGGCTGGCAATCTCTCCTCCGTGTTTGCCGTCCGCGAGGGCGGCGAGCAGGGGCGTTGGCCGTGCGTCCTCCATGAAATCCTGTTCGGGGAGCTTGCGGGCGTAATCTCCGAGTTTCGCCAGCGGTGAGGTCAGCCGCGTGACCATAAGAAGCGCCACGGGCAGGATGAACAGCGTAGCGGCGAGGATGGCCGCGATGAGCAGAAACGAAAGCTGCTTGCCGGGCGCGCTGGCTTCGTCGGTGTAAACGACGCCTGTGACATACCAATCGAACGGCTTGACATGGCGCACGAAAAGCAGGGCGTCACGGGACGGCGCGCGCTTGATCAAGGACTGGATCGATGCTTCAACAGGATTTTCCGGTGTTTTCGAAGCATTGCGGATATCGGCGATAAGAGTGTTGCCTGTTTTGGGATTGATGCCGGAGAGGGTGGTGTTCATGCCTTCCGGCCCGATTACCGGGATACCTTTGGAGTCCGTGACGAACAGAAAACCCGAAGGCCCTATCCGTTGTTTTCCGAATTCGTTTTGGAGCTCCCGGATACTGTCTTCCTTGAGCCGCTGCTGATGCTCGTCGAGCTTGTCGATGTTGGCCCACAGGCCCACGAGCAGCCCTCCCTCTCCGGGAAGGTACAGGTGCGTTCCGTACAGCCGCTGCTTTTTGCCCCCGGCGTCCCACTGGACGAAACAGGTTGCGGGGAGGCCTTTTTCCGCGAGGGCTCGCATGGTGGGGCCCACGGGCCGGTCTTTGATGTCGCGGAGGAGGTAGGGGTTGTCGTCTTTCTCCAGATCGCCGCGCACGAGTTTGATCTCGCCGCTGGGGTCGATCGCCATGAGGCTGATCCCCTCGGGCAAGGGGAAATTTTGCATGATCTTAAAGCGCTCAGATGGATCATGCACCAGCGTGGTGATGAGTTTCGCCAGCCAGCTGAGGTTATGCTGGAGCGCGACGGCCTGATCCGCTTTGCTGCGGAACAGGATCTGGTAGCGATCCATCACGTTGAATGTCGCAAGGGCAACGGTATTCACACTGCTCCGGCGCTGCTCCTCCAGCATGGTTCTTTTCACGCTATACATGGAGAACAGGCCCACTCCGACAGCGAGCAGGATCAGCGACCCGGCGACGAGCAGTACCAATTTGTTCTTTGTGGACAGGATCATCGTTCGTCTCAGGGCTGGTTGCCACGGGCGCTCGCCCGCCTCGCCGGGTCGCCCCGATCCGGCGTTCTTTGTCTAACATCCTTTTCTTCGGGAAGGAATACGCGTTGCGCTCCTGGAAAGGAAACCCCGCTCATTTTCCGTTCCACGCCAATGCATGGAAAAGGCCGCATCCAAAAACACGGGCTCCGGAACACATTGGAATCTATTGTCCCTGCACACAAGTGTCAAACAGTGATGATTCCCTGTCCGGCGTTTTGGAATCCCATGTCCGTTTTTTCCGTCTTGCTCTTCTTCCTTTTCCTTTTCGCTGCCGGATGGTTGGGGAAAACAGAGCCAAGGAAATCGGGCGATTCCCGTCTTTCAGGAACATTTCGGCCTCATCGGTAGAGCTGTTGCGCAGCAGGGGAATCTGTGGCACCACCGGAACCCGTTCCGAAAGAGACGCAGGAGCAGCCGGGAGTCCGATGTCCGGCCCTCCCGGGAGACGGCCCCGGAAGGGCCTGTCCCGGCGCATTAATGAAACGCCGCCATCGCAGCAGGAAGGAATGGCGTGGACGCATGGCTCGACTGGATCGGTTTTCTGTGTATTGCCCTTGTCGCAGGATGGTTCTTTTTCCGCAAACAGGTGGCGGAAAACGAACTTACGGAGAGGGAAGAGGATGCACGGAAGAACGCTCCGCTTTTCTCCTCGGGCGAGGGGCTTTGCGGGCAGGAAGGGGATGACGGTGATGCCGGTGATGGCGATGGAGACGGGGATAGGGACGACTGAGCCCCGGCAGGCTTCGGCGGATTGCTGTGCGGCCCAACCAAAGAAGTTTTCTTGAGTCAACAGAGTAGGGACCCTGGCAAGTGTCCTGCATCCCTCAACATAACGAAGGCCCTCCCGGATACAGTCCGGGAGGGCCTTCGCGGTATTTTGTACGTCAGAAATCGTTATTCGTGCTCAAGCCCTTTCACGTCGATGCGGTATTTGCGGATCTTCGACCAGAGGGTACTCGGATTGAGGCCGAGGAGTTCGGCAGCGCCGTCCTGTCCGGAGATTTTGCCGTTGGTGCGGTTGAGCGCCTTGATGATATAATTGATGGTGACCTCGTTGAATGTCTGAAATGGTTCCGCATTGTCCTTGTTCTGCTTGCTGTTCGGCTCCTGCTTGCTCTTTGGGGACGGGAGGTCAAAAGCGCGGTCGGAAGAATTTTCGGAAAGGATGTTCAGGAAATTATCGATAAAGACAGGCTGGAGGCAGGAACAGATATCGAGATGTTCTTGCGTATAGTTGTCCACACCCATCGATAGCACAACCATCCTAACGCTCGTTTCCCTCAGCATGTTAAACTTCAAGGGAATGTACACGGCCGATGTATCCGTCTTGTAGACAGAGCGGTGCACGTCGGCGTACGCACAGGTTTCGTGCCCGGTAAAGATTTTCAGATTGCAGGCGCCTTCGCTGAAAAAGTGTTTTTCAGTCCTCAACCGGGTCATGCTTTCCGGAGAAATGGCGAAGTGGTCGCTGATATTGATGGCGGGTGTTTTGTTACATTCGGCCAGTTTTGTAATGGAACCTTCCACTGATCGGAAAATGAACAAGGAGGAAACGGGCATCATCATAGAGAGGAATACCGCCGCCCTCTTCACGAAGAAGTCCAAAGACGCATCGGACAAAACAGAATTAATGAACTTTTTGAAGATTTCTTCAGGCGAGTACCTCATGGCTCAACCTCTTCCCCTATGCGCTATGTGTATTTCCTCCATTATAAGGTAACCAGCTTGAATGAACGTAGAAATACGTTTTTTACCCGTCTGGTCGCGTTCCGGAAGGGAACGATGGAGGAGAAAGATTATTCTTTTCGTTTTATAATAGACGGAAAAGAAAAACCATCTTTTTTCGTTTTTGTTTTATAAAGCGATATAGGAGGACTATTCTCTTTATAGAGGCATATACAACGTCATAGCGTCGGATAGTTACTTGTTTGCCTTTGTAAAATGATTTTATATAGAGAAAAACAGTTATTTTAACGTGTATTCTTTTTCGGAAATCATGTTTTTCTATTTTATTATAATAATAAGATTATTTCATCTGCATTGACAAAAACAAGCAGGGAAGGGGCAAAGGCCGAAGCCTTTGCAAAGGCAAAAAACGATGTGCGAGGCAGTGTTTTTTTCGTTCATATTTTGAGAGCCCCTGCCTCTTGGAGCATGTGTTTCTAGAGGGTTATTTCAGCGGTACGGTGGAATTCCATGGGGAGTTTGCCAAATCAGCAACGGCCGCTTTCCCGCGTTCATGTTTGTGCACCCGGGGAGATTTTTTCAGCCGAGAGTGTGAAACCGCGCGATCTCGATCGTGCTCCGCAAAGATGTAAAAAAAACATCAACTCGCCATAAATCGAGTAAAAAATCGCAAAAAATGCCATGTAAAGTCTTAATGCGTGTATTGATACTTTACATGGCATTTTTATGGTGGGAAAAGAAGTATCCCGTTTTGAGAGGTACAGAGCAAAAGCCGGTTGATCCGAAGATCAACCGGCTTTGTTTTCAGCGCCGGAAGCGCGGGGTTTCTGAATGACTTGCCGGAAGGCGCGGAACGCGTCCCTCAGCGGCGGTTCACTTCATGGGAGGGTTTACGGCAGCATCCACTGCCAAACGGTGGCCTGAAGATAGGTCAACACGCAGATGAACAGGGTCATGGCGATGCTGTGCCCGAGGGCGAAGCGGAAGAGGTTGCCTTCCTGCCCGATCATGCCGGTGGCGGCGGTGGCCACGCTGATGGACTGGGGCGAAATCATCTTGCCGGTGACGCCGCCGGAGGAGTTCACGGCTACGGCGAGTTCGGGGGGCATACCCACGGCCTGCGCGGTGGAGCGCTGCATACCGCAGAAGAGGGCGTTCGACGAGGTGTCGGAGCCGGTCAGGAACACGCCGAGCCAGCCGAGGATCGGGGCGAAGAACGGGAACAGGCTGCCGGTCTTGGTAAAGCCGATGCCGAGGGTCGTGCTCATGCCGGAGTAGTTCATGAGGAAGGCCAAACCGAGGATGGTGGCGATGGTCAGGACGGGGAAACGGAGCTGGTAAATCGTGGAGAAGAAGCAGGCCACGGCCTTGCCGAAGCTGTACTTGGGCATGAAGGGCACGGCGAAGAAGCCGGACAGCAGGATGGCGGTTCCGCCCGCGGAGAGCCAGCCGAATTTGAAGAATGCGGCATAGGGGGTTTCGGCGGGCACGACGGGCAGGGTGCGGCTGACCATGCCGTCAAGCATGGGCCACGCGAAGCCCTTGGTGGCGATGCTGCCGCTGATGCCGTCGAGGAACGCCTTGAACTGCGGCAGGCCCCAGAAGAACACCATGACTGCTAGGATGATGAACGGTATCCATGCGCGGATGACTTCACCGAAGGAGTAGCCCTTGCCGGTCAGCACGGTGGGCTTTTCGCCCTCGAAGCGCCAGATGGTGGCGGGCTTCCAGAAGCGGAGCAGGATCACGAGGCCGACGAGGGTGATGATGGCGGACATGATGTCCGGCAGAGTCGGGCCGTGATAGTTCGAGAACACGAACTGCGAAATGGCGAAGCAGAGGCCGGCCACGAGGATGGCGGGCAGGACTTCCATGCTGCGCTTGAAGCCGCACATGGTCACGCACAGCCACAGCGGCACGATCACGGACAGGAAGGGAAGCTGGCGGCCTACGATGGCGCTGATGAGGTTGGGATCAAAGCCGGACACCTGCCCGGCCACGATGACCGGGACGCCGATGGCGCCGAAGGCGACCGGGGCGGTGTTGGCGATGAGGCACAGCCCGGCGGCGTACAGCGGGTTGAACCCGATGCCCGCGAGCATGGCTGCGGTGATGGCTACGGGAGTGCCGAAACCGGCGGTACCTTCAAGGAAGGCGCCGAAGGCGAAGGCGATGAACAGCGCCTGAAGCCTGCGGTCATCGGTGAGCCGGGCCAGCGAGTCTTTGATGATCTCGAATTCGCCCGATTCCACGGTCATGTTGTACACCCACACCGCCGTAATGACGATCCAGACGATGGGGAACAAGCCGTTCGCCATACCGTAGGCGACGGAACTCACCGCGGTGCCGAAAGGCATCCCCCACAGAGCCACGGCCAGCACAAACGCCACGGCCAAGCCCACAATGGCGGCCACGTGGCCTTTTGCGCGACGTATCGCCAGCATGTAGAAAAGTACCATCAAAGGAATAGCCGCAGAAAGTGCAGAGAGTACCACGCTCCCCGCCGGATCATAGACCTGTGTCCACGCCATACAAACAATCCCCCGCTGCACTAAATGTTCAAGAAATGCATCCGTGATATCAAAAGTCGTCATATCCCAGATGCCAGTACGGAATAAAACCTATAGAAAACTTTCATTGAGAAAAAATAAGGGTTGTGTCAATGCATTTTTATTCATTGAATAAACAATCTGCGGCGTGCTGAAATGCATTTTCTGTTTTTCTTGATGCAGTGTCTGTTTTCAAGGCATCATGACAAAATGGAATACTCCTTTTTACTCCTTAATGTCGACATTGTAACTTGTACAGAAGAGGATATATACGCAAAGGATGGTCGATCATGCAGATAGTCCAAGCGTTGCGCGGGCGGCAGGCCCTCGTGAGCCCATGCTTTTCCGGTATCGGCAGGAATGGGAGGGTGTAATTTCGCCGGGCATGGCGGAATCTTTTCTTGATGATTCCCGTTTTTTCCCACTTCCAGCAGGTTTCTTTGCCTTGGGGATGGGGAGAAGATCAAATGCCGCTGAAGCGGCCTGACGGACGTTGGATTATTATAAAGATTAATGTAATTAATGAGTTGCCATTGCTCGTATCCGCTGACGGCAGTGCGCCAGAGCTCATGGGTGCTTTCTCGGAGACGACGGGGCACCTTTTTTTTACAGTACGGGATGCCTCATAAACCCGAACGTGCCATCCCGCATCATGAACGGAAGGAATGGGTATTGTACGGAAAAGGAATGGGGCGGCATTATTGCGAATAACAGATATGCCGGACATGCCGGCATTCCTCTCCGCCTCAAGTGCACGGGAGATGGTGGCCTTGCTTGCCGGGATGAGGGCAAGAATATTTTTTTGGAGGGCTCCCGCCCCATAGGGTGTTCCCTCATTCAAAGGGATGAAAGGTTCCTTGCGTTTTTCCTCGGTTTCCCCAAAATGGTTTTCCACATTCCGTGCGAAAGAAGAAACCCTTAACCTGTTGGCAACGGAGTAGAGGACGCTCGTATTGCAGAGCGTTTCCTTTGCGAAGCGTATATCCCATTCGGCGGGGAAGGTTCTTCGCGGCGGTCATGACGTGTTGCCTGTTCCGGGCGCAGCTTTCTTGAAGGAAGAGGCTGTCGGCTTATCCGTGTTGCCTTCCGGAAGAGACGGGCTTTGAGGCTCCCGGTTGCGCCGGGACGAAGGGGCGGTTTTTGAGCTGAAAAAGGTGGCGTCTTTTGGAAAGGCGTCTATGCCGGACCTTCCGGTGTCCCGTCCGGATCGGCCTCTGCGCCGGAGGCCGTCATGCGAGCCTTTCGCTTGCCAGCGCTTCTTCGCCGCCGGGGAGGAGCTTGAGCCACGCCTGCGCGGCGGAGGACAGGACGGCCCCGCGCCTCCAGACGAAGGCGGCGCGCCAACGGAGTTCCTCTTCGTCGAGAAGGGCGATGTGGATGTTGGGGAGTTCCCGCCGTTCGAGTTCGAGGCGGGGCAGGAGGGCGACGCCGATGCCCGTCGCCACGAGGGTCATGATGAAATCAAGCTGGCCGCTGCGCAGGCACTCATTGAGCTTCAGCCCACGCTGGCGGCAGACGGCCTTGATGCGGTCGTTGAGCAGGAAGCCCTGCTCGAAGCCGATGAAGGCGTTGTCTGCCAGTTCATCCATTTTGAGGCGTTTGCGATCGGCGAGGGGATGATCCGGGGGCATGATGACCATGAGCGGTTCGTCCCGAATCTGGAGCCACGAAAAATTCGGCGGGACGGGGAGAAGGGTGACGGCAAGATCGAGATCCCCCGAAAGCACCATCGGTTCCAGCGAGGCGCAGCCCTGTTCCTGAAGCGAGATGTTGATGCCGGGGTAAAGCTGGCGGTATTTGGAGAGCAGATCCGCGAACAGGATGCCGCTGGCGACCGGGGGAAAACCAATGCGGAGCACGCCTTTTTCGAGCTTGTGCAGGGCGGCGACGTCGGCTTCGAGCGCCTCGAATTCTTGAAGGATGTTGAGGGCCCGGCGATAAACGATTTCTCCCTCGACGGTCAGTCTGACGCCGTTGTTGGCCCGCTCGAAGATGCGGACGCCAAGGCGATCCTCCACGGCCTGAACGGCTTTGCTCACCGTGGGCTGCACGGCGTGTACAGTCTGGGCGGCACGGGAAAAACCTCCCTGCCGGGCCACTTCCACCAGTATTTGCAACGTGCGGATATTCAGCATCTATTCTTTCCGTGCATAGTGTTGATGAGCGTTTTTCATTTCACAGGGAAAACCTTTTGGCCTATACCACCCCCATGAGCTTCCGGCATTTCCAATTTCCTGTTTTTCTGGGGAATTTGGCTGCACGCCGTTCCTGTGGCCCGGCGTCCGGCAATGGTTTCCTGCGTCTGCGGACGCATGTGGAACCTTTTCATGCCTGACAGTTCGACATGGTTTTCGTGTCCGGCACCGAGACAAATCCGGCGAAGCCTTCATGAGGTTGTAGCCGGGTCGGAGTACATCGGGCTCCCTGCTTTTCAGGGATTCCTTTACCTTGGGCGGCTTGCCGCCCTTTTTCTTTTGGGCCGGACGGAAAGGCGGACAGTGCCGCCTCGCCTATGAGACGTGAAATGCTAGCTATTCCCTTCCTTCATGGCATTCTTTCCAGCGTTGCGTGAGCAGGGCGGAGGCTTCCGCTTGTGCTTGCGGGTCGCGCATTCCGTGCATGGCGAAGACGCCCCACGGGAGCGATGCGCAGTCGGCAGACGCCGCGTTTGCGATTTTCCGCATCAGCCCGTCCCGAAGCCCGTCGTCCCGGATAAGCACGGCTGCTGTGCATGAAGCGTCAAATCGTTTGTTTTCAGCAGTGGTTAGGACGATTTCCCCGAGCCGCCCGTCCTTATCCGCCTGCGTGGAAAATCCGCTTGCGGCGGAGGCGATGCGGGCTTTCCATGATTGCCCTTCGGGGTCGGACTCCAGATCGATCCTGATACCTTTGGCTTCTTTGAGCAGTGCTTGGGGGACGGCGGGCGGTTCGGGAGCGTGTGCTCGAAAAAGCGCCGCCACAGCGACGATGGAGAGGATAACCCCGCAAAACAATAATGGTATTTTCCAGCCTGTGGCCCGGTTGTCGGTCACGTCGTCTTCCTCGCATGGATAATCCGGGGCGGGGGCCTGAAAACGACCCCACGCCTTTTCATAGTTTTTTGCCCCCTTTCACCCTTGTCGGCAAGCGGATGCGAAAACGGTTTACTCCATGAAAAGGGTGGTAATCAAGCAGGATAAAATAGATATTCCATTTTGGAATGATTCCGATAGAAAATATTCATTTCTCGATCACCCCCCGTTCGGCGTAGAGAACAACACGTCAACAGGAGCCATACGCCCCGCAACAGCTAGGCATTGCAGGAAAATGCCGTCGATCAGGCATGTGGGGCGCACTCCGCAAGCCTTATCAGGGGGAAACGTATGCCTTGGGTTCAACAGTATGCGCCGGTGGGCGGCGTGGTCGCTTCGGCGTGCCTCGCGGCGATTCCGCTCATCATCCTCTTCTACATGCTGGCCGTCAGGAAGGCCAAGGGCCATGTCGCGGCTGCGGCGGGTCTCATCGGCGCGTTGATCGTCGCGGTAGCCGTGTGGAATATGCCGGTTTCGTTGGCGATCAGTTCCACGCTCAACGGCGCTGCCTTCGGGCTGTTCCCCATCGTCTGGATCGTGATCACGGCGGTGTGGGTGTACAACATGACCGTGGAATCGGGCGAATTCGAGATCATCAAGGATTCGCTGGCCCGGCTCACCGATGACCGCAGGCTTCAGGCGCTGTTCATCGCCTATGCCTTCAGCTGCTTCATCGAAGGGACGGCGGGCTTCGGCACGCCGGTCGCCATTGCCGCCGCCATGCTGGTGGGGCTCGGCTTCACCCCGCTGTGGGGCGCGGGCATCGCGCTCATCGCCAACACCGCTCCTGTCGCTTTCGGCGCCATCGGCGTGCCGCTCATCGTGGCGGCCTCCGTGTCCGGCCTTGATCAGATGACCGTAAGCGCCATTGCGGGACGTCAGCTTCCCATCCTCGCCCTCATCGTGCCCCTCTGGGTATGCGTGACCATGTGCGGCTTCAAGCGCAGCCTCGAAGTCCTGCCCGCCATCATCGTGGGCGGCGTGTGCTTCGCCGGGGCGCAGTTCCTGCTCGCCAACTATCACGGCCCGACCCTGCCCGACATCGGCTCGGCCATCGCCACCATTGTGGGCCTTGTGCTGCTGCTCAAGGTCTGGAAGCCTTCGCGCACGTTCCGGTTCGAGGGTGAGCCTGAATCCAACCTTAGCGGCTCAGGCTATCCGGCTTCGGTCGTGCTCCGGGCGTGGGGACCCTATATCGTGCTGGCGGTATTCGTGTTCTTCTGGGGCCTGCCGCAGTTCAAGAATATCCTGAACGCCGTTCCCGGCGCGAATCTCAGTTTCGGCTGGCCCGGCCTGCATGGGGAAGTCATGAAGACCGCGCCCATCGTGGCGCAGGACGCCGTTTACGGCGCGACGTTCGCGTTCAACTGGCTGTCCGCCGGCGGTACGGCCATCCTGCTTTCCGGCCTCGTCTCCGTGCCCATGATGCCGAACTACGGTTTCGGCAAGGCCATCGCCTGCTTCATGCGCACGCTGCGTCAGCTGACCTTCCCGATCGTGACCATCGCCATGATCCTTGGCCTCGCCTACTTGATGAACTATTCCGGCATGAGTTCCACGCTCGGCCTTGCCTTCACGCACACGGGGAGCTTGTTCCCGTTCTTCTCGCCGCTGCTTGGCTGGCTTGGCGTGTTCCTGACCGGGTCGGACACCTCCTCGTGCGCCCTGTTCGGCGGGATGCAGAAGGATACCGCCACGGCGGTGGGCATGTCCCCCGAGCTTGCCGTGGCCGCCAACGCTTCCGGCGGCGTTACCGCGAAGATGATTTCGCCGCAATCCCTGTCCGTAGCCACCGCCGCGACCAACATGGTCGGGCAGGAAGGCAACCTGTTCCGCTTCACCATCGGGCACAGCATCGCCATGACCCTCGTGCTCTGCGTGCTGACCTACCTTCAGGCCGGGCCCTTGAGCTTCATGCTGCCGTAGTTAGGGATAGAGAGAATGCGAAATTGGGGAGGGGAGAGGGAACCCTTCTGAAGAAGGGATTCCTACTCCCCTCCCCAAACCCCGCCCTCCACCTCAGACTTTTATAAAGTGGGGAGGCGGCGCGGAGGAAGTCCCCTGTCGTATGAAAGGAAAAGAGCCGGTTGATCAGTGAGATTGACTGGCTCTTTTTTTGTGGGGGCAGTTTAGTTGAGGGTTTTTGTGCTCACGGAACGGCAAGTTGCATCGGTGGATTGTAAAAATATAACTCATTAAAATAGATAGACGTTCGCCTCTGCGCCACAGGGAAAGATCGGAACAGGGATTCGATAAAGTTGAAAGTCTTGGGAGGGAGAGAGGAGGGCGTTCGGGGGAGGGGACCTTTCTCCAGAAAGGTCCCCTCCCCCGAGTCTTCCCTCTAGAATTGCCTGATATTCGATTTGATCATATCCATCGTGGCGCTGAAACGGCCCATGAGGGCGAGCTTGCCGAGGCCGAGGGCAAGCCCTTTGGCTTCTCCGGCGGTGATGGTGGGCGGCAGGGGGATGGCGGCGGGATCGGTGAGGGCGTCGACGAGCACGGGGCCGGGCGTGGCGAGGGCGGCCTTGATGACGGGTTCCACGTCCGCGCCTTTTTCGATGCGGAATCCCTTCATGCCGATGACTTCGGCCATGCGGGCGAAATCGGGGTTTTTCATGTCCGTCTGGAATTCGGGATACCCGGCTGTCCGCATCTCAAGATTGATGAACCCGAGCGCGCCGTTGTTGTAGACGATGACTTTGATCGGCAAGTTGTACTGCACAAGCGTCAGTAGTTCGCCCATGAGCATGGTCATGCCGCCGTCGCCGCAGAGCGCGATGACCTGCCGTTCGGGATAGAGCAGTTGCGCGCCGATGGACATGGGCAGGGCGCAGGCCATGGAGCCGTGGTTGAACGAGCCGATGATGTTCCGGCCCACCTTGGCGGTGATGTAGCGGGCGGCCCAGACGTCGTTGAGGCCGGTATCCACGGTGAAGACGGCTTCGTCGGAGGCGTTGGCGTCGATGGCCGACGTAAGATGCTCGGGATGCGGCCTGCCTTCTGAGGAAACATGCTCGACGTAGGCGTTGAGGTGTTCCCGGGATTTCTTGAGATTGGCAATGGCCTCGTCAAGATGCCTGCTGTCATCCCGGGGTTCCACGAAGGGGAGCAGGGCACGCAGGGTCTGGGCCACGTCCCCGACGACCCCGAGGTCGATGCGGGTCCGCCCGCCGAGGTGCTCGCCCCGGATGTCGAGTTGGACGATGCGCGGTTTCTTGGGATACCACGCGGAATAGGGCATGTCCGTGCCGAGCAGGATAAGCAGATCGCAGTGTTCCATCGCCTCATACGCGCCGCCGAATCCGATGAGGCCGGTCATGCCCACGTCGAAGGGATTGTCCGGCTCGATCCACTGCTTGCCGCGCCATGCGTGCCCGATGGGGGCCTTGAGCTTGTCCGCGAGGGCCATGACTTCCTTGCGGGCGTTGCGGCATCCGGACCCGCAATAAAGCGTCACCTTGCGCGCGCCGTTGATTTCGTCGGCAAGGAGCTGGATGTCATGGGCGTTGGCTGCCGGGGCGGGAGGCGGCGGGATGACGCCGTGCGAGGGTTCTTCGTTCATGGGCATGGCGGCGACGTCGCCGGGCAGGGCGATCACGCTTACCCCGCGTTTGCTCACGGCGGTCTGCATGGCCCGGCGCAGCACATGCGGCATCTGGGAAGGCGAGGAAACAAGTTCGTTGCAGTGGCTGCATTCGTTGAACAGCTGATCGGGGTGCGTTTCCTGAAAATAGCGCGTCCCGATGGCGGAGCCGGGGATATGCGAGGCTATGGCGATGACCGGGGCATAGCTCCGGTTGGCGTCGTACAGGCCGTTGATGAGGTGGACGTGCCCTGGGCCGCTCGTCCCCGCGCAGGCCGCGAGTTTTTCGGAAAGCTGGGCTTCGGCTCCGGCGGCGAAGGCGGCCGTTTCCTCATGCCGCACATGGATGAACCGGATGCGCCCGTCACGGCGGAGCGCGTCGGATACGGGGTTGAGGCTGTCGCCTACCAGCCCGTACAGCCGCGTGACGCCCGCTTCGGCCAGTTCGTCCACAAGTACTTCCGCTACGGTTCGCTTCGACATTGGGATGCCTCCAGAGGAAAGGATTCGGCTTCCGGGGAAGCCTTTCCGGAATCGTAGAGGAAATCCGATGGGTGAAGCCATGATTACCCGCTGGCGTGAGAATCGTTTGGGAGGTCGGGGGAGCGCGACGTGCCGGGGGAGGGGAACCTTTCTTCAGAAAGGTTCCCCTCCCCCGGCCCCCCCCCTTCCCAAGACTTTTGACTGGTGGGGAGGTGGCGCGGAGGGAGTTCGTTCCAGCAACAATTTGAAAAAGTTCCTTTACGCCGTATGAAAGAACGTTTTTTTCGTAACCGCCATATCCATCAAACGTTTGCTTCGGCGACAAGCCGCTGGAGTAAACACGCCGCCGGGGGCTAGGGGCGGAGTCACGTTACATTTTGTCGGGGCCTTTCTTTCCGGGGAAAAGATGCGGGCGCTTCTTCCAAATGTAGTCGATGTGCTGATGCATGGCGCGGCGGGCTTTGGCTGGAGAGCCGGATTTGATGGCTTCGAGCACTTTCCAGTGTTCAAGGCGATCTTCATCGGGGAGGATGACGAAATTCAACTCGCGCTGTTTTTTGAACTGTTCCTGAAATTCTGCCAGCATATGAATGAGGATGGGATTTTTCGAGAGGGCGGTGACGCCGTTGTGGAACCGGGTGTGAATGTCTTTGAGGGAAAGACCTTCCTGTTTCAGGATGCTTTCAAGTTCGGCGATCTCTTCCGGGGTGGCCCGTTCGGTGGCCCAGTAGGCGGCCTGCCCTTCGAGGAGCTTCCGCATTTCGAGGATCTGGGTGTAATCCGTGCTGCTGAGCAGATCCACGGCGGGGGAGGGCGCTTCGGAAGGGATCTCCTTGACGAAGGTCCCGACGCCGGAACGCGACTCGACGACGCCGGAATAGGCCAGTGCCTTCAGGACTTCGCGGATGCAGGTACGGCTGACCTGAAACATCTCGGCCAGCGCGATTTCCCCGGGCAGTTTGCTGCCGGGTTTCCACTGCCCGCTCTGGATGGCGGCGGTGATCTGCTGCATGACCTCGCTGTGGAGGTTGACTCTGCTTATAGGCTTGAAGGGGTTGGTCACAGGGGCTCCTGAAAGCGTGCTCGATTATTGTCTTTTGTTTACGCAATGCATGATGAGAATGCTCGTGAGTAACGCCCCGAGCGCGGCAATGCAATACCCGGAGGCGATTCCGAGCGGCTCCAGACAGACGGCGATGATGATGATGAAGCAGGATGTGCCGAAAAACCCCGCGAGCAGTCCCCTGATCGTCAGCACGGCGGCGCGCGCCCCGAAGGAAAGGTGCGCGAAGGGGGTCAGGATGGAGCTGATGATGGGGAAGGTGAGCAGAATGCCGCTCCATTGCTCGCCCACGACGCCCGCAAGCTCGGTCAGGATAAGGACGCTGAGGCCCCCGCAGAACATCTGGACCGGAAGCCTCCACGGGGGTTGGACCCGGCGCATGTCCGCCGTTCCGGGGATGTCGGGAAGAAGCCGCAGGCAGGCCGCCGGGACCGCGATGCTGAGGCAGACCGCTACGGGCAGTCCGCAGGAAACCCGCGTGAACAGGAAGGCGCAGAGGAGAAAGGCGAGCAGGGCGAGGGCGAGGGAGCCCGCCCAGCCGAAACGCCGGGCGCTGTGGGCGTAGGCGAGGCAGTAGCAGCAGGACGCCACGGCTCCGAGCAGGGACGAGGCGGCGGCCGATGCCGCGAATGGGGTTCCGTACTGTACTGCGATGAACAGGGACGCCGGGCCGGAAATGAAGGGAAGCCCGGCGAGCCCGCCGCCGATGACGGGGCCCCAGCGACGGGCCGCCAGCGTGGAGGCCCAGATGAGCGCGGGCGTGGTGAAGAGTTTGATGAGAAGAAAAAGCATCCTGCATCCCTGATCCGGTGGGCGTTTGTCGGCACGATATGTATGACAGCATACAGCTTGAAGAGCGCATTGTCCAACGGATTTCTTCTTGGATCGGTGTTTGGCTTATTGGAATGTGTCGTTATAACACCGCGTTACAAAAAGCGAAAAAATATTTTTTTCAGAATGTTGCCGGCAAAGCCGCGATCCCTGCTGACAAAGGGCGTTTTTATCTGTAAGCTGTCAGACAGCATACGCCTATCAGGAACATTTTCACAGGGACAAGGAGAAGCGATCGTGGAAGTGCCCAAGAGACCCAAGCCTTTCTCCATGCTGGACAAGGTGCTTGACTGGATCAATGTCTTCAGCCTGTTGAGCGTGGCCGTGCTCATGTTCGTTCAGGTCATCCTCCGGTATGTGTTGAAGATGCCGCTCATGGGCATCGAAGAGTTGTGCTATTTCCCGACGGTCTGGCTGTACCTCTTCGCCGCCGTCAAGGCTTCCTCCGAGCGGGGCCAGCTTGTGGCCCGCGTCCTCGAAATTTTCTGCAAGCGGCAACGCTCGATCTTTCTGCTCCGGGGCATCGCGGCGTTCGCTTCAAGCGCCATCCTGCTGTGGCTCACATGGTGGGGCTACGATTACCTGAAGTACGCGCTCAGGCTCCAGAAGGAAACGGCCTCCCTCTATCTTCCCTGGATTTACGCTGAAGCGGCGGTGTTCGTGTCCATGTTCCTCATGACGCTGTATACGCTGCTCGAACTGCGCGACATGATCACGCTCTACAGGACCACCCCGGCCTCCCTGCCCGTGGAAAAGGAAGGAGACTAGCATGGAACCCGTTACGCTTGCCGTTGTTTCCCTCGCCGTTTTGATGCTCCTCCTTTCCTTCGGCGTCCCCATCGTCTTCTGTTTCAGCGGCGCGCTCGCCTTCATGAGCATCGTGGGCGGCGTCACCATGAAAGGCATGATGATGTGGGGCCTCCAGCAGATCCTGAGCCCCACGCTTCTGTGCATCCCGCTGTTCATCTATGCCGGGTCGCTCATGAGCGAGAGCGGCATCGCCAAATACCTGCTCGAATTCGTCGATGTGTTCGTCGGGCGCATCCGGGGCGGGCTCGGTTTCGTCGCTACCCTCACCTGCGCCATCCTCGGCGCGATTTCGGGCAGTACCTTTACCGGGCTCGCCGCCACCGGCAACATGCTGATCCCCGAAATGGTCAGCCGGGGCTATCCCCGCGCCTTCGCCACCGCACTCATCACCTGTTCCTCCATCCTCGGCGTGCTCATTCCTCCGAGCACGCCCATGATCATCTTCGGCTGGGTGACGGGCACCAACGTGCTCGCCTGCTTCCTGTCCACGGTGGGCCCCGGCATCGTCACCATCATCATCTTCTGCGGCATCAATTTCGTGCTGAGCCGCCGCTTCGACCTCAAGCTCATGCCGCAGCTCTCCAAAACGGAAAAGCGCAGGCAGATCGCCGTGCGCGGCTGGAAGGCGCTCCCGGCGCTCATCATGCCCGTGCTCATCCTCGGCGGCATCTATTCCGGGGCCATGACCCCCACCGAAGCCGCCGCCGTAGCCGTAATTTACGCGCTGCCGGTCGGGTTCTTCGTCTACAGGGGCCTGAACCTGCGCAATGCCTTCGGCTGCACCAAGGATTCCGCCGTGTCCGTGGGCAGCATCATGATCATGATTTTTTGCAGCATGATGCTGAGCCAGACCTACGTGGTGCTGCAGATCCCGCAGGCCATCGTGGAAAGCGTATTCAGCATCACGGACAACAGTTTCCTCATCCTGCTGCTCATCAACCTCATCCTGCTGTTCGTGGGCATGATCGTGAACGACACCACGGGGATCATCCTCGTGGCCCCGCTGCTGCTGCCCCTCGCCAAGGCCATCGGCCTCGACCCCATCCAGTACGCGGCCATCTTCGGCGTGAACCTCGCCGTGGGCAGCCTGACGCCTCCCTACGCCAGCCTGCTCTATCTCGGGATACGGATCGGCAAGGTCGATTTCGTGGAAATCCTTCCCTATGTGGGGCTGTTCCTGCTCGGTTACGTGCCGGTCATGCTCCTCACCACCTACTGGCCCGACGTGAGCCTGTTCATCCCCCGCCTGTTCGGTTTCATCTAGCCGGACGCGGAAACAGGCATCTTCCCGGACACGGCCGCCGGTTCCCCCGCCGGCGGCCGTATCTCCAAGGCGGCGCGGACGGCGCGCCTCCAAAACCCTTCACCACAGGAGAGCATCATGAAAAAGGTCATGTCTGTACTGGCGCTGTGCGGCCTGCTGGCCCTTTCCGGCGGTTCCGCATTTGCGGCGCAGTGGAAGCTTGCTCACATCCGCCCCGCCGACTCCGTGATCGAGCGCGATTTGCAGGCCTTCGCCAAGGAAGTGCGCGAGGCAACCGACGGGCGCATCGACATCAGGATTTATGGCTCCAGCCAGCTTGGGGACTACACCGTCGTGCAGGAAAAGGTGTCTCTCGGCTCTGTGGAAATGAGCTGCGAATCCGTTTCCACGCAGGTGGACAAGCGTTTCCTCTCCTATATCCTGCCCTATGTCGCCAAGGATTACGCCACCGCGAAGAAGAACTTCGGCACCGGAACCCCTTACGCCAAATACTGCGCCAACCTGTTTGACAAGCAGGACATCATGGTCCTCGCCAACTGGCCCGTGTACTTCGGCGGCATCGGCCTTGTGAAGGCCCCCGAAGCGCCCGCCGATCCCAACGCCAGCCACCACATCAAAGTCCGCGTCCCCACCATGAAGACGCAGGAAGCCCTTGCCGACGGCCTCGGCTATCAGGCCACCCCCCTGCCGTTCGCGGAATTCTTCACCGCCGCCCAGACCGGCATGGTCTCCGGCATTTTCGGCGGCGGCGCGGAAAACTACTACGCCTCCTTCCGGGATCTGCTGAAATGCTACATCGCCGCGAACACCCACTTTGAAAACTGGCCCCTGCTCATCAATAAGGAGCTGTTCGAGTCCCTGTCGGCCGAAGATCAGAAGATCCTGCTTGAAAAGAGCGCCGCGTTCGAGGCCCGCCGCTGGGAAGTCGCGGAAGCCGATCAGGCCGCCTATGAGAAGAAGCTGGAAGAGGCGGGCTGGACCGTCATCCGCCTGACGCCCGAACAGCAGAATGCCTTTGCCGAAAAGGGCCGCAAGGCTTCGTGGCCCGAACTGAAGAAGGCGATAGGCGACAAGGCCTATGAGGAAGTCATCTCTACCTTTGTCCTCGAATAACCGCCGGGGGGCGCATTCCGCGCCCCCGCGCCAAGGAACCTGAGTCATGAAGAAAATCGCTGTGCTCAGCGCCGGGAACGGCGGGCAGGCCCTTGCGGCCGATCTCGCCCTGTGCGGGCATGATGTGGCCCTGTATGATCTGCCGCAGTTCGCCCCGGTCATCGAAGCCATCAGGCGTCGCGGCAACACCATTGAACTCCAGAACAAAATCACCGGGACCGCGAAGATCCGCCTCGTGACCACGGACATCGCCGAAGCGCTCGACGGCGCGGAAGTGGTCTATTTCACCGCGCCGTCCTACGGGCAGAAAGCGTTCTTCGATCTGGCCGTGCCCGCGCTTTCGGATGGTCAGGTTATCGTGCTGATGCCCGGCAATTACGGTACGTTGGCTCTCAAGGCCGCGCTGCGCGAGGCGGGGAAGGACGTACTCGTCGCGGAAACGGACAACTTGCCCTATGCCTGTGCCGCGACAGAGCCCGGCGTGGTCAACGTGCGTGGGGTCAAGAAGGCCGTGACGCTGGCGGCGTTCCCGGCGGGCGATTACGCCGCGGTGGAGGCCGCCGTGGACGGGGCTTTCTGCACCGGCTGGCGCAAGGGCGAGAATGTGCTCGCCACCAGCATGTCAGGGGTCAATATGGTCGTGCACTGTGCGCCCATGCTGGCCAACGCCGGACGCATTGAGAGCGAGGGCGGACATTTTGAGTTCTATTACGCGGGGATGACGCCCGCCGTGTGCCGCCTCATCGAAGCCACGGACCGTGAACGGCTGGCTGTGGCCCGTGCCTACGGCCTTGATTTGGTAAGCACGGCGCAGACCTTCCGCAACCAGTACGGCGTGGAGGGTGAAACCCTGTACGACGTGCTGCAGGCCAACCCCGCCTTTGCCGGGTTCGCGCCTAAAACGCTGCATCACCGTTTCCTTACTGAAGATACGCCGTACTCGATGGTGCCGATGGCGGCCCTCGGCAGGCTTGCCGGGGTTCCCACGCCTATCATGGATGCGCTTATCGCATTGCTTGGCGAACTGCTCGGCGAGGACTACGCCGTGACCGGGCAGACGGCGGAACGCATGGGACTCGCGGGCATGACGCCCGAGGCAATCCGTAACCTCGTATCCGCATGACCGGAGGGATTATGATGAAAGCACTCCGCATCGAACCGGCGGACAATGTCGCCGTGGTCGCGCAGGACACCCGCAAGGGCGACGTGCTGCGCCATGCCGGGGGCGAGGTGACCGCGCTTGAGGACATCGGGCTCGGGCACAAGATCGCCGTCGAAGCCGTCGCGCAGGGGGGGCTCGTCCGCAAGTACGGCGTCCCCATCGGCAGGGCCTCCGCGCCCATTGCCGCCGGAGCCTTCGTGCATACCCACAATCTTGAGGACATCACCGAGGAACTGTGCCGACAGTACGTCGCCGCGTTCAGGGACGGGAGGGGCGCATGAGTTCGCTACAGGCATTTCCCCGCGCCGACGGGAGCGTGGGCATCAGGAATATCGTGCTCGTCGTCTCCACCGTCACCTGCGCGAATACGGTCGTCAATCATATCGCGTGGAAGACCGGGGCCGTCCCGCTGACCCACGAGCGCGGCTGCGTGGAGGGCGAGCAGAGTTTCCGCCGCACCATGCTGGCCCTCACCACGTTTGCCAAGCATCCCAACGTGTCCGGCGTCCTCATCGTGGGGCTCGGTTGTGAGCAGATCAGGACGCTTGACCTGCAGGTCGCCATCGGCGGCGGCAAGCCCGTGCACGCCATCCTCATTCAGGAGGAGGGCGGCTCCGTCGAAGCCGAGGCCAGAGGCTGTGAGCTCGTCCGCGAGATGCAGCGGGCCGCGCAGGATCTGGAACGCCAGCCTTGCCCCTTGTCCGGGCTTGTTGTGGGCGTGCAGTGCGGCGGTTCCGACTGGACGACCGCCATTGCCGGGAACACGGTTATCGGGGCCATGACCGATCTCGTGATCGCCGCAGGCGGTTCCGTGCTCATGTCGGAAGTTCCGGGCATTCCGGGCTGTGAGCACATTGTGGCGTCCCGTGCGGTCAGCCGCGAGGCGGGAGAGCAGATCCTCGGCATGGTCGACGAGCTGCGCGCCGAGTTCCTGCGCGCGCACGGGCAACCTATTGAGGCGGTGAACCCCACGCCGGGCAACAAGGCGGGCGGCATCACCACGCTCGTGGAAAAGGCGATGGGCAACATCAAGAAAATGGGCACGTCTCCGGTGCAGGGCGTCCTGAAGCTCGGTGAGCGCCCCCCGCATCCGGGCCTGTGGATCGTGGACAACCGCGCCAACGGCCCCGATCCCGTCAACCTCGCCGGGTTTGCCATGGCGGGGGCGTCGGCTACGGTATTCAGCACGGGCCGGGGTTCTCCGGTGGGTTCTCCGGTCATGCCCGTGGTCAAGCTGACGGGCAACCCGCACACCTACGCCAAGATGCCGGGCCTGATGGACTTCAACGCCGGGGTCGTTGTTGACGGCGCGGACATCGGGGAAACGGGCAGGGCGTTGTACGATCTGCTGCTTGAGGTTGCCGGAGGGCGGCCCACCCGTTCCGAGGAGAACGGGGACTACGAGTTTTCGATTCCTTACGAGGAAGCGCGGTAGCTGGATGGAGGGTGGGGAGACGTGACATGCCGGGGGAGGAGGGAGGAAACCCTTCTGAAG
>QFCE01001709.1_pt1 | contig 111516 bp, 97 predicted proteins | sample 5346091 | NCBI WGS metagenome assembly QFCE01 (sample SAMN09062252, study PRJNA434731) | Human gut metagenome, whole genome shotgun sequencing project. | isolation source: stool timepoint A chromium assembly | host: Homo sapiens | collected 2015
CTGGTCAGCTTCATATTGCACCTGCCGCCCATCCGGGAATCCGATCACTGCCCTGGCATTTCCATCCTCATCCGTGATACAGTCCAGTATCCTGCCCAGATCGCCGTTACTCGCCATCTCGGTATTTTTATTCTGTAAAATCTTATCGCCAACCCGGAACACCTGACTGCCGATATGCAGTTCCTTCTTCCCTGCGATTGGCGGATTTACAAAATCCTCCAGAGATTTGTTCAATTCATCCACTCCGGCAGCACTGCGTTTCCGATACGGAGTCAGGATCTGTACCTGATCCATGCCGTTTTTTGCAATCTCGTCCAGATAAATCCTCCGGACAATCTCTGCCGCTTCATCTGCTCCTTTACAGGCAATGAACTGAAAATCCTCCCCAAAGCTCAGATTAGTCTTATTCTCCTGCATCAGTTTTGCATTATAAGGTATGCTGCTCAAAGCGCCCTGCCGGTAAACCAGATCCAGTACCGTGACCGGAATCAGCCCGCAGGCAATCAGTTGCCGGAACACATCCCCGGCTCCTACGGATGGAAGCTGGTTCTTATCCCCGACTAAAAGGACTCTGGCATGTCTGCTAACCCGCCGGAAAAATTCATAGGCAAGATGCATGTCCACCATGGACACCTCATCTACATTTAGAAATCCGGCAGACAGGTACTCAAAATCCGGTTCAAAATCCGTATCATCTCCCAAAAGCCCCAGGGCCAGATGCATCGTGGATGCATTTTCACAGCCGGTACTCTCCACCATACGTCTTGCCGCACGTCCGGTCGGAGCCATAAGCTGTACCTCTGACCTGCATAACGCCTGATGGATATAGAGAATCACCTTGAGAACCGTTGTCTTTCCGGTTCCGGGACCTCCGGTAATAATACTGATGGGATGTGCAAACACCATCCGCACTGCCTGTTTCTGTGTTTCTGACAGCGTGATCCCCAGTGTCTTCTGTGCCTTTTCCAGCTCCGGTTCAATGGACAGCAAAACCGGCTTCTCCAAAAGCCGTCTGGCTATCATGGAAGCGGTCTGTGTTTCTTCTTCATACTGCCGGATAGAATAGATCCGTTCTTCCTCCACAACAATGCTTTTTTGCAGCACCAGCCGGTAAAGCACCTGACTGACATCCTGCTCCGATACTGCCATGACCTGCAGATCCCGGTTCAGCATTTCCAGTGCTTCCCTGATAACCTCCTGACGCTGCTTAAACAGATGTCCTTCTTTCATTGCCTGATTCATGATATGTCCGATGCACCCGGATATCCGCATGGGATCATTGAGTGCACAGCAGCACTGTCTTCCGATCGCATCCACAGTCAGAAACCCGAAGCCTTTGACTGCACTCAGCATGTAAGGGCGGTGCCGGATAATATCCACCGATTCATTTCCGAATTTCTTCAGAATCATATTCACTTTTTTGGGTGTTACCTTAAAAGGCGCCAGAAACGTCATCAGTTCCCGGAACACCTGGTTTTTTCCATAGGACTCCACAATAGCAGCCAGCTTCTTCTCGGAAATTCCACGGATCTTCAAGAGTTCCTGCGGGTTGTTTTCCATGATTTCCAGTGTCTGAAGCCCAAACTTCCGGAAAATAGTATCTGCCATCTTGGGACCGATACCTTTGATTGCACCGGAAGAAAGGTATCCTAAGATACCCTCCTTTGTCCGTGGTACAACCTCCATGAAATTTTCCACCTGATACTGAGTTCCATGCTCTCCGCTCTCCCATCTGCCTTCCATCTCAAGCTCAATCTCGTCTGTAAGCGGAAGACCGAATCCAATCGCTGAGAAGCCGATGATATTCCGGGATGCCAGATATTTGTCTCTGGCTGACAGGGGGACAGACGTATCCTGTGTGGTGAATATGGCAATCGTATACCCATTCTCCTCATTCTGGAAAATCTTATGTTTAAATCTGCACCTCATTGTTTATATCCCTCCAGCTTTTTATCCGCATCCGTTCATTTGGTTTTCTCATTACGCCGCCTCCTTCTTAATTCGGAAAGTACGGCTCTCCGTTGTTTTTGTATATTCCTCATAGATATCCGGATGCTGGTTTTTCAGCTTCTCCATCTGGTCTTTCCCAACCGAAGTACGTCTGGTCGGATTATAGGTAATACGGTAACGGTTCGTACCGTCCTCCAGCACTGCCTTGCAGCCCTGCCCCAGCTGTTCCACAAAAGGAACACTGATTGCCCGCTGTTCTGCTTCGATTTCCTTTTTCCGTTTTTCCAACTGTGACTTTTCCTCCGAAAGGGTAAGATACTTCTCAAGATTTTTTGATTCCAGACCGGAAAGCACAATTTCCGGAATAGATTTGTCTGCAAAACCACCATAATTACGGATATTTGCCAGAACCAGATCGGAATTCCCGTTATGCGGCGGTACTACATTTTTCAATACATGTTCCTGCCAGAAATACGTTTCCTGATCAATGATGTCTTCTTCCTCAATCAGATCACGCTCAATGGTGCGATACACAAACTCATTCTCGTTATTTCCATACAGGCATGCGATAAAGGCTTTCTGCATATTCATCACAGACAGATAATGCCTTACCTGCAGCACATAATGAGCTGGAATACCCTCATCAGCCCACTTATCTTTCGCATTATAATTGCAGGTTTTACATTCCAGAATCGCAAATGTCCCATCCGGCATACGAACAAAAAAATCCACATCTGCAAGCATGAACGGATATAATGGATGCCGGAACATGACACGTACCGGAAATACTTCCAGTCCGGTCTTTTTGGAAAAGATTTCTGCCACCAGATCTTCCAGCCGGTGTCCGACTTCCTTGGCAACCCAGTTGCTTTCCTCTTCCTCCTGAATGACCGGCTGCACACCTGTTTTGTTGTAAAACAGATCCCGGATAGTGGCAAATGGAGAGATCCCCATGATTGCCGCTACATCACTGCCGCCGATTCCTTTTTTGCGGTATTCCAACCAGTCTTCTCTTGACAGGTTACTGATATCCACAACCTTTTCCGGTGTATACTCTGCTTTGTTATTCATTCCAATTCCTCCTAACATTTGACTGCTCCATAAACGTCATATTTTTTCCAGTCTTTTATAAGCGCCTTCGTAATATCCTCCTCCAGCTTCAGGATGCCCTGTCCGGACATTCCTTCACAGGCTGCAAAAAAGGAGGCTTCATTCATGGCATAATAAAGATCATGTGCCGTACAGGCACCTTCCCCGTTCTGGGATACAAATAGCTCCACCACCTCATTCCGGATCTTCTGTTTAATGCCAAGTTCCTTCATCAGCAGCTTCAGGCAATTCACCGGATTACGGATCTCAATGTCCATAAGCTGAGTAAGATTCTTCATCGCATCCACATAGCGGGCGCATACCTGCTCCAGATTTTTCCGGAAGTCCAGAATCGTTGCCCCTTTATCGTGAGCCAGCTTGATTGGACTTCCCAGACTGATAACGCCGTTTGGTCCGTCTGTCAAAAGCATCGGATACAGATTTGCACCGCTCGCTGCCACGTCAGATGTGGTAAAACGAAGTGCCGGTGACAGGATCTTCTCATCCATTCCGTGTGCATCCAGTGCTTTTCGGTAAGTATCCAGAAGTTCCTGACTTCCTCCGAGCTTCCACATGGCAGATACAATGGAATGGTCATAGATACCAGAGCCCTCCATGTAAACACTGCCTTTGAAATTCAGATTCAGATATTCGCAGGTTGTCTCAAACATGGCTTTCATATCAAGGATGCAATAATCATGTTTATCCCCGCCATGTACTGCGGAAACCTTTCCGTCCGCAATCTTAATCAGGGCATCCCCTTTTGCAACCCGCAGGCAGTAATTGACTACCTTCGCATATGTTGCCTTATCCAGCTTGCGAAGCCCGTCTCCATTGACACCTGCGCGGCTTAAAATGGTGCGGATGGCACAGTCACGTACCGGATAGGATTCTCCTCTCATTTTCAGTACAAGCTGCGTATTCTTCTCTGTATCCTCCAAAATTTCTTCCATGGATGCATCTGCCGCATCCAGATTTTGAGCCTCCTTTTCCAGTGGTGCCAGCCGTAACGTATTCGTTGGCTTTCTGATCCATTTGGCATTTCTTCCTCTCTCTGCCAGAAACTCCAGCAGATCTTTTACTTCTGCAAAGGATCTCTCAAATCCATCTGCATACACTCTTGCTTCATTCATGTTCTTATTCCACCTTTCTTAAAATAATATTTATCCATCAACAGCCGAAGCTGGTTGTGGCATGCAACTATGCCGAAACCTAAATGTAAGCACAAAAAAAGAATGAAAAGAGAGTCTTTTCTCTGTTCATTCTTAAAAGTCTGGTTTCTTCCTGAAAAAACAAAAGTGCCACGCAGCCAAAAAAGGCATACCGTGACACTCACTACAAACATAAACTACTTATGCCAGGAATCAGCTCCTGCTGTTTCCTGTAAGTTTGGAGATTCTTATGAATCCCGAAACTCCCCAAAAAGGGTGTGCATAAAATAAACTATATCAGTATACTAGCACAAGATATTCCTCATGTCAATTCAGGCTTATACTATATATGGTGTTTATATTTGTTCAAAATACTACATCTATTTTTCTACTACGAATTCAATCTTCTCTTTCAGATACTCCCGGCAGCCAAACCGAACCGTTCCACACTGCTTTGACTCCTCTTTCGCCTTTTCATTACAGCAGTCCAAGTAGGGACAATCGTTACATTGATTCCGCAGTGCTTCCTTCGCCCATTCAATTTCCTGCTCATTTCCTATAATCCGCACAGACATCCACTTCCTTTGCTATCATCATACCCCAAAATCCATTTTCTATCATCCATAATTTCTTTTTTTGTATCATTTTAGTAAATTACGGTTATATTACGGAATAATCACTATATTTCAAATATATCTCTATTTTATTCCGTAATTTGCTGTAAGTAAATAGTTTAAAATGTGGAAGAGAGGTGTAAATGTATGGATAAAAACTTTATTGGAGAACGCATCAGCGAACTGCGTTTAAAGAAAAATGTATCTGAATATCAGATGAGTCTGGATCTTGGCAAAAATAAAAGCTACATCCAGTCCCTCACTTCCGGACGTTCTCTGCCTACCATGCAGAGCTTTCTGGATATCTGTGACTATCTGGAAGTCACTCCTCAACAGTTCTTCGATTCAGAGCTGCACAATCTTCCTCTGATTGACAAAGCAACTGATCTGATGAAACAACTCGATGACGAGGATATGCTTGCGCTCATTTCCATGCTGAATCGTCTGGCTCTAAAACGCAAATAGATTTCCGTGGCTGCCAAATCAAGGCAGCTTTTATTTTTATCATTTTTTCTTAAAATTTTTCAATCTTAAAGAAAAGCCCCCTATTCCTTAATTGAATGGGTAATATATCCATTCGCCGTACCTTGAAAACAAAAGAAATCTTTCGGGAGATTGATATAGGTGACTGCAGATAGTTTGCATCTTCGCACGCCTGCAGCTTAATAGTTACAAAGTAACACCGTTTTACGTGGCCGGAACGGGCATAGGAACTGGCTTCTGAAAGAATAACATAGACTTTTGGGATTTTAGCTTATAGCGCTTTTATTAGAGAACTTTTACTCAAAATTTGATATAATAATAGACAGGTATCAAGTTGATTCCCTGTCTGTGGAAAGGAGATTCATGATAACTGTAACAAAAAGGGATTTGATTGAATTAGGCTACGGTCCTTCCTTTGCTGCTGATATTATCAAAAAAGCAAAGGAACTTATGGTAGAAAAGGGGCATACCTATTATCAATCCAGAAAATTAGACAGGGTTCCAAAAGAAGCCGTTGAAGAATTATTAGGGATTACTTTGCCCGATAAGCAAGAATGATCGTGCTTTTTGCATTTTAGTAAGGAGTGAAATCATGGCAAAAGATCCAATTAAAAAAGCAGAAAACGGCACTTATTATTTTCGAGCCAACCTCGGATATCATCCTGTAACCGGAAAACAGATTCAAAAATACCGCAGCGGATTCTCAACAAAAAAAGAAGCCCGTGCCGAGTATTCCAAATTGATTCTTGCATCAACGGAAGAATTAGCTGATAAGAAGGAAGACATTACCTTCAAAAAGTTTATTGAAGAAATCTATCTTCCGTGGTACAAAACTCAGGTGAAAGAAAGTACCTACAAGAATCGTTACTCGACCATTCAAAAACACTTTGCCTATTTCTACAAGAAGAAAGTGTCCGAAATAGAAGCGATAAATGTACAGACCTGGCAGCTCAAGTTGGCAAAACAATTCAGTCCAAACTATGTACGCATTGTTCAGGGAATGTTATGTTTAGCTTTTGACCGGGCGATTATCCTCGGACTTGCAAAGAAGAATCCTGCCCGCATGATCGGCAATATCAAATCTAAAAAAGTAAAGATCGACTTCTGGACTTTGGAGGAGTTTCAGAAGGTAATATCCCTGCTGTACAAAGGTGACTACTACGAGCACTATCTCTTCATCTCGTTCTGGCTTTTATTTATGACTGGAATGCGTATTGGAGAGGCTGCCGCCTTACAGTGGGATGATATTGATTTTGAAACAGGTATGCTGATTATTAGTAAAACACTGTACTATAAAACAATGAATGACTACAAATTCGTTGAACCTAAGACGCAGGCAAGCAACCGTACCATTTATATTGATGCTGATACCATCAAGGAATTACAAGAATGGAAGGCGGTCCAGGCAAAGGTTTTACCAAATTGTGGATTCGTACTGAGTTATAACAGTACACCCACCAGCAAAACAACGCTTCCAAGAGCATTAGAGAAATTGGCAAATTTAGCTGGTGTCCACAGAATCAAAATTCATGCCCTGAGACATTCGCATGCTTCCCTGCTTATCAGCATGGGCGAAAATCCACTGCTGATTAAAGAGCGTCTTGGACATGAAAAAATACAGACGACACTAGGAACTTATGGTCATCTGTATCCAAACACCAATATTGAGATTGCAAAGAAGCTGACCGGGGTTCTCAGCTACCAGTCAGCTTCTCAAAGTATTGCTAATTATACCAGTAATCAGCATACTGCAATGTATCACAAAGAAATATAAAAATGCAATGATAATGCAATTTCAAACACCCAAAGCCGCAAAGCCCCGTGGTTACGGGCTTTGTAGCCCAGCGTCAACTATTCAAACTCAATCGTTCCCGGCGGTTTACTCGTCAGATCATAGAATACTCTGTTAACCCCACGAACTTCATTGATAATTCTGCTCATTACTTTATCAAGTACTTCATACGGAATCTTCGCTGCCTCAGCAGTCATAAAATCTACCGTATTCACTGCACGAAGTGCAACTGCATAATCGTAAGTTCTCTCGTCACCCATAACACCAACGCTTCTCATGTTGGTCAGGGCTGCAAAATATTGTCCGATACTGCGGTCAAGTCCCGCGTTTGCAATCTCTTCTCTGTAAATTGCATCTGCATCCTGTACGATCCGTACTTTTTCAGCCGTTACTTCTCCGATGATACGGATTCCAAGTCCCGGTCCCGGGAATGGCTGACGGAATACAAGCTTCTCCGGAAGTCCAAGTTCAAGACCTGCCTTGCGGACTTCATCTTTGAAGAGATCACGAAGTGGTTCAATGATTTCTTTGAAATCAACATACTCCGGAAGTCCTCCTACGTTGTGATGAGACTTGATCACTGCTGATTCTCCGCCAAGTCCGCTTTCTACAACATCCGGGTAAATCGTTCCCTGTGCAAGGAATTCTACTGCACCGATCTTCTTTGCTTCTTCTTCAAAAATACGGATAAATTCTTCTCCGATAATTTTACGCTTTGCTTCCGGTTCTGTAACTCCGGCAAGCTTGTTGTAGTATCTTTCCTGTGCATTGACACGGATAAAGTTCAGGTCAAACTGACCATTCGGTCCAAATACTGCCTCAACTTCATCGCCTTCATTCTTACGAAGAAGACCGTGATCTACAAATACGCAGGTAAGCTGTTTGCCGATTGCTCTGGAAAGCAGTCCTGCTGCCACAGAGGAATCAACTCCGCCTGAAAGCGCAAGAAGTACTCTTCCGTCCCCAACTTTTTCACGGATCTCCTGGATGGTATTTTCAACAAATGCATCCATCTTCCATTCGCCGACACATCCACAGACATTCTTTACAAAGTTGTTGATCATCTTGGTTCCTTCCGGTGTATGAAGCACTTCAGGATGGAACTGGATTGCATAAAGCTTTTCTGCTGCATTTTCTGCTGCTGCTACCGGACAGTCTGCTGTGTGTGCAGTAATCTCAAATCCCGGTGCCACCTGCGAAATATAATCAAAATGGCTCATCCAGCAGGTTGTTGTTGCAGATACATTTTCAAATACTTTGGAATCTTTCTTGTCGATGATGACTTCTGTCTTACCATATTCTCTGACGTCAGCTTTTTCAACTTTTCCGCCAAGTACGTGAGACATAAGCTGTGCACCATAACAAAGACCAAGTACCGGAATGCCAAGCTTAAAGAGTTCTTCAGAATAAGTCGGTGAATCCGGTTCGTAACAGCTATTCGGTCCTCCTGTCAGGATAATTCCCTTCGGGTTCATTGCTTTAATCTTTTCGATATCAATCTTATAAGAATAAATTTCGCAATATACATTACATTCCCTGACACGTCTTGCGACAAGCTGGTTATACTGTCCACCAAAGTCAAGTACAATCACTAATTCGTTCTTCAAGGTTTTCCTCCTGTAAAATACGATCCTTTCAGACCGCTTTTTCTATTTATTGCTTTTATATTTTATTATAGTAGAGCTCTGGATGTTTTACAAGCATTTTCTATCGCCCGAATCAAAGTTTGAACTCTGGTCTGCAATTAAAACTCATATTCAGGCATCATCTTTCTAACCATCTTACAAATGACAACTTTCTTCTGTATTTATACAATTGCCCCATGTTTCCACTTTCCATTAAAGTACCGGATAATAAAACAGATTGCACGTACTACCCAGTCGATCACCATTGCAACCCACACGCCAAATACTCCCAGTCCCATATATTTTCCTACCAGATAACTGAATCCGATCCGGAAAATCCACATCGACACAATCGATGTATACATACAGGCTTTTGCATCTCCTGCCGCACGATACGCTGCTGGAAGAGCAAATGAAAGTGGCCAGATAATCATTGCACTGATTCCATGGAAATGAATAATATTTGTTGCTTCCGCTGCTGTCTGATCTGACAAATTGTATGCTTTCAAAATCAATGGAAGTGCAAGGAAAATAAGTGCTACCGTTCCCACCATTGCCACATAAATTATCGCAAGCAGTTTTTTCAGATAGTAACGTACCTGTTCATAGTCATTTGCGCCGACGCACTGGGAAATAACTGTCGTAATTGCCAGCGAGATCGCCATTCCAGGAAGAATCTGGAACAGCGCAATCGCATTGGAAACTGCATTTGCCGCAATTGCATAAGTACCGAAGGTTGAAACCAGACTCAGCACTAAAATTTTCCCCAGCTGAAACATACTGTTTTCCAGACCATTGGGAACCCCAATTGCAAGTATTTTCCGTATCATTCTTCCATCAAACCGGATTTTCAGCGTCCGCTCAATATGCAAGATACGTGTCTGATTGCAGAGCAACACTATTATCACTATCGCGGCAACCATTCTGGAAATCAGTGTCGGTATTGCAACACCCGCCGTTCCGATCCGTAATCCGAACACAAGAATTGCATTTCCGGTTACATTGATCGCATTCATCAAAAGCGATACCCGCATGGATACCTGCGAATTCCCCATCGCACGGAAAATTGCTGCCCCACCATTATATAACGCGATAAATGGAATCGAAGCTGTTACAATTAGCAGATAAATATCTGCATGTCCTTTTACTTCCGCTGTAATGTGACCAAATACCTGATTCAGAATTATATCTTTTCCGAAGTAAACCAATATCATAATCACAACCGCACTAAGACTCACAAACCATACCAGCTGTGTAGCCGCTTTACATGCTGATTTTTCATCTTTCCTGCCAATATACTGTCCGGCAACAACTGCTCCACCAGTCGCCAGTGCTGCAAAAATATTGATGATCAGAATCATAATATTGTCAACCAGCGACACGCCCGACACAGCTGCCTCTCCAACATTTGCAACCATAATAGAATCTGCCATCCCAACAAAAACTGCCAATAACTGCTCGATTACCAAAGGTCCGATCAGATTTGCCAGTTCCTGATTGGAAAACAGATAATGACTTCGATCCTGTTTTTGTTTCGTTTTCCCCATTCTTCTCTTTTCCTGTCCCTTCTCTTTTGTATATCCCCGTTTTCTCTATTATATACTGTAAAAATGTAATACACCATCTTTTTGCAAAGAAAAGGATTTTTTATGCGTGCTGATGCAGGTACTTTTCTCTGGTAGCAAGTCCGCCTCGGATGTGCCGTTCCGATTTGTTCAGATCCAGAACCTTTCGCGCCTCACCTGCAAGAGATGGGTTGATCTGGAGAAGACGTTCTGTTACATCTTTATGTATCGTACTCTTACTTACCCCAAACGCCACCGCCGTCTGCCTCACCGTCGCCTTATTTTCAATAATATAATAAGCAATCTCAACCGCTCTCTCCTCAATATAATCTTTCATAAAAACCCCTGCATAGTTTGTTTTTTTTACAATCTATGCAAAGGCGAAGGGATGTATGTCTGATTAAACTTCCTTCAAAAATATCTCATTCAATTTCTCCCAACTTACCTTTTTTTCTTCCCTTGATTTTCCCGCTTTCTCTCTCAATCCTGCTATTTCACTCTCCAGAATCCACTGACCTGCCAGTAATATTTTACCATGCTCTTTTTCTTCTATTTCATGAAGTTTTTGTACTATTATTTTTTCCATCAACTTCCCCTGCTTTCCTGTTTTTCTTCTTCCAAGGTCCATCATCTCCGGCTGCCTTAAAGTTATACACTGGTTTCATAACCTCAAGAATATCCACGCTTTCTCGGATCACATCAATAATATCCTCCTTTCCCTTTCTAGCCTATAGCTGCACGCCGCGTGCAGTCAAAGGCTTTTATTTTGGAATTCTGGTTATCTTCTCCATCCTTCCTTGAAAGGGCATGTTTATTTCGCGAATTCTCCAGATTGACTTTCCCCTCCTCATAAGTTATCCTTATCATAGTACGCCATGCTGACATATTTGCAGCACTGGTGAATTTTATTATTTTTACAGGTAAGGATTTGAGAAAATGAGTAAAACAAAAACAATCGACCTGACTTCCGGGCCGATTCTAAAGACGCTGGCAGAGCTGGCGCTTCCGATCATGGCTTCCTCGCTGCTGGGGACAGCCTACAATATTACGGACATGGCATGGATCGGCATGCTGGGTTCCAAAGCCGTTGCCGGGGTGGGCGTTGGGGGAATGTACGTCTGGCTCTCACAAGGGCTCGTGGCACTTCCGCGAATGGGCGGACAGGTCAATGTCGCACAGGCCTGCGGACGCGGAGACTATGAACAGGCAAGGGGATATGCCGCTTCCGCTCTGCGACTTACATTTTTACTGGGAATTTTATTTGCTGCAGTATGTATCGTGTTTATTCATCCGCTGCTCGGCTTTTTTAACCTCGGAGATGCAGAAACTTATACCGCTGCGAAATTATATACACTGATCACCTGCGGACTGATTCTGTTTTCATTTTTAAATCTGACTCTGACCGGACTTTCTACTGCGCAGGGAGATTCCAAGACACCGCTTATGGCAAATCTTCTTGGACTGGTTGGTAATATGATCCTGGATCCGATTCTGATTCTCGGATTTGGACCATTTCCAAGGCTTGAGGTTGTTGGCGCTGCAGTTGCTACCGTGACCTCGCAGATACTGGTTCTGATCGTCATGCTGATTCGGATTATGCACTCTGATCTGGAACCAAATATTCTGCAAAACATGAATGTACTGTCGCGTTTCCCTGCAAAATACTACATCAGTATTTTTAAAATTGGATTTCCGACAGCAGTACAGAGCAGTATTTACTGCATGATTTCCATGATTCTCACACGAATGGTTTCTGCATTCGGGGCAGGTGCCATTGCCACACAGCGAGTCGGCGGACAGATTGAATCTGTTTCATGGAACACTGCTGACGGCTTTGCTGCTGCGTTAAATGCTTTCGTTGGTCAGAACTACGGTGCAAAGAAACCAGACCGTATTCGGAAAGGATATAATATTTCATTTAAAATCCTCGCTGTCTGGGGACTCATTGTAACCGGTGCTTTCGTATTCCTGCCAGGACCGATTGCTTCCCTTTTCTTCCACGAAAAAGATGTTCTGGCGATTGCGATCAACTATCTGATCATCATCGGATTCAGCGAAACCTTTATGACCATTGAGCTTATGACCATCGGCGCACTTTCCGGTCTTGGTATGACAAAGCTTTGCAGTATCATCAGCATTGTCCTCACCAGTGCCAGAATCCCACTTGCCATGATCCTCACTCAAACCAACCTCGGTCTGAATGGTGTATGGTGGGCACTTACAATTACCTCTATCACCAAAGGAATTGTTTTCTACTTCACCTTCCACCACACCAGCAGACACCTACCTGACGCTAATGACAATTAATTTAACTACCCACTTTTTTTATTTTTTCCTGTTTTGTTTATTTCTTCTTCATATTTTTTTGATTTTTTTTAGAGTTTGAACATATTTCTGTCACAAATTATCTGTATACTAATAATCAGATAGTTGATAAAGCAACTATCTCCCCCTCATAAAGTAGAAGCAGTCAGAATTCTGATTGCTGCACTTTACTCTCATTCCTTTTAGATAACAATAAAAACACCAAGAACCTCTCCATTATGGAGAGGTTCCTGCGTTGTGGATTTTTTTAATATTTTATAAACCTATCATTTTTATATTTTTAATCAGATTTTATAATTTCTTAACACTTTCGACACATTTTCATCGTATAGTAATAGATGGATAGTTGGGAAACAACTATCTCCCCCCTCATAAAGTGAGCGCAATCGGGCATGCCCGATTGCCGCACTTTGATTTTTGCAGAATATTATTCTGGGACGAAGGTTATCCTCCGTCCCATATTTTATTTGTAAATGTAGTACCATGTGCCCGGATATCTACCTGCACAGAACGTTAGTCACGACCATTCATCATCAAATGAACTCAAACCTTTTACGGCCTTGCACGAATGTCTCTCTGGTACATCATACTTTTTATCCTCAATTACCGGAAAGGATTTATTATGAAACGCCATACTTTACATAAACTTATTTTTTCAATTCTTTTATTTGCCATAAGTTTTCTTGCTCTTTTCATCAGCCACAAAAGCTCTGCATTCGCGGATTGGTATTCTTCTACCATTTACCCGCTTTTCGTTTCGTCCATCGGACGCTTTTTCGGAATCTTCCCATTTTCTGTTTCTGAAATTGGATTGTATATTTTTATCATTCTTCTGTTTCTTTCCTTGATCCGGATGCTGGTCAGCTCCATTTACAAAATGTATGCCAAAAAAAAGACCCCGGCCTGGCTCGGCTACGGTTCCTCACTCCTGCTTCTCTGCGGATGTCTGTTTACCATTTATACTTTTTTCTGCGGAATCAACTACGGACATACTTCATTTGCAGAAAAATATCACCTGGAATCCGGTCAGTATACTCTGGCTGAACTGACCTCTTTATGCAACGAACTGACCGATCAGTTAAATACACTTTCTGACTCTTTAGACCGGGATTCTGACGGGCTTGCTGATATGGGTAAGGATCTGCAGGATCGTGCACGGGCTGCCATGTCCTCCCTCGGTGCTAGCTACCCTGAACTTTCCGGATACTATCCACAGCCAAAAGGTCTTTTATTTCCGGCTTTTCTCTCGGTACAGAATCTTTCCGGGATCTATTCACCATTTACCATTGAGGCAAACTATAACTCCGCAATGGTTTCCTACAATCTTCCATTTACCATCTGTCACGAGCTTTCGCATCTGCGTGGATTTATGCAGGAGGAAGAAGCAAATTTTATCGGTTTTCTCGCCTGTGTAAATGCCGACGATACCGCCTTCAACTACAGCGGCTATCTTCTTGGCTGGATCTACGCAACCAATGAACTTTACGAAGCCGACTACGACACCTTTGAGGAAATCTACAACAGGCTTTCTGACAATGTAAAGGCAGATCTTTCGGCTAACAGCAGCTTCTGGAAGCGATATGACAGCAAGGTCGCCGAAGTATCTGGTCAGATCAATGACCACTATCTGAAAGCAAATGGTCAAAGTGACGGGATAAAAAGTTATGACCGGATGGTTGATCTGATGATCACCTGGTTCCGGTCAAAATAATTCTTTCTTATAAAGTTTACCCTTTCTCTCCAGCCTGAAACAGCATCTCTTTCAATACGTTTGCCGCCATGCTGTGAGGGCTGCTCTTATCTTCCACAAAACAGATTTCTCTTACCGGTGGTTCTTCCAATAGTGGAACCTGAATGACAATGCCCTGCTCGATCACTTCCTGTGCAAGCGGTTCCGGAATAAACCCGATTCCCAGATTCTGTCTTACCATCGGCAGAATCTGATCGATGGTTGCTGCTTCGGTATCTGCCGTCATTGCAATTCCATGCTCCAGAAAAAATCTGGTATAAAAATCATAAGTTGATGTGTTTTTCCCAAGGCAGATAAATGGATACTCCACCAGCTTTTTTAAACTTACCGGTTCTTTAAACATATCTTTGTACGCCACATTCGCAACCAGAATTTCTTTAAATGAAAGAAGCGGAATTGCCTTTAAAGGCTTTTTCACCTCTGCCGGTGTAGATGCTACCGCAAAATCTGAAAGTCCGTTTCGAACCGTCTGTATCGCCTGTGGTGCTGTATAACTCGAAATGCGAAGTCTGATTTTAGGATACTTTCTTCTAAACTCTCCCAGCACCGGAAGCAGAAGCAAATGCAATGCAATCTCACTTACCCCGATCGTTACGGTTCCCTGTTCCAGCTTCTTTTCATTTTCAAGCTCTAGCTCTGCTGCATGCAAATGATCGTATGCAATTGCAACATGTGAATAAAGCCTTTCTCCCTCCGGTGTAAGCTCTGCTCCCCGGTTAGACCGGATAAATAATCTGCATCCAAGCTGACTTTCCAGATTGTGGATTGCCCTCGTTACATTCGGCTGATTACTCATCAGGATTGTCGCCGCCTGTGAAAAACTTTTATACTTTGCCGCATAATAAAAAATACGGTAATAATCATAGGTAACTTCCATCTTCCTGCTCCTTGTTCCGTATATCTCCGGCATATCCAGTGCCGCCTTTAACTGAACGGAATCGTAACCGGTGTACAGTCAAATTTTTCAAAATAACTGTCGGCCAGATGTTCCTCTTCGCCTTCGATCAGAAGATGCATCTTCTCTCCCATTCTTATCGTCATCAGTCCCACGATCGATTTGGCATCGATCTCGAAACGTCCTGTCACATCCTTTACCGTAATATCTGCATTCATCTTCTGGCAAACATTACAAAAAGTCATCAATTGTCCTGTAGTCATAAAACGTATATTCTTCTGTACCATAATAGGTCAACCCTCCGCAAGTCTTTTTTTCCTGATGTCTAGTTTACACAATATCGTACAATTTGAGAAATATCTCTTTGGAATGTCTGATATGTCATTTAAACATATCAGTCGTTTCTTTATTTTACATACTACATAGCAGTTTGTCAACACTATCGGTCATTTAAATTTTTATATTCTCGATACTCTGCCAGTGGCATATATGCCGGACGAATAATCTTATCCACATTGATCAGCTCTTCCAGACGATGTGCACTCCATCCAACGATTCGCGCTGCGGCAAAGATCGGCGTATAAAGCTGCTCCGGAATTCCAAGCATATGGTAAACCAGTCCGCTGTAAAAATCGACATTTGCATTTACCCCTTTATACATCTTTCTTTTTTCGGCAATGATTTCCGGTGCCATATGTTCCACTTTCTCATAAAGCGCGTATTCTTTATCGTATCCTTTTTCATGTGCAAGCTGAGCCACAAATTTTTTAAAAATCTCAGCACGTGGATCAGATACTGAATAAATCGCATGACCCATTCCATAGATCAGACCTTTTTTATCAAACCTCTCCCTTGCAAGCAGACCTTCCAGATATGCTCTTACCTCATCGTCATCTTCCCAGTCTTTGACCTCTTCTTTCATATCAGCAAACATCTGCGTCACTTTGATGTTCGCACCGCCGTGCTTCGGACCTTTTAACGATGCCATTGCAGCAGAAATTGTAGAATAGGTGTCTGTTCCGGACGAAGTGACAACGTGGGTAGTAAATGTAGAGTTATTTCCACCACCGTGATCCATATGCAGCACAAGTGCCATATCCAGGATCCTTGCTTCCAGCTCCGTATACTGTCGGTCTTCACGAAGCATCATCAGAATATTTTCCGCGGTGGACTTCTGCGGATCCGGTGCATAGATGTACATATCCTGACCCTGACGATAATTGTATGCATGATATCCGTAGACCATCAGCATCGGGAATTCACTGATCAGGTTCAGACACTGTCTGAGAACATTCGGGATTGAAGTATCATCAGCTTTTTCATCGTAAGAATACAGATTCAGAATCGCCCTTGAAATATTGTTCATCATATCATGGCTCGGTGCCTTCATAATAACATCGCGCACAAAATTCGGCGGAAGTGTCCTTCTCTCCGTCAGTGTCTCATGAAACCCATCCAGCTGTGCAACCGTCGGAAGTTCACCAAAAAGAAGCAGATATGCAATTTCTTCATATCCAAAATGATCCGCATCCAGGAATCCACGAACCAGATCCTTGATGTTATAGCCTCGATAATACAAATTACCGGCACACGGAACTTCTTCGCCATTTACAATCTTTTTGGCACATACATCGGAAATGTTGGTAAGTCCCGCAAGGACTCCTTTTCCGTTTACATCACGGAGACCTCTTTTTACATCATGCTTTACAAAAAGTTCTTTGTCGATCCCGGTATTCGCTTCACATAATCCGGCAAGTTCCTTGATTTTCGGCGAAATATCAAACAGAATGCTATCCAGATCTTTCGCACTGTTCACTGAATTTGTCATACACCTACTCCTTTCTGTTAAAGGCTCTGCAAATACTGCAGAAAGTATGAATGAAGGACGGAAACACGCACTTTTAGCATCGTCCCCCGTCCCTTCTTCTTATTTATAAACTACTTACTACTTGTTGGAAAATATGGTCTCAATGAATCTGCCACACTGCTGATCGGCATTGTCTGAAGCCATACATGTCCCGGTCCTGTAATAACCGTATTAAATAATCCTTCTCCGCCAAAGACAATATTCTTAAGTCCCGGCACGGTCTGGATATCCATCTGGCATGTTACACTCATCGCTGCCAAATAACCGGAATCAATCACGATCTGCTGACCCGGTTGTAATTCGTATTCTACCACATGTCCATCGAATTCTGCAAATACAATTCCATTTCCGGATACCTTCTGCAAGATAAATCCTTCTCCTCCAAATAGTCCTGAAGCCACTTTCTTGTGAAAATGAACAGATATATTTACTCCAGGTTCGCCAGCAAGGAATGCTTTTTTCTGAAAAATATATTCCTGCCCCGGTCCGATATCAAATGCCTTGATCGAACCCGGAAAGCTGGATGCAAATGCAATCAGTCCATTCCCGCCCTGTGCGGTATAGATGTTCTGGAACATCGCTTCTCCAGAGAACATTCTTCCAAATGCTTTTCCAAATCCTCCATTTGTCGAAGTCTCCATCTTCATATTCGGAGACATCCATGCCATGGATCCCCGCTCTGTGATCATCCGCTCGCCGGCTTCCAGATGGCAGATCACTACTGGAAGGGTATCACCCTTGATTTCATACCTCATGCTCCATTTCCTCCTTTATAATATTAGTCAGTCTGGAAAATTCTTCCAGATCCAGTGCTTCGCCCCGGACACTGCTTCCTTTTCCGAGTTTCTCTATCGCAGCAGTAATGACTTCCTTCGAAAGATTCAGTTCTCCTGAATTCTTAAGGCCATTTGCCAAAGTCTTCCTCCTCTGATTAAAGGATGCCCGTATAAGGCGGAACATCAGCTTTTCATCCATAACCTCTACCGGAGGCTTCTGATGTCTTGTCAGGCGGATTACTGCTGAGCCGACTGCCGGACGCGGCATGAAACAGTTCGGGGGTACATTTGCAACAATATACGGCTCTGCATAATACTGTACAGCAAGTGAAAGTGCACCATAATCCTTTGTTCCCGGTCCTACCTGCATACGGTCAGCCACTTCTTTCTGTACCATAACCGTAATACTCTCAAGCGGCACATGGCTTTCAAATAAGCCCATGATGATCGGTGTCGTTATATAATATGGAAGATTCGCAACCACCTTGATCGGCCGTCCTCCGTTCTTCTCCTTTGCAAGTGCTGCAATATCCACCTTCAGGATATCTTCATTGATGATCGATACGTTGTCATATTCTTTCAGCGTGTCTTCAAGAATTGGAATCAGCGCACGGTCTATCTCAACTGCCGTTACTTCTCTTGCCGCACAGGCAAGGTACTGTGTCATCGTCCCGATTCCAGGGCCGATCTCCAACACGTAATCATCCTTTGTGATCTCGGCTGCACGAATGATCTTATCCAGCACATGCTCATCGATCAGAAAGTTCTGTCCAAATTTTTTCTGAAAATTAAAATTATATTTTTGCAGAATCTCAATGGTATTCTGCGGATTTCCAAGTGTAGGTGTTTTCATCTGTTATTCTCCTGATTATTCATTGCCTGCGTCTTAGATGCCGTACAGATCTCTCGCATTTTTCTCTGTCACAGCGATCACTTCTTCCGGACTCATCTCTTTTAACTCTGCAATTTTCTCAGCCACATACCGGATATAAGAAGACTGATTCCGTTTGCCACGGTACGGCTCCGGTGCCATATACGGGCAGTCTGTCTCCAGCACGATCTTCTCGATCGGGATCGCAGCTGCGACATCTTTTAATTTCTTTGCATTCTTAAATGTGACGACTCCGCCGATTCCAATATAGAATCCCATCTTCACATATTCTTCAGCCATTTCACGTGAATAGGAATAGCAGTGAATAACTCCGCCAAGCCCCTGTGCATAATTTTTCATGATATACATGGTATCTGCGGCAGCTTCCCTGCTGTGGATGATTACTGGTTTCTTTACTTCTCCCGCGAGCTCCAGCTGGCGGATAAACCACTTCTGCTGTACCTCATGCGGTTCATTATCCCAATAATAATCCAGACCGATCTCTCCGACTGCAACCACTTTTTTGTTACGGCAGAGTTCTTTCATGTGCTGGATCTTATCTTCGTTAAGTTCTCCAACCTCATCCGGATGCACACCGATTGCAGCATAAACATGTGGATACTTTCCGGCAAGTGCCAAAACCTTCTCACAGGATTCATAAGTCGCACTTACATCCACGATCGTTCCGACTCCAAGATCCGGCATCGATTTTAAAAGCTCATCCCGGTCCCCGTCAAACTGTTCATCATCATAATGTGCATGTGTATCAAATATCATTTCCTTCGTCTCGCTTTCTTTTTACTGACTGCTCTAAGATGTTCTAAGTATACCACACATTCTTAGCCGCTGAATAGTCACTTTTTTTACTTGCTTATCCGGTTTCTTCTATGTATACTATAGATAGTGCAAATAGATCACATCTGCAAATGTATGGGGAATATATTTCTGAAGATTCTGATCAGATATTATAGGAGGATTTTAAAATGAAAGTATTTGACACTGTAAACAATGTCGAGCTGGAAGCCGACACAAAGAAACTTGTAGACATTATGGTAGACGGACGCCAGGTTGATGTATACCTGAAAGAAAAGAAGTCTGATGAAGACGGATACATGAGCTGGGATGTAGAGCATTGGTCAGCAATCGACAAAAAGCGTTTCATCCGCTGCTACTCTCTGGAAGGCCGTGTCCTCAGCGAGTCTACCGGTCACAACATCTATGACCTTTACAATGAATTCAAACCGGAAGATGCTTTAAAAGTAGAGCTTAGCTAATCTCTGCTGTATTCTACATAAGACGGTAATGAAATTCCGGACGGGCAGAACTTTCTGTCCGTCTTTTATTGTACAAAAATCTACTCTGATTCTGCACAATGTTACTGTTCACACGATGTGCGACCAGCAACGCATCTCGCCATTTTAAATCGCCTTTGGCGATAGGGCGAGATGCATTCAAGCCAAAACATGCATCCTCCGTGTCAATCAGCGGAGTGATTGACACGGGAGTGAACAGTAACTGCACAATGTCTTTTCTGAGATACTTTTTCATTTCCTCTTGTCAAATCTGGCTTGCCGCGCTATAATTCTACTTGTACAAGTTCATATGTACCAGGGAGCTGGAGATAACTGGCTGAGAGGGGATTTTATCTGTCCCGACCTGTAACCTGATTTGGATAATGCCAACGGAGGGAATGTATACCATGTATTTGATAGAGATGCCTCCGCATCTCTTATTTTTTTACATGACAGATCAGAACACGCCGACAACGTGTTCCGTGATTACGGACAGCAGGAACTCCACTCAGGTGTGGAGTTCCTTTTTTATTTAAAAGGAAGGAGAACTCTACTATGAAACAAAATAATACAACAAAGAAACTCGCACTTGCCGGTGTTCTCACCGCGCTTGCAATCGTCGGAAGCTTTATCAGTGTACCGGTTGCCGGAAGCAAATGCGCTCCGGTACAGCATATGGTCAACATTCTTGCCGCCGTAACACTTGGTCCTGCATGGGGCGTCGGCATTGCATTCTGTGCAAGTTTACTCCGCAATCTGCTCGGCCTCGGAAGCCTTATGGCTTTCCCTGGAAGCATGGTCGGTGCTTTATGCTGTGGTCTTGTCTACAAAAAATGCCACATCTTAAGTCTTACCTGCCTTGCCGAAGCGATCGGAACCGGATTCCTTGGCGCACTTGCCGCTTATCCGGTTGCTTTGTATCTGATGGGAATTGCGCCGGCAGGACTTTTCGTTTATGTCGTTCCATTCCTTATTTCCACTGTCGCAGGAAGCATCCTTGCTTTCATCCTGATCACAGTTCTGGAAAAAGGCGGCGTTATATCACAGATCAAAGAAGCATAATCATCATTCATTCTTACAGCACTCTGCTGTAAATGAAACCGCGTTACACCGGGGACACCACCTTGTATCGCGTAATAAAAGGCAGAGATTTTCAAATAAAATCCTGTTCATTGCCGGAAATTTTCCGACAAAGGCGTTAGCAATTCTATCATTCCGAACTGGAAGTGTACCCATCAGGCTGTGTCTGGTTTTTTTCGTGTACGCTGTCCGTGTTTTGCTGACGCCAGATTTTTGTGATACTCACATACAAATGATGTTGGGGAAAAAGGTATTTTGACCCCTTTGATACCAGATTGCTACGTGCTTTTGACCCTGGTATCAGACAAATAAGAAACGGAGGCAAAACAACATGAGAAATTACACAACCCAGATGGACGCTGCCAGAAAAGGAATTCTGACTCCGGAAATCGAAACCGTAGCAAAAAAGGAACATATGCCTGTTGAAAAGATGATGCAGCTTGTCGCAGAAGGCAAGGTTGCCATCTGTGCCAACAAGAACCATACCTGCCTTGACCCGGAAGGTGTCGGAAGTATGCTCCGTACCAAGATCAATGTCAACTTAGGCGTTTCCCGCGACTGCAAAGATTATGATATTGAAATGCAGAAAGTTATGAGTGCCGTTAATCTCGGTGCTGAAGCAATTATGGATCTTTCCAGCCACGGTAATACCCAGCCATTCCGTCAGAAGCTGACACACGAGTGCCCGGCTATGATCGGAACTGTACCGGTCTATGACAGTGTCATTCATTATCAGAGAGACCTGGCAACTCTTACTGCACAGGATTTTATTGATGTTGTCCGTCTTCACGCAGAGGATGGCGTTGACTTTGTCACTCTTCACTGTGGAATCACAAGAAAAACCATCGAACAGATCAAAAAACATAAACGTAAAATGAACATCGTAAGCCGTGGCGGAAGTCTTGTCTTTGCATGGATGTGCATGACCGGAGAAGAGAACCCATTCTATGAGCATTACGATGAAATCCTCGACATCTGCGAAGAATATGATGTTACCATTTCCCTTGGTGATGCCTGTCGTCCGGGATGTCTTGCTGATGCTACTGATGTATGCCAGATTGAAGAACTCGTCCGCCTCGGAGAGCTGACCAAGCGTGCATGGGATCACAATGTACAGGTTATGGTAGAAGGTCCTGGACATGTGCCGCTGGATCAGGTTGCTGCGAACATGAAAGTACAGCAGAGCATCTGCATGGGTGCACCGTTCTATGTACTTGGACCTCTGGTAACAGATATCGCTCCAGGATACGATCATATCACAGCCGCAATTGGTGGAGCAGTTGCAGCTATGAGCGGAGCCGCATTCCTGTGCTATGTCACACCTGCCGAGCATCTTGCACTTCCAAATGTCGAAGATACCAAGCAGGGAATCATTGCTTCCAAGATCGCAGCTCACGCAGCTGATATTGCAAAAGGTATCCCACATGCGCGTGATATTGATGACAAGATGGCAGATGCACGCCGTGTTCTTGACTGGGATGCACAGTACGCCTGCGCTCTCGATCCTGAAACAGCAAAGGCAATCCGTGACAGTCGTAAACCAGAAGATGACCACAGCGATACCTGCAGTATGTGCGGAAAATTCTGTGCTGTAAGAAGTATGAACAAAGCACTTGCCGGAGAATATATTGATATTCTGTAAACTTAAAGATTACTTGCAAAAGAAGAGAATCGGAAATTATCCGGTTCTTTTCTTTTTCACTAATTTTCGCTCTATTTGTTCTACAAAATATAGCACTTTTCCAGTGGTAAATTTTCGGGTTTGATGTATAATTATTACACAGCAAAAAGGATACAACGGGAGGGAAAGGTTTATGAAAAATAAAATAATGTGGAAAGATGTTACTCTTATTGTACTTGCTATTCTCCTTATTTTTTCGATGTGCAGAATACATACACTCAAACAGTCGAACAAAAAACTGTACTCACAAAATCTGGAGCTGAATCACCAGCTTGCCACACTGAAAGAAAAGAATACAGGTTTAGAATCAAAGCTGAACAGCGAAGAAAGTATCACAGATGAAAAAAAATCAGACAATTCTCAACATTAAAAAATGAGGAGACGTTTCCAGATCCTGGATTCTTCTCCTCGTTTTTATTTATCCAATCATTTAATTAACAGATCTCTGCTCCTGCCGGCATCTTCTTCTCCGGTGTCATCAGCGCAAGATTACCATCTGCATCTTCTGCGCAAAGCAACATACCTTCTGAAAGCACTCCGGCGAGTTTTGCAGGTTTCAGGTTCACAAGAACCATAACCTTCTTACCTACCATTTCTTCCGGTGTATAGTGTGCTTTGATTCCGGAAACGATCTGTTTTACCTGACTTCCGATCTTAACCTGGGAGCAGAGAAGCTTCTTGGATTTCTTGACTGCTTCGCAGGAAATAATCTCGCCTACCTGGAACTGCATCTTTTCAAAATCTTCAAAAGTGATCTCCGGTTTTGCTTCGATGTCAATTCCTTCTTCTTCCTCTTTCTTTTCTTCTTCAACCTTTGGATGAAGCTCTTCTACTTTTTTCATGACTTCTTCCAGGTCGAGTCTCTGGAACAGGATTTCCGGTTTTTCTACCACATGTCCGCCACCAAGCTGTGCCAGGATCTTTTCAGCTGTTTCCGGCATGAAAGATTCAAGCAGTTTTGCACCTTCGGAAATGCTTTGGATCAGATTCCACAGAACTGTTTCCAGACGATCCTTCTTGTCTTCTTCTTTTGCCAGTGCCCACGGCATGGTCTCATCAATATATTTGTTGCAGCGTTTGAACAGATTGAAGATTTCTGTGATTGCATCTGCCACACGCAGCTCGTTCATTTTTGCTTCTACTGCCTTTGGTGTATTTTCTGTCACAGCTTTCAGATCTGCATCTACTTCTTCTGCCACACCTTTATCAGTAACTGTACCGCCAAAATATTTGTTTGTCATAGAAATGGTACGATTTACAAGGTTTCCAAGTGTATTGGCAAGATCGGAATTCAGTCTCTCTACCATCAATTCCCATGAAATTACGCCATCATTTTCAAACGGCATCTCATGCAGAACAAAGTAACGAACCGCATCTACGCCAAAGAAATCTACGAGTTCATCTGCATAGAGTACATTTCCTTTTGATTTACTCATCTTTCCATCACCCTGAAGCAGCCACGGATGTCCGAATACCTGCTTCGGAAGCGGAAGTCCAAGTGCCATCAGGAAGATCGGCCAGTAAATCGTATGGAAACGGATGATATCTTTTCCGATCAGATGAAGGTCTGCCGGCCAGTTCTTATTGAACATTTCATCGCTTTCACCATCACAGTGATATCCGATACCAGTGATATAGTTGGTAAGTGCATCAAGCCATACATAAACAACATGCTTCGGATCAAAGTCTACCGGAATTCCCCATTTAAAAGAAGTTCTGGATACACAAAGATCCTGAAGTCCCGGAAGAAGGAAGTTGTTCATCATCTCATTCTTACGTGCTACCGGCTGGATAAATTCCGGATGTGTATTGATATATTCAATCAGTCTGTCTGCATATTTGCTCATCTTGAAGAAGTATGCTTCTTCCTTTGCAGGCTGTACCGGGCGTCCGCAGTCCGGACATTTTCCATCTACAAGCTGGGATTCTGTGAAGAAGGATTCACATGGAGTACAGTACATTCCTTCGTAGTGTCCTTTGTAAATATCTCCCTGGTCATACAGTTTCTTGAATATCTTCTGTACTTCTTTCTCATGATAATCATCCGTTGTACGGATAAATTTGTCATAAGAAGTGTTCATCAGATCCCAGATTCTCTTAATCTCCCCGGATACGTTATCTACAAATTCCTTTGGTGTAACACCTGCTTCTTCTGCTTTTAATTCAATTTTCTGTCCATGCTCGTCAGTTCCTGTCTGGAAAAATACATCATATCCCTGACTTCTCTTATAACGTGCAATTGCGTCTGCCAGCACGATCTCGTATGTGTTACCGATATGTGGCTTGCCTGATGTATAGGCAATTGCAGTTGTAATATAATATTTTGGTTTGTCTGCCATGATTCTTTATCTCCTTTTTCTATAAATTAAAAATAGTGCACATCTCCGGCACGTAGTGCCTTTTATTTAACAAAGACTTCCTGTTAAATAAAAAACCGCCTTCTATAAAATATAGAAGACGGGATTATTGCCGTGTTACCACTTCTCTTCATCCTTCCCTCACAGGAAGAATCTCACCGGGTACAGTCTGCTGTTTTTGGCAGTCCATATCTGCACTCGCCGCTGTAACGGGCGGAACCCATCGCATGCTTGCACAGGAAACTGATTCGTTGCTTCCTTATGTTCACCTGCGCTGCTCAGAAGCCATCTTCAGTCTTTCTCCAGCCATCCCTCTCAGCCTCTGCGGGACTTCTCTGTAAACATTCAAAAGACCTACTCTCTTCGTCATCGCTTTTCCCATATCAAAAAAATCGTATCACAGATATCAGAAACTTGTCAAGGCGTATTTGACACCAGATAGTCTTTTTCCTTCAATACCTGCTCGATCAGATCCAGTGTCTCTTCCGAATCCGCTTCAACTGTGTGGTAGTGATAGTTGGAAGTGATATTCTTAAGCGGACTGGACTTTCCACTGTGGATCCCTTCCATGAATTCTTTGACATTTCTCCGCGATGCCACATCAAGAGGTGCTTCCATATGTCCATAAATCCGGTGATTGATCATTACATTTACCACCTTGCCTCCCAGATCCACGATCGAACAAAGCTCATCCTCCATCTGTTCATCCGTATGACTGACTTTGAACACTCTCGTTACCGTATGCGGTGCATTCAGAATATATCCCCGGTTGGTTGAAATGATATCATATCCGGCTGCACGGATCAGCGCAATGTCCTGTACAATGACCTGACGGCTTACATCATATACCTTCGCCAGTTCTTTTCCCGGTACCGGAACCTCACTGCTCTTTATTTTGCTGACAATCTCTTCTCTTCGTCTGGAACCTGTCATCCCGATATAACTCTCCTTTTTCTGCAATTCTGCTCTGTGCCTGACGTATTACAGACTTTCCTCTTCTATCTGCCAAATCCTGTCTTCACCCTTACTAAATCCAGACCGGCTTAAATAGCATGCAGATTCTTCAGCGAAATGTCAAGGACAGGAGCAGAATGGGTAAGTGCCCCACTTGATATATAGTCTACTCCAAGAGACGTCAGACGGTCAATATTTTCTTTTGTTACATTTCCGGAACATTCTGTCTCTGCACGTCCGTCAATAATCCGGATTGCCTCCTTCATATCCTCCGGCGACATATTATCCAGCATAATAATATCTGCTCCCGCATCAACAGCCTCACGCACCATATCCAGATTCTCAACTTCTACCTCAATTTTGCGGACAAACGGTGCGTATTCCTTTGCCATTTCCACCGCCTTTGCCACACTTCCTGCCGCTCCGATATGATTGTCTTTTAAAAGCACTCCATCGGAAAGATTATATCTGTGATTATATCCTCCACCGACACGGACCGCATATTTTTCAAAAATACGCATATTCGGCGTTGTCTTTCTGGTGTCCAGAAGCTTCGTCTTCGTTCCTTCCAGAAGCATTGCAACCGAATGTGTATAAGTCGCAATTCCACTCATTCTCTGCAGATAATTCAGTGCCACCCGTTCCCCTGAGAGCAGCGCACGGATATCGCCTGTAATAATCCCCATCAACTCTCCTTTTTTCACTTCGTCACCGTCTTTACAATAGAAATCTGTCTTCACATTTTCATCCAGAATTTCAAATACTCTGCGAAATACATCCAGCCCGGCAACTACTCCATCCTGTTTGCAGATCAGCTGCACCTCTCCGGTCACCGCTTCTTTCATCACCGCATTGGTGGTCACATCCTCACTGGAAATGTCCTCCTGCAGCGCTTCTTTTATCAGATGGTCTACATTCAATGTCATTGTAATCTTATTCATTTCTTTTTTCCTCATTCTAAACAGATTTTTTTCTTTTATATTGCCTCTTTACAGAACACCACAGGATTTACTGCATTTTCCACTCCGGAAATCTTATGTGCCGCACGTTTTGCAAACACCAGGCTCTCAAGCAGAGAATTACTTGCCAGACGGTTCGCCCCATGGACGCCATTGCAGCTGGTCTCTCCAACCGCATACAGATGCTCCATCGAAGTTCTGCTGTCGCTGTCTACCCAGATGCCTCCCATGAAATAGTGTTGTGCAGGAACAACCGGGATCCACTCTTTTGTCACGTCATAGCCTTCTTCCCGGCACCGCTCACAGATATTTGGGAAATGCTCCAGGATCGTATTCTTATCAATATTTTCCATGGAAAGCCATACATGATCCGTTCCGTCTTTTTCCATTTGTTCCCGGATTGCTTTTGTCACCACATCTCTCGGAAGAAGCTCATTTACAAAACGTTCTCCGTCTTTATTATAAAGAACTGCACCTTCTCCACGGACAGATTCTGAAATCAGAAATCTTCGCCCCGGTTTTGAAGAATATAAAGTTGTCGGGTGGATCTGGACATAATCCAGATGCTCCAGACGGATTCCATGCTTCCTGGAAATATCAAGCGCATCTCCTGTCAGATGTGGAAAGTTTGTAGAATGCTGATATCTTCCTCCGATTCCACCGCTTGCAAAAATCGTATCCTGTGCATAGATCTCCATCTCTTCTCCGTCTGCCGTCTTCGCTAAAATACCTGCACATTTTCCATTTTTAACAATTATGTCTGTCATAGTTGTATATTCGTGTATTTGTACATTTTTTCGTTTCTTTACATGCATGAGCAGTTTACTCGTAATCTCTTTCCCTGTAATATCTTCATGGAAAAGAATCCTTGGTCTGGAATGCGCACCTTCTCTTGTAAATGCAAGATTTCCGTCTTTTTTAGCAAAATCCACACCATATTCAATCAGATCATGAATAATTTCCTGCGAGCTGCGGATCATAATATCCACTGATTCTTTCCTGTTCTCGTAATGACCTGCGCGCATTGTATCTTCAAAATATCCCTCATAATCCTCATCATCACGAAGTACACAGATTCCACCCTGTGCAAGAAATGAATCACTGCTTTCCAGATCTGACTTGGTAATCATAAGGATCTGTTTATCCTCCGGAAGATTCAGTGCTGAAAACGCTCCACCAACTCCCGTTCCAACGATCACTACATCTGTCTTAATCTCCAACTTTATCCCTCCAATTCCGGTTCTCTTAGCCGGTCGCCTGTTGTTTCTTATTTTTGATTTTCCGATTCTTTTATTTTGCAGCAAGCTCAAGCATTTTCTCTAACGGTTTTTTGGAATTTTCCCGAAGTTTTGCATCTACGTGAACCTCATTTTCACCAGTCTTCAAAACATGCAATACCTTCTCTAGCGTATTCTTTTTCATATTCGGACATACCGGTAGCTTGTCCGGATAATAGAATGTCTTCTCCGGATTCTGTTCCTTCAGCTTGTAACCCACACCCTCTTCTGTACAGACAATAAATTCCTGACAATCACTTGCCGTTACATACTGGATGATTCCTGATGTGCTTCCCACGTAATCTGCCATCGCAAGAAGTTCTGCACGGCATTCTCCGTGTGCGACGATCTGTGCCCCCGGATGTCTCCTTTTCACTTCGGCTACATCCTCCGGTTCCATCCGTTCATGAGTCGGACAGAATCCATTGTTGTAAACAAAATTTTTTTCCGGTACATGATCGGCTACAAAATGTGCCAGATTCCGATCCGGAATAAAGAAAATATTCTTGTTCGGAAGTTCTTTTACGATCTTCACTGCATTTGCAGATGTCACACAGACATCCGAGTATTCTTTCAGTGCTGCCGTTGAATTGATATAGCAGACAACAGCAAGATCATCATACTCTTTCCGCATCTTCCGGATCGTCTCCACATCTGCCATATGTGCCATCGGACAGTCTGCTGTCATATCCGGCATCAGAACCGTTTTCTCCGGATTCAGGATCTTCGCACTCTCCCCCATAAAAGAAACGCCACAAAATACGATTGTCTTTTCTTGGAGCTTCGTTGCTACCTTGCTCAGGTAAAAAGAATCCCCTATATAATCTGCTATTTCCTGCACCTCCGGCCGCACATAATAATGTGCCAGAATGACAGCATTCTTCTCTTTTTTAAGCTTCTGTATCTCTTCCACCGTTGTCATAACGTGATCCTCCCTTACTGACTCTTTTCTCATCTCTGATCTTTTTTCAGCATAGTGCACATTATAGCACCACGCTTTACATCTGACAAGACACTTGTTTTATTTCTGTAAAGTTTCATTTGAGATACATATTTCCGGAATCAAAATCATATACATAGAAACAACATCATTTCTTCTGGAGTTTTATGTTTCATTTAATTCTTAAACACCGGAAAAAAATTTTTCTGATCCTTCCCTGTTGTCTGCTGGTCATTCTGATTTCTTTTCTGTCTGGCAATGCATTTTGGAGCTCCCTGCTTGCAGAATCCTCCGACCGGCAATTCCGTACTTTCACACGTAGTCTCTTCCAGACAGAAGTATCCGCAAATACCATCAGCCTTCACTATACCTTGCGTTCTCCTTCTGACTATGGCATCGCGGACATCCCGGCTACATACGGCAGTCTTTCTTCTGATCCCGTTGCTGCAAAGGCTTCTGTCAGAAATGTTCTCTCTTCTCTGCAGGAATTTGATCCCGGCACTCTTTCTTCGGAAAATGCACTAACCTTTAAAATCCTGGATACCTATCTTAAAAATGCATCTACAGGGACAGATTATCTGCTTTATCAGGAGCCTCTCGGCCCCGTATCCGGTATCCATACGCAGCTGCCTGTTCTACTCTCGGAATACAGCTTTTACGACACACAGGATGTAGAAACCTATCTGGCTCTCTTAAAAGAAACGCCTTCCTATTTTGATTCTGTCATCCGGTTTGAGCAGGAAAAAGCTGCTTCCGGTCTTTTTATGCCGGATTACCAGGCTGATTCTGTTCTGGACACCTGCCAGTCTTTTATCGATATGGGTAAAGAGAATTATCTGGTCAGTACATTTAACGAGCGGATCGCGTCACTGGATCTTTTACCTGAAAACAAAAAAGATTCTTTTCAGAAAGAAAATATGAAACTTGTAACAGAAGAGATTTATCCAGCTTATCAAAATCTGATCACCGCTATCAAATCCCTGAAAGGAAAAGGAATGAATGAACAGGGACTTAGCCATTTCCCTTATGGAAAAAAATACTATGAATATCTGGTGCGTCAGACTACCGGCTGCAACGAGTCCATTTCCCGTCTGCGACTGATGACCAGGGCACAGATACTGGAAGATCTAAGTGCCATGCAGAAGGTTCTCTTCCCTGCTGACGCAGCACTTACCCAGGCATCTGTTTTGGAGCAGACATCTCCTGATTCCATGCTGGACGATCTCAGGTCCAAAATCACAGATACATTCCCGGAAATTCCTGATGTTGATTTCCAGGTCAAATATGTTCCGGAATCCATGCAGGATTATCTAAGTCCCGCTTTCTATATGATCCCTGCCATTGACAATCTGACGGAAAATGTCATCTACATTAACAACGGGCAGACCGCCTCAGGGCTGAATCTCTACACAACCCTTGCTCACGAAGGCTATCCCGGACATCTGTACCAGACCGTCTATTTTTCTGCTTCTGAGCCGGATCCTATTCGGAGCATTCTTGATTTTGGCGGATACGTTGAGGGCTGGGCCACCTATGCGGAAATGATGTCCTACTACCTTGCACCTCTCCCTAAGACTGAAGCATCCCTTCTCCAGAAAAACAGTTCTGTCATTCTTGGACTTTATGCGCTTGCAGACATGGGAATTCATTATGACGGCTGGTCTGTAACTGATACAGTCCGCTTTTTCAGCGATTACGGGATCAATGATCCAAATGCAGTACAGAGTGTCTACAAATTGATCATTGGAAGTCCTGCCAATTATCTGAAATACTATATTGGATACCTGAAATTTTATGAATTGAAAAAGGAGATGGCAGATGCCATGGGAAATCAATTCTCCCAGAAAGAATTTCACAGGGCGGTACTGGATGTGGGGCCGGCGCCATTTGAGATCGTATATGATGAGGTGGAAAAAAATTTATTAGATTGATCCTATTTCACACAAAATAAAACTATCCTGTGAGAATCCGAAACATTCCCACAGGATAGCCCATCAAACACATTTTATATAATTTACACTTGAATCTACAGATCCAGTTTCAGATCATTTTCCTTGATCCAGCCACATTTTCTCATCGGAATCGCAATTGCCCAGGAAAGTACTGCCGGAAGGATGAAACAGATCAACACCAGACCTGCCCAGTCCATTCCGGTGATCGCAGCTTTGGTTCCTTCTGCAATATCATTTAACCAGCCAGTGTACACACCAATCTGTCCGACCAGTCCGCAGGTTCCCATTCCGGATGCCACTGCCGCACCGTTCATCTTCAAATGGAAGATACAGGTTGCGACCGGACCGGTAATTGCGGATGCCAGTGTCGGCGGAAGCCAGATTCTCGGATTTCTCACAATGTTTCCCATCTGGAGCATCGAGGTTCCTATTCCCTGTGCAAAAAGACCACCCCATTTATTTTCCTTAAAACTCATAACCGCAAAACCAACCATCTGTGCACAGCAGCCGGCTACAGCAGCACCTCCTGCAAGCCCGGTAAGTGAAAGTGCCGCACAGATCGCTGCACTGCTGATTGGAAGTGTCAGCGCAATACCAACAATCACAGATACGATAATTCCCATGAAAAATGGCTGTAATTCAGTCGCCCACATGATTGCAGTTCCTACGGTACTTGCCGCTGCTCCGATCGCCGGTGCACATCCCAGTGAAAGCAGAACCCCCACACAGATCGTCACAAATGGTGTCACAATAATATCTATTTTTGTTTCTTTTGAAACCAGTTTTCCAAATTCTGCTACAAAAATCGTAACGACCAAAACCGCAAGAGGTCCTCCGGCACCCCCAAGTTCATTTGCTGCCATTCCGACTGCCGCCAGTGAAAACAATACAAGTGGCGGACACTGAAGTGCTACTCCGATCGAGATTGCCATCGCAGCTCCGGTTGCTCCTTTCGCATAACCGCCTACTGTTACAAGGATTCCTATACCAAGCTGTTCTCCGAGTGTGCTGATGATCGTACCGATCAGAAGCGATGCAAACAGTCCTTGCGCCATTGCACCAAGCGCATCGATTCCGTATCGCTTCGCTGAAAAGATAATATTTTTCTTTCTTAGAAACTCTTTCATAACTTTCTCCTGCTCCTGTCATTCTTTTAGTGTATAATCTACTGTCTTGTCACATGTGATTACTGTGCAATATTATCCACTGTTTTGCAGAATCCGTCAAGAAGATTTTATTTAAATCTCTTATCTTCGCAAAAGTATGATATAACTGATATGACAAAAAAGTAGGAGTGTACATTTTTTAACTGCACACTCCTGCTTTTTATTTCTTATTTTTATTCTTTATGAAAATATACATGATAAGCTTCTATATCTACTTTTGGAAGAGGGATCATCTTCATTCCATTCGCTTCAAACTGTAATTTTCCATCAACCATATGAATTTCTTCTACTGCCGGTGCTGTAAGGAATTCTTTTTCCTCTGAAAGTACCGCAAGAATATATGGCCCATATGCAAGATTGACAAATGCCGCATCAGACTTGTTATCCAACACACGGAATTCCATCGGAAGTTCCAGTCGGATCACATCTCCGGCTTTCGGATCTGCATCAATTACCATATAACCATCATGAAGTGCTGTATCTGCAAGAACTTTTCCATTTACAGACACGTTAAAATCCTTCTGTCCCCATGCCGGAATATGGATTTTAAGAACTTTTTTCTGATCTTTTTGGCAACGGATTTCCATTACACCTTCTTCATCCACACTCTGAAGTTCGATCATCGTTTTTCCATTTTCGTCCGTCAGCACGGAATCTACAAGAAGGTTAATGTAAAGCGCATCTTCATCCTGCGCATAAATATTTTCCATATAGCGGAATCTGCTCTCCATACCGGTTCCATGACAGCAGGAATTCTCTGAAAGGAAGAATTCTTTTCTGCCACCCGGACCAAGTGGAAGAAAATAAGTCGTTCCACCATCACATTTATGACTACTTGATGTCAGGATATGATTTCTCAGCGTATTATCATAATAATCCATCAGATTGCCGCTTCGCGTATATTCAAATAACTGACTGGTCAGGCGCAGCATATTATAACTTGCACAGCTTTCAGCAGCCTTATCCGTAAGATAAGAACACGTTGTATTTGCACGATGGAACATCTCAGTCTCACCAACCCCACCGATACAATATGTATGTCCGCCAGTCACGATATTCCAGAAATTCTTTCCGATTTCCCAATAAATCTCATCACCAGTTGCCCGATACAGATCCATTGCACCGATAATCTGCGGAATATGCTGGTTTGCATGCATATCCTCCAATGTATCGCATTCTTCTTCCATCGGATAGAATAACTTTTCATTTTCAAAAAGTTTTGCAGCCTTCAGATGATTTTCTTTTCCGGTCAGCTCATAGACTTTTACCATTGTTCCAAGCATACCACCAAACTCGCCCGCAATATACATTGCCCACATTTTATCCAGTGTTTCTTTTGTCAGACGGGAAAGTCTGTCATATACCCAGTCTCCCATCAAATCCAGGATCTCTTTTGCCGTCTCATTTCCGGCAAGTACATGACAATCATATAATCCGGACATAATCTTATCCAAAGTATAATACGGAGCCCAGATTTCCGGATACTTGGTATATACTTCCAGAAGATCGAACTGTTCCTCTGAGTATGCACTTAAAAATCCTCTGTGATATTTGCCGGTTGCCGCAAATGCATCCTGGCACTTTTTCAGCTCTGCTACCATGTAATTGACTTTATCTAAAAATTTTGGATTGCCGGTTGCTGCAAATGCAAGTGCAATACCTGACAGATAATGTCCTGTCGTGTGCCCTTTCAGTTTACAGCTTTCCTCATCCCAACCGGTCATCGGAGGTGCCCCTTTTGTATCCAGTCCGGTCGCTTTGCGGAAATTATAAAGCATCTGGTCATCGTCAATTCCAAGAAGATATTCTTCCATCAGCTTCTGGTATTTATAATAAAGAGTTCCTTCTTTCAACCGAACCTGTCCAAGTGGAAAATAACCCACTTTTTTCTCCGGTCCTTTTACTGGTACTATTTCCTTTTTATAATGAATCTCTGCAGATGCTTCCTTTTCTGTTCCATCGATCACACCTGCAACTGCAACCACTGTCTCTTCTTTTGCCGGCTCATATGTATTCCATTTCGCCGGCATTGTCATACGACGTCCATCTTCTGTATATACAATCACAACAGACGGAAGATGTGCTTCTTCACCGACCAGTGCATTAAGGACGACTTTACGTACTTCTTTTACGATATTTTCTTTTGCTTCCTGCAATACGGTCGCCACATATTCTCTTGACTCACTATATCCTTCATATGTTGCAGTAACCGTCAGTGTAACTTTACGGTTTCCCATGCCATGCAGCGGACGATGTACCTTTCCTGTATTGTCAATAAATCTTTCTTCCCCTGTCTCCCAGGTAAATTGAGCACCATATTTTCCGTTCTCCGGGAGTGTAAGATTGTCATCTACCGTGCTCAGATTCCCAATATAAATTGCATCCAAATCTTTTTTAATAATTTCTGCTGCGTTCATGTTTTGCTCCTTTTCGTATAAAAATTGGATTCGAACCATCTATAGACTATATTCTATGTTTCTCTCCATTCTTTGTCAAGATTTTGCACATTTTTTGTTAATTGTAGTCATTTTTATTGTGCGATATATACATTTTTCAAAAAAATCTGAATACAACATTCGATAATTTTTATATACAACTTTTATTTATACAAGTGCCGTCAGCCACACACTCGCTGCAAGCCCTGCAAATGTTGCAATAAGTGCTCCGGCAAGAGTATACCTGGTTTTTTTCACCTTTGCTGACATAAAATACACAGACATCGTATAGAAAATCGTTTCCGTACACGCCATCGAAATTGAAGCGATCATTCCATTTCTCGAATCCGTTCCAAATTCCTTGTAGATATCAAGCAATAATCCCGTTGCGGCAGAGGACGAAAACATTTTCACAATCGTAAGCGGAACCAATGCCCCCGGAAATGCAATCTGCTCCGTCACATTTCCAATTATTTCCGATATAAATTCCAAAAAACCCGATGCACGCAAAATCCCCACTGCCGCCATCAATCCGATCAACGTCGGCATCAGCCGCACGACCGTCCAAAATCCACGCTTTGCTCCCTGAATAAAAGTATCATATACATTCACTCCTGCAAAAATTCCATATATAAGAATGGACAAAATCATAAAAGGGACTATAAAGTCAGATATGTATAAAAAAAGGCGCATAAAAACAGCTCCTGGCGAACCACTTTACTAAAAAGTATATTCGCCGGAGCTGTTATTCATTCCGTTTGCTTTATAAAGAAAACTTTTCTATTCCTCATCCGCATACTTCGCAAACCGCTTCTCATTCTGATGGATCACATAATAATACATCACGATCAGCAACGCACTTGCCAGGATCCATGCCGCCGGACTTGCCATGCATACTCCAAAATAACTCTTCTGCCCTGCCGCGATCATGGCAACAACGCCCCTGCCAACCAACTCAGCCACACCAGCCATCATCGGGAGCAGTCCATATCCCATTCCCTGGATTCCATTCCGGTAAACATTTACAACGGTAAGCGGAATAAAGAAAGTACCGACGCATTTTAGGTAAATATCCACGGAATGCATAATTTCTGTCAGATCCCCAGACAGGAACAGATACGTCATATATTTTCCAACTGTCATAATGATCGCCGCAACTACGACTGAATAGATACTTCCCATGATCGTAATTGACTTAAATCCCTGACGGATCCTTTTGATCTTACCTGCTCCAATATTCTGTGCGCAATAGGTTGCCATCGTGGTTCCCATCGCAACATATGCCTGCGTCACGATCTGCTCGATCTTATTCGCTGCGGTAAATGCCGCTACCTGTGTGGAGCCAAGCAGATTCAAGGCAGTCTGTACCATCATGGTTCCGATCGCTGTGATCGAATATTGAAGCGCCATCGGGATTCCGACTGCAAGCTGGATCTTCAGCAGATGTCCGCTCGGACGCCAGTCCTCCTTATGTAAATGCAGGATCGGAACCGCCTTCACAATATATACCAGACACAGGATTCCCGAAATCCCCTGTGAAATCACGGTCGCCCATGCCGCACCGGCTGCGCCCATGTGAAACGCAATGATAAATACCATATCCAGCACAATGTTGAGCAACGCCGCAAGAATCAGGAAATATAGCGGAACCTTGCTGTTACCAAGTGCCCGCAAGACACTGGATAAAAAGTTATATAACATCTGCGCCGCAATTCCACCACAGATTACCATAATATACGCATAGGCATCCTTGAAAATATCATCCGGTGTCTTCATAATCCCAAGAAGCGGTTTCATTGCCATCATTCCGAGCACAGTCATAATAAGAGACATAATAATCGCCAGAATCGCGGCATTTCCTACAGTCTTGCGCATTGCTTTCATATCACCCGCACCAAATTTCTGTGCCGTAAGTACGGTAAATCCTGCCGTCATTCCCAGAATAAATCCATTGATCAGAAACATGATCGTTCCCGTACTTCCAACAGCCGCAAGTGCTTTGGTTCCCACGAACTTTCCTACGATAATCGTATCTGCCATACTGTAGAACTGCTGAAATACATTTCCAATGAAGATCGGCAGTGTGAAATTAAAAATAATTTTTCCCGGATTCCCGGTCGTCAAATCTTTCTGTAATGTTTTCATATAATCCCTCTGTTTATCTCATTAACATTTTACCTCCCGTCATTATAGAAAAATGTATCTTAAATAGCAATTGTCGTTTTCACGAAATTTTCCCTGTTTCACAAAGTATTTTCCGTTTATTTGACGGAATCTTTGACACCCCAGGTTCTACCCTCTATAATAGTTAATATAGAAAAAATTTATCATTTTCAGGAGGCATTGATATGAAACCACTGCCCTTTATCATGCAATATGTCAGACGATACAAATATCGCTATATTGCCGGAATCCTTACCCTTTTTGCTGTAGATGCAGCAAGTGTATTTATTCCAAAACTTACCGGTATCATTACCGATGGTCTTACCGCGCGCAGCATTACCTGGAGTTCCATTCGTACCTGTCTTCTTGGAATCTTTCTGATTGGTCTTCTGCTCGCAGTCGGCCGTTTTTTGTGGCGTTATTTTCTTTTTGGAACCGCACGTATTATCGAGCGCGAACTGCGTAATGAAATGTTTTCCCATCTGGAAACCATGGATGTGGAATACTACAACAGCCACAAAACAGGTGATCTGATGACCCGGTTTACCAGTGACTTAAATGCGGTCCGCATGGCACTTGGTCCTGCTGTCATCTGCATCTTTGATTCCGTAGTCATGACGATCCTGGTCGTCTGCCAGATGATGTATTATGTCAATGTAAAACTGACACTTCTGGCACTGATCCCGATGGTCATCATCTGCCTCGGCTATATGCATTACGGAAAGGTACTGGATGCCCTCTACACCGAACGTCAGGACAGTGTTTCCAATCTTGCCGACTTTATACAGGAAAGCTTCTCCGGGATCCGTGTGATCAAGGCCTTTGTCCGCAAGCAGGCCGAGATCCTTTCTTTTTCCAAAAAGAACCAGGATACCATGGATAAAAGTATGCGCATCGCAAAGCTGGAAGCCATCCTGATCCCGCTTCTGGATGTGATCATCGGATTTTCCAGTCTTGCCTCACTCCTTTATGGGGGGTACCTTGCCCTGATCGGACAGATTACGCTCGGACGCTTCGTAGCTTTCAATCAGTATGTCAATATGCTGGTATGGCCGATGCTCGCCTGTTCGGAAGCTGCCGTCATGTTTTCCCAGGGAACTGCATCCATCCGTCGTGTACAGGAAATTCTGGAAGCGCAGACAAATGTAAAAGATACTGCTTCTGTCACGACTTTAGACACCCTGCACGGGGATATCCGTTTTAATCACCTGACCTTTACGCACCTTGGAAATACTTCTCCGGTACTGCATGATATCAATCTGGACATCCCATCCGGGACAACCCTTGCCATCATCGGGCGCACCGGCAACGGAAAGTCCACTCTGGTCAATCTCCTGCTCCGACTTTACAACACCGAGCCAGGCATGATTTATCTGGATGACCATGATATCAACACAATTCCGCTGAAAACTCTGCGTGAAAATATTGCTTATGTACCACAGGATAATTTTCTTTTTTCCGATACTCTGAAAGCAAATATTGCATTCGGCACAAAGTCACAGGATATGAGCCGTATTATCGCCGCAGCAAAATCAGCCTGCATTCACGATAATATTGCAAATTTTCCGGACAACTATGATACGATCGTCGGCGAACGTGGCGTTACGCTTTCCGGCGGTCAGAAACAGCGCAGCTCCATCGCCCGCGCCCTGATGAAAAATGCGCCGATCCTGATTCTTGATGACTCCCTTTCCGCTGTCGACACCGATACGGAAGAACATATCCTGCATAATCTCAGGGACGATCGTAAAGGGAAAACAACAATCCTGATCGCACACCGCATTTCCACAGTACAGCATGCCGATCTGATCATGGTACTTGAAAACGGAGAAATGAAAGAGCTTGGAACACACACCGAACTGATTCAGAAAAATGGCATTTATAAAGATATGTTTGAAAAGCAACAGTTGGAAGCTTCCATTGGAGAACAGGAGGTAGCCTTAAGATGAAACGACTTTTAAGTTATCTAAAACCGCATAAATGGGTAATGACACTGGCAACTGTCCTGGTTCTTTTCATCATTGCTGTGGAACTTTACCGCCCGATCATCGTCGGAAATGCAATCGACCAGTACATCAATGGTTATTATCATCCGTATGTAGAAGCCGACTTTTCCGCTCCGGACGCTGTAAACTGGAACGGTCTTGTACTGTCGCGCGACCAGGCAGTATCCGCGGCGGATTCTGCTTCCTTTTATCAGATTTTTCTCTGGAAGGATCACTATTACATGGCAGAAAATCTCACCCGCGCTGAATGTACTGCACTGCAAAATGCCGATACATCTGTTTTAAAAAATTATGTCAGAGAAGGTGCACAGAAGCTTACTTCCAATGATCTGAAGGTTTTAAGACAAAATGATTTTAAGGGGATCTTAAAAGCCGGAATCCTGTTTCTTCTGCTGCTTTTTAGCGGATTTTTCCTGAACCTTGCCGACACCTGGCTTTTACAGAAGATGGGGCAGCAGATCGTGTACAAACTGCGTGCAGAAACATTTACACATATACACAGCCTGTCACTTTCTTTTTTCAATACAACACCGGTTGGCAAGCTCGTAACACGTGTATCTAACGATACTGAAGCAGTCAACGAACTGTTTTCCACCATTCTTGTGAAACTTTTTAAAAACGTTGTAAAGATTATTGGTTACGCTGTTGTCATGCTCTCAATTAATGTGAAAATGGCAGGTATATCCTTCCTGCTTTTACCGCTGGTTGCAATCTTGACTTTTGTTTTCCGGCATCTCTCCAGAAAAGCTTACCAGATCACAAGAAATAAAATCACAGAGCTGAACACCTTCCTGTCCGAACATATTTCCGGTATGAAGCTGATCCAGATCTTTGCACGCGAAAAAGAGAAATACAGTGAATTTGAAGGCAAATCTATGGAACTGTACCGTGCCAATTTCCGCGAGATCATGACTTTTGCGATCTTCCGGCCTTCAATCTATCTGGTTTCGGTCATTGCCATGATCCTTGTTATCCGTACCGGAAGCCTTTCTGTGTTAAATGGAAGTCTTTCTCTCGGAACCCTGTTCGTGTTTATCACCTACATCAGCTCCTTTTTTGAGCCAATCCAGGAGCTTTCCGAACAGCTTGGAACCCTGCAGTCTTCCATTGCTTCCGCAGAAAAGATTTTCAGTGTTCTTGATGTAAAACCAGAGATCGTATCTCCGGCCGATCCGGCTCCGGTCAATATTCTTGGTGAAATTGAATTCCGCCATGTCTGGTTTGCCTACGAAGAGAAAAATTATATTTTAAAAGATGTAAGTTTTGTAATCCATCCGGGTGAAAAGGCTGCTTTTGTCGGCGCTACCGGAGCAGGAAAATCTACAATTTTAAATCTGATCGGAAGATATTTTGATATTCAGAAGGGACAGATCCTGATTGATGGGATTGATATTCACGAAATTGATCTGGATGTGCTCCGCGGTGCGATTGGTCAGGTTCAGCAGGATGTCTTCATCTTCACCGGAGACATCAAAAGTAATATCTCGCTGAATAATGAAGCAATCTCACCAGACGATGTCAGACGGGCTGCCGAAATTGTAAATGCAGATCCATTTATTCAGAAACTGCCGCACGGATATGATGAGCCGGTCACAGAGCGCGGAAGTACTCTATCTGCCGGTCAGCGCCAGCTTTTGTCCTTCGCACGGACACTTGCTTATGATCCAAAGATCCTTGTTCTCGATGAAGCAACTGCCAACATCGATACAGAAACCGAAACACTGATCACACAGGCACTTGCGCGGCTGATGGATGGAAGAACTACGATCATGGTCGCCCACCGGCTTTCTACGATCCAGCATGCGGATAAAATTATTGTGATGCATCACGGAGAAATAAAAGAATCCGGAACCCATCAGGAGCTGCTGGCGAAGGATGGGTTGTATAAGAAATTGTATGAATTGCAGTTGATGGATTAGACAATTCTGTCATTTTATTTCACACTGACGTGAATAGTGATTTCACTGTGTGCGACTTTTTACAGTCTTGGGTATGTGCGTGGAAAGCATGATTCCAAGACGCAAAAATAACCGCCCATCGTCCTGAGAAAACATGAGCGGTTATTTTTAATAACCAAATAATATCAGGCGAACCGTCATCGGTAGCACCTTTTCTATTTATTATACTAGCATCTTTACACTTTTATGTCAATTTTCTTTACAAGATTTCTTTCGCCCTATGGCATGCAACGGAATGTCCTTTGGAAATCTCCTGGAGTTTCGGGACACCGTTTTTACAGGCTTCTGTCGCATATGGACAACGAGTCACAAAACGGCAGCCCTCCGGGATATTCATCGGACTTGGCAGCTCACCTTTGAGCTGGATTCTTTTATGTTCTCTTGCTTTTAACGGATCCACGATCGGAATTGCGGAAAGCAGTGCCTTTGTGTACGGATGCATCGGATTGGTATAAAGTTCATTGCTCTCTGCCACCTCAACCAATGTTCCAAGATACATAACTCCGATTCGGGTACTGATGTAGCGTACCATTGAAAGATCATGTGCTGCAAAAAGATACGTCAGACCGAATTCGTTCTGCAGATCTTCCAGCATATTGACAACCTGTGCCTGGATCGATACGTCCAGTGCTGCGATCGGCTCATCACATACGATGAATTCCGGATTAACCGAAAGTGCTCTTGCAATTCCGATTCTCTGTCTTTGTCCACCGGAAAATTCATACGGGAATTTATCCATATCTGCTTTTGACATTCCAACTTTATTTAATAAATACTCAATTCTTTCTTCTGCCTCTTTCTCTTCCATTCCGGCTTTTTTAAGAGGTTCATTGATAATTTCACGAACATTCCAGAATGGATTTAAAGCAGAATACGGATCCTGGAAAATGATCTGCACTTCATCCTTCATCCACTGCAGATTCTTCGCTTTTTCATTTGTAATATCTTTTCCTTTATAAGTTACTTTTCCATCTGTGATATCATACATACGGATCAGGGTACGTTCCAGTGTTGATTTTCCACAGCCTGATTCTCCAACCAGACCAAAAGTTTCGCCTTTATTGATTTCAAGACTTACACCGTCTACCGCTTTTACATACTGCTTACCGCCCATAAATTTATGAACCGGGAAATACTTCTTCAAATCCGTTGCAGATATTAATATTTCTTTATTCATCTATCTCCCCACCTTACTCATTTAAAAAGCACATTGCTCTGTGTGTTTCTGTAAATTCGGTATACTCTGGTTTCTCATTTTTACATCTTTCAGTTGCATACTCACAGCGTTCCGCGAACGGACATCCTTTCGGAGGATCGATCAGTGACGGCGGAAGTCCCGGAATAGACTGTAAACGCTCGCCTTCTTTCAGATCCAGTGAAGGAATTGCTTTCAGAAGTGCCTTTGTATATGGATGCTTTGGTTCATAAAATACTTCTTCAACCGTACCGCTTTCCATCACCAGACCACCATACATAATGATAACCTTACTGCAGACAGTTGCTACAACACCCATATCATGTGTGATCAGCATAATCGAAGTACGGAATTCATCCTTCAGTTCATGTAAAAGATCCAGAATCTGCGCCTGAATCGTAACATCAAGTGCTGTCGTCGGTTCGTCTGCGATCAGCAGCTCCGGTTCGCAGGCAAGTGCCATCGCGATCAGAACTCTCTGGCGCATACCGCCCGAAAATTCATGTGGATACTGTCCGAGTCTGACTTCCGGATTCGGGATACCTACTTTCTTCAGCATTTCTAATGCTTTCTCTTTCGCTTCATTCTTAGAACATTTTTTCTGCCGGATAATAACTTCCTCGATCTGGCTTCCGATTTTCTTCAGTGGATTCAGTGCAGTCATTGGATCCTGGAAAATCATGGTCATCTCTTTTCCACGGATCTTTCTGCATTCTTCATCCGACAGATCTTTTAATTCCCTTTCATTTAAAAGGATAGACTCAGCAGTTCTCTCTGCATTGTCCGGCAGAATTCCCATAACTGCTTTCATGGTTACAGATTTTCCACTTCCGGATTCTCCAACCAGACCTACGATTTCACCCTGATCCACGCTGAAGCTGACTCCTCTTACAGCCTTTACTTCCTGTCCATGACTTTTAAAAGAAACATTCATATTTTTTACATTTAATACATTCTTCTTACTCATCTTTATCACCTGCTGTAATTCTCGGTTCTACAAACACACGAAGTACATCCCCTAATTTATTGAAAGAATACACGGTCAGAATGATCAGAATACCCGGCAGAACTGCCATATAAGGTGCCTTCTGAAGATACTGCTGTGAGCTCTGGAGCAGACTTCCCCAGCTCGACATCGGTGCCGCAACACCAAGTCCCAGGAAGCTAAGTGAACTTTCTACCATGATCGCGCTTGCAATCTGTGCTGTTGCTGCTGTGATGATCGTTGGAAATACGGTCGGAAATACGTGTGACATGATAACCTTTCCAGAAGGAATTCCGATAAAATCTGCATACTGCACATACTCCCTCTCTTTTGCAGAAAGCACTTCCGAACGCACCAGTCTGGCAATTTCCATCCAGCTGAACAGACCAATTACAATAATAATAGATGCAAGACCTTTCTTAAATAACAGCCCGACAACAGTTACCATAATGATCCATGGAATAGAACTGAACACATCAACAATACGCATCAGAATATTATCCACAATTCCGCCAAAATAGCCAGCTACCATACCAACGGTTACACCAATTACAATCGAAGTCAGCATCGCCAGTACCCCAACAACCAGCGATACACGTCCACCGTATAATACACGGATAAAATAATCCCGTCCCAGCTCATCTGTTCCAAACCAGTGTGCAGATGACGGTGACTGCAGTTTATGCGCTACGTCAAGAGCATCCGGATCTACGCTGCTGAATACAACAAAAACACTGACTAAAATAATTGCAATCAAATATATCGCCGCAAAAATAGCCAGCTTATTATGTTTAAACTCATATTTTACATTCTCAAGTCTTCTGTTCTTCTTTTTCATCTTTACACTCCTCTATTTCATTGACTTAATTCGAGGATCTGTCACACAATATAAAATATCCGATAACAGATTTCCGAGAATAACAAGGGTTCCTGAAAGCACAAGAATACTCATAACGATCGGATAATCCATTGCCTGTACTGCACTTACAAAGTAAGGTCCGATACCCGGCCATGAGAAGATCGTCTCTGTAATAACCGCTCCGGTTACAAGCATCGGAAGCGCCATACCAAGTTTAGTAATCAGCGGAAGAAGGACATTCTTGCTGACATGCTTGAACAAAATCTCTGCTTTGCTTGCGCCAAATGACTTCTGCACAATTACATAATCTTCTTTCAGCTGCCCAATTGTAGAGCCACGCACATATCTGGTCAAATCCGGGATAAATCCAACAGTAAGAACTACATACGGCATAATGAAATGCTGCAGAAAATCCAGAATAGAATCTTCTTTTCCAATCGTATGCATTCCCATCAGAGGGAACAGCTCTAGCTTATAACCAAACAAAAACATGATGATCATCGCAAACCAGAAAGTTGGTGTCGCAATTCCGATAGAACAGATTCCATCGATCAGCTTATCCTGCCACTGATTCTTATGACTTCCGGCAACCAGCCCTAATACGATTGCCAGTAAAAATGCTGTCAAATATGACGGCAACACCAGTTTGATCGTAGATGGGATTCTGCTCTTAAGATCATAAGAAATGCTTGTTCTGGATCTCAGTGAATAACCAAATTCACCCCGGCAGATATTCCCAAGCCATCTTCCATACTGAACAATTACAGGATCATTTAGTCCATACGCTTCTCGCTTTGCCTCTATCTCCTGTTTTGTCATATCCGGTGTCGTAATTGAATCAATTGCATCATACGGCGCAAGATTAATCAGCATAAAGCAGATAAATGTAATGATAAGCAGTAATGGAATTGCCTGTAAAATACGTTTTACAATATATTTCATTCCTCTTCCTCCAAATATAGTTTCTGCTAAAAAAGGGAGGAGGCTTATTAACCCTCCTCCCCGTCATCCATTATTTTAAAGTTAATTTTGATACATCTCCAAATGTATAAATCGGTACGAACTGTGCATCATCAAGTCCTCCAACACGGGCAGTTGTAACAACTGTCTTCATACTTGTACCCATTGGATACTGAAGTGCTTCTTCCGATACCAGAACCTGAAGTTCGCTATACAGCTCTTTTCTCTTAGAATCATCAAGAGTTGTAGCTGCTTCATTGAATTTTGCATCAATGTCTGCATTGTGGAAGTTCATCATATCATCTTTTGTTGAATCAAACAGCGGTGCAAATGTATCCGGGTCGATACCCATTACGTATGCTCCAAGGAACATATCATAATCTGTAGATTCCGGATCATAAGCTGCACTCATGTATGCGGCCTGGTTCACACCACACAACTCAACATCAATACCAACTGCTTTTAATTCAGCCTGGATTGTAAGTGCTTCATTTTTCTGTTCTGTGCTTTCCTCAACATAGCAGAGTTTTAAGGATTTTGCACCATTTGCAGTAAGCTTCTTAGCTTTATCTATATCCTGATCCCACTTTTCAACTCCATCTTCTGTGTAGTAGCTGCTTGAGTACGGAAGGAACGTATATCCTAATTTGTAATAATCTTCACTTGTAAATGCTGCAGTCATGATTTCATCACGATTAAGAGCTCTGAAGATTCCTTCACGATAATCTTTATCTTTCATACTCGGTGCAACAGAGTTCAGTCTCAAATAAGAAACACGACCTTCACTGTATTTTGAAACGGTAAAGTTGTCATCACCTTCAAATGTGTCTATCTGATCAACAGTTACGCTCAGTGCATCTACTTCCTGTTTCTGAAGTGCAAGACTTGCTGTGTCAGAATTTTCAATAATTCTGTATACGACCGTATCAATATTTGCTTCTCCGTTTGCATAGTTCGGATTCTTCACAAATTTAAGATGTTCACCTGTCTTATATTCTTCAAGCATATATGGACCAGATCCAACAACTTTATCTTCAAGCATATTCACGTCAAAGCTTCCTTTTCCTTCAAAGACATGCTTTGGAATAATAAATGTCTCTGCCGACAGAAGTTCTACTACAGAAGCACTTGGTTCTGCAAGTGTAAATGTTACTGTAGTATCATCTACTTTCTCAACTTTGATCGGTTCCCCACCTACATAAAGATTTTGCTTCATATCGTTAATAGAATTAAAAGTAAATACAATATCATCTGCTGTTAACGGTTCTCCATCGCTCCACTTTAATCCTTCTTTTAACTTCATCGTATAAACTTTACCATCTTCTGACGCATCCATGCTTTCTGCAAGAATCCAGTCGATTGTTCCATCCTGATAAATATAGTACGCAGGTGAATAAACCATATGACATGTCATAAGTCCCCATCGGTCATCTGCAGTAATCGGATTCAGTGTATTACCTGTGTCCCCACCGATTGCAAATGTAAATGTATCACTTGCTGCTTTTGTTGATTCTGTTGCGCTCTTGTCAGCTTCTTTGCTGTCTGACTTTGATCCGCCGCATCCGGCAAGCATAGAAACTGCCATAGCTGCACAAAGTAAAGCGCTGAGTACTTTCTTCTTCATTGTAAACCTCCTAATAATATAACATTGTCGACATTCGACATGTTGCTGTTTTTTCTATTGTACTACTACTCTATTTATAAGTCCAATTGATAATTTCTATCCTGTATTACTAATAGGTATTCTCTATAATTTTATAGTATTTTAGAATCCGCTCTGTTTTTAATAGTACATTTAAACAAGACGTGCAAAAAAACGAGGCTCTACATCAATCGTAAAACCTCGTTCCTGTTTTCTACTATTATTTCATTTTCAAAATATTCTTTACGACAACATCATCCGGTCATTCGCAAACTCGCCGCCGCTGACTTCTTCAAACTTCGCCAGCAGATCTGCAACCTTCAGATTCTTCTTCTCTTCTCCTGATACATCGTAGATAATTTTTCCTTCATGCATCATGATCAGGCGGTTGCCGTGCGCGATGGCATCTTTCATATTATGTGTTACCATCATTGCAGTAAGCTGATGCTCCTGAATGATCTTATCGGAGATGGCAAGTACCTTCGCTGCAGTTTTCGGGTCAAGTGCTGCAGTATGCTCGTCCAGAAGTAAAAGCTTTGGCTTTTTAAGAGACGCCATCAAAAGAGTGATCGCCTGTCGCTGTCCACCAGAAAGAAGTCCGACTTTACTGCTCAGACGGTCTTCCAGTCCAAGATCAAGTTCTTTCAGGGCTTCTTTATAGCGCTCCCGCTCTTTTTTCGTAATGCCCCATCCAAGACCTCTGCGCTCGCCACGTCTGGCTGCGATCGCCATATTTTCTTCAATCGACATGGTTGCCGCAGTTCCAGTCATCGGATCCTGGAAAACTCTTCCCAGATAAAGTGCTCTTTTATGCTCTGAAAGCTTTGTAATATCCACTCCGTCAATGATGATCTTTCCTTCGTCTACAGACCACACTCCTGCGATCGCATTCAGTGTGGTGGATTTTCCTGCACCATTTCCACCGATGATAGTCACGAAATCACCCGGATTGAGGTTCAGATTCACTCCGTTAAGTGCGACCTTTTCGTTGATCGTTCCCGGATTAAAGGTTTTATGAATATTCTGGATTTCCAACATATATCCCATTATGCAGTCCTCCGTTTCTTTGTTAAATATTTACCCTTCATGTACGGAACTGCAAGGAAGCATGCAACCACTACCGCCGAGAACAGTTTCATATAATCAGAAGGCATCTTCAGCCACAATACCAGTGCGATTACAATATAGTAAATAATCGCTCCGATAAAGATTGCTCCCAGTGTAAATGCAAAGGCTGCTTTTCTGCCTGCACAGAATTTTGCAAAAATAACTTCGCTGATGATAACGGCTGCAAGTCCGATTACAATGGCACCTCGTCCCATATTAACATCGGCTGCTCCCTGGTACTGTGCGTAAATTCCGCCGGAAAGTCCCACAAGTCCGTTGGAGATCATAAGCGCCAGAACCTTTGTAAAGCCTGTATTAATTCCCTGTGCACTTGCCATCTGCGGGTTACATCCGGTTGCACGGATCGATGCGCCAAGCTCAGTTCCAAAGAACCAGTAAATAATTGCGATCAGGATAAGTGCTGCCACGATCAGCTTTACAAAAAACAGTTCACTTCCTTCGCCGGTCACATAACGAAGCGATGCAACCAATTTATACTGCATAACATTGACTGCCTGATTGGATTTTCCCATGATTCCGAGATTCACCGAGTAAAGTCCGATCTGCGTCAGAATACTGGCCAGAATGCCCGGAATTCCAAAAAACGTATGTAAAATACCTGTCACAAATCCGGCTGCCATACCTGCCAGAAATGCGAAAAGAAGTGCCAGTGCCGGATTCATACCGCCGCGGATCAGCATAACTGCAACTGCTCCACCTGTAGCCAACGATCCGTCAACCGTCAAATCCGCAAAATCCAGAATGCGGAAGGTGATATAAACGCCAAGCGCCATAATTCCCCAGATGATCCCCTGCGCTACATTTCCCGGAAGGGCGCGCACAAGAGCCATCGGATCTAAAGCTGCTAAATACATGATTTCTGCCTCTTTCTAATACTTATTATTCCTCAATTGCTTCGTAATCGTCCGGAACAGTGATTCCAAGTTCGTCACAGATTGTCTTGTTATACATCTTTGTAACTTTTGGTGCACTTTCGATTTCCATGGTTGAAATGTCTTTTCCGTCTACGAGGATTTCGTAAGCCATTTCACCAGCTCTGTATCCGATATCATAGTAGCTGATAGAAAGAGTTGCAATACCACAGCCTTCACAGATTCCCTGTTCACCTGCGATTACCGGTACTTTTGCCGGAAGACAGATATTGTTGATAATCTCTGTGTTAGATGCCATTGTATTATCAGTTGGGATGTAAAGTGCGTCGCACTCATCTACTGCACTTGTCACTACAGACTGGATTTCATTAGAATCTGCTGCTGTGTATTCTTTATACTTGATTCCATCTTTTTCAAGTGCTTCCTCAAACTTCTTCGCCTGGTATGCTGAGTTCGGTTCTGCTGAACAGTAAAGGATACCTACTGTTTTTGCATCCGGAAGGAGCTCTTTAAGCATTGCTTCCTGTTCATCGATCGGTGCAAGGTCACAGGTTCCTGAAATGTTCATACCTGTTGATCCTGTCCAGTCAGAAATATCAAGAGCAGTTGCATAATCTGTAACAGATGTTCCAAGAATCGGGATCGTGCTTGTTGCAGCTGCTGCACACTGAAGAGCAGTTGTTGCATTTGCAAGGATCAAGTCATCATTGTCTGCCACAAAATTGTTTACGATGGTTGCGCAGTTTGCCTGTTCGCCCTGCCCGTTCTGCAGATCGAACTTCACTTTGTCTTTTCCGAATTTTTCTTCACAGGCTTCTTCAAATCCTTTGGTTGCCTCGTCAAGAGCTGCATGCTCAAGCTGCTGGCAGATACCGATCTTATATACCTTGTCTGATGAATCCTTTGAAGAAGATTCTTTGTCTGATGAACTTCCGCCACAGGCAGCAAGTGCCAGTGTCATTGCTGCAGTAAGTGATACTGCTAAAATTTTTCTTGCTTTCATAATAACATACCTCCATCTATGTTCTTTTCGAACAAACTTTTTCCGTTTTGGCTTTACAGCTTTAAACTTTAGCGGTTTAAACTTCAATGGTTTAAAGCTTTGCCGTGATATTGATTATAGCGTTTTTTTGTACTTTAGTCAAGGTATGTTACAAAAAGCTACAGAAATTCTAGCTTTTCCGGTCCATTATCCTGCAAAACAAAATCGCCGCCCCGGTACTGACCGCCGTTGCCACAATCCCAGGTCCAACAACGGCTGTCGGATTCACGCTTCCGTACTGGCTCCGGTAGGCGATCACCGACACCGGGATCAGCTGCAGTGAAGAAATATTTACGATCAGGAAGGTACACATCTCATTGCTTGCAATTCCTCTTTTCCTCACCGGTCCTGCTGCTTTTCCAAGGCGGCGGTCTTCTTCCAGCTTCTGAAGCTCTTCCATTGCTTCAAGGCCTGCCGGAGTTGCCGCCCAGCCAAGTCCGAGGATATTTGCAATGATGTTTGCCGCGATTGGTTTTTCTGCCGGGTGATCTTTTGGCAGTTCTGGAAAGAGGAAATGGATCAGAGGGGAAAGACAGTCAGCTGCCGTTTTCAGAATGCCGGATTTTTCTGCGATTTCCATGAGTCCGGTCCAGAAGGACATGACGCCCATCATGGTAATACAGAGTGTGACAGCTTCTTTGGAGGAATCTAAGGCGGCGGTGGTGATGTCCGGCATTTTGCCGGAGAAAGCGGCAAAAAGGATGCCAATAAGAATCATTCCCGACCACAGGTAGTTGAGCATTTTTTCTCCTTTCTTGGATGGGGAAAAGTGTTGGAGAGGGGACGCCGGGTGGAAAAGAAATTGTGTTCAAATTCAAGTTGTGCAAACCATTCCGACGAACCTCTTAGGGCGGGAATCGTGTTCAGCAATGGCTTCCACGATTCCTGAGTTTCGTCTCCATTGCACAAAAAATTGAATTTGAACACAATTTCTTTTCCGCCCGGCTGACATTCTACAAGTCATACTTTTCCGCCAAACTATAAATGGGGAGTCGAAAAGCCTGCTCTTTGAGATTGCATCTCAAAGTTGCAGGCTTTTGCTGCGATTTCAATACATTTATATGTATGAAATTGCTTCCTTATTCAAGACATTTTTCAGGGTGCTCTTTTTCGTATAGTTCTTTCATTTTCTCTATTTCTTCCCCTGTATACTCTTCCACTTCAGTTTTCGTCACTTTCTTGATGTGTTGTTTTTTCAAACGCAAATACACATATTCCCGGAAGAGGGTATAGAGTACGGATACCAGCGGGATGAATATGAGCATTCCTATGATTCCCAGGAGGTTGCCGCCGATGGTGACTGCAGCGAGGACCCAGATGGAGGGAAGGCCTACGGAGCTGCCGACTACGTGTGGGTAAATCAGGTTACCTTCAATCTGCTGGAGGATCAGAAATACGAGGATGAAAAGGATTGCCTGTTTCGGGCTCACCATGAAGATCAGGAGACCGCCAAGTACGCAGCCGATGAAAGCTCCAAAGATTGGGATCAGGGCTGTGAAGGATATGATGATTCCAATCAGCAGTGCATACGGCATTTTCAGTATACTTAATGTAATTACAAACATACTTCCGAGGATGACTGCTTCCAGGCACTGTCCGGTAAGGAAGTTTGCGAAGGTACGGTAGGTCAGGGAACAGACTTCAAGAATCACTTCTGCTTTTCGTTTTGGAATAAACGCGAAAAACACTTTCCTCACCTGCACATGCAGTTTTTCTTTCTGGAAAAGAATATAGCAGGCAAAGGAAAAGGCAATAAAAAATGTAGTAACTCCACTGACGATGGAGCCAACTGCTGTCATCGTTGTATTCATAAAATTTCCCGCACCATTTCCGAGAATACTCATCCCCCACTGGATTGCCTTATTCGGATTGAACTCCACCTGGTTCACAAGATCCATGATTTCCCGGTTATTGTGTGTAAATTCCCGTACCCAACTCTGCATCTGCGGAATAAATTCTGCAATACTGTTCATCAGACTTCCAATTGTTGCCGTAAGCTGCGGAATCAGACCGAACATGACAAGCACAATCACCCCCACTACCAATACAATCGTAAGAAGAAGACTGATCGGTCTTGCAAGCTTTCCTGCCGCCTTACTTCCTTTCTCTTTTGCCTTTCCAAATAATTTTTTCTCCAGAAAGCTCATCGGAACATTGATCACAAACGCGATCGCACCGCCAAGAGCGAAGGGAAAAATAATCCCCCATACCGCCTTGATCACGCCAAGAACCACATCAAATTTCCACAATGCAACTACGATCAGCGCTGTAAATACGATCAATTCCCGGATTTTTTTTATAGATAATTTACTAAAATCCACTATTTTCTCCATTCTACTACAACATATTTATGGTTAATCCCCTTACAGCCAGTAAGATTTTCCCCTTCTTGTTACTCAGATAATTTTCCACGTACCCACTTCAGAAGCTGTATGATCGGAAAACAGGCAAATGCATACAGATAGACAGTCCCGAGCTGTTCAAAGTTCAATGTTTCTACTTTGAACACCTGATGCAGCCCCGGAATTGTAAGTACAGCCGTGATCAGAATTGCTCCCAGTGCAAATGCGCCCTGCATCCATTTATTATTGAAAAACCGTTTGGTAAAAATCACCGGATGATCTGATTTACAGTTATATCCGTGAAACAGCCGTGCAAGACAGAGCGTTCCAAATGCATAAGTACTTCCAAGAAGTGCACCGTCCTGATGATATCCTGTCAGGAAACTGATCATCGTCATTACACCGATCACCAGTCCTTCCAGACCAATCTTTGACAGGAAATCTTTTGTCAGGATCGACTCATCTGCCGGTCTTGGCTTCTCATTCATCACATCACTGGTATGCGGTTCTACTCCCAGTGCAATTGCCGGGAGACTATCAGTCAGCAGGTTGATAAAAAGCAGATGAACCGGTGCAAACGGAACCGGAAGTCCTGCGATCGATGCATATAAAACAGCGAGAATTGCACCGAAGTTTCCCGATAACAGAAACTGGATCGCATACTTGATATTACGGTATAAGTTTCGTCCGTTTTCCACTGCTTTTACAATTGTGGCAAAATTATCGTCTGTAAGTACCATCGCCGCTGCATCTTTGGCAACTTCTGTTCCGGTTACTCCCATTGCAACACCTATATCTGCCTGTTTAAGAGCCGGTGCATCGTTGACACCGTCGCCGGTCATCGATACAATATTTCCGCGCTCTTGCCATGCACGGACAATCCGGATCTTATGTTCCGGCGAAACCCTTGCATAGACAGAAATCTTTGGGACAAATTCCCGCAACTCCTCGTCACTCATATTTTCAATCTCCGCGCCCTCACAGGCTTCGGATAAATCCTTTAAAATGCCGATCCGTTTTGCAATCGCTGCTGCCGTGATCTTATGGTCTCCCGTAATCATCACCGGGCGGATGCCTGCTTTGATACATTCTTCTACTGCAGCTTTTGACTCTTCCCTCGGCGGATCCATCATTGCGATCATTCCGAGAAATACCAGATGGTCCTCATCCTCTGCGGTCAGCAGATGTTCTTCCGGAATCTCCCGGAAGGTAAATGCCAGCACTCGAAGACCTTCCATTGAAAATTCCTGATTCTGGCTCTGAATCTTTTCTTTATCTTCTTTTGTAATCTCCCGTATTCCATTTTCTGTCCAGATCCGGTCTGTCAGATCTAGGAGACGGTCAACCGCACCTTTGACGATCATCCGGTTTTCGCCGTCTATCCGGTGAAGCGTCGACATCATTTTCCGGTCACTGTCAAATGGAATCTCATCTTCTCTTGGATAACTTTCTCTTACTTCTGCAGCTTCCACTCCATAGCGGCTTCCCAGATTGATCAGCGCTGTCTCTGTCGGATCTCCGATTTCCACTCCATTTTCATTGGTAGAATCGTTACATAAAATGCTGCAATCAAGCAGAAATCTCTGTGCCGGATCTACCATATCGATCTCATCTGCCCGGATTCTTCTGCCTTCTATATAATAATCTTCAACAGTCATCTTATTCTGCGTGAGAGTTCCGGTTTTATCCGAACAGATCACGGAGACACTTCCAAGACCTTCTACCGCCTGCAGTTTTCGAATGATTGCATGCTCCTTGGCCATCTTCTGCGTTCCGAAAGAAAGGACGATTGTTACAATTGAACTTAATGCCTCCGGGATTGCTGCAACCGCAAGTGCTACTGCAAACATAAACGCGCTTCCGATATTTTCTCCACGAAATACACTGATTCCAAATAAGATTCCGCAAAATACCAGGATCAGAACCGAAAGCTTCTTTCCGAACTCTTCCAGATTCACCTGAAGCGGAGTCTGCTTTTCAGAGGTTGATTTCAAAAGTCCGGCAATCTTTCCGACTTCTGTCTGCATACCTACACTTGTCACAACGGCTTTTCCACGTCCGTAAGTAACAAAGCTTCCCGAAAATAACATATTGTTCCGGTCACCAAGCGGCACTTCCTCTTCGATTTCATCTAGGCTCTTCTCAACTGCAAGACTCTCCCCGGTCAGTGCACTTTCATCGATCTTCAGACTTGCATTCTCGATCAGTCGTCCGTCTGCCGGAACATAATCTCCGGCTTCCAGAAGGATCACATCTCCAACTACCAGTTCTCTTGCCGGAATCGGTGTCACCGTACCATTCCTGAGAACCTTCGCCTCCGGTCCTGAAAGCTTTTTCAGGCTCTGAAGCGACTGCTCTGCTTTTACCGTCTGCACGGTTCCCAAAATCGCATTCATTGTAATGACGATCACAATAACTGCCGCACTTTCTGCGTCTCCTAAAATTCCTGAAATAATCGCTGATGCGATCAGGATAATCACCAGGAAATCCTTGTACTGCTCCAGAAAAATCTGCAGCACACTTTTTTTCTTTCCCTCCGCGAGCTCATTCCATCCACATTTTTCACGGGACTTTTCCACTTCTTTTATCGTAAGTCCCTCTTCTCTGCTTCCCATCTGTCCAAGCACTTCTTTTACCGATGACTGATAAATTTCTTTCATCCTTTCCGCCTCCTGTTTCTGAGTATTCACATTCCTGAATTTCTTATGCAACGAAGCTCTCTTTCGATAAAAATGTATAAAAAAAGAAACCCTTATTGCACAACAAATAATGCAATAAAAGTCTCACCATTTTCTTGTGGTACCGGATGCTTCCACCGTACTGACGACACCACAAACGCGGATTCCCTTGCGTAGGTTACTCCCCTTTATTAAGGCAACTATATACCGCGAACAGACCTGTTGTCAAGAAAATTTTCATTAAAAACCGGAGTTCCACATCTGGAAACTCCGGTAAAAAAATCATATCTTAGTTTGTAATTGTCTTTTCTGTCTCTTTGTCGAACACATGGATCTTTTCAGCATCGAATGCAAATGTAACTGTATCCCCTGTTCTTGCTGTTGTTCTAGGATCAACACGGGCTGTCATTGTAGCTCCTTCATAATCGAAGTGGAGATAAACTTCAGCACCAAGCATTTCATATACACGGATCTTAGCCTGAATAACTGTATTCGGTGAAGATGTGATAAACATCTGCTCATCATGTACATCTTCCGGACGGATTCCAAGGACAACAGTCTTTCCTTCATATCCTCCATCGATAAGTTTCTTTGCTTTTGCCGGTGGAAGTTCAATATCAGCCGGTCCAACTTTGAGGACAACTTTGTCACCCTTCTTCTGGCATACAGCATCAAGGAAGTTCATCTGTGGTGATCCGATGAATCCTGCAACGAAGAGGTTGCATGGGGTATCATAAAGTACCTGTGGTGTATCTACCTGCTGAACAACACCTGCGTTCATAACTACGATTCTGGTTCCCAGTGTCATAGCTTCTGTCTGGTCATGTGTTACGTAGATGATTGTTGTACCAAGTCTCTGATGAAGTTTGGAAATCTCGATACGCATCTGTCCACGAAGTTTAGCATCCAGGTTGGAAAGTGGTTCATCCATAAGGAATACCTTCGGGTTACGAACGATTGCACGTCCCATAGCAACACGCTGTCTCTGTCCACCTGAAAGAGCTTTTGGTTTACGGTCAAGCAGTGGTTCAAGGTCAAGGATCTTAGCTGCTTCACGAACCATCTTATCAATCTCCGGTTTCGGAACTTTTCTTAATTTAAGTCCGAATGCCATGTTATCATATACAGTCATATGCGGGTACAGAGCATAGTTCTGGAATACCATCGCGATATCTCTGTCTTTTGGTTCTACATCATTTACCACTTTGTCACCGATCTTGAGTTCACCGCTTGTGATCTCTTCCAGACCTGCGACCATACGAAGTGTGGTAGATTTACCACATCCAGATGGTCCTACAAAAATGATAAATTCTTTATCTTCAATTTCAAGGTTGAAATCTTTAACTGCTTCAAATCCGTTCGGATATGTTTTGTTAATATGCTTTAATGATAAGCTTGCCATTTATTTTTCCTCCTAAATCTTTGTGCGATTCTTACACACTGTCGCTGTTCTTGTTTCTGAAATAAAGTATATCTGTTTTTACATCGTCGGTCTATGACCGGGTTGAACAAAGATTTTTTAAGAAGGTGTACAAATTGACGAAAGCCTTACAGCAGTTCTTTATAAATGTCCCTCTTTCCGACTCCGCGGTCTTTTGCCACCTTTTTCATGGCTTCTTTCTTATCGATTCCCTGGTTCATATAGTAATCCATATGTTCCCGAACCGTCATTTCTTCCCATTTTGCGCGCTCCTCCTGTAAAATGCTCTCCCGGCTCTTCCCCTCGATCACAAGCACACACTCCCCCTTCGGATCGTTGCTCTCGTAATAGGAAATCGCTTCCGCAAATGTGGTGCGAAATGCAGTCTCATGCTTTTTTGTAAGTTCCCGGCACACAGTCAGATGTCTGTCCCCACCAAGAACTTCTCCAAGCTCTCTCAAGGTTCTCACCAGACGGTGCGGTGCTTCGTAAACAATCATCGTTCTTGTCTCATCTACAAGCTCACCCAGGACTGCCTGTCTTTCCTTTTTGTCCGTTGGAAGAAATGCTTCAAATGCAAATCTTCTGGTGGAAAGTCCGGAAAGTGTCAGTGCTGTAATACATGCAGCGGCTCCCGGAAGGGAAGTGACCGTAATTCCGGCTTCATAGCACATTTTCACCAGTTCCTCACCCGGATCTGAAATTCCCGGTGTGCCGGCATCGGTGATCAGCGCAATATTCATCCCTGCAAGAAGTTTCTCCACCAGAGCATGTCCTTTGTCTATCTTATTATATTCATGATAACTGGTCATCGGTGTTTTAATCTCAAAATGGTTCAGCAGTTTAATACTGTTCCTGGTATCTTCTGCCGCGATCAGGTCAACTTCTTTCAGCGTCCGGATCACCCGGAACGTCATATCTTCCAGATTGCCGATCGGTGTTGCACACAAATATAATGTTCCTGCCATAGTTACTCCTTTCCAGTCCCTGTCATTCCGTAATGTTCCAGGATTTCCCGTGTATAACTGCCATCTTTCTCATAAACGATCAGCGGCGGCTCCACGGTCATCCGCGATTTCGCGCCACGGATTCCCTCTATCAAAACCATGTTTGGCTCCTTATCCACATATGGATACACCAGGCGCATCCGCTTCGGCTCCAGCTTCGCCTCGCACATTGCCGTCAGGATCTCGGCAAGCCGGAACGGTCTGTGTACCATGTAAAATCTGCCTCCGGCTTTTAAAGTCCGCGCACTTTCCCGGATAATATCATCCAATGTACAAAGGACTTCGTGCCTTGCGATCGCCTTGGCACTCTCCGGATTGGCAAGTCCATGCCCACCAATCATATACGGCGGATTCGTTGTGATCACATCCATGGAACCGTGTCCAAATATCTGTGACGCTTCTTTGATATCTCCCGTCACAATGTCAATCTGCTCCTCAAGCTGGTTGTGCCGGACGCTCCGGCGCGCCATATCTGCGCTCTCTTCCTGGATCTCCAGTCCTGTAAAATGCTTTCCTTTTGTCTTTGCGGCCAAAAGAATCGGGAGAATTCCCGTTCCTGTTCCAAGATCAAGAACGCATTCTCCCGCTTTTACTTTGGCAAAGGCACTTAAAAGCACTGCATCCATTCCGAAGCAGAACCGCCCTGGGCTCTGGATGATCTCATAGCCTTTTATCTGTAAATCATCGAGCCGTTCTCCCGGCTTAAGATTATTTGTCATCTAACTTTGACGCTCCTTCACCTTTCTCCAGAGCTGCAAGCTCTTTCATTTCCTGTTTGGAAAGCTTCACATCCTTTTTCCGGCGGCGCGGTTTGAACTTCAGGTCAGCTGCCGGATATTCACGGATTTCTTTCTCATCATTGTCCAGAGTTACAATAACCCTGACAAGCTGACGCAGTACGCTTAATGACTGTACTTCACCTTTCAGTCCTTCCGGAGTTGTCACCGCCTCACCTGCAGACGGAAGATTATTGTTGAGTTCCTCGTATGTCTCTTCCTCATTTGTCAGGCAACACATCAGTCTGCCACATACACCTGAAATCTTAGTCGGGTTCAGAGACAGATTCTGTTCTTTTGCCATCTTGATCGAAACCGGTGCAAACTCAGACAGATAGGTGTGGCAGCAAAGCTCTCGTCCACAGATCCCGATTCCTCCGCGGATCTTCGTCTCATCTCTTACACCGATCTGGCGAAGTTCAATCCTGGTACGGAATACCGCTGCCAGATCCTTTACCAGTTCACGGAAATCAATTCTTCCGTCTGCGGTAAAGTAAAACAGCACTTTATTGTTGTCAAAGGTATATTCTGCATCGATCAGCTTCATCTCCAGTCCATGCTTGTGGATCTTTTCCAGACAAATCTGAAATGCTTCTTTTTCTTTTTTGCGATTCTTTTCTTCTACACGGCGGTCATCCTCTGTCGCCAGGCGGATCACTGTCTTAAGCGGCTGGGTGATCTCTTCATCCTTCACTTCCTTCGGTCCCATCACAACGTTACCGAATTCTACTCCTCTCGCGGTCTCTACAATTACCTGATCGCCACGCTTCACCTCAAATTTGCCCGGTGAGAAAAAATAGATCTTTCCTGCAGTCCGAAAACGGACTCCAATTACTTTTGTCATTCCCTAGTTCTCCTTTATTGTCAACAGAAGAAGTTCCATGACAAGATCAAAGTTGACATTGGCGCGCAGTCTCGCTTTTGCTTTCTCAAGTGCTTCCAGAATTGTCTCAATTCCTTCATAGGAGCTCTTTTTCGCACGCTCCCTGATACTGTCGATCTCTTCACCGAAAATCAGTCTGTCGATATTCATTGTTGCTTTATAGATCAGAACATCACGATACCAGATCATAAGGATGTCCAGATAATCTGTGATCTCAATCTTGTAAGCGGAAATCCGTTTCACAGCTTCCACCAGATCACCGAGTTCCATGGTATCGATATTCTTCAGCAGACGAACTGCCTCATCTTTAATTTCATTAAAATGCTCAGAGCCTGCCAGCATAGCAGCTTTTCCAATATTGCCCTGTGCAAATGCAGTACACACGTCTGCCTTATAATCAGGAACCTGAAGCTGCTCCATCAGATACCTTTTCACAAGCTGATCCTTAATGTTGCGGAGCTTCAGCATAACGCATCTTGAGCAGATCGTTGGGAGCAGACTGTTCGCATTCTCTGTAAGAAGCAGAATTACCGCATAAGCAGGTGGCTCTTCGATTGTCTTCAGCAGAGCATTCTGTGCCTGTACAGTCATCATATCTGCATCCGGCACAATGTAGATCTTGTATTTTCCATTATAAGGCTTCACCTGAATATCCCCATTGATCTGAACCCGGATATCATCTACACTGATGCTGTTCGGCTTTTCATGCGTTACCCAGATAATATCCGGATGATTGCCGCTGACTGCCTGCTTGCACGAATGGCACTCATAGCACGGTTCTGCTCCGCCCTTTTCGCACTGCAGAGTCTGTGCAAAAAGACCTGCAAGCATCTTCTTTCCAGATCCCTTCTCGCCGTTCAGAATATAAGCATGTGATACTTTATCTTCTGTAACTGCATTCTGTATATACTGAATGATCTCGCTATGTCCTACGACATCTTTAAATCCTGACATATTATCACCCTCTTCTTTCTTACTATTCCATTAGTATAACATAAATTTATGCAGATACCTAGAGCAAATTCCTGTGGTCTTTCTGAATTATTTCTGAAAATTCTGCGAATTTCGCTTTGCAGGTATGCTTTTCAATAATAAAAGATGACAACTTTTTCGATATGTTTTATAATAGACATAAATATATAAAGATTCTGTATCCAATGATGTAATCAGATTGCTCCATTGTTACGCAATTTATTCTTTTGATACTTACATCATACAATTTATGAATATAAATTTTTTAACCAGACAAACTTTATATAAGTTTCTTACACAGAAAGGGGATGAACTCATGCTGGAGGTAAAAAATCTTACATTCCAGGTGAATGAAAACGGAATAGAACGAAGTATCGTAGAAAATATCAGTTTTAACGTAGAAGACGGAGAAATGCTGGTGATCACCGGTCCGAACGGCGGTGGCAAATCCACACTTGCAAAAGTGCTAATGGGGATTGACCGGGCAAGTGCCGGACAGATCATCTTAGACGGAACCGATATCAGTGATTATGATATCAACCACAGGGCAGAAGCCGGAATCGGTTACGCATTCCAGCAGCCACCGCGCTTCAAAGGAATGACGGTAAGCAAGCTTTTATCACTTGCGGCTGGAGAAGATCTGACAAGAGATGTCTGTTGCAGACTTTTAAGTACCGTTGGACTTTGTGCCAACGAATACATTGAACGTGAAGTAGACGGAACCTTATCCGGCGGTGAAATGAAGCGTCTGGAAATTGCAACCGTTCTCGCAAAGCCGCACAAACTCTGTATTTTCGATGAACCGGAGGCCGGAATCGATCTCTGGAGTTTTTCTATGTTGATCGAACAGTTTGAAAAAATGCACAAAGAGAAAAAGCAGAGTCTTATTCTTATTTCCCATCAGGAAAGAATCATCCAGATGGCTGACCGGATCATGGTAATCGAAGGCGGAAAGATCGCCTCGATCGGACAGACCGCGGATATCCTTCCACAATTATTAGGGAAGACAGCAGATTCTTACAGCTGTCTGAAATGCAGATAACAGGGGAGGAAGATACAATGACTTTATTGGATAAAATTACAGAAAAAGTATTAGCTCAGATCGATGATACCGGTTTTACACAGTCCGGTGCATTCAATTTACGACATAATGGGATCGCGCTCTGCCACGGTGACAGTGAGCATATTAAAATCAAGAAAAAACAGGACAAGCCGGGAATCGATATTTTCATCGATGGAAAAACAGACGGCGAAGAAGTTCATATTCCGGTTGTTGTTGACGCAAGCGGAATGACGGACGTTGTTTACAATGATTTTTATGTAGCAGAAGGTGCAAATGTAACCATCGTTGCCGGATGTGGTATCCACAACAGCGGATGTAACGAAAGCCGCCATGATGGTATTCATACTTTCCATGTGGAAAAAAATGCAAATGTACGCTATGTAGAAAAGCATTACGGAGAAGGTGAAGGCACCGGAGCCCGTGTACTCAATCCTGTTACCGAAGTTTATCTTGGTGAAAATTCTGTATTTACGCTGGATACTGCTCAGATCAAAGGAGTCGATTCTACGGTTCGTGAAAATAATGTACATCTGGAAGCCGGTTCCAAGCTTTATGTCATTGAAAAACTGATGACACATGGAAAACAGGAAGCTACTTCAAATATGATGGTGGAACTGCTCGGAGAAGGCAGCTCTGCGCAGATCGTATCTCGTTCGGTTGCAAAAGGCGAATCCAGACAGGTCTTCCATCCGAGGGCTGTCGGAAAGAACCGTTGCCATGCACATGTTCAGTGTGATTCTATTATCATGGATCATGCAGAAGTAAGTTCAATTCCTGAGATCAATGCGAAGCATGTGGATGCGGCTATTATCCACGAAGCTGCAATCGGAAGGATCAATGATGAGCAGTTGATCAAGCTGCGGACTCTTGGAATGACGGAAGAGGAAGCAGAAGGGGTGATTATTGAGAACTTCTTGAATTAGAGTCATGCGTAGCGTGGAAATATGACGAAAAAACGAAATCCATCTTCGGTTCCATAGTGCAAAGGCGCTGATACCGAAGATGGATTCCTTTTTTTCTGGATATTGACTCCACTACATTATAAAATCTTATTTAATAAACTTCATGAATTTCTCAATGAGAAGTTCATGTGGACAGGCGGAGCCTGTCTCGCTTGGGTGTTGAAATCTCTACTGTTCAAGTATCTTTTTACAGATTTTTTCAAGGATGTCTTCAAGGTCTGTGTTTTCGTAGCGTTCTGTGATTCCGGCGTGGGCGAGGTTTTCTTCGGAGAAATCTTTGGAATCGGCGAGGAAACGGCGGCACATTTCGGCGTATTTGGGTTCTTTCTGGGTTTTCTCACGGGCGAGGGCGCGGGTTAAGCGCTCTCCGTCTTCTACCTCGATGTAAAGTGGAACTACTTTTTCGTTTCCAAAATAGGTTTTCAATTTTTCATAGGATTCAAGAGTTCCGATCATGAGATAATCCTGATTTTTTTGTTCAAAATTGAACTGTCCGTCATCAGCGGTGAAATAGTGCCAGATACCATAAACTGTATTGTAAGCACGTTCTTCGATCAATCGGCCTTCTTTTTTGAACTTTTCAAGTTCAGTTTCGTCTGTAAAGAAATATTCTTCGCCTTCTTTTTCTCCCTCACGCCGTGGACGAGTTGTATAGATCGTTACATTTTTTAACTGTGGCATTCTTTTTCTCAGTTCTTTGTAGATTGTGTCTTTCCCTGTTGAACTTTTTCCCATCAGATAATATATTTTACTCATGTTTCCACACCTTTATCTTGCCTTCCGTCTGTATTCCTTCTATTTGGAGATTCTGTGTTTCATAATAACAAAGAAGTTCTACTGCTTCCCGGCTGATCCGCTCTCCGGGTACGATAACCGGGCTTCCCGGTGGGTAGAGATATGCGTATTCCAGAGAAATGTGTCCTTCACTTTCTTTCCACGGAATCTCTTCTGCTTCTCCGTCTTCTTCCCGTTCTGCTGCCTCCTGCGGTGTAAAATACTGCTCCAATCTAGGAAGCTCTCCGGAAATCTCTATGCTTCCGGAAACGGCTGTTTTTGCTTCCAGCTGATCGTCTATTTCCAGTAACGCAGATTTTAACCTGTCCAGTCCTTCCTGCGTATCTGCCACAGTCGTCATCGCAAGTACATAGGTTCCTCCGGTCATTTCCATTTCCAGATGATATTCTTTTCGCAGCCGGTCCGCAAGCTCCGGACTTGTAATATTTGCATTTGCTGTGGAAATCACAACTTTGGAAATATCATAATGTTCTGTACGGAGAATCTGTAAATGCTGTAATGGCTTCAGTTCTTCTCTGAACTTTTGCAGCCTCTCTACATAAAGTTCAAATGCTTCCTCACATTTTCCATCCAGGAAATCCACGCAGGCATCCAGGCTTGCCATGAAAATATACGACGGACTGCTGCTCTGCAACATATCCAGATATTTCTTAATTCTTCTTCGATTGGCAAGCTTTCCGTTGATATGCAGGATTGCAGTCTGTGTAAGAGAAGGCAGTGTCTTGTGCAGACTGTTGATCACCACATCTGCTCCCAGATCATTTGCGCGCCCCGGAAATGCCGGATGAAATCCAAAATGCGGTCCATGTGCTTCATCTACGATCAGTGGAATCCTATACGAATGTGCCACTTCCGCAATTCCTTTCACATCCGATACCACGCCATCATAATTTGGAGATACGATCACAACGGCTTTGATATCCGGCTCTGCAGCAAGTGCTTTTGCCACATCTTCTTTGCTGATCTCCCCGTTCATATGCATGGAAATATCAAATTCCGGATACACATAGCGCGGTACAAGACCATTCATATAGATTGCATGGTAAATGGATTTGTGACAATGGCGTGCCACCAGAATCTTATCTCCCCGGTGCGTACATCCCATCACTGCACTTAAAATTCCGGCAGTACTTCCATTTACCAGAAAATGACTTTCCTCTGCCCCAAATACCCTTGCGGCTCTTTCCTGCTCTTCTTTTAAAATACCATCTGCGTGATGCAGATCATCGAAACCATCGATTTCCGTGATATCCAGATCGTATGGAAGTTCAATTCCAAGAAGTGCCTTGTTTCTCTTATGTCCCGGCATGTGAAATGCGTAAAAATCGCTCTCGGAATATGCTTTTAATTTATCGTATAGTCGTTCCATTTTAAACCTCTTTAAGTCTTTTAGAAACATCATATAATTTTTCTTCCGAAAACGCAAGAGGACGAAACGGTTCTCCCATTTCGTCCTTCCCATATATTCCGGCTTACACAGCTACAATCTCAAACACTTCCGCCTGGAAATCTCCCTTATCATTCACGCCCTTCTTCCATACACCGGACGCAGAATCGGACAGGATCATTCCGACTTGCATCAGCTCATCGCCATAGCAGTCATAAGCATATCCGCTGACCTTATAACAGGTATCTTCTTTCAGCCCTTTCAGCTTCAGTCTCTTAAATCCAACATTGACCGGCTGCATTACCCGGTAATAACCAACCAGCGCCTTCTTCTGATCCTCCGATACGATCATCCATGCGGTCTCATTTCCCTCAAACGGACTCTTCAGTCGATAGAAAGTTCCTTTCTGGATCAGATCTCTCTTCTCCTTCATAAATGCGATCTGACGGCGGATTTCTGCCTTATCTTCCTCGCCAAGCTTTAAAAGGTCAAGCTCATATCCAAAAATTCCAAAGTAAGCCACATCTGCTCTTGTCTCGAGCGGTGTCACACGGTTTGTCTGATGGTTCGGTGAAGCTGATACATGGCTTCCCATACAACTCACCGGATAAACCATTGAAGTTCCATACTGGATTTTCAGACGTTCGATTGCGTCAGTATCATCCGAAGTCCATCCCTGCGGTGCGTAGTAAAGCATTCCCGGATCAAATCTTGCCCCACCACTTGCACAGGATTCAAACAATACATGCGGAAAACGGCTGGTCAGGCGCTCATACAGTTCATACACACCAAGGATATATTTGTGGCAGACCTTTCCCTGATACTCTCTGTCATTTCCATTGGAGAACACCTCTGAAAATGTACGGTTCATATCCCATTTGATATAAGATACCGGCACTTCTGCAAGAAGATTTTCCAGCATGTCCCCGATATATTCACGTACCTCTTTCTTAGAAAAATCCAGTACATACTGTGTCCGGCTGTGGCAGATCCGCTTGCCCTGTTCTGCAAGAAGCCAGTCCGGATGCGCCCTGTACAGATCACTGTCTTTGTTCGTCATCTCCGGTTCAATCCAGAGCCCGAATTTTAAATCTTTGGCATTGATCTTTTCTGCCAGCTCCTTTAACGTTCCTTTCAGCTTTTCCTCATTCGGATACCAGTCGCCAAGGGAAGAAGTACTGTCATCTCTCTTTCCAAACCATCCGTCATCCAATACAAAAAGCTCCATTCCAAGATCTGCTGCCGCATCCGCAAGTCCCAGAAGCTTTGGCGCATCAAAATCAAAATAAAATGCTTCCCAGCTGTTGATCAGAATCGGACGAACCTTATCTCTCCATGTTCCCCTTGCCAAACGTGTGCGGTACAGCTTGTGAAAGGTCTGGCTCATTCCGTTAAGTCCGGCTTCCGAATATACCATTACCATCTCCGGTGTCTGGAAGGATTCGCCTTTTCCAAGTGTCCACTTAAATCCATTTGGATGGATTCCCATCAGCACACGGGCGGTATCATAATTGTCTACCTCTGTCTGTGCAAGGAAATTTCCGCTGTAAACCAGACTGAAACCGTAGACCTGCCCCTGGAACTCGTCTGCATTTTCACGCGCAAGTGCAAGGAACGGATTGAACTGATAGCTGCTGCATCCGCGCATACTGTAAATACTCTGGATACCGTAATCCAGCTTATGTCTTCTCACATGGCGCTCTCTCGCCCACACACCGGCAAGATCGATCATCTCATAATCCTTGTCCGGCAGATCCACACAGGCGCTCATTGCAGAAAGAAGTGTGATCTTTTCGTCAGAATCACATTCAAAACGTACACTTCTCGCGATCACCGGAAATGCTTCATAGATCGTATATAAAAGGACAATTCTTGTATTGATACTTGTATCCTCCAGAACCAGTTCCAGAGTCTGCGCCTCATCATCACTTTCTACATAAGTCGCCGGAAGTCCTTCAAGCTTTGGTTTGCCATTATAAATTTTATGCTCTTTATATACAAACTCGACTACATGGCTTCCGTTCTCCCGCTCGATCTCATATGCCGGAAAACGCATATCTCCGCAGCCGAAAGTCGGATACTCCTGCTTGATATTCTCTAGTGAGAATGTAGAATTTCCCTCGAAAGCATATGGTGACATATCACGCATCGCATATTCAAAAAGATGGCTGAAATCTTCTTTATGTGTCAGGCGTTTTCCATAGTAGAGCTGTCCCGGCTGGTCGTTGTCAAGGATCTTGATGATATAGCTGATCTCCTGGTTGTAAAGATGAAACTCTCTTGTTTTTTCGTTGTATATGATTGGCATATCGTTTCTCCTCATTCCGTATTGTATAACGTTCATTTTTCCGTATTATCTGTATAGTATCACTGTTGGTTTTTCAGCGTCAATGATTCCTGCGGATAAATTTGTAAAAACGTACACTCAAAAAAGGAACTCTGTCCTTTCCTGAAAGACATCATCCCTTTTCCTTTCTTAGCAGATTTATTTAATTTTCTCTTTGTATTCTTCTACTCTGCACTACTGTCCACTTTCCATCCAAGCGCTTTCTCTACCGTATCGATCAGTACCCGGCTTACTCTTTGTGAACCGTCCATCTGTACATAATAGTAGGTCGCACTGTCGTCCTTGCTTCCCACATAGAATGTAACTGTCTTTTCCTTGTCATCATCCGACGTATCCTTGTAAGTCAGCTCCACTTTCGTCCGCTGATCTTCCGCAAGCCCGTAATTGCCAAGCATCGCGTCCGTCACATGATAATCTGCACAATCTGTAAAATAGAATCCGGAAAGTGCTGTCATAATACTTGTGACAGTATCTTCCTGATCCTCATTGTCCGCTTCATAGGTTTTTACCTCGTCACCCGGTTTTGTCACAGTCTCTTTTACAAAGTTATCGGATGTAACTGTTACAAAGCTGTCCTTTTCAGCAACATCTGCAAGCTGCCATACCATTTCCGAAATCAGATCTGCCGATACCGTGTACACTTTTTCTGTTCCATCTTCCATGAAATAATAATTTTCTCCAGAAGCATTCCCGATTAGAAATTTATGTGCCTCGCCATCCTTTCCGGTCAGCGTAAGATTATATTCCGGCGAATCAAATCCATAGTCCGAAAGGTCATCCGGATTCTTGATCTCTTTTACCGCCTGAATATCCGAAAATGCATCTTCCATATTTTGCATACTGCTCTCCGTCAGTGCGATCGTGGTGTCCGGCGCATACTCCCAGGTATCATCCTCTTTTACAAAGGACATTTCTTCCCCAGATGCTTCTTTATACTCGATCGACTCCAGCGAATCTGTCTCAAAAATATGCACCACTGCATTTTCTTTTTTCTTCTCTTCTGCCTCTGACTTAGATGTATTCCATTTTTTCAGCCCGAAAAATGTAATGAGCAGAACAAGCAGTACAAGCAGAAGGATTCCTATTGTCCTTGTTTTTTTCTCCATCTTTTTTCCTCCTGCCTCTTACGCTTTCCGTCTTCTCATCCAAATCACAAATCCAAGGATCAGAATTGCAAGCGGAATAATAAAGATCACAAGGATGCTGAATGCACCTGCATGCATCGGTGTGTTGGTCTCAGTCGAAAGACTCTTCGCTTCAATCGCAACATTGTTTACATTATCAAAATTCTCTGTCACTGAATTTACAAACAAAGTCAGGTTATCCAGTGTCGTCAGCTGATCTGTGATATCCGAGCTGATCATAGATGCAGAAGCAAGCACCGTAAGTCTTGCTGTCTTTGTGTCTGTATCCGTTGCATCACTCTCATCGTCTTCATCCTCGCTGTCCGAATCTGAGGAATCCGCAGAAATCGCATTGGTAGAAACGGCTCCCAGAATATACTGTCCCTGTATCTGGTCATTTTCTGTCACTGCATATCCACTGTCTGATGTCTGCATAAATGGAGTAACCGTCAGATTATCATTATCCGTATCTGTTTTCTCCATACCAAGTGAATTCAGCAGAAGTACCATTTGATTGCTGATGCCGCTTCCCAGGTCACCACTCAGAGAAAGCTGTGGGAAGATTGCATAATATTTTCCCTGGTAGCATCTCTGGGTATCTGCAATATAACCGCTGACTTTTTTCAATCCATAATCCGACATAATTCCGTCCAGATTTGGTGTGTCTGAAGTCGTATCTCCAAGGATCAGATAAACCTTTCCGCCGTCACTCAGATATTTCTCAATAATTGTCTTTTCATCATCTGTAATATCCGATGTCGGTGCATAGAGGAACAACAGGTCACAGTCATCCGGGATTTCCGGATTCATGCTCAGGTTGATTTCTTCCGTCTCCAGATTATTCTTAGTAAGCAGATCACTTACCGAACTTGAAAATGTCGCTTCTCCGTGACCACTGGTTCGATAAATCTTGCTTGTTTCCTCGCTGGTTACATAATTGATCGCACTGGTAAGCTGTCCTTCTCCGTCGAAAGAACTTTCACTGGCACTTCCGGTCGTATAATAAGAGTAATAATCGGACTGGATAATATCTGAAAATGAAATCGTTGTAGACTTTCCGGTTGCATCACAGGACACAACGATTACATTCCCATCGGTATTATATTTCTGAAGAATGGACGGATGCAGTACGCTGTCCACCCATTCCACTTTTACTTTGCCGGAAAGCGCCGCATATTTTTTCACAAAAGTCTTGATTCTGGTATCCACAGAATCCTGTTCTGCGATTACTTTCAAATCTACTTTTTTATCCAGCTTCTTCAGCATTTTTGTGGACACGCTGCTGATATCGTACAGATTGTTGCTGCTGATATCAATATTTCTTACTTTTTCCGGAAGCTGTCCTGCCACCAGATTGATCACGATTGCAATTGCAATCACGATCACTGCAAGTCCTACGCTGTAAGTTCCGTTCCGGGAAGACTTGCTACTGAACATTTTTTTGATTTTTTCCATGTCTTCTCCCTCCTAACTCCAACGTCTTTTCTGAATGGACTGCATGGTCAGGAAGATAAATACACCTGCCACACTCAGATACAGGATCAGCCCACTCACATCGAAAAGCTTGTTATATGCTACGTTGTCAAATACATCTGCAAGATACAGCTTCTTCATGATGTTGACCAAAATATTTTCAAATAATGAAGATTTTACAAAGCTTACAATCACAACCGCAACAACTCCGATCGCTTCGATAATTCCTGCGATCATCCAGTTTCCCGTCATCCGGTAAATGATCAGCGCCGCAATGGTAACGAATACCACAATACCGATCATGCCGCTTGTAGCTGATGTCGGGAGGAAATCGATCAGTCCTCCCCAGAGATAGATCAGAAGCAAAACGCCAAAGGTTGTTACTGCCGCAATGATCTGACTTTCTGTGAGTGACGAAAGAAACATTCCGATTGCCAGATACACGCATCCGAGCAGGAAGAACATCAGGATCGACAGATAATCCACCTTCAGATACGCCGTTCCAAAGCTCTTAATGATAATTGGGAAAATGCAAAAAATCAGGCACGGTACCGCAAATACCGTCACCATCGCAAGGTATTTCCCCATCACGATATCAAATAATTTTACCGGTGCGGCAAGCAGAAGCTGGTCTGTCTTGTTCTTCCGTTCCTCCGCAAAGGAACGCATGGTGAGCATCGGGATAATGATGATCAACACGTAGTTGATATTCATCAGAACATATGAAAAATAGGGATATCCCGAATTTAAGTTGTACGCCATAAAATAGATTCCCGTGAAGATCACAAGGAATGCAATCAGAACATAGCCTGTCATTGATTGAAAATAGGATTTTAATTCTCGTTTATAAATTGCTGTCATTTTCGAGATCCTCCTTTTCATCCTCACTTGTCGGAACGGCATTTTCTTCCGGCTCTTCATCCATCTCAGTCAGCTCGTTCTCTTCTGCCTCTTCCTGCGCATTTTTCTTGCGCCGCTTTACCATCCGGCCTTTCTTTTCGCCGTCCTTCATCGCTTTTGCTGCTACAGGTGTGCTTCCCTGCGTCAGCTCCAGGAAGACATCCTCCAACGTCGTGCGGCTGTGATACAACATAAGTAACGGGCAGCCCTCTTGTGCAAATGCCATAAATACTGTTTCCCTGATATCCTTTCCATCCTTTGGGAACAGACTCGCTTTTACCGTTCCTTCTTCTTTTCCGTGTTCCACGGATGCCTTCTGCACATTACCGATTGTGCCGATGACTTTCCGTACCGTATCTTCATTTCCCTTTGCCAGGATTTCCACAGTCTGCTGATTCGTCAGAAGCTTTTCCAGATTCTCCGGTGTATCACTTGCCACCAGTTTCCCTTTGGAAATAATCATAATATAATCACAGACTTCCTGGATCTCTGCCAGAATGTGCGAACTCAGGATCACGGTATGCTCTTTTGCCAGCTCGCGGATCAGTTCACGGATTTCAATGATCTGCTTCGGATCCAGTCCGACCGTCGGTTCATCCAGAATGATGATCTCCGGGAATCCAAGGATTGCCTGCGCAAGTCCGACTCTCTGCTTATAACCTTTGGACAGGTTCTTGATCAGCCGGTCCTGTACATCCATGATCTTCACCATCAGCATGACCTTCTCAATCTGCTCTTGCCGTTCCTTTTTTGGGATCTTCTTCAATTCCGCTACGAACCTCAGGTATTCATTCACCTTCATATCCGTGTAAAGCGGTGGCATCTCAGGCAGATAACCAATACATTTTTTTGCTGCCTCCGGTTCCTCCAGTATATTGTGCCCGTTGATCAGCACTTCACCTTCTGTGGCGCCAAGATAGCCGGTCATAATATTCATCGTTGTGGACTTTCCGGCACCGTTCGGTCCTAAAAATCCATAGATCTGCCCGGTATCTACAGTAAAATTCAAATGATCTACAGCCAGATGTGAGCCGTATTTCTTTACAAGATTTTTTACCTCAATCAATGTTGTTCCTCCTGACTACAAAATTTCATGCTTTTCAATTATACGGATGATTTGTGAAACTTCTGGGGGCAATCTGTGTTCATTCTGTGTTTTTTCTGTAAAACGGTGAACTGCAAAAGTGTACCACCTGCCCGATAATAATAGAAATACCGATATCTGGAATCAGCTTTTCCACATATCGGTATTTTATATTTTTAAATCATTTTTTACCCGAAAAAGACTTTTTTATATACTGGGCAGATTTCACTTAACTCGCGATTATCCACACCAGTCAGGCAAGGAATTCTTCCAGAATTTCCCGGATTCTTGCCTCTTTTGTCGGCTCCAGCTTTTCGCCGGTATCTTCCTGCTTAAATCTGGAACCGGCTGTATCTTCCATCCGTGCTCCAGGCTGCTGCGTCCGCATTTCATCAGCCTGATTTGCATTCGCCTGTCCCACTTTTGCTACTGTCTGCACGGTCTGCTGCATTTGTCCATCTTCTGTATACCGTTTTTCGTTCGCAGAAACCGCATTTACCGTAGCTGCGCTTGCTGGCACGGTTTCTTCTGAAAATGGTCTTTGCACCTGACCAGAATGCGCCGTTTCATTTTCCTCTGCATCCATTTTCTCCGGAATCTCATCCGCTCTCTGAACCGTAACCTGGATTTCTTTCTGATTGGTCTTCTCATAGCGATGAGCATATGTATTTTCCAGAAAATCTACCATATAGGTTTTCGCTGCCTCCAGCTGATAGGCATCATCCGCAAGCATCCGGAGTAGAAAGAGCGCCAAAGCTCCCATACCGCCCAAAATACCATATCTGTAAAGTCCCTGTTCCCTCTCCCCCGCTGCATAAGCAAGCGCTGTTCCTGTGGCTCCAAAGATAAGGCAGAGCCAGATGCTCCCCTTCGCCCACTGCCTCCAGGTATGCAGCCTCACGCCAAGCACCCGGTATTCATACAAATATTTCTCTACAAATGCACCAACATTCTGTACTTTATCACTCACCATACATCCATGCTCAAATTTTGCCCTTACAAGCCGCATCAGCGGATGATTGCTTTTACTCATGTTACTTGCTGCTCTTACCAGCTTTTTCAGTGAAATCCCGGTAATCAGTCTTGCAATCGCGCCGATCCCGATCATCACTCCCGTCAGAAAAAATACCGTTTCTCTCACCACGAACATTTCCAACATAAAAAGAATCCTCCTTCTTAGATTTACCGTCATTATACCGTAAACCTCCGAATTTGGATTCCCTAATCGTTCGCCACAATCCGACATCCTGTCTGGAAAATGACGCTGCTTTTCTGTTTTACTTTGCTGCCTTACGCATTACATTCTTTCTACAAGACCTTTGACAAGCCCTACATAATGGGTGATTGCCATCTTCACAAACTCCGGATAATCCATCGTTGCACTGTTGTCAGCTTTGTCCGAAATTGCACGAATAATGACATACGAAACTTTATTCAGATATGCGGTCTGCGCCATTGCTGCGCCTTCCATCTCCGCACACTTTCCATCAAATGTCTTTACCAGATATTCCTTCTTTTCCTTGCCGGAAATAAACTGATCTCCGCTGAGCACTCTTCCGGTAAATGTCTGAATGTCCGGATTCACTTCTTTGTTTACTTCCACTGCCATCTTCACAAGCTTCTCATCTGCCGGGAAAGAAAAGGTATCCATTCTCGGAATCTGTCCTACCGGATCGCCAAGCATACTTACATCCATGTCGTGCTGAACTGCATCTGTAGAAATCACGATATCCCCGATGTTGATATCTGCATCCAGAGAACCTGCCACACCTGTATTGATCAGCGTATCCACACCAAAACAGTCAATCAGAATCTGTGCGCAGATTCCCATGTTGACTTTTCCGATACCACTTCTTACAACTACAACTTCCTTGCCACTCATAATACCTTTGACAAAAGTCATTCCGGCACGTTCCAGCGTATCCTGAACTTCCATCGATTCCTTTAAGATTGCAACCTCTTCATCCATTGCTCCGATAATTCCTATCATTTGAAAATCCTCCGTTTTTCCTACATATTGTTTTTATCTATATCTATAGATTTCCCTTCAAAATTACAATAGCTATTATATCAGATTTCTTATAATATGCACTAGCATTTTCTTATAAGGCTGTGTTATAATCATTGAAGCAATTTTATAAGGCACAATAATAGTATAAATATAAAGGAGGACTATACTCATGGAATTTACACCACACGGCGTCTGTTCTAAAAATATTCACTTAGAAGTAGATGAAGCTGGACGTATTCATAATGTTGAGTTCACAGGCGGATGTAACGGTAACTTACAGGGCATCGGACGCCTCGTTGAAGGAATGGATATTCACGAAGCAATTTCACGTATCGAAGGTATCAAATGCGGATACAAAGCAACATCCTGCCCGGATCAGCTTTCACTTGCTTTAAAAGAATATTTAAGCAATAACCAGTAATCAAATAATTTTTTCGCAATTTTGCGTCAAAACAAGCAGGTCAGGAATTATCCCGACCTGCTTGTTTTGGTCTAATTCAGTTTAACATTAGTTAGGCTTCTTGCTTGCTCTGATGTTCCATACTCACATACTTCGCGACCGGGTTGTATTATTTGGTCATATGCTTTCTGTCCAATCAGAAAATACGTTTATTAGTTGTGGTCTTTACAGTTCTGTTCGCCCTCTTGTCAGTCTGCAAGACCGGAGATGTTGAACTTTATCAACCTGCAATTCAGACAGGTGTTAAAAGGAATCTTCCCATCTCCCTCCCTCATATTGTTCCCTTGTCCTTACTTTCGCTAACTGCCGCACCGGTTGATAGTCGTATGAATATTTTATAAAAAATATTTTTGGTTTGGTGGTGCGGGGTGGGTTAGAGTGGGTAAGGGGTTGGGATGTTTGGTTTGTGTTTTTTAGATGTAAATGCCGTCTGTGTACGAATCACTTACGTCTGAGTTTGCATAATGTACGCAGCATACTCGATAATAATATCCAGTCGGCACAGATAATGTCTTACTTGTACTCACATAAGCAGAGTTATAATTTGTTTGAACCCATGAAGTATAGTATCCCCATTTTCCATTCATATATCTTTCTACTGTTACATCCACTGTAATTTTAGAAACAACTTTCTGCCCTACTGTGTTTCCACCAGCACCGATTTTTCCCGTGCCTGCTCTTACAATATTAGATGATCCACTTTTCAGATATATGCCTCGGCTTGTGGAGCCTACTGTCACTTCAGATGAATCATCATTTGTTAAGTAAGATCCATCAACACATTCCGGCACATCTGCCGCCTGAACATTTTTCTGTGTGCTGATAAACAATGTACAAACCATAAACATTACCATAATCAGCGATAAAATTTTGCTTTTTTTCACTTTTCGCCTCCTCTCTACACTATATTAACAATCGAGAGAAGAAAATCTCACGCCATTTCTAGAAAAAATATAAATTTTTTAAAAGTTCTTTAAAATCTGCTTCCTCCATCGTCGTATTTATTGTATAAAATACGTCTTCATATGCAAACTGTGCTACATTCTCTTCATTTCCATCATCTAATTCATACTGAATAATATCTATCTTATTTCCATCAACTGTTATTTGTGTCCTTTTTACCTTTTTGTCCTCGATATCATAGGCATATGATTTATTTTCACTTTGAATTTCCATTTGATACTGAATGAGTGTATCATCATCTTCATAAAGTAAACAGACTTTTTTTAGAACTTCATCTATATCGCTCTGTACCAATGACATTCCAACCGAATTTCTCTTTAATCTAACAACATCAACTCCAAATTTTTCTTTAATTTCTTCATACACTTTCGACTCATCATAAACATCAACCTTATTTTTATCTCCATCCTCCCTTTCCGTATTAACCTTAACCATTTCTCTATCACCAATAATATCATTCAACACCCTGCCAAAGAACGGCGTCCCACCAATACTCACCATACTCCACATCATAGCAAGCACAGCTACGATCGCCACGATTCCATATGCCTTCCAGTGCCGTTTTCTTTTCTTAACTTTCTTCTTCCCGGCTTCCTTCCCGGTCTCTCCGTTCGTACCGTCGTCACTTGCTTTATTGTCTGTTTCATGCTTCACATGCTCAATTGGCACAACATTATCTATATAACTGTCACTCTCCACATCTTTCTTAAGATGATCCTTCGTATCCTCTCCTCCGCGAAGCGCCTGAACCTCTCGTCCGAGACGGATTGCCTCCTTGTCGGCATCTGACAGTTTTTCATATGCTTTCTGCTGTTCTTCATATTCTTGGATTTTACTCCACATCTTTTCATCCAGGTCTTCTGGAAAGGAAATGTCCTGCAGTGATTCGTCCGAGTCCATTTCTTCCATGATTTCCCCGGCTTCTTTTTCCAGTTCAGCTTTTAAAAGCTTATCCAGATTATCTTCATGTTTTTCCATTTTAAACCTCATTCTTTTGGATTTCTTTTCCCTTTAACTTGACCTTTTTCCTTCACCTGTTTAATATTATGATATCAGGGCAGTCTCTCTGCCTGTATCAACTGCGAATCTTAATTCGCACCATCAATGGGAGGATTTTTATTATGAAACGCATCATTCTGACCGGCGGAGGTACTGCCGGACATGTTACACCTAATATTGCACTGCTTCCACGTCTTCGGGAACTGCAGTATGACATACATTACATCGGCTCATACAACGGTATGGAAAAGCAGCTGGTTGAACAGCAGGGGATTCCATATCATGGTATCTCTTCCGGTAAGCTCCGCCGGTATTTCAGCCTTCAGAACTTTACGGATCCGTTCCGCGTCCTGAAAGGCTTCAGTGAAGCCAACCGCCTGATCAAACAGTTAAAACCGGATGTAATTTTTTCAAAAGGTGGATTTGTAAGTGTTCCTGTTGTTATTGCCGGAAAGAAGAACCATGTTCCTGTTATCATTCACGAATCGGATATGACTCCGGGACTGGCTAATAAGCTGTCCATTCCTTCAGCTGCAAAAGTATGCTGTAACTTCCCGGAAACTTTAAGTTCCCTTCCTCAGGATAAAGCTGTCCTTACCGGATCCCCTATCCGTCAGGAGCTTTTCACCGGAGATAAAGAAAAAGCCCGTGCTTTCTGCGGTTTCAAAGAAGTTAAACCAGTTATCCTGATCGTCGGAGGAAGTCTTGGCGCAGTCGCAGTCAATAACGCAGTACGCAAGATCCTTCCTGAACTGTTAAAAGATTTCCAGGTTGTTCATCTCTGTGGTAAAGGCAAGCTCGATGAAAAGCTCACCGGTCTGAACGGCTATGTTCAATTTGAATATATTCAGGATGAACTGAAAGATCTCTTCGCCCTTGCCGATGTTGTAATCTCAAGAGCAGGTGCAAATGCAATCTGCGAATTGCTTGCTCTTCGCAAACCAAATCTTCTGATTCCACTTTCAGCTAATGCAAGCCGTGGTGACCAGATTCTGAATGCCCGTTCTTTTGAACGTCAGGGATTCAGTATGGTTATGGAAGAAGAAGAGCTTACAGACGAAAAGCTTCTCGCAGCTGTCCACAAACTTTATGATTCCCGTGAAGACTTCATAAATGCAATGAATCAGTCTTCTCAGCAGGATCCGATCAAGACAATTATCGGTCTGATCGAAGATGCTGCTTCCAAATAATTTTTTAACAACAGTTATTTACATTGTTCAAAAACAGGTGCCGGAATGACACCTGTTTTCTTTACATATCCATCGGTGCTATTTTGTGTAATCATCAGAATTGTAATGTATCTTTACCCATTTTCTTGCTCTGTACAGTACACCCGTCAGTGCTTGGATACTGATTCCCATAGATTCAGCCACATCTTTTTGTTTTCTCTCCAGACAGTAAACCATGGTGATTGCTTCGTACCAGTTTTCATTTTCTTCGTACAATGCATCCAGAATCGTCCATCCATAACCCACTTTTTCTTTTTGTAAAATTTTGTGGAATACATGCTCCTCTGCACTTTCCGCATATTCCTTCAAGTACAGATCCGAAAACAGCTCAATATCTGCCTTCGGACATTCTCTTGCCCGCTTCTTCATATAATTGATAGCCGTATTTTTCGTTGTTGTTACCAGCCATGCTGTCATGTATTCTTCATCCACTGTATCAAAGTGTGTATATAGTTTTAGAAAAACCTCCTGGAATATCTCTTCCGCTGACTCTTTGTGACTGCCAGAATAATCCATTGCTATCCGATAAACGTTGAACTTATTTTTATGGTACACGTTCTCGAATTCCTTTTTATTCTTATTCTGAAAACTCACTCCAGTACCTCACTATTTTATTTTTCTTTCAGTTTTTCCAGGATTTCATCCCGATCTTCATCTGTAAGTTTACCCGGTTTCCAGCCGAATCCGCTCTTGTCATTTTTATATCTCGGAATCAGATGCATATGGAAATGGAATACGGTCTGACCGGCCACTTCTCCGTTATTCTGTACGATATTATATCCATCACATCCAAGTACATCTTTTAATCTTGTTGTGATCTTCTTTGCAAGCTTAAATGCTTTTCCTGCCAGTTCTTCATCAATAGAATAAATATCTGCCGCATGTTCTTTTGGCAGGATCAGTGCATGTCCCTTTGTCGCCGGTCCAAGATCCAGAATTACTCTGAAATCATCATCCTCATATATGGTTGCAGATGGAATTTCTCCATTTGCGATTTTACAAAAAATACAGTTCTCATCCCTCATGTTTTTTCCTTCTTTCTACATTTTCTTCGATTAATCTCGAATTTGTTTACGAACCAGACTTTCAATGATAAACTACAACTACTTTATATCATGGAAAGGATGGTCGTTACCATGCCATTTACTGCAAATGATTATGAAAAGTTACATCAGCTTATGAATTCCAGTCCGGAAATTCGTGAATTACTTCAGAAACTCCTGGATTCACAGCAATATACAATCAGCAAGATCAGTCATGAAGTTCGCAATCCACTGACGCTGATCTACAGTACCTTTCAGCTCATAGAGTCCAGTCACCCTGAAACCAGAGATTTCAGCCACTGGTCAGAGCTTCGTGAAGACATCGAATACACAATCTCTCTGCTGCAGGAGCTGTCTGCCTATAATAACAGTGAACATCTGCATCTGAGCACGTTTTCTGCACAGGACTTTTTAGGACAGATCTGCCTGTCCTTTGCCGCCTCCTGCGTAGATACCGACATTGGATTCTCTTCTCTGATAGCCCCTGATCTTCCATCTCTGACGGCCGACAGATTAAAGCTGCAAGAAGCGATTATCAACCTTTTAAGAAACGCCCGTGAAGCCATTTCGTCTGCCGGTTCAATCCGTCTGGAAGCAGTCCTCAAAGATCAAATGCTTCAGATTACCATATCTGATACCGGATGTGGAATCTCACCGGAATATCTCGACACGATTTTTGATCCTTTTGTCACTTACAAACCAGACGGCACCGGTCTTGGTCTTGCCATTGTCAGCCGGACAATCACAGCTCACGCCGGAACAGTAACAGTTACTTCCTCCTGTGAAAAAGGCACTTCTTTTTTGCTTTTGTTACCAATTACATAATCATTTTTATTATAAAAAACACGTAATTGTTTTACAAGTACTTCTTTCCATAAACTGGAAAATGTAGTAAAAAGAAAAACATGTCCTATCTTACTTATTCATCTGAATCATCCGCCATTATCTCATCCCATTGGGATTCCCGTTTTTTTCTACGTTTCTGAAGGCGCTGATTCAGAAATCCCCAGACGCTCTGCCTGTCCTTTACAACCTGCCCTTTCATTTCCTGTTCTGCAATCCAGTCATCCAGGATCAGTTCCTCCTGCAGATCATATCCTGCTTTTTTCTCCGGCTGTATACTCTCCATTTCATTCTCCTTTTTCTCCAGTATCCGCTCCAACGCATACTCAATATTATAATTTTCTTCCATTGAAGCCTTATGTAATTCATATGCCAGATAGACTGCCTCTTTCTGTTCATAATCTGTCTCCCTGACAAAATACTCTGTAAGCTCATGAAACTTTTCCAGAATATTACCTTCCAGTCCCGGACAATAACAAAAGTAATAGATTTCATCCGATACATAAATATGTCCCGGATCCAGACTCAGACAGTTCACGTCCAGCAGATAATTCTTCACTGCATAAAGCACCTGGATAAACTGTCTCATAAAATTTTCCAGATCTGCAAATTTCCAATGCTCTTTTTCTCCCTTTGCCTTCACGGATATCTTCCCACTGATCTCGTAGCGGTACTGGCTTTTATCATCTTTTCCCTGCCCTCTTACCGCCAAGAGTCCGGGAATTGCATTTTCCATCAGCATCCGCATCTGATAATCTTCTTTATATAGCTCATCTGTTTCCAGAATCATCCAGGCATGATGTAAATCTCTTTCGTACTCTTCTCTCATTCCTCCTGGTCCCTTTCTACAATCTCCTGCAATACTTTTTTCCTGCGTATTTTTTCCTCTGGCACGGTCAGTGCCGCACTGCGTTTAACAGATACGCGCATTTTTCTCTTTTGCGCTCCTGCTGTCACTTCAAATTCATCTTTTACTACCGCAGTTTCCACCGATACTGTATCAAAAAATATCAGTTTGTTTTCAATTCTTTTCTGAAAATACTGCTCCATTTTTCCATCTTCTATTTCCTTTTGCCATCGCCATTCTTCACTTCCGACAATCGCAGTCTCATATGCCGCCCCACCGATAATATTTTTATCATGGCAATAAAAAAGTGCGAAAATGACTGCTATCCAACAAAGCAATACTACCGGCATCAGATACGCCATCTCAACTACTGTACTTCCTTTTAGCTTTACCATATAAATGTCCCCAGATAGCCGATCAGAAGAAAAGGATAAAACGACATTCTTGTCGTCCGTTTCCATTTTCCGCTCCAAAGACCTGCTCCTGCTGCCATCGCAGCCACAAGAAATGCAAGCATCAGCATTCCAAGCAGATTCCAGATCCCAAGAAAAATACCCATATTCAGGATCATCCAGCTGTCTCCGTACCCTATTCCCTCCTGTGACCATTTCGATATCATGAGAAATACAATTCCACATCCCAGTCCGGCAACCCATACACTCCAATGCATCCGTCCAAATAACGCACGGTACAGAATCGCCGCACAGCTTCCTGCGAGCAGATATTCTGTCGAGATTTTCTGATATTTTATATCCTGTGCTGCTCCGAATCCTAAAAAAAATAATCCTGCCAATTTTGCTATTTTCCACCACATTTTGAACATGCTCCTTTTCCTTTTACTTCTGACAGCGGAACTGTATAAACTTTTCTCTTCAGTCCGCTGCATGATAATGAAGTATGATAACGATCCCCGTAATCTGTGACATAGCAGTTGCCATCATTTCCCGGCATCCATCCACACCGTTCACACAAATGATAAATTCCTCCACTGCTGTTTCTCAGTTCCCCTAACTGTGTTTTCGCAACACTGCGCACAGACGGTTCCAGATAAGTGCACTGATAATTCCGGTGATATACGATCCCTGTTTCTGTCACATATACAAGTTCATTATCTCCAATTCCTGCTTCGTAGGTCTTTACATAACCGGTCCATGTCTTCATCCTCATTTTTTCTTTATAATGCAGTACCGGAATATGAAAGACAGGAACCGGCAATTCTACTTCATATTCTGCCGTCAGTTCCAGCACTCCCATTCCCGGTATCGCCCAGGATCTTTTACAGCTGACTCCTCCGCTTCCGCCAACAATCATACTTCGATCCATTCTTTCTTTCCCGACCGCATTTACAAGATCTGCATGCAGACTTATCGGGTTCAGCACCGGAATTTCTGCAAAACTCTCTGCCACCTGCTTTCCTGCACTCTGCAGTCCGCATCTTACTGCAGACTGGATGCTTCTGAGCTCCAGCATCCAGATCAGGCTCACCGCCGCATATAGGAACAACGGAACACAAAGTACAGCTTCTACTGTTACCGAGGCAGATACAGATGCCTTTTCTTTGACACAAGATATGGCGATCAAATCAGGTAGAAAATCAAATCCTTCCTCCTTTCTGCGAATATCAAATATGTGTTTGTAATTCAATATTTTTCTGTACATCATCAAAGGAATTTTATTTATTATTTCGATTGTCCTCAGAAAAGACACCTGTATCCACCTCCTAACATTTTCATTTTTTGTTACTGATATTGATATAAAATATGATACTGATACCGGATTCCTCTTCCCAGATAACATGTCATGTCAAAGTCTGCTCCTGATACGCAGGCATCTGCCCGGAAAAACGTTTTCTCCATTCCGGATCGCAGATTCATTTCCACCATATCCAATGCTCTCATCGACAGTTCTTCCTTTGATTTTAAAACCAGCATCATTTGCAGATACTGCTCATAAGAATTTCCCTCTTCTGTCTCTTTTCCTTCCGGAATACTTCTGTTCTTTGCCAGCTCAAGCAGACCATCCAGCGTCAGATTCCAGCTTTCCTTACTCTTTACAGCCGGAACCTTCTTCCCTGCCAGAAGCGTTTTAACATCCGTAAGGCTTTCTCCATAAGCCCATGCAAGAAGCAGCGCATGCTTGATCACAGGTCCGATCTCCGGTGAAAGAAACACCGCACTCAGTGTCGTTGCAAGGGTATCCACCTCCATTTGCATGTCCTTATCGGTCAGCAAATATCCATAATTCACTGCAAATCGAAGGATTCGGATTCTCCCGATCACATATTCCAGATTGTCCTTATCGCTCGCCTTTCCTCCCAGCAAATACTCCATTTCATAGTCCAGTGCTGTATTCTCTTTCTTATTTGCAGCATTGCCAAACTTATCTATAAGGTACAGATTGAAAAAAATGGTATCTCCGGCTCCATTATCTTTTTCCTTCATGGTTCCGTATCCCTGCCTGAGCTTTCGGTTCGATACAGTCTCTTCTGACTTTACAGCTTTCGATGACAGCGTAAATCTTTCCGGGCTGACCAGATTTAACAGTGCTTGCGCCTGTATATCCACAATATCCGCCAATGGATTATTTTCTGCAGGAAGTTCTTCTTTTTCACTTTCCAGCATCTGGTCAAGTTCTTTACTCGTCTCTATATTCTCTTTCCCATATTCATTTGCTTTCAGTTCCTGCTCCTTCCATTCGGATACCTTTCCCGTCAGATTCTCTATCGCCGCAGCTCCTGTCTTCATTTTCTCGTATTCAACCGCCTGCCGCAGAAATTCTTTCCCATTCTGGTCTGTCAGATAACGGATTGCCGCAATCTCTGTTTCTATATTTTCTGCCCCGTAAAAGGACAGTCGGTTTAAAATATTTTCTTCAGACATTGTTCCGGATTCATAACTGCCTTCTATTGCAAAAATACCATATCGCTCCAGAAGATCTTTCTGATATTCTGCAAACGCAGATTCCACTGCCCTGCCTGCGTCTGCTCTTCTCTCATTCTTTGCCAGCTGGATCGAGGCACTTTCCAGCAAAGCCCCAACCAGAGTAAGAAGCAGAAGAAAGACCAGGCTTAGAAACACAGTAATCTCTCCCTTTACCATTTTTTTCATCTCTGTACACACTCACTTCTGAAATAAAATTTTTATTTTAGATTCCTGAACTTTCATTCGTTATTTTTTCAAATATTTTAGTTACAAGTTCATTAAGCTGTTTCTTAAAAATGATAACCAGACCGATAATGACGACCAGTACAAGGATCAATTCTACCGTTGATATCCCGTCTTTTTCCGTCAGAATCTTCTGAATTCTGATCCATCCCGTCCACAGCTTCTTTTTTACCGCCTTCATTCTCTCACCTCCTACACCTGGATCGACAAAAATGCCGGTACAACTACGATCGTAATCACGATGATCAGCATCAAAAGCATTGGGATCAAAAGTCTGGTTCCTGCCTCTTCTCCCAGCTGTCTCGCCCTGCTCTTTCTGTCCTCCAGTGCCTGTACTGCCTCCATACGAAGCATTTCAGAAATTCCTTTTGCACCCTTTTTCAGATTCTGTGAAAGAAGTGCTCCCATTTTCATGTACGGAATCAGATCACATCTTCTTGCAAATCTTTCATAACATTCCATCTCCGGAATCCCACTTTTCATTTCCTGCCAGGTTCTCCAGATTTCTTCATATGCTTCTCTTTTTCTTCCCGTTTTTCCCCTGGTGATCCCATAATCTTCCGCAATCCTTTGTTTCGTATTTCCCACCAGTTTATAGAACTTAAACATTGCAGTTCGGAAAATACGGAAATCATATTTGAGAATGTCATATCTCTTTAAAAAGGTCTTATATGCCCCATTTCCCGCTTTTAAATCATTTAACACTAAATTAGTTGCATCTTCTAGGTAAAGGCGGATAGCAGGCATGATACTGGCTCTAACATCCATTACATATCTTTGTATAAGTTTCTGCATGGCTGACTGTTGTAGTATATCTGTTAATACTGAAATCCCTTTCCCTTTTTTCCCTAATGCTTGTGAAACACCTTTGGCATTATACACAAGTTCCATGCGGATTGTCGGATTTATTTTGTTTTCTAACTCTAACTGTCGGTCTTTTCTATAAAATTTACACTGATACCGACCGGTACTGTCTCTTGCAGTTTTGAATCCGTCTATAATTTTTGTCTTTATTGTTCGTGCTTCATGTATGTTTACACCATGACAATGCTCTATTTGTTGTGCGTCTGGTTTTAGCAACGCACGTGCCATTAGTTCTGTTATTGCATCAGCATTTACCCTTGACGGAACACTCTTATTTGCATTAATTTCCAGTTTTTTTACAATGAGTTGTTCTAAATTGTTTGTTCCTAATATTTCTTGTAAATCGTGTTTCACTACGTCTATCACATATTCCAACTTTACGGAATCTAATAGTGAAAATCCTTTCAAATTTGACGGTCTTATTATAGACGGTAACACTATTGTTACATTGTATGTTTCATTCTGCTTTGTTTTATCGACTTCCAAATATAATCGCCCTTGTTTGTTCCTCTTTTCAATTCTTTGTTCTATTTGTTTAGGACATTTACCACTCACTACCATTGTTACGGCGTCAAGTCCAATGACTGCATCATTCAATCAATAGTTCACCCCTTTTCTTTTCAAAATAAAAAGGGCAACAATAACATACATTGAAAATACTTCCTTCAAACTGTTTGTTATTATTGCCCTTGCGTTCATCCACTTCGGCTTGTTATTTGTTATTGTTTGGCAGATATTGTTTGTTGGCTATCACTTACTTGTATTTATCCTAATACAACTCCACAAAAAAACAGACTACGAAAAAATCAATAGTCTGTTCTGTTCTCATTAAATTGTTCTTATATAGAGACATAGAAACACACACCATCTTTTCAACATTAATAATTCAATATGTTTTTTGGACATCAAGGTGTACCGCCTAGGTATTGCTTTCTATGCTAATTCTCTACGCTTATTATTATATCATTTTTTCTCTGGCTTGTCCATATTTATTTAAAGTTTTTTAAATCTTTTTTCATTCCGATGTATTCTATCAGATATTTTATATTCTTGCATATCGCATTCCTAGGATACTTGTAATATTTAAACTTGATACCATACTGTATATGATGCAATATACACCACTTGCAAATACTTTCTACCGTTACCATTCCCATTTCTATTTCTTTTCTGAATACATCAATAAAATACTTCTCTGATTCTGTATTAGCTTTAATAATAATACTAACATTATAAATATCAATCATATAAAATTGTGGCATATAACAACCCTTTCTTCCTTTGTAAATTATGTTTATTTTATGTTTAAAGTTACGATAAACCAAAAAAAGTGCCTTTAGAATAGAACAAGCCAAACTCCTGCAACCCCTTTGTTTTAAAGGAAAACTGCACATTGCTAAAAATTAGGAAAAGTGCGTTTTAGTTTCAATGGTAATAATACGTTCTTCTTTCGGAATAAAATCCGACAATACATTCAGAAAGGTTGTCTTTCCTGATCCTGTCCCTCCGCTGATAAAAATGTTATACTTTGCCTTCACGGCCTGGATCAGCATTGCTGCCGCTTCTTTTCCGATAGAGCCTGTATCGATCATCGTCTCCATCGTAATCCTGCTTTTCGGAAACTTTCTGATCGTAACAATCGGTCCATTAAGCGCAACCGGCGGCAGCACCACATTTACTCTGGATCCATCCTCCAGTCTCGCATCTACGATCGGTGTTGCCTCATTGACAACCCTGTTACAGCCTGCTACCATCTGCTGAACCACATCTTCAAGCTTTCCCTTTGAAAGAAACTTTTTATCGGTTTCATAAATCCTTCCGTTACGCTCGATGAAAATCGGCTGCGTTCCATTGATCATAATTTCCGTAATCTCTTCATCCTCGATCAGCTCCTGCAAGATATCCAGCTTCCTGAACGCGTTAAAAAGCTCTCTCCCGAGAATTGCCTTTTCTCCAAGCGGAATGAACTCTTCTTTCGATTTTTCTTCCAGTATCCTGTGGATCAGTTCCAGCAGCTCTTCATCGCTTGCTTCCTTCGACAGATCCATCTGCGCCAGAATTTCTTCATGAAGTTGTTCTGCCCTCCGCATAGAAGAACCTCTTTTCTGTACTTTCTTTTAATAACTCAACTGTTTCTTTTACTGTCTGACGCATATTTTTCCCCATATTGATATACATGGTACGCGACTCCAGCTCCTGATACCGCAGTACCTTCAACATATGCTGGTACTGCGCAATTTTTGCCATCGCATATACATCCTCCGCACACGGCATGAGAATCTGGTCACACAGCCTTAACAGCTGAAATACATCCTCCATCCCATTTCCGATATCCAGAATGATCACGCTGTATACACTTTGGCTGATCAGTCTTTCAAATAGAGTTTTCCATTCCTCTGTATGCACAGCACGAAGATCTGTCCATACTTTCATTGGCGGGATATAGTCCAGATCACCCATTCTTTTTACCATGGATGCAATCCGTATCCCGATATCATCTCTTTCCTGTTTTGCATAATAAAGAACATTTGCCAGATCAGGAGCATCCTGATCCCGGAAATATCCTCCCATGCCTGCATAGGTTTCCAGATTCAGATACAGCACGTCCTCTGACTGTGCCAGTGCTTTCCCAAGTTTCAGTGAAAACGTTGTCTTTCCAATTCTGTGAACCGGTGAATATACTCCAAGGATTCTTCCATTTCCGTTATCCGCACACGATCCAGGAAACTTCTCTTCCTGAAGTCCTTTTAAAATCCCAGTCATCAGTCCGTCAACCGGCTGATATTTCCGAAGCTCCGTTTCCTCCTCTCCCAGATCCACACAATGCTGTCTCGTCAGAATAATTCTCTTCCCAGTAAAAATCTGCTTTCTTTTTTCATATGGAACATCCTCACTGATCAACAATACCTTTATCAGACCAATCTTCAGTAACTCCTGTACCATTTCCGGCGACGAACAAATTCGCACTCCTGCTGTCACCTCTTTTTTCAAAAGCAGCGCCTCCGCAAGTCTTCTGACATACTCTTCTTCTGGATCACAAATTAAAATTTCTCTGTCGATTCTTTGCTCTGCTCCTTTCCGGCATGTCCGCCCTTTTTCTTTCAAACTTTGAATCAAATGCCGAATGGCATATGACGGAACACGTTTGCATTCCTTTTTTGACACAGTATTTATCAGAATATAAATACTGCTGAAACTGATTTTTTGATTTTCTAACTTATTGCTTTGCCTCTCTTGTAAGACGTATTATATGCGCCACTTTTCCCTTTGTCCATAGCTTTAAACCAGAAAAAAACGTTTTGCGCAACACCTACATAAACTGATAAAACATAATCCCATAAAGCATGGCAACTCCCGGAATTCCAAGACATCCGGACACAAAAAATGACAGGACATTTAGTCCGACAGAAACAGGAATGTTTCTATAGTCCATCCATTGATTGACCAGAAAAATACTGCCCATTCCTGTCAAAGCCCTGACAATAAAGTTTATCTGCCATGATCCTCTTCTTTTCATGCTCCGCCACCTCCTGCTCTATCTTATGAACTTTTTCACACAGATATGTTTTTTACCTCTGAAAAGAATTTCCTATAAAAAAAAGAGCGCCACTGTCTGCACTTCGCAGTCCAATGGCACTTCCACATATCTTTTATAATTCAATTTCCACTTTTCGCCCGGTCCGGTGATACTGATGGTATCGCACCCCGGCACAGTCAAACATCATTTTAGATGCTTTTACAGAAGTTGTATCTGCATACTTGTCTGAATCATAGATTACTTCTTTGATTCCACTCTGAATGATCGCTTTTGCGCATTCATTGCACGGAAAAAGCGATACATAAAGTTTGGCTCCTTCAAGACTTCCTCCACTGTAATTCAAGATTGCATTCAGTTCACTGTGTACGGTGTACACATACTTTGTCTTCAGCGGATCCTCACCTTCCCGTTCCCACGGAAATTCATCATCCGAACAGCCTCGTGGCAGACCGTTGTATCCCATTGACAGAATTTTGTTATCTGCACTTACGATACAGCATCCCACCTGGGTATTCGGATCTTTTGACCGTCTTCCCGAGAGAATGGCAACTCCCATAAAATATTCATCCCAGGAAATATAATCCTGTCTTTTTCCACTCATAATCGGTTCCTCTATTTTGTTCCGAAAATACGGTCTCCGGCATCTCCGAGCCCCGGAACAATATATCCATGTTCATTTAACTTTTCATCCAATGCTCCAATATACACTTCAACATCCGGATGAGCTTCCTGAAGCTTCTTTACTCCTTCCGGTGCTGCAATAATACACATAAAACGGATATTTTTTACGCCTCTGTTCTTCAGCATCTGGATCGCTGCGATACAGGATCCTCCCGTAGCAAGCATCGGATCTACTACAAATACTTCTCTTTCTTCACAGTCAGCCGGAAGTTTGCAGTAGTATTCTACCGGTTCAAGAGTTTCCGGATCACGGAACAAACCGATATGACCTACTTTTGCAGCCGGAATCATCGCAAGCATACCTTCTACCATTCCAAGTCCTGCTCTCAGGATCGGAACAACAGCAAGCTTCTTTCCTGCAAGCTCTTTTGCTGTCATCTTGCAGATCGGTGTCTGGATCTCGACATCCTGTAATTTCAGATCTCTGGTTGCCTCATAGCACATCAGCATTGCGATCTCACCGATCATCATTCTGAAATCCTTTGAACCTGTTTCCTCTCTTCTGATAATCCCGATTTTGTGCTGAATCAGCGGATGATCCATTACGTGTACATTTGACATTTGTTTTTTGCCTCCTCGTTTAACTTATTGGCAAGTTTTTTGACATACCCCTGGATCAGCTCATACATTTGCTCATACTGTTCCTGTGTCTGACCATATACAGACGGAATCTCTTTACTTCCATTTACAAATTCACATAGTGTATAAACCTGTCCTTTTCCCGGATAATCATTCTGTATCTTTTGTTTGATACTATCCTGCATTGCCAGAACAAGCGTATCTTCCCCAAATTCCTCTTCTGATAATGCAACAGTCTCATATCCTTCTGTCTCAATATGATGTCTCGCCAGAAGTTCTTCTGCTCTCGGATTCAGTGGCTCCGGGAAAAGAACCACAAGTCCTCTCGCACACACCTCATATTCCTGGAAAAGCGGCTGCTTTTTCAGAATTGCTGCTGCGATCGGAGCACGACAGTTCGCGCTGTTGCTCACAAATACAATCCTGCGGTAATCCTGAAGCTTCGTGATCTCAGATGCCTGCAGTACATGATGTCCTGCTGCTTTGCCCAGCCGGTTCATGATCGCAGTTCCGATACCTGCCTCCGGAAATGCTTCACTGTAAATGTAATCAACTTCCTCTTCATCAAATTCACGTAGGACTTTATAAAGGTTTCTCGCAACCGTCTTTTCATTCACACGGGAACCTATGCATTTTACTACACCGGTCGTATACTGATCAACCGATTCATTAGACGCAATGATCCCCACCTTATATCCAAGTCTTACCTGCTCGTAAGCAATCTGCTTGATCGCCCGAACAGCCTCTTCAGGCTCTCCGTCAACAATGATCATCTCTGCCTTCGGCGCGTAGTGACGGTACTTCATTCCCGGTGCTTTCGGTGCTTTTGTGCTGTTCTCTGAAATCAAAGTTTCATCCACAGCCACCTCACCGATCACTTCACTTAACATCTCTTTTGTGATCGCTCCCGGTCTCAGAATCATCGGTGGAGTCACCGTCATATCCAGAATCGTAGACTCTACTCCGATATCTACACTTCCTCCATCCAGGATCATCTCGATCTTGCCACTTAAATCCTCTGCCACATGCTGCGCTGTCGTCGGGCTCGGTCTTCCGGATGTGTTGGCACTTGGTGCTGATACATATCCGCCTCCTGCAAGAATCAGCTCACGGGCAATCTCATCATCCGGCATACGCACAGCGACCGTTTCCAGACCACCGGTTGTTCCCAGCGGAACTTTTTCGTTCTTATTGAAAATCATCGTAAGTGGCCCTGGCCAGAAATGTGCCGCGATCTCATCTACAATAAGTGGTACAGATTCAACGATCGCACCCAGATCCTCCAGTCTCGCAATATGGACGATAAGCGGGTTGTCTGACGGGCGTCCTTTTGCTGCATAGGTCTTTTTCGCTGCCTCCTCATCAAGCGCATTTGCCCCCAGTCCGTAGACTGTCTCTGTCGGAAATGCCACCAGACCGCCGTTCTTCAGAATTGAACCGGCTTCTTCCATAATCACCTGATCTATTTGGTTTCTGTCTATTTTTTTTATTATTGTTTCCATGTGTTTCATTATAGCATTATCCACATGGCATGGCAATTTTAATTTCCATACTCGTTCAGGTATTCCAGACATTTTGCGATTCCTTTTGCAACAGCTTCTGCAACCTGCTTCTGATATTCTTCTCCCGACAATTTTTCTGCCTCTTCCGGATTAGTCAGAAAACCGCATTCCACGATCACCGTAGGCACTTTTGTCCGCCTCAGAAGATAATAGGTCTCATTTGCTTTTGCCTGCCTGTGATTTTCCGGATCAATCTCCTGCAAACTTTCCTGCAGGATCTTCGCAACAGCCTCTCCTTCCCGGGAATGGCTGTAATAAAACACCTGTGCTCCATGAATTTCCGGGTCTTCATAGCTGTTCTGATGGATACTCACTGTAAGGACAGGTTTCGTCTCGTTGATCATCTTCACTCTTGCCTGCATATCTTCTGTCTTTTTACTTCCGCCTCCTGTTGTTCCAAGCCCTTTATCCTCTTTTCTTGTAAGCTCTGCTGTTATCTTTTCCTTTTCCAGACATTTTTTCACTTTCTTAGTAATTGCCAGATTGATATCCTTTTCCAGAAGGTTATTCAGCCCGATTTTTCCCGGATCACTTCCCCCGTGTCCTGCATCCAGGATTACCTGAGCCTGCTTTGCCTCCACCTGATCCGCCTCGGTATACCTGCTTAATGTATAGCTGCCATAAATACATCCCGTCAGTAAAACAAGAGCCAGAATCCACTTTATTTTGCTCTTGAAAATAGTTTTCCCCCTTTTTACCATTTCACTGATTTTTTTATTCAAAAAAAGAGCCTCCTGCATATATTTTTACAAATATATGCATGGAAAGCTCTTTTCTATACCTTTCTCATTATGTAATCAGTTTACATATTTCTGAATCAGATCCCAGATATCGGAAGTCTCAAATCCAAGTTTCCATGCCGCCGTTCCTGCCAGATTATTGTCCTTCATAAGTCCGAGTTTGACCTCAAGTGAAGAAGCATCCTCCAGCCAGATCCTGTAGGTTGAATCGTTATCTCCCTGCCACTCTGCATAGTTCTGCTTCGCCGTATCATCCCATGTCACAGTTGCTCCGGCTTCGCTTACCCGCTGTGCCGCTTCTTCCATGCCAAGTGCTTCGCTGGTAACTTTCATTGAATAGCTTTCAGCCTCGGTTCCCTGATCTTCCGCACGCTCTTCGTCCGTCTTCGGTGTCTCATTCCACAGCCTTGTATAGAATGGCACTGCATTGATTACCTTATCTGCCGGTACATCCCGCAGGGTTTCTTCAATTCCCTCTTTTACATAATTGTAAGATGCCACAGAACCTGCTTCATAGGAACCGGCAAAATGTTCATCATATCCCATAATGATCACATAGTCTGCCATAACCCCCTGTTCTTCTCTGTGATAATGTGTGTTATAACCCTTCGGCACATAATTATCTACAGAAAGGACCAGATTGTTCACCCGGCACAGCACAGAAAGCTCCCGGATAAACTGAATGTAATGATCTCCGACATCCGTCGGTATCTGTTCAAAATCCACGTTAATTCCGTCAATTCCATTCTGAAGTGCTGCATTTACCAGCTGATTCTCCAGATTCTCTCTGCTTGAAGTATGACTGAGCAGCTCCATATCGTCTACATTCTGGTCGAAATTATCAACCAGCGCCCATACTTCCAATCCACACTGATGTGCATAATCCACATATTCTGTACTTGCAATGGAACCGATATTTCCGGAATTATCCGTTACACTGAACCATGTAGGGGAAATCGTATTGAGTCCTTTTGTAGCTGCAAGCGCATCTTCAATCCCTTCGTTGGCAGCTTCACTTGTGACCTGATGCCATACCAGATTGATCTTGTAATCTTTCTTGATTCCTGTATAATCCGGTTCCTCAAATTCTCTTGAGATTGTCTCTTTCTTGGCATCCTTCAGCTTTGACTTCTGAATATACCCGACAACTCCGGACTTTGTACGGACTTTTTTCCAGTCACTTACATCTTCAAGAACCGTAAGCTTATCTCCCTTTTTCACTTCTTCGAGCACCGGACTTTTTACACCTCCCAGAATCCTTACCTGGGAATCATCCTTAACCTTTGCCGTCTGACGCTCTCCAAACTTACTGGTGATCACGACTCTTGCCGGATCTTTATAAACTTCGTAGTCAAAATTTGCATATTTCTGCAGGAAATCCAGTGCAATATATGCTGTATCTCCTTCTGTCTTTACAATTGTATAATCCTCACTGTTCACAGTATCTGAAACAGAATAATCCTTACTGTCTGCCGCTGCCTTTACCATATCTCTCGGCAGTGTATACAAAAGTATATGCTCATTGGAATCCCAGTAAAAACGATCGCTGATATAATCCTGTACAAAGTTATAAGACAGATATGCAGTTCCGCCTTCTGTAATTGCCTGAGCATCCAGTACCTCGTTGTTGATCGTTACACCCATCTGCGACTTTGCCGTAATTCCAAAATATTTATTCAAATCATAGGTTTCTTTTGTCGGCCCATACTTTATCCAGTATATTGTTCCACCGGCAAGCCCAATGATAACTATAAAGATCACCAGCAATGCAATACACACGTTTCTGACACGGCGACGTCTTTTTCTTGCTCTTCTCCGTCTCTGATAACCTACGCCCGGATCCTCGTATCTTGCAGCAGCTTTTCTTGCTGCCGCAGCTTTGCGTCTGCGCTCTCTTTCCCTTTGCTCATTGGTCATTCTTCTTTCGTCCACATGACACCTCCTGTTTGCAGCATATTTTCACAGCTTAACTAAGCTTGTAATATGCGCACACTTTAGGTTATTATACCACATATATCTGCCATTTGTACACATCTGAAAACTATTTCCATTCCCCACAGGTCATGTCCTGGCGAGGGGGCTCTGCTTTTTTCATTCCACCTGTGAATGGTCTGTTTCTATACTATTAAAATCCAGTTCCCGGATCATTCCCTGTTCATCCAGAATATAATCCCGCATATAATTACTTTCTTCTTTTACCATATGCGCTGACACGATCTGAAGCGGACTTGCCGGAAAGCCATTCATCTGCATCCGGACACCGCTACGCTCATAATTTGTCAGTTCCGTAAATAAATCCTGATACTTTTTCTCTTGCTCGTCCATATTTCCCCCTTGAGTCAGACAGTTTTTACGGCAAAAAGCGACCATAAGGCAACACTTGTGATATATTACTTCTCCTGTGCTTTTTCCGATGACAAGAAAATGATCACTGTCCATACTTCGGTTCAATTGTTAGGTTCTGTTGATAAATCGTCTGATATGACCTGAATGTACTTGATTCTGTACGCTGTGTGCGAAATGCGTATGATAAATTCAAGATTTGTGCGATTGACTGGTCTGTCTTATTTTCCTGTAACGCCATTATAAGAAAGAGTTTATAAAAAAGCAAGCATTTTTTATTTTTTATTTTGTTTACATCGTTCCGTTTTTTGTTTATACTATTAGTAATTGTTCAGATAGATTTTTGATTGAATAGGAAGTGATACTTTATGAAGATAGAAAAGATAAATGATAATCAGATCCGCTGCACACTTACCCGTGATGATCTCGCCCAGAGACAGTTAAAGCTCAGCGAGCTTGCTTACGGCTCCGAGAAGGCAAAGTCTTTATTCCGCGAGATGATGCAGCAGGCCGCTTCTGAATTTGGATTTGAAAGCGACAATCTGCCACTGATGATCGAAGCAATCCCGACCGCCGGTGATTCTATCGTTCTGAATATAACCAAAGTTGATGATCCGGATGAACTGGATACCCGTTTTTCCAGATTCACACCTACTCCTGCGGACGAAGCTGCTGATAAGCACAAATCCGTGTTGGAACATCTGAAAAAACTTGACGGAGCCGAAGATTTTCTCGACATTCTCCGCCAGATGAAAGAGGCTGTATCCCAGCTCCCGGAGAACCCGGAAGCACTTGCCGATACTCCGGTCCAGGAACAGGCTCCTGCTTCAGAAGCCAAAGAAGCAGCTCCTGCTGAACCTTCTGTTCCACCGGTCCGGCTTTTCTCTTTCTCAAGACTTGACAGTGTGATTCATGCCAGTCATTTTTTAGCTGAGATGTATGATGGTCCGAACACACTTTACAAGGATGAAGCAGAGAACATGTACATCCTGACACTTGCACAGGGAGAGCATCCGTCTTCTGATTTTAACCGTATCTGTAATATGCTCTCCGAGTATGGTTCACCGGAACAGGGTGGTGGTATATCACTTGCATTTCTGGAAGAGCACTGTGATATGATCCTTGCTAAAAATGCAATACAGACTCTGACTTCATTTAAATAACAGACAAATACACAATTTTTAACTTGGCGAAAAAGACGGGGACGGCAGATTAATGATCTGTCGTCCCCGTTAAATTATATCTTTTATTTATTCACGGTCTATGCTTCGGCTGCTAAAAGTGCGTTGATCTTTGCGATAAGAAGATCTGCATCAATTCCATGAACCATTGCTGCTTCTTCAAGAGACTCACCCTGTGAAGCCGGGCATCCAAGACAATGCATTCCAACTTCCATAAGAACCGGTGCTGTCTGTGGAGCTACCTGAAGCAATTCGCCAATTGTCATTGTTTTTGTTACTTCGACTGCCATCTTTCTTCCTCCTTTACTTTTCGTATCCCTTATTATAATACCATTTATCCCAAAAAACAACCTTAATATCCGACTGTATTGCTCGGATATTAAGGTTGTTTTGCTTTTGTAAAATATTTCCCCCGTTTTCCACAAAAAATGTATGTTTTTATGTGGACAATGTGGATAACCCACGGATATTCAGCATTTTCACATTTTTCAAATGTCTGCTTTCACTGGTGTTTCCAGGCTTTTTACACGATTCTTCTTACTGAAAGAATTGTCGTATAAGTCGCCGGTGAAATCCCGATTCCCTGTTCCGGGTTCTGTGCATTGACGATCTGACCGTTCCCAATATAAATTCCGATGTGCCCATCATAACAGATCAGATCTCCCGGCATCGCCTGATCATAGCTTACCTCCACGCCGGCATAAATCTGGTCATACGTTGTCCGTGGAAGACTGATTCCAAAATGTGCAAATACAGACTGTACAAATCCGGAACAGTCTGCCCCATCTGTCAGACTTGTGCCGCCCCAGACATACGGATTCCCAATAAACTGGCATGCATAATCGACGATCACCTGTCCATTTGACGCCGGCTGTGCGGAAACCTCGGTAGTCTCCGTCTGCTGTACATTTTCCTGGACTTCCTGCGTCATCTGCGCTTCTTCGGATTTTCTGGACACTGCATAGGTAAATGCTTCTGCTTCTTCTTTTCCTTCCTGCTGCGCTTCCGTTACCAGATTCTCCGCATACATCTGCGCCTCTGCTCCTGTCAGTATATATTCTGTTTTTACATATCCGGTGACATCTCCCGACTCGACTGCCGTCCATTCTCCCACAGGACCTGTGATCTTCGCCGCGTATCCCGGATACAGCTTTCCGACATATTCACTTTCCTTTGTCGGTTCGCTTCTGACATACAGAAAACTCGTTACATTGGCAAATGCCATATCTAAATACTCGCCCTTATTTTCCGGTACCAGATAATCCTCAGCTTTAATCTCCCTGTTCTGAGAATAAAAATCCTTCAATACCGCTTCTATCCCTACGCCCGGCATTTTTGCAGCTTCTGCGGTGTCCCCATCTGCTGCCATAACCGAAATTCCCGGAGATACTGTCATCCCCAGAAAAGTAACCAGGAACAATCCTTTTTTTAGATTTGAATGCATAAATCTCCCTCCTTCATGTATTCTTATCTTTTGTAAATGTTACAGAATTGTTACATTTGTTACGGTGATATTATATCAATCAAATTTCACATTGTCAAGTTTTACTCATTCATTTCGTATTACACAGTTCTACACCGTTCTTTATATGCATTGTTTTTTCGTCATATTTGTTACAAATTGTTACATCTCGCTTAACAGTATTTCCATTTTTTATTCTTTTATTCAATATACAATTTTTTATTGACATTATAAGAATATTATCATAATATAATTTTAGTAATTATTATTATTATCTTTATGTAGGAGGTGACATCAATGGCAAATTTAAAATATAGCAGACAGCGTGAGGCTATTAAGGATTATCTTTCCTCTGTTACAACACATCCAACAGCGGATACTGTATATATGCATATCAAAGACGAATTCCCGAATATCAGTCTCGGAACCGTTTACCGCAATTTAAATCTGCTTGCCGACATAGGCGAGGCGATTAAAATTACAACACCCGATGGCGGCGATCGTTTTGATGCACGTACCAATCCGCATTATCATTTCTATTGCAAGTGCTGCAAGCGAATGATTGATATGGATTTTGATCACATGGATAAGATCAACCAGCTCGCATCCGAAAGTTTCGACGGTCAGATTGAATCACACACCATGCTTTTCTACGGTATCTGCGGTGATTGTTTAAGAAAATCCTGACTATGTGGTATAAATTCAGAAATTTTGAAAAAACTTATCAATTATAGTTGACAAAGACAAATGTATATGTTATCTTAATATCAGTAACAGTTACTAATATTGCTAACTAAAAAAATCAAATATACTATCAAAAAAAGAAAAGGAGATTATTATTATGAAGAAATTTGTTTGTACAGTATGTGGTTATGTATACGAAGGCGAAGCAGCACCGGAGAAATGTCCAGTATGTGGCGTAGGCGCTGACAAGTTCACAGAAGTAAAAGAAGGCGAAAGAGAATGGGCTGCAGAGCATGTAGTTGGAGTAGCTAAAGGCGTAAGCGAAGACATCCTTGCCGACCTCAGAGCAAACTTTGAAGGTGAATGTTCAGAAGTAGGAATGTATCTTGCAATGGCAAGAGTAGCCCACAGAGAAGGCTATCCGGAAATCGGACTTTACTGGGAAAAAGCTGCTCACGAAGAAGCAGAACACGCTGCTAAATTCGCAGAACTTCTTGGCGAAGTTGTAACAGACAGCACAAAGAAGAACCTTGAAATGAGAGTAGAAGCAGAACACGGCGCAACAGCAGGTAAATTCGACCTTGCAAAACGTGCAAAAGCTGCAAACCTCGATGCAATCCATGACACAGTTCATGAAATGGCAAGAGATGAAGCAAGACACGGAAAAGCATTCGAAGGATTACTCAAACGCTACTTTGGCTAAGCTACAAGCCGAGCAGGGATAAATAGAAGAGCCCCTGGAAGAACGAATTTATTCATTCTTCCAGGGGCTCTTCTATTTATCCCTATTAGGCGACAGCCTACAGCGAGAAGTAGCGCAGCGCATTCGAGCTGGCTCGACCTCCTATTTCTGGTTCGCCGGCTCCACAGCCACCGTCTTCCCTTTAATTTTCACATTCTTCATCGCGTTCAGTACCTCACGGGCATATTCCCTCGGCACCTCAACAAATGTATACTTATCATACATATCAATCGTTCCGATCAGCTTTCCATCCATTCCACTTTCCCCGGCAATCGCACCAAGAATATCTCCCGGACGTACTCTCTGCTTCTTACCAATATTGATAAACAGACGTACCATTCCGTCCTCACCTGCACCGGTATCTCCAAATTCCCAGTCATTTTCCTCTGTATTTTTATTATCCTCTGTCATTCCACAGCAGATCTTCAAAAATGCTGCTGCCATATCCATCGCTGTAAATTCAGAATTATTGACACGTTCTTCGATCGCATTGATCATCATATCCAGATCTTCCTGCTCGATCACACGCTCCACATCATCCAGAATATTTTCCATCTTAGTATTCGCAACGTCATTCAGTGACGGAACTTTCTGTGCATAGATCTTCGTCTTGCAGTATCTCTGGATCTCTTTCAGCTTGTAAACTTCTTTTCCTGATACGAAAGAAAATGCTCTTCCTTCGCGTCCTGCGCGTCCGGTACGACCGATACGGTGTACATAATATTCATCATCCTGCGGGAGATCATAATTAAATACTGCTTCCACTTCATCTACATCAATTCCACGGGCCGCCACATCCGTCGCTACCAGTATCTCTGTCTTACCGGTCCGAAATCCCTGCATCACGCGGTCTCTCTGTTCCTGCTTCATATCCCCGTGAAGTCCTGCCGCAAAATATCCGCGTCCGAGAAGTGCATTTACCAGAAGATCTACCTGCTTCTTCGTATTACAGAATACAACCGAAAGCCTTGGTGAATAAATATCAAGAAGTCTGGAAAGAACTTCCTCTTTCTTCTTCGGCTTTACATCATAATAATACTGCTCAATATTCGGAACAGTCAGTTCCTTTTTTGTAACTTTGATCACTTTTGCGTTATTCTGGAATTTCTTCGTAATCTCCATGATCGGCTTCGGCATGGTTGCCGAAAAAAGCACAGTCTGACGCTCCTCAGGAACACCACTTAATACAAATTCGATATCCTCACGGAATCCCATGTTCAGCATTTCATCTGCTTCATCAAGCACAACCGTGTGTACAAAATCCAGCTTCATTGTCTTTCTGCGCATGTGGTCCATCACACGCCCCGGAGTTCCGATGACGATCTGTGTTCCACTCTTTAAGGAACGGATCTGCTTTACGATATCCTGTCCTCCGTAAATCGGCAAAACCTTGATTCCATGCATATATCTGGACAGGTTGCGGATCTCGTCTGCCACCTGGATTGCAAGCTCTCTGGTCGGGCAGAGAACGATCGCCTGCAGCTTTTTCAGCTTCGGGTCTACCTTTTCCAGAATCGGGATTCCGAATGCTGCGGTCTTACCGGTTCCGGTCTGTGCCTGCCCGATCAGATCGATCCCGCTAATCATCGCCGGAATCGCCTTCGCCTGAATCGGTGAAGCCTCCTCAAATCCCATGTATCTTACTGCTTTCTGAATCTCTTCCGAAAGCCCCATTTCTTCAAATCTAACTGTTTCCATCCATTATCCTTTCTACTACAATACCAATTACAAATATGACCTTAAACTCCATCATATAAACTCTGCCGGGGCGCGTTCTCACGCCTGCGGCGGTCGCTTGCGCCAACTTCCTTATCCGTCGCAATGCACAATAAAAAACTCCTTACTTGGTGACAATACAAGTAAAGAGCATCGTAACATTCGCGTTATATTCTAACAAATAATTTTTAAAAAGTCAATTTTCACTTGCATTTTATGCATAAACGGTATAATATACTCATATACTTAATGTAGTATTGATTACTACATGTAATGGTTTTAATTATTCATCTCTAAGGAGGGATTTGTGATGAAAAAGAAACATATTAAAGATCCAGGAAGTGCAATCACACATTTTATCGGCATGCTGATGGCAATTTTCGCCGCATTTCCACTTTTAATAAAAGCAGCCCACGAACCGAGCCGAATTTACCTGATCTCGCTTGCAATCTATGCAGTCAGCCTGATTTTTTTATACGCCGCAAGCACAACCTACCATACCTTTGATCTTTCCGAACGTATCAACACGATCCTGAAAAAGATCGACCATATGATGATCTTCGTACTGATCGCCGGAAGCTACACACCAATCTGCCTGCTGGTACTGGAACGCAAAACCGGACTTATCATGCTCGCACTTGTATGGGGTATCGCAATCACCGGAATTATTATTAAAGGGTTCTGGATATTCTGCCCGAAATGGGTATCCTCCGTCCTCTACATTAGTATGGGATGGATCTGTGTCCTCGCATTCAGTCAGATCCTCAACAATCTGACACGTGCAGAATTCGGATGGCTTCTCGCCGGCGGAATCATTTACACAATCGGTGGTGTGATTTATGCACTGAAGCTTCCGATTTTCAACAGTAAGCATAAGAATTTCGGCAGCCACGAAATCTTCCACCTCTTCGTGATGGGCGGAAGTGCCTGCCACTTTGTTGTAATGTATTCTTTATTGTAAACCTTGCATCCTCGAAAAATCCAGAAATCTCGCCCCACTAAAGCTGTGGAAGTAATTTTTTATTCTGCACAAAATGCCGACAGGAGAAGCAAATCTGCTTCTCCTGTTTCATGTCCTACTGCCCCGTCTCTTTATAGCTCATCACCAGCCCAAGCTTCGCCCTCCGCGTCATATGCTTGATCGCATACTCCCGCCGCATCGCCTCTTCCTTTGTCTCAAACTGCTCCAGATACACCAGCTCCACCGGTCTCCTGGATCTGGTGTATTTTGCGCCTTTCCCGGCATTATGCGCTTCCAGACGCTTCTCAATATCATTCGTCCACCCGGTATATAATGTTTCATCCTTGCATTTTAAAATATATGTATAATTCATCACTTCAAAGAGGGACCAAAAAGCCCCTCTTCCTTTCTTCTGCTCTTATTCTTCAGTCAGATAGTCCATCGGATTGACCGGCTGACCATCTTTTAACATCTCGAAATACAGATTGCAGCCTTCCAAACTGTAATACTTGGTCGGGATCTCCAGATATCCGATCACATTTCCCGCTTCCAGATAATCACCGACTTTCACCTGCACTTCCTTGAGCTGTCCATACATGCACTCGTAGCCATTCCCCATATCCAGTGTCACCGTGATTCCCGTCTGCGCAAAGTTATCAATGGATTTTACAAGACCCGGTGCTGCTGCGATCACGTTATCGTTCACCGCACCGGATATGATCATCGCCGGATTATATCTGTACTGATCCAATGTAGAAAAATATACGGTTTTATCCATACTGTAGCTCATCAGCACATTGCCGTCCACCGGCCACAGAAGCTGGCTGTCCTCCCCGAAATTCAGGTTCATTGCCGTTCCTGCGGTCTGCGTGCTGTCCGTCTCCCATGTATCCATCCGGTTCTCTGTACTTCCATCTGCTGCCGTATTTGCAGCCTGGCTGTCCTCTTTTGTCACAGGTTCTTCATCTTCCAGCGCTTTCTTTGCAATACTACTTGTCTCTTCCGTATTTCTTTTGATTTCTTCCTCTTTCGCCTGCTGTTCTTCCTCGATCTTTGCCTGCTCATCCTTCACATTTGCCCGGTAATTTCTCCATGTATAGGCTCCTGTAAGCACAATAGCAGCGGCAAAGCAGACCGCAAGACCGATCGACGCTCTTTTTCTCCTCTTATTAGAGGACTGCTGCTTTTTATTCATATTCTATCACCTCTGACAATATTTTTGCCAGAAACTGACTAACTTATTCTCCCTTTTCGTTTTTTTCGATCACAATATCCGTGACTTCTTCCAGGCTGACATCAGTGAAAAAATATTGCAGAATTTCTTCACAGGATTTTCCTTCCTCTGCCATCTTCTTTGCCGTGTACTGGCTCATCCCAAGACCGTGCCCGATTCCCTTTGCCGTAACCCTTGTCTGCCCGTCATAATCCTGAAGCGTAAAGCATGACGAAGCAAGATGATAGGTTCTCCGGAATTCTTCACCATTTACTGTTTCACTGCCACAACGGACCTCTGTCACATACCCGGCACTGTCTGTTCCTGTCACTTCCATGTCGCTTCCCTGGATCATGGACACTGTCATCTCCTCTTTTGCCTCCACATCTTCGGGACATTCCCTGCTCTGAAGATACGGATACTCTTCCGAACCAAACACTTCATTTCCAGACCTTGTTTTTCCGTTGCTTAACCGGTGATACGGAGTCAGAATCAGCCTTCCGTCATACATCAAAACCTGTCCCCTTGTCTCATCCCACGCAGCTTTCATCTTCTCATAATATTCTCCATAATGATCTGCTCCCCAGTTGCTCTCCATCTGCTGCCTGGTCCAGTATTCCTTCGTCAGGACAGTGCTGGTGCCCTCATCCTGGATGCTTTTGTAAATGCTGGTCCGGATCAACACTGCCTGTGCCTTTAACGCTTCCTCCTCCGCATCTCCCTCAATTTCTTTAGCCAGAATCCCGATCCCATATTCATCCAGTGAAATTTTTCTGTTCTTTTCGTCACTTTTTACGGTCACATACGGGCTCGTCCCATTGTCCTGCGCCAAACTGCTTCTGCCATTCAGCAGAATCGTAACCACATACGGAAGTAATATAAGAATGGCAGCAAAATAGCCTGCCTGTCTGAAGTATTTTCGCATAATAAAACCTCCCATACCACTGTATGAGAGGTTTTGACTGATTATGCTTCTGGTTTAACTGTAACATGATCCAGTTTCCAGATATTATCAACATATTCCTGAATGGTTCTGTCTGAAGTAAATTTACCACAGCTTGCTGTATTCAGAAGTGCCATCTTAGCCCAACGATCCGGATCTTTGTAAGCTTCTTCCACTTTCTTCTGTGCTTCTGCATAAGAGCGGAAGTCTTTCAAGATAAAGTATCTGTCCGGTCTGTCTCCACCCTGTGTATTCAGAAGTGAATTATACAGGTCGCGGAACATCTCATGGTCACCATGTGAATAAGTTCCATCCATCAACTGGTCAACGACTCTCTTAATATCCCAGTCATTGAAGTAGATCTCCTGCGGGTTATATCCGCCATTATTCTCATAGTTGATAACTTCGTCAGAACTGAGGCCGAAAATAAATGCATTTTCAATTCCAACTTCTTCTACGATCTCTACATTGGCTCCATCCATAGTTCCAAGTGTCGGTGCACCGTTCAGCATGAACTTCATGTTACCTGTTCCGGAAGCTTCCTTGGAAGCGGTAGAAATCTGTTCGCTGACATCTGCTGCCGCGAAGATCCATTCTGCGTTGGATACGCGGTAATCTTCGATAAATACGACTTTCAGCTTTCCATTGATGCTCAGGTCATTATTTACCACATCAGCTACAGAGTTGATCAGTTTGATGATCTCTTTTGCACGGACATATCCTGCAGAAGCTTTTGCACCAAAGATAAATGTTCTCGGATAGAAGGACATCTCCGGGTGTTCTTTGATCTGGTTGTACAGATACATTACATGCAGAATGTTAAGAAGCTGTCTCTTATATTCATGAAGACGCTTAACCTGTACATCATAAATAGATCTCGGATCGATCTCTACTCCATTGTGTTCCAGAATATATTTTGCAAGACGTTCTTTGTTCTTGTATTTGATATCCATAAATTCTGCTCTTGCCTTCGGATCATCTGCAAGCGGTTTTAATTTTGACATCTGGGACAGATCTGTGATCCAGCCGTCTCCGATGTGGTCTGTTACCCAGTCTGCAAGCAGCGGATTTCCATGAAGAAGGAATCTTCTCTGTGTGATACCATTGGTCTTGTTGTTGAATTTCTCCGGCATCATTTCGTAGAAATCTTTTAATTCCTGGTGTTTCAGAATCTCTGTATGAAGTCTTGCAACACCATTTACAGAGTATCCCGCGATAATAGCCATGTGAGCCATTCTTACCTGTCCATCCATCAGAATTGCCATCTTACGGACTTTTTCTTCATTACCAGGATACATCCGGCGTACCTGTTCTACAAAACGCCGATCGATTTCCTGTACGATCTGGTATACACGCGGAAGTAGTCTTGAAAACAGGTCGATCGGCCATTTTTCAAGTGCTTCTGACATGATGGTATGGTTTGTATAAGCAACCGTCTTTGTTGTTACTTCCCATGCTTCATCCCAACCAAGACCTTCCTGGTCAATGAGCAGACGCATCAGTTCTGCTACTGCTACAGTCGGATGAGTATCATTCATCTGAATGGTTACTTTTTCATATAATTTACGGATATCACTGTGTTTCTTTTTATATTTTGCAATCAACGCCTGTAGACTGGCAGATACAAAGAAATACTGCTGTTTCAAACGAAGCTCTTTTCCTGCATAATGATTATCATTCGGATAAAGAACTTCTACAATCATCTTTGCGAGGTTTTCCTGCTCGATGGCTTTATGATACTCTCCTCTGTCAAATGCATCCAGCTTAAAGTCTGTGATTGCCTGTGCATCCCAGATACGAAGTGTGTTTACAACGTGGTTACCATATCCTACGATAGGCATATCATATGGGATTGCAAGTACGGATTCATAATTTTCCTGAATAAAGTCATTCTTCTTGGTTTCTTCATTATACTGTACACGGATCGTACCACCAAAGCGAACCTCTTTGGCATATTCATCACGGCGAATTTCAAATGGATTTCCATCTTTCAGCCAGTTATCCGGTACTTCTACCTGATAACCGTCTTTAATCTTCTGTTTGAACATACCATAACGGTAGCGAATTCCACATCCATAAGCCGCATAACCAAGAGATGCCAGTGAATCCAGAAAACATGCTGCAAGACGCCCAAGACCGCCATTACCAAGGGCTGCATCCGGTTCCTGATCCTCTACTACATTCAAATCGATTCCCATCTCATCAAGGGCTTCTTTTACTTCTTTATATGCAGTCATGTTGATCAGGTTGTTGCCAAGTGCACGTCCCATAAGAAATTCCATTGACATATAATATACGGTCTTTGGATCTTCTTTTTCGTATGTTTTCTGTGTCGCAAGCCAGTCATCTACGATTGCTTCTTTTACTGCATAAGATACTGCCTGGAAAATCTGCTGCGGAGTTGCTTCTTCAATCTCTTTACGATACAGTGTCCGCACATTTTCTTTCACATCATTTTTAAAAGTTTCTTTTTCAAATCTTTTACTGTACATGCTTATATTCCCTTCTCATTTTGCGCAGCGGCAGGGATTATTCTCCCTGCTTTTCTACACCCATATTTACAGCTTCACCGTTAATCTTCCAGTCTTTCACATAGCCTGCAGGTTCAGCCTTTTCAACTGCTACCGCAAGTGTCTCCTGTCCGATCTGCTCTGCATACTCTGCAAATACTTTTTCTGCTTTTTCGCTTCCGTCGTAAGTTACCTTGATCTTGTCCATAACTTCAAATCCGGCTTCCTTACGCATAGTCTGGATCTTACTGATGATCTCACGTACAAATCCTTCTGTCAGAAGTTCTTCTGTCAGGTTTGTATCCAGTACAACGGTGATACCATAGTCACTCTCAGATACATATCCTTCCATCTGTGCCATGTCGATCAGAAGGTCTTCTTTTGTAAGTTCAATTTCCTGTCCATTTACCTGAAGCTTCAGAACACCTGTCGCATTCAGTTCGTCCATAGCAGCATTTCCGTCCAGATTGCTGAGTTCATTTTTGATTCCACCTAACAGTTTACCATATTTTGGTCCAACTGTCTTTAATTGTGGTTTAAATGTATAAGAAGTAAATGCACGAACATCATCTGTAAGTTCGATTTCTTTTACATTCAGCTCATCTGTCACGATATCCTGATAGAACTCCGGCAGATCGGAAGCACCTTTTACGAACATCTTTCCGATTGGCTGACGGTTCTTGATGTTGGCTGTATTACGGCATGCACGTCCCATTACAACGATCTTCAGAACTTCATCCATGTTCTCTTCCAGAGTCTTATCGATATAAGCTTCATTTGCAACCGGATAATCACAAAGGTGGATACTTTCCGGAGCGCTTTCATCTACGCTTCTTACCAGGTTCTGATAAATTTCTTCGGTCATGAACGGGATCATCGGTGCTGCAACCTTTGATACAGTAACGAGTGCTGTATAAAGAGTCATGTAAGCATTGATCTTATCCTGTTCCATTCCTTTTGCCCAGAAACGTTCGCGGCTTCGTCTTACATACCAGTTACTCATATCATCTACGAAGTCCTGAAGTGCTCTTGCAGCTTCCGGAATCTGGTAATTTGCAAGATAATTATCTACTGTCTTGATCAGTGTATTCAGTTTTGATAAGAGCCATTTATCCATTACAGATAATTTGTCATATTCAAGTGCATATTTTGTTGCATCAAAATCATCAATATTAGCATACAATACGAAGAATGCATAGGTGTTCCAGAGTGTTCCCATGAACTTTCTCTGTCCTTCCATAACCGCTTTTCCATGGAAACGGTTCGGCAGCCACGGTGCACTGTTTACATAGAAATACCAGCGGATCGCATCTGCACCGTATGTCTCCAGAGCATCAAACGGATCAACCGCATTTCCTTTGGATTTACTCATCTTCTGACCATTTTCATCCTGTACATGTCCGAGAACGATTACGTTCTGGTATGGTGCTTTGTTGAAGATCAGGGTTGAAATTGCCAGCAGAGAATAGAACCATCCTCTTGTCTGGTCAACGGCTTCAGAAATGAACTGAGCCGGGAACTGCTGTTCAAATACTTCTTTATTTTCAAATGGATAGTGATGCTGTGCAAACGGCATGGATCCGCTGTCGAACCAGCAGTCGATAACTTCCGGTACACGATGCATCTGTTTTCCACACTTCGGACACTTGATTGTTACATCGTCAATATATGGACGGTGAAGCTCGATATCATCCGGGCAGTTGTCTGACATGGATTTCAGTTCTTCAATGCTTCCGATCGAGTGCTGGCATCCGCATTCGCATTCCCAGATATTCAGTGGAGTTCCCCAGTAACGGTTACGGCTGATACCCCAGTCCTGAACATTTTCAAGCCAGTCACCAAAACGTCCTTTACCAATGCTTTCCGGAATCCAGTTGATAGTATTGTTATTTGCGATCAGGTCATCTTTAACTTCTGTCATCTTGATGAACCATGATTCTCTTGCATAGTAGATCAGTGGAGTATCACATCTCCAGCAGTGTGGATAGCTGTGTTCAAACTTCGGAGCATCGAAGAGAAGTCCGCGCGCATCCAGGTCTTTGAGTACTTCCGGATCTGCTTTCTTTACGAAAAGTCCTGCAAATGGAGTTGTCTCGCCCATATCCCCTTTCTCGTCAACGAGCTGTACGAATGGAAGGTCATATTTGCGTCCTACTTTCGCATCATCTTCACCAAATGCCGGTGCCAGATGAACAACACCAGTACCATCTGTCAGAGTTACATAATCATCACAGGTAACAAAGAATGCTTTCTTTTTCTGTTTTGCTGCGCAGTCATATGCACACTGGTAAAGCGGTTCATATTCTTTGTATTCCAGATCTTTTCCTTTGTAAGTTTCCAGAACTTCGTATGCCGGTTTGTCTTCTTCTGCAAATTTTCCAAGAATGGTGTCAAGCAGAGCGCATGCCATATAATAAGTATATCCGTCTGCACATTTTACTTTTGCGTAATCTTCTTCCGGGTTTACGCAGAGTGCGATATTAGACGGAAGAGTCCAAGGTGTGGTTGTCCATGCAAGGATGTATGCATCTTCGTCTTTCACTTTGAAACGAACGATAGCAGAACGTTCTTTGACGTCCTTATATCCCTGTGCAACTTCCTGTGCTGAAAGTGGTGTTCCACAACGTGGACAATACGGAACGATCTTAAATCCTTTGTAAAGGAGTCCCTTATCCCAGATTTTCTTCAGAGCCCACCACTCAGACTCGATAAAGTTATTATCATAAGTAACATATGGATTTTCCATATCGGCCCAGAAACCTACTGTAGAAGAGAAATCTTCCCACATTCCTTTGTATTTCCAGACACTTTCTTTACATTTATTGATAAATGGTTCTACACCATATTTTTCAATCTGATCTTTTCCGTCAAGGCCGAGCAGTTTTTCTACTTCCAGCTCTACCGGCAGTCCGTGAGTATCCCATCCTGCCTTACGCGGAACCATGTAGCCCTTCATTGTACGGTATCTCGGGATCATATCTTTGATTACACGGGTAAGAACGTGTCCGATATGCGGTTTTCCATTTGCTGTCGGAGGTCCATCGTAGAAAGTATAAGTTTCTCCTTCTTTACGGTTCTCCATACTTTTCTTGAAAATATCTTCTTCATTCCAGAATTTTTCAACTTCTTTTTCTCTGTCTACAAACTTCAGGTCTGTATCCACTTTTTTGTACTTAGCCATGATAAGCTCCTTTCTGAATCAATGACTTTGTATGCATTTTTTGGTATATAGAAAAATGTGCCTCGGCACGTAGTGCCCTTAATTTTGCAGGAAGTATTTGGAATTTCCTGCAAAATTAAAAAAGACTTTCACCCGTAAAAGGACGAAAGTCTGTACATCGTTAACCACCTGTTACTGCATACCAGCATATGAGTTTCCTGTAACGGGGGAAATAACCGTCAGAACTTACTCGCCAGATTGCTTTCAGTTACTGCAACTCGGAAGTGATGTTCAGATCTACCCTACTTGCACCGGTCTTCCACCATCTCCGGTTCGCTTTACCTTTCAAATAAACCTTACTGTCTTCGTCAATGTCTTTTGATCTTTTTTCACCATTTCTAGGTTATTATAATAAAGAACCCCTTGCTTCGTCAAGGGGTTCTGCGGGATTTCGTGATTCTTTCCTTATATTTGACTGACCAGACGTTAATCTTTGTCGACTTCTCTTCTACGCTTTCTGTTTGTTTCCACTTTCTTCTTTCTCAAGTGTTTCAGAACAGCCCTCCATACAATAATAAGAATGAGTACTGCTGCAATCACACAGATTACAAGGATTACCTCTCGTGGTATTGTACTCTGAGCCTGCTTTTGTGTTTCACTGTCTGACTTATCGCCGGACACCTGTGCTTCATTTTCTGTGTTATCCTTCTGCAGATATTCATCACTTAATGTCACAGCTGCTTTTCCGACCGGGTTGCCCTGATAAGTATAAGTTACTGTTCCGGTGCTGCTGTTCGTGTCATCCTGCGTAATTTCGTAATCCAGGCTTTGGAAATTTACATTTTCCGGAAGTACAACATATGCATTCGGATCAATTTCTTTAAAATCTGCGGAGTCTTCATAATCCGCAATCGTATATTTTGCGAAATTATTAAATCCATACTCCAGTAAATTGATGGAGTCTGGGTATACATTTTTCCCATGTGTCTTCAAGACAACACTGATCAGCTCCAGATTATCATCTGCTGCACAGGATACTAGTGTGTTGAGTGCTTCATCCGTATAACCGGTTTTTCCGGCTATTGTCTTTGGATAATAATAATCGTTTCCCTCGTAAAACATCAGATCACTCTGCTGAAAGGTTCTCGCCTGATTTACCAGATTGGTTGCACCGATCGTATACTGCTGTGTCTGGGCAATCGTCTTGAATTCTTCATGATTTTCAAGCAGTTCCTGTGTAATAAGTGCCATATCACGTGCCGTCGTATAATGGTTCTGCGCATTCAGCCCATTCGGATTTTCAAAATCAGAATTTACTGCTCCCAGCTCTTTTGCGCGTTCATTCATCTTTGCAATAAAGCCATCATATCCTAAACCACCCACATTTTCAGCAATCGCATAAGCAACTTCATTTGCAGATGCCATCAGAAGTGCGTGAAGCGCATCATTTAAAGAAATTTCCTCCCCCGCGATCATTCCGATATAAGCATCCCCCTCTGCTACACAATCCACACTATTCTGTGTAATCGTGATCTTGTCATCAAGATTGCCGTTTTCCAATGCGACAAGTGCCGTTAAAATCTTTGTAATACTGGCAGGATAAGCCTTTCCGTCAATGTTTTTCGCATAAAGGATCGCACCGCTTTTTGCCTCCATGACAATTCCAGCCTCTCCGTAAGTAGCCGGTCCTTCCGGCCAGTTCTCCAGCTCATTGCTGGCAATCTTCATATCATATGCCTGCTGTGTTACTTCATCGATTTTCTGCTGCTGCAGGGCTTTAATTTCTTCTTGATTTTTTCCGGAAGTCTCTTCCTCTGTCAGATTATAATTGCTGACCGTTGTATCAATTGGTTCATTTACTGATGTATCTTCTGCAAATGCGGTCATTCCAAGACTTCCAACCATCACTGCCACCAGCGATGCACTTAAAATTTTCTTCCATCTCCTCACAGATCTTCTCCTCCAAATTCTTTAATCTTATCCGATAAATCCCCGATATCTGTTCAGGCATGCGTAAATATCCTGTTTACGGATCTGTGCCATCGCTACAGAAACATAACTTCCTTTGCAAAGAGATGCCAGGCCCTGCTTCTTAATCTGACTCCAGAGCTTTTCCACGCAAAGATCAACATCCTGTTCCTTCCGTTCCATTTCTTCCAGCAGATTCTTCAGGCAGTACGCTAATGCCGTTGTCTGTTCTGCATCCAGGATTTGTTCTACATATTTCAGATCCACATTTTCTCTTCCAATAGAAAATGAATCTTTACCAAACTGTTTTATCTTCACCTGATCTCTCTTCTTTTCCATTTTTCCGGCCTTTAAGCTTCTGTGATGATCTTTATCAAATAAAACATCTACATCAACCAGAACCTTTTTCTCTCCGGTCTCACTTTTTTCACCAATCACCGTTTTCACTTTTTCTGTGATATCGTACGTTCGGTAATTATCCATCTGCAGCACATGATCAGCAATGTAAAAATAAGATCCAGAACTTCCGGCCACCAGAATAATAGAAATTCCCTGCTTTTGATACAGGTTACCTGCCTGAAGAGTAAATGGTGTAATCGGTTCCTGTTCGCCGGATACGACAGCCTGCATCAGCTCATCCCTGACCATAAAGTTCGTCGCACAGGTGTCTTCATCGATCAAAAGACATTTTGCACCTGACTGTACCGCTTCTACCACATTTGCAGCCTGCGAAGTCGAACCACTGGCATCCTCTGTGGAAAAATTTACTGTATCTTTCTTATTCGGCAGATCATTGATAAACGGTGAAATATTGATATGGGATACACATCTTCCATCCTCGGCCCGGATCTTCATCGCAGTATCCGAAGTAATCACGTATTCTCTTCCATCTCCGGCAACGTGATTGTAAATTCCCTGCTCCAGTGCCTTCAGAAGTGTTGATTTTCCATGATATCCTCCACCCACGATCAAAGTAATTCCTTCCGGGATTCCCATTCCTTTTATTTTACCCCGGTGTGGAAGTTCCATCTCTACTTCCATACTTTCCGGTGCTTCAAAAGCAATTGCACCTTTCATAGGCTTCTGTGATACACCGCTTTCTCTTGGCAGTATAGAACCATTTGCCACAAATGCAATAAGTCTCTTCTTTGTCAGTTCTCTTCTTATATAATGTTGATCTTCCGCAAGTTCTATACACTTTTTCACTTCCTGCTGATTCAGGTTCTTATAATATAAAGATCTGTCAGCTATTTCCGGAAGATACTCAAACAAAATCTTCCTCAGTTCAAATGCATTGATCGTCCGTCCATTTGCCGGAAATCCAACTTCAAACCGTACCAGAAGATCTCCATCCTTAATTTCAAATGCAGTCCTGTCCAAAACCTCCTGTCCACAGCGGCTTATCCCAATCAATCCACTTTTCCCGGAACCCTTTGCCTGGAAAATAAATTTGGAAACAGCTTTTCCGAATTGTCTTGTCAGATAATCCTGAAGCGCAATTCTTCTGTGTTCTTCTTTATAATATTCTTCTGGAAATCCCGCCTGGATTTTCTTCACCTGAATACTCAGCTTTGACGGAGAAGCAAATGGATCTCCTTGTACATGATCAATATTGAGCTGGTATCCCTGAAACTGATAGCTTCCTCTCAAATCTTTGTAAGCTGGATAGCTTCTTCGATTGATACTCATCAAATTTTTTTCTAATTCTGCTGCTGATTTCATATCCTGCTCCCTCTTATCAAATTCTATGATGTTGGGGTCAAGAGGTCAAAAATCCTCTTGTAGGCAAGCTTGCATCGGCTTTCTGACCTTTTGACCCTGGTATCATTCTATTTTACTAGCAAAAATTTACTTGGTGCATATTAAATTTTCTATAAAACGAAAAAAGATGTAAACCCAATTTATACAGGATTTACATCTTCTAAATCATGAAGCATCGGGGATTCGAACCCCGGACAACTTGATTAAAAGTCAAGTGCTCTACCGACTGAGCTAATACCCCATATGCCCAGAACCGGAATCGAACCAGTGACACGAGGATTTTCAGTCCTCTGCTCTACCGACTGAGCTATCTGGGCATACACACTAATGTGTGAGTTGCGGGAGCAGGATTTGAACCTACGACCTTCGGGTTATGAGCCCGACGAGCTACCAGACTGCTCCATCCCGCGATGATATCTCATTATAGCACATTTTTTCTAAATATGCAATGGGCGGAGGTGGATTCGAACCACCGAAGCA